>Ga0172380_10000374_pt1 | contig 90251 bp, 69 predicted proteins | sample Leawe162metaG_FD_119747 | JGI IMG/M metagenome (GOLD analysis project Ga0172380, IMG submission 119747) | Leachate microbial communities from a municipal landfill in Southern Ontario, Canada - Leachate well 162 metaG | ecosystem: Engineered > Solid waste > Landfill > Unclassified | place... | reverse complement strand
GCGTAAACTATGTATTTCATCTAAATATCCATCATTTATGGATACAAACCGATTTAAGTCGGTTGATGCATCTGTACTTTCTGTATATGCCAACTGTTGACTTCCTACTATTTCTATGTCTGATGAAATTTGGCTCCTATTAAGCGACTCCTTTGTTATTTCCGTGCAGGAAATAAGTAAGTCATCAATGCCTGATGCAGATGCAGGTGTATAAGCAACAAATATTTTTACCGGGTCAGTCGTTTTTATTGATGTAATACTATTATTACTATTTATTTTTTCTGTACATCACTCGAAAAAACATAACTATCTGTTTTGTCTTCAAACAATTGTATTTGAGAATTAATTGTAACCGTAAAAAATAAAGCAAAAATAATGGTAGAAAATAGATTTTTCATAAACCATCCTTTTTTATTTTATAGTCTGTTAATAGTATTTTTTTTGTTGGAGTATAATTTCGTGAATTATAATGATATACCTTACTTGTCATTGCAACTATTCCAATTTTTGGACAAATAAAGTAAAATATTTCGTCTCTTGAAATTGGTTTAAAATCAAAATAGGCCATTTTAAATACAAAGCATCTGAAATCACCTGCTGGTGTTGATATCAATGAATCAGTTGAAATGAATTCGTAATTTGTCAATACTGTATCAAAAGGAATACCATACAAATCACCCGCTGTAGAATAATAAAATTTATGTGCTCTATATTCTTTTCCTGTTCCATATTTAGTTGTGAAGATTAATTCGTCATCAGAAGTAATAAGCGAATCGTATTTTTCTTTCCCATAAAGATAAATCCCATCTTTTTCTTGATAAATTAATTTACTTCCTTGAAACAATTTTGGGGTGTTGTTAAATGAAGGTTCCAAATCCTCACCACAAGTAAATAATTTATATGCCGTTACTTTTTTATCTTTAGAATTCACTTCCATCTTTCCATCAATTATAAATCCACTTTTTAAATAAAAAGGATTACCATAACTACTATCATTTTTATTATAATAATAAGTATTATAAATCCAATAATTACCCACATTTAGAGGTATTAAGGTATCTACTTTAGTTTCTTCAATTTTTGGTTCTACAATCTTATTTTCCTCGGCATTGCAGCTATTTAAAAAATAAGCAAAGGAGATTATCACTAATATGGCAAGTATATTTCTTAAAGGTTGGAGCAATTCTAAAATGGAAAAATAGTCTTTTATAATCATAGCATTTACCTTAAGTAAATTTTAATAAGCCGATAATAAATTGTAATCAATTACCAAGATATAAAGAGAGACGTCAAAAACAATCCCAATATTTTTGCACTATACTATCAACTGATGCTCCATTACTTCTTTTATTGATTCACCGATTATACGGATTGATTGGTCTATCTGCTCTTCGCTGACATTAGTAAAATTCAGACGCATCGTTTCAATTCCATCTACCGGATTAGGATAGAAGAATTTACCCGGTACGAATCCTACTTTCTTTTCGATCGTTATATTATAAATATCTTCCATATCGATACCTTTAGGACCTTTAACCCACAAGAACATACCGCCATCAGGTTTTGTAAATTCGCATCCATCAGGGAAATGTTTTTCTACTGCGGTAATCATTGCTTCTAATTTTGGACGATATAACTCAATAATTTTATTTACTTGACCGGGGACATATCCGCCGAGCAGATATTCAGCAGCTAATGCCTGAGCATAAGTGCAAGTATTTAAATCCACTCCCTGTTTTACGATTACCATCCATTTGCCTAATTGCTGCGGAGCAACAAAAAATCCTACTCGAAGACCCGGAGCGAATATCTTTGAAAATGTGGAAGCATAGATTACATTACTTTGAGCCATAGATTGAATCGAAGGAAGCTCCTCCCCTTTATAACGAAGTGCGCTATATGGATCGTCTTCCACCAAAAGAATATCATATTTCTTAATTATTTCAGCTATCTGTTGTCTTCTCTTTAAGCCGATTGTTTTGCCCGATGGATTCTGAAATGTCGGTACGGTATAAGCAAACTTGATAGGATAATTATCAATTATCTCTTCTAAGGATTCCGGAATTAATCCTTCATCATCAGTTTCAATTTTTACATATTTTGCTTCATAAGCATTAAATGCCTGTAAAGCTGCAAGATATGTTGGTCCTTCTACTGCCACATAATCCCCGGGAGAGATTAATAATTTACCGATTGCATCCAAAAATCCCTGCGAGCCGCTCGTTATATAAACATTATCTAATTCGGCTTCAATTCCTTTTCCTTTTAAGTAATCGAGAAGTGCATAACGTAGAGGATTAAAACCTTCGGTCCTATCATATTGCAGAGCGCAAGAACCATATTTTTTTAATACTATATCGGTTAATTTTGGTATTAATTCCATCGGGAAACTATCCGGGGAAGGAAGTCCGCCTCCAAGCGAAATCATTCCCGGCATAGCTGCTAATTTTAGCAGTTCTCTTATTGCGCTTGCCTTGATATGCGATGTCCTCGTAGCTAATATTTTGTCGAAATCCATAATTGCCTCCTAATTAATACATTTTCAATTAATATATATTTGTTTTATTGCTTTAGATAACCGGTCAATACCCTCAATAATTTCCTCTTCATTCAAGCTTGAAATAGAGAGACGGACATACTTTTTTACTTCAGGGTAAGCGAAGAAATCTTTTCCCATTGCCACTCTTACTTTATAAGATAAACATATTTTATTCAATTCGTCATAATTTTGTTTTACGTTTTTCATCGTAAGCCAGACAGTAAATCCACCATTCGGTTCTATCCAGGTAACGTTTTTGTTTTTAATTTTTTTATCCATTTCCTGAACAGCAAGTATCATCCTTTTACGGTAAATCTTATGAATTCTTTTTATGTGGAGTTCATACTGCCCGGAATTACAGAAATCGGCGAGTGCCGCCTGCTCCGGCAAAGTAGAGCTAATATCGCTGAATCGTTTAAGAGTAGAAAGCCGATTAATACATTCAATATCCGCAGCTATCCAGCCAAGACGAATACCGGGGAATAATATCTTAGAAAAACTTCCGACATAAATTACTAATTGATTTATATCCATCGATTTAATCGGAAGAGATACCTTACCGAAATATTTCATCTCTTCTTCAAAAGCATCTTCGACTATAAGCATATTATACTTTTCGCATAGTGCGATAAGCTGTTCCCGATGCTCTTGACTTGTGGTTACTCCCGTTGGATTCTGAAAATTCGGCATAGTATAGAAAAATATTGGAATCCCTTTTTTCAATTCACTCTCTAATACCGCTAAATCCACTCCATCTTTTTTCATCGGTATTTCTACGATTTCGCAGTTATAGTATTTCAATAAAGGAAAAATCATTCCATAAGTCGGTGATTCTACAAATACACGCGAACCGGGCTTAACTAATAATTTCATTAATAGATCAAGAGCATTTTGTGCCCCATTAGTAATTAGTATTTCTTTCGAGCTGACTGAAATACTATGAGATCGCAATCGGCTTGCAATATATTCCCTAAGCGAATAAAGTCCATTACATTCACCATAATCAAAAACCATATCGCTCTCTTTGGCGATAATTCGGCTTAAGGATTTATTAAATTCTTTTACGGGGAATATTCTTGTATCTGGATGGAGGCGACCGAAATCGATCCCTTCAAATTTTTCCCTTTCTTCGCTGAATGGATAATTGATATTACCGAACATAATATGGACTTCTTCAGAAAGTGGATTAACTCGGTCAGTCCAATTAATTGTTCCCCCTTTTTTTTCGGTTGCGGGAGATTTTAGCTCTCTTCTCTGTCGTACATAAGAATAAGACCCGGATCGGCTTTCGATATATCCGAATGCCCATAATTCTTGATATGCTTTATAAATTGTAGTGCGGTTTACACCTAGGTGATCTGCAAATGTACGGGTGGGGGGAAGTACATAGCCCGGCTTCAGGGTTTCGCTATCAATTTTTTCCTTCAATTGATGGAAGACCTGCTTGAATAATGGTATGTCGCTATTCCGGTCTAAATTCAGGATAAGCATCTAAAAACTCCGACATTTCTAAACTGAAAATATATAAAATTTGGCTCCCTAAAAACAGCCAATTCTTTGGTTGTCTAAGAGAGCCAATTATTACACTTATCTTGAGTTTTCACTGCTATTTATTTCTTGTTACTTAGGCAGCCCCGGATTGTGATTCATCTTCCGATGCTTCCTGATTTTTTAATAATGCTGCATTAATAGTTTCTTCTTTATCATGTATAATATTCTTTAATTCCTCATCAAAGAAGAATTTATTCTTTCCGAATGCAGGAACTAAATCATCAAACCAGATTGCATTTTCGTCATATTTGGCAAAGAAAGGACGCCTTACCCACGAACGATTTCTTCCTCTGATAAAATTAAGAACAAAAACTTTCTCGCCATTAATTTCGGCAATTCCATCAATGCTTATTTTACCCGGAGTAGCTGACATTGAAGGACCTCTAACTGTTCGGCATAATCCTGTTACACTCGAATATGCTTTCTGGAATATATTAAATACTTTATATAGAGGTACGGCGAAATATTTTCTTGCACCTGTATCTCTTTCTACGAACATATAATATGGCACTAAGCCTAAACTTAAATGATCTAGCCACATTCTCGACCAGACACTTGCATCATCATTAATATGTTTAATTAATGGTGATTGAGTTCTGATTACTGCACCGCTCGATAGTATTCTTTTGATTGCTTCGTGCGCCACTTCTGTTGAGGATTCTACCCAATGATTAAAATGCCCCATTATTGATAAATGTTTTCCTGCGGCTGTAATCTGACCGAAGAACTTAATCAATTCATCAGCTTCCGGATCAGTTACATATTTATATGGCCAATATGCAATCGATTTTGTACCAATTCTAATGTTTCTGATATGTGCATAATCTTCCCCTAGCAATGGCTCTATATAAGTTTTTAATTTTTCTAAATTCATCACCATCGGATCACCACCCGTGAAAAGTATATCGGTAAGTTCTTTATGATCACGAATATATTTTAGGAATATTTTCGATTCGTGTGTAGCAAATTTAATATCGGTATTACCCGTAAATTGTGCCCATCGGAAACAGAAGGTGCAATATGCATGGCAGGTTTGACTGCTCGATGGAAATACAAGAGCGATCTCTTTGTATTTGTGTTGCACTCCCGGAAGCAAAACCTCATCATTATAAACTGACATATTAGCTGTACGCTGTGCTGCCGGATGCGGATTTAATTTTTCCCTTATTAGATTCGCCGCTTTACTAATTTCTTCCTTTGGTGCATCCCTTTTTAAGAGATCCGCCATAGTATTAAAATCTTCTTCTTCTAACATTCCCTTTTGCATAAAAGTTAATTGAAACATCGGATCGTTAGGTACATTGTCCCAATTTATTAATTCATCTACTACATAATTATTTGTCCGAAATGGAAGTACATTTGCAACTACTTTTGAACTGAACCTAAGTTCGGGTGAGAGTAACTTGAATTGTGGAATATCGTCGATATTCCTCAAGCCATAGAGTTTGAGTTTTTTCGGCATTACCATTTTCCACCTCACTATTTTTTAGAAAAAACTAACAGAGATTCTTTAGAATTTTAATTATAAAAGTCTTGAGATATCTATCCTAATTCAAGATAAGAAATTGTAGGTTAATGTCAAAGTAAAAACAGTAATTATTTAAGAAAATAATGTGCCAGTTATATGAGTGTAATTATTTCCTTTATTGTCATAGAGGGGATGATTAAAAGTCAGATCGAGATAGCAGAGTTATATCTATACAAGTTATTCTCCTCGAAGAAGATTCTTATAAAAGGTCTAGGTTTGGGATAAGTTTGGTTTACGTAATTATTTTAGAATTAAAGAGTTACAAAGTAATAGGGTTTGAGAAGGATATCTTTAAAACAAAAAAAGCTGCCTCTTTCAAAGCAGCTTCTTTATTATAAGGTTGTTACCTTACTCATATCATCGAGCTTTACAAATTTTTCATGAAATTTATAACTTTTACCTGCTTTCACAGTCTTAATCACTTTTACGTTTGTAAATGCTGATTGTTTTTTGCCTTTAGCTTTGTCTCCAAAGGATTGGGTCTTAGCCATTTTATAATCTCCGTTATTTTAGCACAAAAATATAATAAAAATAAAATTTAAAAGGAAATATCAACCCGCTTTTGACATAATAAAATCTGCAAGTATATTTCCGGTCTCCTTCAGATCAAAATCATCTAATAATTCTTTCTTTACGTTAACTTCTTCTTTGTTCTGAAGTTTCAGTGTGTTTTTCTTTGCTTCATCACGCTCTTTTTTTCTTTTTTCTGCTTTTTCTTTTTCAGCTTTCCTTACATCTTCATTTAAAGAAAAAGTCTTCATAGCTTTTATTTCTTTGTATTCTTCGATATCCTGTTTTACAAATTCGTACTGCGGATCTTTTTCTATTCTGGTCAAATGCTTCTTTTCTAGTTCAGGTATATATTTTGTAAGATTGCCATATTTTTGATAATCGGAAGACGCTATTTTATCCCATGGAAGTGCACTTGGCTTCGAGCTTTCTCCATATTCATGCTTATCATATAATGATGGCAATTCTATATCCGGTTCAACTCCAAGATTTTGTGTACTGCTTCCATTAATTCTATAAAACTTCGCGATGGTAATTTTCAATTCGCCCGATTTTTCTTTATTACTTAAGAATCGGCTTAAATCGATTAGATTTTGTACCGTCCCTTTGCCATAAGAATTTTCGCCGATAATTAATCCACGTCCATAATCCTGAATTGCTGCTGAAAAAATCTCACTCGCTGAAGCACTGAATCTATTCACCATAACCGCTATTGGTCCATCATAAACAATGGCTGGATCGGGGTCTTTATCCACTTCCACTTCACCATTGGAATTTTTCACCTGAACGACTGGACCATCTTTAATAAATAATCCCGTTAATGAGATCGCCTCTTGAAGTGAACCTCCACCATTATTTCTAAGATCAAGTATTACACCATCAACTTTTTCTGTTTTGAATTTATCTAAAATTTTTTTCACATCTTTTGTTGTACTCTTATAGTCAGGGTCTCCATTTCGAGCTGCTTCAAAATCGCTATAGAAAGAAGGCAGTTTAATCACACCAAGCTTGAATGGCCTTCCGTTTTCTTCTATATTTATTATCTCATCTTTTGCTGCCTGCTCTTCGAGTTTCACTTTATCTCTAACTATCCTTATCTCTTTTGGAATTGCATTCATTCCATCTTCTTTTTTAAGAATCGAAAGGCGTACGACTGTTCCTTTCTTACCTCGAATTAATTGAATAGTATCATCTAATCTCCAACCAACAACATCCACGAACTCACCATCATCATTTTGTGCCACGGCAACTATTCTATCTTCCTCTTTTATTAAGCCACTTTTAGCCGCCGGTCCTCCCGGTACGATTGATACGACCGTTGTATAATCATTCTCAAAACGAAGTGTAGCACCTATACCTTCCAAAGAAAGCTTCATGCTTATATTAAAAGCGTCAGAGGATGATGGAGATAAATAGTTTGAATGCGGATCATAAACTTCTGCAAATGAATTCATATATAATTGGAATACATCTTCTGCTTCGTACTGCAAAATTAATTTGTAATAATTATCATATCTCTTACCGAGAACATCCGCCGTACCTTTCCAATCTTTACCCGATAGTTTCAAGTTAAGAGCTTCATTTTTTATTCTTAACCGCCACTCTTCATCCATCTGTTTTTCATTTTCCATCCAAAATGCTTTTTCTCTATCGAGTGTAAAGGATTCTTCTTTAGTAAAATCAAATTCTGTTTTTAATAGTTCTTTTACATAGCGAACCCTTTCTCCAAGACGTTTTTTATAAACGTTAAATATCTCATAGGCGGGATTAAGATTACCCATTTTTAAAAAATCATCTATCATAGTTTTGTATTTCTCAAATCCATCGATATCTGATTTATAAAAATACAATTTCTGACTATCCATTGATTTAAGGTAGTCATCAAATATCAATACCGAGAGGGAATCGTTAAGTGTGGATTTACGATAATGATAGTTTGAAAGGAGGTTTGTTAAAAGCTGATTCTTGCGGACTAAAAATTCATCCGGTGCAATCACTTTATTAGTATCTATTTTATGGTCTTTATCTAATACCGATTCAGGCGCCTGAGCATTGCATCCGGTAACGAAAACAAACATAGTAAGTAGGAACAGCAATTTCTTCATAAATAATCCGATTAATTATATTCTTTTATCTAATACAGTAAAATAAGATAATAGTTTCAAAAATGACGTGTAAAAACAAAAAAAACCGCCCTGAGGGAGAGGCGGTTTAGTCGATACTACATACTATAATCCAATATACCAAATTTTGCAAGTGTCAAAATTTAGTGGGAAAAACTTTTATAATCCCAACTTAGCTTTTATCTCTTGTGGAATTGCATCTTTATGTATCATAATTGCTACTGTACGCAATCTAATAAATTGTTCACTCATATACCAGAAGCCATCATACTTGCGCTCTTTTGTTCCCCAAGAATTTTTGGTGTAATAAAACTTAGTGCCTTCCTGATTTTTTGCCACACCTATAACGTGCATTAAATGATCATCGGTTGTGGAATATGTATCAAATGCATCTTGACGGTCTGCTTGAGAAATCTGTTTTTCCTTTTCAGGTAATTTCTTTTCTTCCTTTGTCTGATCATCTTCGGCAGTTACGGGTACAACTGCATAACCCGGTTTACTATAAAAATTTTCCTTTCCAACATCACCGTCCCATGCTATCGAATACCCATTATCTATTGCATAATCCATTACTTTTACTATATCATCAATCGGCACATTATAATATTCGTCATCAGTCCAGTTATCAGGAATTTCTAAAACGAATGTCTTATAAAATGGATGATGAGAGAATGAAGTTAATTCTACATAATCAGAAGATTTAAGTCCGAGTTCATCAGCAAAACTTTTAGGTGTATATTTTTTTTCTTTGTAGTCAAATTCATTAGGGATTTTGCCAAGATATTCATTCAAGGTAAAATCGATAATGTCTTTCCAATTAGTAGTAGTTTTTGTTCCGGTACGTTTGAGGGCTGCTTTTAGAATTCCATCGAGCATATTTTCTAATTCACCGTGATTGTGTTCTTTATCGCCGGGCATAATGCCGCTATAAGCTTCTTCGGGCATTAAACCAAATTTATCCATTACATGAAACAAGTCATGCGCCTGTCCGCCCGGTCCGAAATTTCCCATTCCCATATATCGCATATATTTCGCTGCTTTTATCGGATAGGTATTATGTATAATAAACATTTCGGATAAATCATATTCTCCATTACCCATTCTAAGGAGTTCTGTTTCTGCGAATGACATAGTTGCGAAGCACCAGCAAGTGCCTGTTTTTGCTTGGCTTTTCACGGGTGTGGTTTTTAATTCTTTTTCCATAGTAAATTCATGGCGATCTTTTTTCTTATCCTTGTCTTTCTCTTCGTCATCCTGAGCATTTACAAAATTTACGAAACAAAAAAAACCTAACATTAATAGAAGTAAATATTTTGCTTTCATCCTTCCTCCGGGAAGTACCGATTTTATGTGTTAGAAAAATTCAAATGTATTAAGAAATTTATAAATAATATTTAATAAATACACATCAATATCTTATTTATAATTAATTGCATTCTCTTTATGCAATTGTTATTTTTATAATTCATTTGGAATACGGTCTGCCATGAAAAAATTCATCGTAGTATTTATAATCTCCATCCTTACAATCAGTGCTCAAGAGAACCCAAAATTCGGAATTGTTCTTCACGGCGGTGCGGGAAGCATGACTAAGAAAGTTATCTCTCCCGATCAAGAAAAAGATTATCGTGCTAAATTAAACGAAGCTTTAGATAAAGGATATCAAATTCTAAAAAGCGGTGGAGATGCTTTAGATGCAGTTGAATCTGCAATTCAAATTCTTGAAGATTCGCCCCTTTTTAATGCAAGCAAAGGAGCTGTACTTAATGCCGATGGAGATGTGGAGTTAGATGCCTCAATTATGAGCGGCGATAAATTAAGAGCAGGCACAGTTGCCGGAATTAAGCATATCAAAAGTCCGATAGCTCTTGCCCGTCTCGTTATGGAAAAATCACCGCACGTTATGATGATCTCCGAAGGTGCAGAAAGATTTGCTAAAGAGATGGGTCTCGAATTTGTCGATAATAATTATTTCAAAACTGAAGATAAAGTAAATGATCTAAAAAAAATCCAAGAACGTGAAAGAGAAACGGAAAAAGAGAAACAAAAAAGTTCTCTCGATAATATAAATGTATTTGAAAAATTCGGTACAGTAGGTGTTGCCGCTTTAGATAGCAAAGGCAATTTAGCCGCAGGAACATCCACAGGCGGTATGGCTAATAAAAAATATGGAAGAGTAGGCGATGCGCCGATAATTGGTGCAGGAACTTATGCTGATAATAATACATGTGCAATCTCTTCCACCGGCTGGGGCGAATATTTTATACGTCTCGGCGTGGCTAAAGATATTTCCGATTTGATGGAATATAAAAATCTTTCTATTAGCAAAGCCGGAAATGAAGTAATTCAAAAGAAGCTTCCAGCACTCGGTGGTTTCGGCGGAGTAATCGGTATAGATAAAAATGGTAATGTTCTAATGGAATTTAATACTCCCGGAATGTTTCGCGGTTATCACTTAGAAAAGGGTGAACCGGTAATAAAAATATTTAATGATTAGAAGGGGCTTTGATGGAAATTGCTGAAGTTAATTATTGGGCGGTGTTGCTTTGTGGCGTTGTTTCGATGGTGCTTGGTTTTGTTTGGTATAATCAATTTTTATTCGGAAAAATTTGGATAGAAACTTTAGATATAACGGAAGATGAATTAAAAAAAGGTTTTGCTCCTTATAAAACTTATCCATTAGCTTTTTTGGCACAATTAGTTATGGCGTATGTCCTCTCACGTATAATGACTTATGCTGATTTTACTACAATTATTGAAGGTATTCGCCTCGCCTTCTTAGTTTGGATTGGATTTACTGCAATGACTATGCTTATTAATACACTATATGAACACAAAACATTAAAAAAATTATTCGTTGACGGAGGATACCATTTAATTGTTCTTCTTATCGATGGATTTATATTGGGCGCATTTTAATTATGAATATTACTACAGTTGTTTTTGATCTTGATGGGACACTTATGAGTTCCCATAAAACTATATACCAAGCTACTATAAAAACTTTAGCAGAATGCAATTATAATGTTGATTTGCCCGAAGACCAATTTTATACAAAGATTGGTATGCACTTTGAAGATATTTTCAGTGATTTTGGTTTTGTGGTTGATGATTTTGATACCTTCATAACAAAGTACAAATCGATTTATTTTGAGTATATTGACTTATCAGAAATTTATCCTAATGTAATAGATATAATTAATTATCTATACGACAATAAATACAATATAGCTCTTCTTACTACTAAAGCGCAGGATCAAGCGGATTTAATCCTGAAGCATTTTGGTCTTGCAGATAAATTTACATACATAATGGGAAGACGACCGGGATTAGCTCATAAACCATCACCTGAACCGCTTCTTTATATTCTTAAAGAATTAGATACTTTATCTAAAAATTGTTTGATGGTGGGAGATTCTGAATTAGATATTCTTTGTGGCAGAGATGCCGGTGCTTTTACTATCGGCGTTTCTTACGGTTATAGAAGCAGCGATATACTAAAATCTTATAATCCCGATTTTCTTTTGGATGATATCAGTCAACTAAAAAATATATTAAAAAATGAAACCTCAGATCAAAGCTGATTTATTAATTCAAGAAGGATATGCACAAGTACTATTTCATAATCCTAAGGGGAATTCACTTCCATCATCTCTTTTACACGAGATAACAAATAAAATCGTTTCTTTGAATCAGAATAATGACGTTAAAGTTATTATAATCCAAAGTGAGGGAAGTTTATTCTGTGGCGGTGCTTCCTATGAAGAACTCTCTAATATCACAGATTTCGAAGCAGGCAAAAATTTCTTTATGGGTTTTGCAGATCTCTTCCTTGCTATCAAAAATTCACCAAAATTAATTATAGCTAAAATTCATGGCAAATGTATCGGGGCAGGAGTGGGATTAGCTGCCGCCTGTGATTATTCGCTCGCCTCCGCGAATGCATCTATCAAATTAAGCGAACTTAGCCTCGGAATAGGTCCATTTGTAATCGGTCCCGTGCTCGAACGTAAAATCGGTATTTCTAATCTGGCAAAACTCGCAATCGAAGGTGAGTGGCTTAGTGCTGAATGGGCATTTAATGCCGGTCTATTTAGCAGAATTACGTTTTCGAGCGAAGAAATGGAACGTGATATTGAACAGATTATTAAGAAATTAACTTCCGCTAATCCCGAAGCTCTTAAAGAATTAAAAAATACTCTTTGGAAAGGTACCGAAAATTGGGGCTTAATTCTCGAAGAACGCGCGGCTTTAAGCGGCCGACTCGTAATTTCTCCTTTTGTAAAAGACTTTATCAATAAATTTAAAGAATCTTATAAATAATAGAACTTATTTGCTTCTTTTGTGGTTTAACTTTTATTGACAATAATTGAGATATTATGAGATATTTGCTTACACTAATTTTTATGTTCCTTTTGATTTTCGGTTTTCAATTCTATTTTATTAGAAAAACTTCAAATACTATTCTTTATTTGTTTCCTCGAATTAAGTTAGAACTTTTCAAAAAAATTCGTTGGGTTACGGTTGGCTTTCTTAATTTACTACCAATCGGAATTATACTTGGTATCATCTATTATTTTATTACAAATGATGCGATTGAATTCCCCCCTCTAAATAACATTATTAATTACATTGTCGTATTTCCCTTCTGGATCTATTTTGTGATTCTTATTCAGTCGTTAGTCTTTTTCTTATTAATCGATATCGTAAGACTAATTTTTTACCCTATCTATAAAAAGCATAAGGATAGAATACTTGCAGGGATATATAAAGGGCAATTTGCACTGTTAGTTTTTTTCACTCTTTACGTCCCGGTAAGAATTATTTATGACTATAATAGTGTTGAAGTAAGAGAAGTAACTTATCATAAACCGGTAAATGAGAAACTAAAATCTGCAAAGATTGTTCTTATCTCTGATATACAAGCAGACCCATATACAAATGAAGCGAGACTAAGTCGCTTCGTAAATAAAGTAAATTCTCTTAATGCTGATTTGGTTTTAATTGCAGGAGACTTAATTACTTCGGGCAAACATTTCGTTGAGACATCAGCAAAATATAGCGGTATGTTAAAATCTAAAAATGGAGTTTATGCCTGCGTTGGTGATCATGATAACTGGGTTGATAGAAGTGATACAGAACGAAGTCTTAAAATTGTAGAAGAAGCTCTCGCAAAGAAGAATGTCTTTATGCTTGATAACGAAAATAGGTACTTCGATATCAATGGTGCAAAAATAAAAGTTAGTTTTGTTACTAATACATATGTAGAAACTATTTCGAATTCAGCACTAAATATTATTGCAAATGGTGGTCAAAAGGTTGATTTCAAAATATTCCTTACTCATCAGCCACGTCAAAAATTAATTGATGCAGCTTCAGAGCACAATTATAATCTTTATCTTGCGGGACATACTCATGGAGGACAGATTACTTTACTCTTTCCATTTATCGATCTTTCTCCAACAATATTTGAAACACAATATGTAAAAGGTGATTTTTATTTCGGCGATATGCTTATGATTGTTACGCGCGGACTAGGAATGTCTTTAGCTCCCGTGCGTTACAATGCCACTCCTGAAATTACACTCATAACTTTTAAGTGATTAAATCAGCAAGAGAACTATAATCGGCATCAAAAAGCCGCTTATATGTTCTCATTGCATAAGCATCGGTCATCCCCGAAATATAATCACATATTAGCCGCGCTTTCTCATTTTCGCTTTTTACATCACGAACTAATTTATCGTTGAACTCGGGCAGTATCTTAAACTTGTGATTGTTTTTTATATATCCTTCATGAAATACATTAAATAAACTTTCTACCATTTTATTTCCTTTGTATTCCATCTGATGAAGCTGTGTCGATTTAAAAACAATATCCACAGCAATCTTTTTATATAATTCAACTTTATTAAATATATTCGGTTCAATGACAAGATTGTATTTATATCTATTGGTTTTTTTATCGAGAAAAGTATTTCGTTCTTTTATTTTTACTGCGCAAATAAATTGACCTATTTGATAACCAAACTTTGCTTTGAATTTTCTTTTCTTAATCCATTCGATTATGTCATTTAGGTCTTTTTCTTCTTCTCCGATTATATTATTAATTTCTGCCCACTTTGTAAGTTTAGCAATATTAATAAATCCACCCGAGATGCTATCGACTAAATCATTAATTGCATAGGCAGTATCATCAGCCCAATCCATAATTTGGCATTCTATACTCTTAAAATTATTAAGTGCATTGGGCGACTTGAATTGTTTTGAATACTCTTTTTTATCAAACACATAATTTATTATTTCTGATTGGTCATTATAAAGGAAATGATTTTCAGGTTTTTTAAAATCTTTATGAAGTGCTTTGTATTTAAGGATTCCATCAAGAAATGCTCTGGTAGGATTCATACTTCTATGATGATCGTCTTCACGGTAAAAAATATCCGTAATTGAACGTAAGGTTTGAGCGTTTCCTTCAAATCCACCAAACGGTTGCATAAGCTTATTTAAGATTCTTTCACCACTATGACCAAATGGAGGATGACCAAGATCGTGAGCAAGGCAAATAGACTCAACCAAGTCTGGATCGATAAAATATTCTTCATTTAATAGATCAGTTTCTTTTGACAAAAGGAAATTACAAATTGATCTTCCTATCTGTGCCACTTCTATTGAATGTGTTAATCGGGTTCTATAAAAATCAAATTCACCGGGAAGAAAAACTTGTGTCTTCCCTTGAAGCCGTCTAAATTCAGATGAATGAATAATGCGGTCTCTATCGATTTGAAAAGCAGTACGATAATCATCTATCCTCGTATTATGCTTTAATCGATCTGCATCGAATTCATTATAAAATTTATTCTTCATTTTCTCATTCAATCCATAATTATTGATTTTTATGAAGATGGAATTAATGCTTTTAGCAATCCGTCATTGAATTTATATGTATTAAGATCATAAATTCCAAAACCGGAACAGAACTCCCAATAATGAAAACTGATTTTAGAAGCAACGGCATGCGAGGCTATAAATGTTGTCCATCTAATTCTCGAATCCATATCTGCCTTTGAAAATGATCCGAACTCACCTAAATTAAGAGGCACCTTCTTAGCATTCGCCCAGCTAATCATTATATTAAAATCGTTAATTACTGCATTTTTTTCTGCAGTAGTTCCATTCCATCTTCTTCCTAACCAAGCATTTGCACCATCTACCCATTCCGCACCCTGATGCGTAAATTCAAATGGATTATAATAATGAAAAGATACGATTACATTATTTTCATTAGCAGGCAATGTAAGTCCGGCTAATCCGCTTACGCCCCCCCAGTTAGATAGTCCGATTAAAACTGTCCGTATTGGATTTGTTTTTCTAATTATAGTTAGTGCTTCTTTATAGTATTGATCCCATATCGGTGCAGTCATTGCGCTGTTTGGTTCATTTAATATTTCAAAGAAAACTTTATTCGATTGGCTTTTATAACGCTCTGCAATCTGTTCCCAAAGTTTTAAGAAGCGTTCTTTCTGTGCAGCAGGAGTTACCATCATTTCATCAAAATGATGTATGTTAATAATAATTGCCAGGTCATATTTTGCAGCTTGATCAATTACCCAATCAATACGCGAAAAGAAATTTGCATCGATTGTATAGGGAGCTAATTTAAGTGAATGTGCTGACCATTTGATTGGAACGCGAACTGAATTGAATCCGGCATATTTAATTAATGCGAAGTATTCTTCTTTGATATAAACACCCCATTCTCCTTCGGTTGGTGCTTCGAGTGCATTACCAATATTTACACCTCTTCCGAGAAGATCATTTTGCTTGAATACATAATCATCTCCTACTTCTGATGGTATCGGCGAAACCGGATCATCCGAATTTTTACATCCTGCAATTGTAATTATAATCAATAGTAGTAAGGGTATAAACTTTCTTTTTATCATTTTTTTTCTGTGGATTTGATTTGGAATTTTTTGTTTAATAATTCTTTAGAGCCGGCTCCTAAGCTTAAAACAGTCCTCATTGCTTCTTCAACAGGATAATCGATGATTGTAACGTAGTCTTTATGCAGATGATAAATATAACCGCCGGTTGGTGCAGGGGCAGATGGCACGAAAACTGTATAATAATCATCAAGTTGATCGGTTATGAATGCTGTTATTAATGTATCATTGCCGAATGGTCTTACCAACGCAACACCTTTAAAAAGTATCTTCTCGCCGCCGAACAACTGTATAACTGTTTCCTTAATTATTTTATATAATGGTACTCTTCTAAGGAAACGCTCCTCCATAAACTCAAAAAAAACTTTACCTATTTTTGTTTGAACAACTAAACCCACCATAAAAAAGATTATAAGCATTATTACAATGGCTATAAGTGATGCAACCACTCTTTCGATATTAGCTGTTTCAATTAGTATATTAGTTATTGGACGAATATATGATGTAAGAAAATCAAAAAACCATTTTAATACAAAAATGAGTACAATTATTGGAAGCACTACTAAGAAGCCGCCGAAAAGTGTCGTCCGTATAAATATTTTAAATTTGCTCATTTTACCCGATTATTGAATTGCCAAATTTAAGCAAAAATTTATATCATCTCATTATATTTTGAAAGGAATCTAAAATTGATTTATCTTTTCATCAATGAAAAATACATTAATCAAAAATATTGCACTAACTATTATCCTCTTGATTACTTTAATCTCATGCGAAAAAAAAGAGGAGAATCCATTATCGAAGTCCGAATATTTTCTAAACTACCATTTCGATGAAATTAATTCTGATGCCGTATTTTCATTTAAGGAGAAATACTCGAAAGACTTTCTCATCCTTCTCAATTACGGTTTTGATAAACTCAAAATTATAGAGCTTCTTAAAATCTCTTCGATCGAATATGATGATCTTATAAATTCTCTATTCGGAAGCGGCTTAATCAAAAAAACTGATAATGGAGAATTTATTCCTTCATTTCCAATTATTGACGCTAACGAAATCAAAGAGATTAAAAAACTTTCAGAACCAATTGGTGAGGATGTTTCATTAATAGTAATAGACAGATTACAGCGCATTGAAGAAGCAATAGCAATGCTTTCCTCTTATTCTCCTAATAGTTACCGACTAAGATATTTTCTTTTTTCGGAAGTGCTATTAAATAAATGGCAGCTAAAAAATATAAAACAGAATTTTATAAAAAGCCAAGCACCCCAAAGAGATGGAAAACATTTATATATTTCATTAATTGAGGGAGACTCGTCTTCGAGCAAAAATCCTAAAAGATTATTGATGAATATCGAAGGCAAAAGCGATAGAATTGCTTTCAATGACTTAGAAGATAATGGTGTAGAATATTCCTCGATTAATTTAGATGACCAAATTAATTTTTCCACCGAAGAAACTAGTTACTTACAAATCATCGCCGATGTTATAAAAAATGATTTGTCTGATTATTTAAACAGTAAAAGAGGATTGTTTTTAGAAAACTACTCAAAATCAATTTTGCGCGAAACAACCTCTTTTAAGGAATACACTTATTGGGTTTATCAATTCATAGTAATTGATGCAGTCAATTCATTAATCAAACATGGGATTATTACATCACAATAAAAGGTATTTAGAAATAGCTTATAATCTAATTATTGTCTCTGAAAAATGATGCGAAAAACAGAACCTTTATCTTTAACGCTATGCGCTTTTATTACTGCGTTATTGAGATCACAATATTTTTTTACGAGAGCAAGTCCAAGTCCATTGCCTTCGTATCGTCTTGTGTAGCCTACTTCCTCTTTTAAGAATGGAGTGAATAATTTTTGCATATATTCAGGAGACATTCCAATTCCGGTATCTGCTATTTGGACGAAAAATGAATCGGGACTAATATCCTCAATAAGAATTTGTACTCTCCCTTTTTCAGTAAACTTAATTGCATTCTCGATTAAGTGCATGAATACTCGCCTCAAGGAATAGTTATCACCGTTAATTAAAGTTGACTCAGTTTTACATTCCAAGTAGAAGAGTAATTTTTTCTTATTCGCTAGAGGAAGAAATGTTTCATATAGTTTCTGAACGATTTCATTTTTAAGATCAAAGACTTCCTCGTTATAACTATAAGTATCGGTAGTAAGCTCACTCATATCAAGAACTAATTCAACAGTACGCATAATTCTATTGCTTTCTTCCAGAATCGCATCCACGATTGTAATGTTATCGTCACTTAATTCAGTTCCTAATTCCTCTTTTAGGAAAGTCGATGAATTAACAATCACATTTAAAGGAGTTCTAATTTCATGTGAAATTTGTGAAAGAAATTCAGTCTTCAATTTGTCAGATTTCTCGGCTCTTATTTTTGCATCTATAATTGCTTTCTCTGCACGTTTACGTTCCGTAATGTCTTCTATCGATCCTTCATAAGACTCTACTGCGCCATTTTCATTTTTTATAGCGCGGCTGCTTTCTCTTACGAAAATTCTTTCGCCATTTTTCTTTTGCCATTCAGATTCAAAACCGATTACTTTATCATTTTTTTCTATTGCATCAGAAAATTTTTCCTTCGCCGTTAAATCTATATAGAAACTTTCAGTTTTGTTTGCGGCTAAATCATCGAATGAATTAAATCCGAGCATGGCGATTAATGCTTTATTTGCCATCGTTATCTCACCGGAAGTATTTGTTTTATATATACCGAGAGCAGAATTTTCGTAAAGACTTCTAAATCGTGTTTCGCTATCTATTAATGCTTTTTCGGCAGCTTTCCTTTGAGTAATATCCTGTTTTATTGCAACAAAATTTAGAATTTTTCCTTCACCATTTTTAACCGGAGTAATTACCATCTCTTCATCGTAAAGAGTGCCATCTTTTTTCTTATTCCTAATTTCTCCTTTCCAAGTCTCACCTGCTAAAATCGTGCTCCACATTAGATCATAATAATCATTCCGTTGAATTCCCGATTTTATTATGTTTGTCTTTTTTGCCAATGCTTCTTTAGATGAATATCCGGTTAATTTTGTAAATGCGCTATTAATCCATTGGATCATTCCATCTTTATCTGTAATCACAATAGCGTTATCAGCCACTTCTAATGCAGTGCTTTGGAGAGCAAGTTGATCCTGAATAGTTTTTTGTTCGGTGATATCGGTTATGAACCCTTCTAAAGCAATTAGATCGTCATTCTCGGAAAAGATCCCCATTCCCTGTTCATATACCCATTTTTCAAAACCTTTTAATGTTTTGATTCTATACATTAATTGATATGGTTTACGTGACTCTACTGCGTTTTGAATAGAATGCCATACGCGCCCTTTATCTTCGGGATTAATCAAATCGCCATAAGAAATAACTCGGTTATCTATTAATTCTTCTGCTTTATAACCTGTGATTCTATGACATCCATCACTTATATATTCCATCCGATAAGTTGGATCATTAGCCGACCGATAAACTATTCCGGGTAAATTTCCAATCAATGTACTTAATTTTCTTTCACTTTCTATTAATGCAGTTTCAGTTCTTTTTTTCTCAAACGTTTTCCTTTTAAGATCCTCTTTAGCATTGCTTATATCTTTATCATAAAGATTTTTCTGCATTTCATACTTAAAGAAAACAAAAATCACTATAAAGGTAAGTGATAAGCTGGCAATCATTAAACCAAGTTGGATATAAGAGAAGATCGAAGCTTCGCTTTTTAATATGCTCTTTAATTGATTATCAATTCGCTCGGATATATCTGCCAAATTGGAATAAACATCGTCCCATTCTTTTTTAATTGAAGGACTTCTACCCCTTTCTTCACTTAATGAATTCGAGAGAGAACGAAATCGGACTAAAAGAGACTGTAATTCTTCGGTATCTTTTTTTATAGATTCAGTTCCCGAAATATTGAAAATCAAGTCGATTGAATTTTTTTCTTTTTTAAGTTTATCATTGTAAAAACTTACCAACTCGAGATGTTCCCAAGCTTGCTTGACGGATTCTTCATCCTTAGTTCCAATATTCTTTAGCAAAAGTATCTTCGATTGGGCGAGATTCATTTTCATTTCGATGCTGGCATCGAAAAGAGCAGAGTAATTATTATTTAAGCGTACTCCCATGAAGAGACTTACCGCAAAGGCAATTGCTAAAATTACTCCAAAAGAAAAAATTACCAGGTAAAATTTTCTGAATGGAGAATTTATTTTACTTAAATGACTCAAACTCAATACCTAGTTTATAGTATATTACTAAAATAACGTAAATTTCAATATTATTTACCGATTTTTTATTACATTATTACCACTACATAGCAAAAATCCCGCCAAACAATTTTAAACTGCACTTTTTTAAAGTAATTACTATGCAACTAGCAATGTTTTAGATGTAAAATTGACAAAATAATTATATATTTTGATACTTGAATTTGGTTAAAATGGAACGACAAAACTTCGATAGTGTTGTAAAATTCTTCGTCTCGGTAATCGGTATTATTGTAATACTTGCCGTTTTAAAAGAATTGCAGGCGCTCTTCATTCCATTTGTAATTGCATACTTCCTATTTTTTATTTTTCATCCAGTTAATGTTTATTTTGAGAAGAAAAAAGTCCCTCAGGTAGTAACTATAATATTTGATGTGATTTTAATGGCATTAGTTATTTGGGGATTCTATCGCTTGGTGCTTAGTTCAGTGTATCAGATTAATCAAGAGCTCCCCCTATATATAGCGAAACTCAATCATATAATTAGCAATACGGCAATTTCTCTTGGTGTAAAAGACAAAGCATATACAGAATTTCAGATTGATCAACTTTTTTCTATGTTTGATGTTTCTGCCCTAGCTGAAAGTTTTCTTAATACCACACTTTCCTTTATTACTACAACAGGTTTAGTTCTCTTTTTCTTTATTTTTATAAGCAGTGGACATGATAAAATTTATGAAGCATTAAGAAATAGATTTGAAGAGAAAGAGCTTGAAAAGCAGGAAGAAAATCCTACTGAAGCATTTAATATAAAAGATACTTTTAATCATATTGTTCAGCAAGTTCAGAAATATATTTTAACCAAATTTTTAATTAGTCTGCTTACAGGTGTTATAATAGGATTCATATTATACTTATTTGATGTAAAGTTCTTTTTTATTTGGGCGTTACTTACAGTATTTCTTAATTTCATACCAAATTTCGGCTCAATCATAGCTGTACTTTTCCCTGCATTGATGTCCTTAATACAATTCGATTCATTCGGCTATACCTTACTAATACTCGGAATAATGATAACGATCCAAAATTTAATTGGAAATATCTTAGAGCCAAAAGTATTTGGCAGCAGCTTAGGAATTAATCCAATTGTAATATTAATATCATTAATTGTATGGGGATATATCTGGGGAATAGTAGGAATGTTTCTCTCAGTACCGCTTACCGCGATATTAAAAATAACTCTCACCGGTACAAAATCGCCCAATCTTCGCCTTATAAGCGACTTAATGAGTAATTAAAGCTCGTTTTTGCTCCAAAATCCAACTAATTAGTCGTCTTTTTTTTTATGCAAAAACTACTTTTTTTTATTATATTCATTTCATTAATAATTAATGAATAATAAATAAAATAAGTATAAGAAAAAGATGGTCCAAGCAAGGCAATTGCTATTCAACGGGAGACTGATTGAGTAGAGGAAAGTCCGAACTCCACAGAACAAGGTGCCGGGTAATACCCGGGAGCTAGGAAACTTAGGTTTCTTTTAGTTACGGAAAGTACCACAGAAAATACCGCCATAATTAGAGAGCTGTGATTGGATGCCGATGGTATCTGTTCATTGATAATCTATTGGTAAGGGTGAAAAGGCAGGGTAAGAGCCTACCGCTTTCTCGGTAACGGGAGAGGTCCCTTCGGGGAGTCCTTTTTAGGAAGGATCAAGGTAAACCACACACTGGAGCAAGGTCATGTAAGAAGAGCTTTTTTGCTTTTAGCAAAATACGAAGTGGTTCGCTTTGTTGTCTCTTTGGGTAGATCGCTTTGATCGTATTAGTAATAATACGGCTAGATAAATAATTGCCGCCTTCTTAACTGAGGGTAACAGAATTCGGCTTATTTGCTTGGACGTTCTTATTCTTTACTGCGGAAAATAGAAATGCAAAGAACCCGCTGGAGAATAAAAAATATTCCCGATGAAAAATCGGTATTGGCTTTAGCCGATAGTTTGAATATTTCCAATTCGCTCGCCGCTCTTTTAATACAAAGAGGGGTTACGAATTTCTTTGAAGCAAAAGCATATTTCCGTCCTTCATTGGATCTATTACACGATCCATATCTAATGGATGGAATGGCAATCGCCTCCGCCCGCGTTTTGAAAGCTCTAACCGATAATGAAAAAATCTGTGTATATGGTGATTATGATGTTGATGGCACTTGTTCTGCAGCATTAATGTACCTATTTCTAAAAGAACTTGGCGCTGATGTTTTTACTTATATACCCAATCGAATTACAGAAGGTTATGGAATATCAAAAATGAGCATTGATATAATTAAAGAAAAAAATACTTCTTTAATTATCTCGGTCGATTGTGGCATTACGGCTGTAGAAGAAATTGAATATGGAAATACCCTTGGTATCGATACAGTAGTATGCGATCACCATCAGGCAAAAGATCTACTGCCTCCTGCTTATGCAATATTAGACCCAATTAAACCGGGCTGTAATTACCCGTTTAAGCATCTTTCAGGTGCGGGAGTAGCGTTTAAATTAGCAAGAGCAGTCGGTGCACGTATTGGTAAGAAATCTCTTCCATTAAAGTATCTCGATCTTGTCGCCTTAGCAGGAGCGGCAGATATCGTTCCGCTTCTTGATGAGAATAGAACATTAGTGCGCGAAGGACTTGATTTAATTAATGCAAATCCACGCCCCGGAATTTTAGCTCTTTTAAGATCTGCTAAGATTGAACCGGGTAATTTATCAGCCGGTCAAATAGTTTTTACTATCGCACCGCGTATTAATGCAGTCGGAAGACTTGGCGATGCGAATAGAGCAGTAGAACTATTCACTACAACAGACCCTCAACGAGCTATCGAATTAGCATCTGTTCTTGAAGGTGAAAATAGCGCACGAAGAAAAATTGATGAAAAAACTTTCGGCGAAGCACTTAAATTAGTTGAAGACGAACACGATCTAGCCGCAGATCTCGGAATTGTACTTCATAATAACGATTGGCATCCGGGCGTTATTGGTATTGTAGCATCCCGATTAGTCGAAAGATATCACCGACCATCGGTAATGCTTACAACTATCGATGGAGTAGCAAAAGGATCGGCACGCAGTATTCCCGGATTCAATATCTATGAGGCACTTCAAGCGTGCGAACATCTTCTACTCCAATTCGGTGGGCATGAAGCCGCTGCCGGTCTCGCTGTCGAAATCGATAAGATAGATATTTTTAAAACAGAGTTTAATATTGCTTTGAAAAGGAATATGACTCAAAAGGATGTAATACCTGAAATTTCTATTGATGCTAAGCTTGTATTTTCCGAAATTACTCCTAAATTTTTTAGAATATTAAATCAATTTTCACCATTCGGCCCGGGCAATAGTAAACCCGTATTCCTTAGCGAAGGTGTTTCTCTAGTTTATCAACCTCGCATTGTGGGGACTAATCATCTTATTGCTTCTTTTAGGCAAAATGGTGGCGATAAGGTTTTTGATTCGATCGGTTTTAATCTCGGAGAATTTATTGAATTTATTGATAAAGACCGCGACTTACTTGATATTGTTTATACTTTGGAAACAATCAGCAAAGATGGAAAACATTTTCCTCAATTGAGATTGAAGGATATTCGGATACATGAGAATAATAGGAATTGATCCCGGAACAATTATTACAGGGTTTGGTGTCGTTGATTATAACGGCAACGAATTAAAGTATGTTGCTTCGGGTATAATTAATATTCCTGCTAAAGATGAAATGGCAAATCGATTGGAAGTCATCTATGATTCGATTGATGAAAAAATAAAATTATATAAACCAACTGAATTTTCTATTGAGACAGCATTTTTTAATAAGAACGTTCAATCGGCTCTAAAGATTGGATATGCAAGGGGTGTTTCGCTCCTTGCAGCCGTCCATAATAAACTCAATGTAAAAGAATATTCCCCGCGCGAAATAAAAAAATCAGTTACAGGTAAAGGTGCTGCAACAAAAGAGCAGGTTCAATTTATGGTTGCAAAAATTCTATCGCTTAAAACAGACAAAGTTAAATTCGATGAAACTGATGCCCTTGCCGTTGCTATCTGTTATTCGTTTAAGTCTCTTTCCGGTATAGTAAAATCAAAGAACTGGAAAGATTTTATAAAAGCTAATCCCGAGAGAGTAATTTTATGATTGGTTATATATCAGGAAAATTTTTATCCAAGAAACCGAATAAGGTTTTGGTGGACGTTAATGGAGTTGGATATTTAGTAAATATCTCATTGAATACTTTTGAGAAACTTGAAGGCAAAAACGAGGCATCGTTTTATACTTATTTAGTTGTACGTGAAGATGCGTTAGACCTCTATGGTTTTATTACTACCGCTGAAAAGGAAATGTTCGAGCTTTTGATTAGTGTTAATGGTATCGGTCCTAAGGTCGCTCTAAGTGTTCTTTCCGGTATTCAGCTTTCTGATTTAAGAGATGCAATCTCTTCAGGAAATATTGCACGCATAATTTCCACTCCCGGCATCGGAAGAAAAACCGCTGAGAGAATGATTATTGAACTACGTGATAAAATTAATGCTCTTTCTCATTCGAGTGAAATGGGTGAGGCGGGTGGTGTTCAATTAAAAACATTTACAGCACGCAACGATGCTGTTACTGCGTTAGTTAATCTTGGATATAATTCTAAAATTGCCGAGCGTGCTGTAAGAGATTGCCTGACTAAAAATCCTGATGCGAAAATTGAAGACTTAGTTAAAAATTCACTCGCGCTTCTAAATAGTTAGTATTATGTAAGGAATAATTTATATGAACATACAGATATTTGGCACGGTTAAGTGCTTCGATACAAAAAAAACAGAACGCTATTTTAAAGAAAGAAAAATCCCATATCATTTCAGGAATCTTGCAGAGAAGGGAATCTCTCCGGGTGAATTGGATAGCATCAAACGTATTTTTCCCGTTGAAGAATTGATAGATACCGAAGGGAAAAGATACCGTGAGCGCAATCTAAAATTTATGACTCACGATATCGAAACTGAATTGCTAAATGATCCGCTCCTATTCAAAACCCCGATTGTGCGTAACGGAAAAGATGTAACACTCGGCTACCAACCTGACATCTGGAAAATCTGGGCAGAGTAAAATCAGTTTCTTTCTTCACTCGATTGTTCTAACTTGCACTTTATTGCACTGGAGCGCACTCAATTGCATCCAAGTACTTTCTATTGCACCAATCTGCATTCCCTCGCACTTTTTTATCCTCTCCCCACATTCACACTAACTTCGTGCTCCTTTTTATCATTTGCGAGCTCAATGAAATTCCGATTCACATTCGCACCATCTTGATTGAGTGAAAGTACACCTTTATTACCATCTACCTGATTAATCGTAATAATATATCGTGTCTCATGATATCGATAATATATCTTATAACTATTCCAATCTTTAGGCAGACAAGGATTGATATATAGTTTATCAACTTCAAGATGTAATCCAAGTAATGATTCAATAATCAATCGATACATCCACCCGGCAGAGCCCGTGTACCAAGTCCAGCCGCCTCTTCCTGTATGAGGTGCTGTCGCATAAACATCCGCAGCTACTACATACGGCTCTACTTTATATGTGTCAATCGTATTAGGAGAACTTCCATGATTAATCGGATTAATAATATTAAATAGCTCCCATGCATTTCTGCTATCGCCTATTTGAGCAAAAGCCATTACAGACCAAATTGCCGCATGAGTATATTGCCCTCCATTTTCTCTTACTCCGGGCACGTACCCTTTTATATATCCCGGATCTAAATCGGATTTATCGAATGGCGGATCTAATAATTGAATCAATCCGCTATCTCTTTTCACTAAATTTTTATTTAGTGAATCGATTGCTTTAAGCGAACGCTCCTTTTCTCCAGCACCTGATAATACGGACCAGCTTTGCGAGATTGAATCAATCTTACATTCTTCATTGCTTTTTGAACCGAGCGGAGTACCGTCATCAAAATAGGCTCTTCTATACCACTCCCCATCCCAACCGTTCTTTTCAATATTCGCCTGCAATGTATTCATCTGATTTTCGCATAGCTCGATAAATTTAGTATCGTTTTTAATTGCTGCAATTTTTTTGAATTGGAATAATACTTCATAAAGGAAGAATGCAAGCCATACGCTTTCTCCTTTCCCTTCCATTCCGATTAAGTTCATTCCGTCATTCCAATCGCCGCCGCCAATAAGAGGAAGACCATGTTCACCGAAGTTCAATCCTCTTTGTATTGCTTTCTGGCAATGCTGATAAAGTGTACCTGTTATAGATGACACAACAGGCATCTCATAATACGAATCATCCTCAGCTCTTAATGGTCGTCCTTCAAGGAAGTTTCTATTTTCATCAAGAACTCCCGTATCACCGGTGCTTAGAACATATCGACTTACAGCCAATGGAAGCCATAAATAATCATCAGAGAAATGTGTCCTTACGCCGCGTCCCAAAGGTGGATGCCACCAATGCTGTACGTCTCCTTCAAGGAATTGATGACTTGAATTAATAAGCAATTGTTCTCTCGTGATTTCCGGTTTGGAATGAATGAGAGCCATCACATCCTGCAATTGATCTCTAAATCCGAATGCACCGCCCGATTGATAATAACCACTTCGTCCCCATATACGGCATGACAATGTTTGATAGAATAACCATCCATTTGCAAGTATATCCAATGATTTATCGGGAGTTTCCGTTTGAACTGCACCGAGTGCTTCTTTCCAATACTGCCATACTTTCTCTATCGTTTCTTGACCTTTATTAAATCCGCTATATCGATTTATTATTTCTTCAGCATGATTCCGATTATCACCTGCGCCGAGTTTAAAATTAATCTCATATTCTCTTCGGTTTTCAAATTCAAACGGTACATGAATTGCCGCGCATGGAACTAATCCTGCGCCTGCTTTTCCTGATAGATGCGCTAATTTCATAGCAGCCGGATTTTCCAATGTGCCATTGCGACCAATAAATTCGATACGATTACACGTAAACGAAATTCTATCATTATCAACTTGGAAAAATGATACCTTCTCCGGGAAATCATGATTATAAGAATTGCGTGCAAATATTGCTCCCATAGAAGTATCGATTTCACTTACTACATGCATCGAAGTCCTTGATGGAATATCTCCTAATACTAATTCAACAAATCCAAAGACAGATAATTTTCTTGCTCTGCCCGAATCGTTCCAGATTTTTAAGGAAGAGAATTTTATAGAATCATCAATTGCAACATAAACCCAAAGCTCGGTTCTTATTCCTGTTTCTGTATGTTCAAAAACAGTATAACCAAATCCATGACGCGTTACATATTTTCCTTCGCCTCGTTTTGGAAGTGGCGTTGGAGACCAATAGTAACCGGTCTCTTCATCACGAATATAAAATAGTTCGCCGCTCGTATCAGAAATCGGATCATTATTCCAAGGCGATAACCGGTATTCATGTGCATTCTCATACCACGTATATCCATTCCCGCTTTCGGTGGCAATCGTTCCGAATTTTGGATTTGCAATCACGTTCGACCAAGGCATCGGCGTGAATTTTTTATCAGTTGATACTATGATATACTCACGTCCATCGGGTGTAAATCCGCCATAACCATTAAAGAAAATTAATCCTTCGCCACGAAACTCTTCTACTTTTGTTTGTGATGGCGAATAGACTCTGTTATTCTTTAATTTTTCTACTGAATATTCTTTACTTTTAAGTTTATTTACCTGTGCTTCGAGAGTGCCGGCAGTATCGGATATGATTACCCGTGCTACAGTCTGAGTCAAAATCCTATCTTCATCTGAAATCTGATCGGTTAAGCGGACGAACACGCCACCCGGTTTATCAATCTTACCCGCTTCAGTATTTGCAGATACAAGACGCAAAATCTGTTCCTGAAGTTCCTGTCTATAACCTGCATGATCATCATTCCAAATAACAAGATCAACCACAAGACCTTTTATGTTCCAATATGAATGTGCTTTTAACATCGAGAGCACTAAATCTATATTTTTAATATCTTCAATTTTTACAAGTACAATCGGCAGATCGCCCGAAATAGCATAAGCCCAGAGAGCTGACTGTCCCTGACGATTACGTGCAATTATAGATGCATTAGCACGAAGAAATGGATTTGAATAAACTATTGAATTAGCAATTTTACTATATAATTGCGAATCCGCCGCCGTTGCATTTATCTGCCTTAATACAACCTGCGAGTGAGTCCAAGAAAGTTCAAATACACGATTAGATAAACGTCTATCTTGATAACGCTCTATCAAGCTCAACGCTTGAGCACGCGTTTCACCGATACCATAAATTATATCAATCGTTGCCGGTTTATCAGGTTTAAGTTTTATTTTATATCTCACCGAAGCAATAGGATCGAGAACAGAACCATCACTATTAGATAATTTTTCGTTGCCCGTTAATGCAATTGGATTTTGATGTGTATTTCCTCTCCCGATAAATTTTGCTCTATCGGTTTCAAAAGATACTTCTAAAATATCGGCTTTGCGTACTGCAATAGTATGCAGCATCCATTGGGTTTTTTCCTCGCTTGAGCGGGGTCTTCGGTTTGCTAATATTGCCTGTTTCTCTTCGATTATTTCCGTCTGCACGAATAAATTTCCGAATGCTGGATGAGCTGTATCAGCACTTTGAGGATTAATAACAATCTCTGCATAACTTGTAATTTCAATTTCCCTAGCTACTTTTTCTCTATTTGTAAGATGTATCCTTCTTATCTCAATATCATCTTCCGGCGAAATTACAATTTGTGTTTCCGTTTCATAATTAAAGTCTCTTCTCTTAAATTCTGCATGACCTTCAGAGAAAATCGCCTCATAATTTTTTGATACCTTTAATGTTGGCTGATAAGTATTGGACCAAAATTCATTAGTTGCCACATCGCGCAGATAACAAAATGCACCCCAATTATCAGTTGTAATATCTTCACGCCAGCGAGTAAGGGCAAGATTTTTCCACCTGCTATATCCACCTCCGGCACTTGTTACCATTATATGATATCTTCCATTAGAAAGAAGCTGGGTTTCAGGAATTTCTATATTTGGATTAGTAATTATTCTAATCGGAGTTTCTGAAACGAGCGCATTACCTTGAGGATTAGAAAATACTGTAGAACTAATACTAGAGAATGCTGTATGTGGAATCTTTTCCTGAAGTAATAATAGAGCTGCGTCAAATGCCGGATCAGAAACGAATCTTTTCTGCATTGGCGAATCTAATAAAAGATAGGTTAATGAAAGGAGCGTCATTCCTTCATGGTGCACCATAAATGATTTAACTATTTCACTTGATTTTCCTCTAGGAAGACGAGCAGGTGTATAATCCACAGCTTCATAAAAACCATATTTACCAATCATACCTTGATCGGCGAGTGTTTGAAGATTCTTGCAAGATTCTTCCGGTTCTACCATTAATCCGAGTGCGGAAGCATAAGGAGCAATTACTAAGTCTTCAGATAATCCACGTTTAAGTCCGATTCCCGGTACACCGAAAGCTCTATACTGATAATTTAGATTTACATCAGAAGCATTGAATCCAGATTCCGAAATACCCCACGGGACACCTCTTTGTTTACCGTAATTTATCTGCCGCTTCACTACCGATTTATAAGTCTGATCTAATAATGTGTTTTCATAATTCGGCATAATCAATAATGGCATAAGGTATTCAAACATCGACCCGCTCCACGAAAGGAGAAGCGATTTGCCTCCGGAAGCCATTATAAGCCGTCCTAATGCAAACCAGCTTTCCTGTGGCAAGTATCCATAGGCAATTGCAATATAACTTGTTAACCGCGATTCGGAAGCCAATAGATCGTAATAACTTGCGTCTTTTTTATTCTTCTCAACGTTATAACCGATCGAAAGTAGATGTCTCGAAGGATTATATAAGAAATCATATTCAATCTTCGATAAATTATATGCCTCTTTGCCTAGAGACTTTATTTTCTCTATTCTTTCATTTGCCTTTTGGCTCGACTGAATTATTAATTGAGCTAATTCATTTAATTTCTTCTCTCTTTCAGTACTAATATCATATTTTAATTCTCCTTCGAGAATCGGAAGAAATTCATTTTGTAAATTCGCTAATTCCTTTAATGAAGGAATTGTTTCTTTAAATGGAAATGAATCGCTTATATCTGAGAATTCGGTAACTGTTACCCAAGGTGTTAAATCTTTTATTTGATCAATAATTGAATAAGTTTGATTGTGAAGAGATAAGAGCCACCCTTTTGAATCACCCTCTTGTATATCAATCAAATCCATTTTATTTAATAATTGATAAATCTCATTAATATTTTCCCAAAATATTTTTAGTGAATTAGAAGGATTTCTTTTCATTGATTCAAAAAACAATTGCAATTCTTTTATTGGGAAGATATCTGCTTTATCCATTCCTTCGATTGCTAAATTAAAAGTATCATCTAATCCGCAGAATAATTTTTGATCTACAAATTTTTCTTTGGGAAGAGATAAAAGTCCCTGCCTAAGAGTAAGTACTAATCCGGATAAATTGCCACTATCGACCGAAGAGACATACAATGGTTGCAATGGCAATAAAGTAAATGTATCATACCAATTATAAAAGTGTCCTCGGAAGCGTTCTAATTTTTGCATCGTACTGAATGTATTAGAAACACGATTCATTAAATCACTTGATGTGATATAACCAAAATCATATGCAGATAAATTTGCTATTAATGCCATACCGATATTTGTTGGGGAAGTTCTATGTGCAATTATAGCATGAGGAGTTTCTTGGAAATTATCCGGCGGAAGCCAATTTTCCGTTTCATTTACAAATGTATCAAAGTATGCCCAAGTCCTGCGTGTAACTAATCGTAAAAATTGTTTTTCTGCTTCGCTTAGCTCTGCTCGCTTTGATTTTAATGGAAGACTAATCCACCAATTAACTATTGGCGAGAAAGCCCAAACAAATAATATAGGAATAGCTACAAGAGGAATCGTAATATTATAAAAATAAAATGCAGTAACCACAATAATCACAAATAGTGGTGATAATAAATTATTTCTGAATGTTTCAGAAAGATTAAGTCTTTGATTTCTTCCAAAGACATTCGATGGAGTCCATTCTAATAATCGTGTTTTAGAAATAGTCATTCGCCAAAAAACTCTTAAGATAGCATCTAAAGCAAATGCTGCCTCAAAAGGAAGATTGATGAATGTAAATAATATCTGATATAGGTGCGTCTTGCCATTATTTACAAATGCAATAAGATGCTGTCGCATTAATATTTCATTCTGTTTTTCGAATAAATCAACTATCATTATAAATATTGCAGGAATAAACATTACTCCTATAACTGCTAAAGTCCAAAACAATGGATTAGGAGTGAAGAACCATGCGAATATCATCATGAAAACATAAGCAGGTGTAACTAAACTTCTTCTAAGATTATCAAATATTTTCCAACGTGAAAGCATTGATAATGGGTTTTTCTTTAGCTTACCGCTTTTATCCGGCACTAGTGGAAGAATCCATTGCCAAATCTGCCAATCGCCTCTTATCCAGCGATGCCTTCTATTTACATCAATATTATAACAGCATGGATATTCTTCAAGTAATTGAACGTCACTTAAAAGACCGGCTCGAACGTGGCATCCCTCTATAAGATCATGACTAAGAATTTTGTTTTCAGGAAAACGATCTTTAACCATTTTTTGAAACATATCTATATCATAGATTGCTTTACCAATATAAGAACCTTCTCCGAAAATATCCTGATAGACATCTGAAACGGTTTTTGTATATGGATCAATACCTGCATTGCCGCCGAATAGCTTTGCATAGAGCGAACTTAATGTGCCGGGCAGACTTATCTCTACTGCGGGTTGTAATATCGTATATCCGTCAGTGATACAATCGCTTGATTCATCATATTTCGCTTGATTGAGAGGATGGGCGATGGTGGCAATCAATTGATATGCCGTATCAAGTGGTAAATCGGTATCAGCATCTAAGGTAATGATATATTTTGCTGATTCTAAAATTTGTGTATTAGCAATTACAAGCGAAAAACAATCTCTCGCTCCACCTCTTAAATATGAATTTAGGTCTTCTAGTTTTCCTCTTTTGCGTTCGTAACCCATCCAAAGTTTTTCAGTAGGATTCCATTTCCTAGGGCGGTGGAATAACGAAAATATATCCGGTCGTAAATCTTTATATTTTTCATTTAATTCATCTATCTTCCCCTTTGTATAAGAAAGAAGCATTTCATCTTCAGGGAGATGCTCTTCAGATGAATCCTTATAATCGGTCAAAAGTGTAAAGTATAAATTCTCTCTTCTATTCGCTAAGAATCTAATTTCTAAAGATTCTACTAAATCTTTTATTCCCTCTTTACTCGTAATCATAGATGGAACTACAACGAGCGTCCTGCTTTTTTTAGGAATCTTTTTAGAATAATCCATTCGAGGTAATGAAGTTGGCCTAACTATCAATGTCGATAACCAATTAACCAAAGCAACAGATAATTGACTAAGTGCCAATGTAGATAATATTCCGAGTATGATAAGATGATAATTTTCCATACCCTCACGATAACCTTTATGTATGAGAGCGGCAGCGCTAAGTGCAGTCAATAAAAATATTGAACCAACGAAAAGCGAAAGTGGAATTTTATTCCCTATTCTCTTAGCATAATTTCTTAATGTAATTTTTTTATTTACTTCATCTTCTAATAGATAACGCCCTTTATCAATTAAGTAATATCCCACGTGAGAAGTTCTATGACCGCCTCCTTCGCGTGCATCTTCTTTACAAGCTAATAACACTACTTTATCTGCAATTTGTTCTTCTGTCAATTTACTTTTCTTACCAATTTTTTCTATTATATGTCGGTAATTATCACGTGTAGCAAAATCCATTTTATGATATACTCGCATTGGATCTTTTTGAAGAATACTCTCCACTATACTTTGATCTTCTACAAAGTCGCTCCAATTTGTAGAGTTTAAGAATCGAAGACTTCCGATACTATTACTAATAGAGACTTGATCGGCAGCTTGGTTTTTATTTCCTTGACGAATTAATTGAACAACGCTAGTACCTTTTTCACCGAGAAGCTGTTCTACCCAACTTATTGGTGAAATAATAGATGGACTTAAACTTTGAAGACGACGGGCAAACTCTGATACGAATGCAGGAGTCAATGGCGGTTCAGAGCGAACCATATCTGCAATCGTTAAAATTAAATTCTTAGGATCATTTTTTAGAACTTCTATAAGTTGATCAGCCCAGACTGCTGCTAGGTTTCTTTCTATCCTTCCTTTTGCAATATGCTCTGATACACGGCGGAGATTTTCGATCAATGCCAGACGAAGCATGATTGGTATCGCCCATAGCTCGCCTAATTTTAATGGTGTTACCGATTGATAAGCTTTAACGAATCGAATAAGATTTTCTAAATCTACTCTTCCATCACCATGCGAAATGATTTCTTCGGCAATATCATAAACTCGTGGAAGATCTTTCGAATTACCGTTTAATAAACTCGGTAATTCCCTACTATAACCTTTAGGGAAATGTTTTTTGCCTATTCGAATCTGGTCTTCGATTAAATAATAATTATCTAAAAGCCATTCACCGGCGGGCGTTATTAAGTGATTTTCTTTTACAGTCTCATTTAAAAAATTATGTACTTCAGATAAAAACTCTTCATTTTTATCGAGTCGATTTAATAAAATTCTATTATAAGTCCTTTCAGAGGCGAGAACGTGGGATTTGGCAATAATTCTACCATGTTTTTCCATCTGATCAGCATTGAATAATTCAGCGCGTAACGGTGAGTTACCTTTAGTGGCAAATGAATCTGCGCGGAATTTATTCATTTGTGATTTTAAATGAGATATCGTGTCTCCTAATTTGGGACTAAACGCCGGCATAACCCTCCGTGAAGCTAATTTGAAAATAAGGTATAGTATATAAAACTAGTGATAGATAGCACTTTTTAAGGCCAGTTTCAAGCGCATAAACCATTTAAATTGCTTAGTAAAAATTACTACATGGTTTTTTAGAAGGCGGGGGTGAGGATTCCTTTTTCTTTGAATTTTTCGACTAAGTTATCATACCCTTTAAATTGTATAGCATCCCATCCCATCTTGCGAGCACCTTCGGCATATTCGGCAATGTCGTCTATAAAGATATGTTCTTCGGCAGGTAAATTGGTATATTCCATTACCGCTTGATATATTTTTTCTTCCGGTTTTACTGCACCGGCTTCGTGCGATAAAATGAGTTTATCAAAATTCTCTAAAAATTTATAATGTCCCCATCCATATTCCCTATGTATTTCATTGGTATTAGAAAGGAGTACAAGTTTATATTTCTTTTTTAATTCCGGCAGAAGTGTAGTTACTTTTCTATCCTCTTTGAAAACAGAGGAATATGCGATACAAAATTCTTCATCACTTAATTTTTCACCTGTCCATCTATGTATAGCATCCAAAAATTCCCTGCGTGATACTTCGCCTCTTTCAAAACTTCTATGGACATCATAATATTCATTATATAATTCTTCAAATTTTTTCCCAAGTCCCTCTTCAATAAAATCGAGTTTCGCTAATAGAAGTGAATAATTAAATGGTATTAATACATTGCCAAGATCGAAAACAATTACAGAATAGTTTTTCATATCTACTCATTTAGTGATAATTATCAGTTCAGCAAAATTAATTATTTCTCGCCGCAACTACTAATTATACATACACAAAAAACATTAATGATATCCTCACTGCTAACTTTAGGGCGCAACACGGGACACTTAATATAGCAACTCATTTTCGGTAGGGTTAAAGCGCATTATTTCCATAAACTTATTTTTGTAGGCAATCTATAATAAAAAACTGCTCCATATAAATGAAGCAGCTTAATTTTTAATTTTATTATAAAACAAATATTTTATTCAGTAGCTAAGCCGAGAGATTTTTTCTTTAATAATCCTGATACCTTACCAAATAATTTCGGAATACGTTCTCTATATTCTTCCACCTTTGTATAAACGACTGGCACAACAATAAGTGTTAGGAATAATGAACTCGTCAATCCACCTATAAGCACCCAAGCCAAACCGGTCTTCCATTCCGAACCGGAACTTGTAGATAGAGCAATCGGCATCATTCCAAAAATCATCGTAAGAGTAGTCATAAAGATTGGTCTTACTCTCATACGAGCTGCATCGATTAATGAATCCTTAACCGATTCTCCCAGTCCTCTCATATAATTAGTTCTATCGACAAGCAAGATTGCATTTTTGCCCACAAGTCCCACAAGCATAATCATACCAAGAATTGTAAATACGTTCAGTGATTTCATTGTTAAAGCTAATGCAAGCAAACCACCCACAATTGCAAGTGGAATCGAGAACAAGACCACAAACGGATAAACGAATGAATCATATAAACCCACCATTACAAGATAGGAGAATAAAACGGCAGCCATCATCGCAATACCTAAATCCCCAAAAGCTTCTTTCTGGTTTTTTACATCGCCGCCAAAAGAATATGTGGTTTCATTAGGCAATCTCACGTTCTTCATCTTCTCTGTAAACTCTGTAGAAATAGTTCCGGTTGGTCTTCCGATTACCTGCGAGAAAACCGTTACAGCTGCATTTCTATTTTGCCTTTGAAGATTCGATGGTCCGGTAGTTCTCGAAATATCTGCAAATTGTTTTAAATATATTTGCTGACCTTTTTTATTTGTAAATGATAAACTACCAAGGTCTTCGGTAGAAGATCTATTAAATTCATCTAACTGAATACGTAAACTATATTCAGTATTGCCTTCTCGGAATTTAGATTCATCATCTCCCGTAAGTGCAACACGAAGAGCACCACCTACTTCTGCAAGCGAAAGTCCGAATGCATTTAATTTCTGTCGGTCGATATCAATCTTTGTTTCCGGTTTTCCCTGCTCGGAAGATAAACGAACGTCAGTCGTACCCGGTACTTTTGTTAATTCTTTTTCTATTTTAGCAGCTGCTTCATAAACGCTATCGACATTAGTACCATTGACTAATAATTGAATAGGTGTTTGATTCGCAACGCCGAAAATACCGATAGGATTATAGCGAGCTTCCACTCCGGGAATCCTCATCGCTTTTTCTTTTATCTCTTGACCGATTTCGTCAGTGCTTTTTTCTCTCTCATTTTTTGGAACGAGTGTTACGTTAATCTCAGATGAATTATTAGAAGCAAATCCTATAAGTCCTTCACTCGAAGCACCGGCATTTACAAACACTCTTTCCACTCCCGGAGTTTTTAAAATCATATTCTCTACTTCTTGAGAGATTCTATTTGTTTCTTCAATCTTAGTGCCCGGAGGCAGTTTTACCGTGACTGCAAATTCACCTCTATCAGCAACTGCCATAAATTCACCACCGATAAATCCAAGTGGAACTAATGCTACCGATGCGAAGAAAATTACAACTGTACCAATAAATACTTTCCCTTTATTTTTAAAGCTCCAGTTAAGAAGTGTAATATAAAATTCAGTGAAAGTTTTGAATTTTGCTTCAAACCAAATTGCGAATTTTCCCAATAAAGTTCTATTAGTTAAGCGTTCCACTTTTGCAAATCTCGAAGCGAGCATTGGAGTTATCGTAAAAGAAACAAATAAACTAAGTAGTGTCGAGACCACAACTACAATAGAAAATTGACGCATAATATTACCGATAATACCGCTCGTTAATGAGAGTGGAAAAAATACTGATACATCCACAAGTGTAATAGCGAGAGCCGCAAAACCGATTTCGTTTCTTCCTCTTAATGCGGCAGTCCGCTTCTCTTCACCTTTTTCGAGATGATGATAAATGTTTTCCAATACCACAATCGAATCATCCACGAGAATACCTACCACTAACGATAGTGCAAGAAGCGTCATTAAATTAAGTGTAAAATCCAAAGCCCACATCACCATGAATGTTGTAATAAGTGATGAAGGAATAGCAACCAACACTATCACTGAGTTTCTTATACTATGCAAGAAAAGAAGCATAACCAAAGCCACAAGAAAAACTGCTATCAAAAGATCTGTCTTAACAGCATTTGCTGCATCAACTGTAAATATTGATCCATCTTGTGATATTGTATATTTAAATCCATAATCCGCGAATGTGGCTTCAAGTTCCGCTAATTTTAATTTTACTAATTTACTTACGTCCACAGCGTTCGCATCGGTCTGCTTAAGTACATTTATCGCAATTGTACTTTTTCCATCTATACGTGAAATGTTTGTAACATCCTTTGTTCCATCTTCTACTTCAGCTACATCAGAAAGTTTAATCTCCCCGCCTGTTTTAGAAGTCCCGATTGCAAGATTTCTTACTTGCTCCAAACTTGAAAATTTACCTGCTATCCTAACTATATATTGTTCATCAGAATCTTTTATCTTTCCAGTCGGGAAATCAAGATTGGAATTTTTGATCGTCTGAGTTACCTGCATAATCGATAAGCCATAAGCTTTCAATTTTTCCATATCAAGATTTACTTTTATCTCTCTTTCGTTTCCACCGATTAAAGCAATCTGTCCAACTCCCGCTACCTTAGAAAGCTCCGGTTTTACTTTATCTTTTACAAATTGAAATAATTCCTTATCAGATAAACTACCCGATACACCTAGACGAATTACAGGAATCTCATCCAATGCAATTTTAGAAACTACCGGTGACTTTACACCATCCGGTAAAGATGAAAATATCTCATTCACTTTTCTTTGAGCATCTTGTAAGGATAAATCTACTTTTGCTGATTGAAGTAATTCAATCGTTACAAAAGAAACACCTTCCATAGATGTGCTTTTTATTTCGCTTACTTTATCCAACCCCGATACCGCATCTTCGAGCGGTTTCGATACTCCGGTTTCCACTTCGTTCGGGGAGGCACCCGGATAAATCGTTGTAATTGTAATTACTGCCGGACTAAACTTAGGAAGTAATTCATACTTCAGTTTCTGAAAACTGAATAAGCCCAAGATTATAAACGCCGCAAATATTACAATTATAAGCGATGGTCTTTTTATTGATAATTCGGTTAATGTCATTTTTCTTATCCTTAATTAACTATCTTTACTTTTACGTTGTCTTCGAGATTTGTCTGTCCACTTACTACCACTTTCTCACCGGATTGTAAACCATCTAATACTTCCACTCTTACTCCTGCTTCTTCACCTAAAACTAATTTTCTTAATTTAGCAATATCATTTTCTACTACATAAACTTCCGGTTCTTTTACGCTTCCGAGTAGTGCCTCTCTTGGTATTGTTAACGAACCCTCCTTTGTTGAAGTAGAGAAACTCACTTTAGCAAACATACCTGCTTTTAATTTCTGCGCACCGTTATTATATACTGCTACTTCGATAGGATATGTATGCACTTCATCTGCTTTAGAACTGATTGTTTCTATTCTTCCTTCGAAAACGGTACCCGGGAAAACGTCTGTTGTTACTTCTACTTTATTGCCTGTTTTAATTTTGAATACATCCTGCTCGGCTACATTTACCTTCACTTTTACTTTCGATATATCCACTACATTTCCGATTACCATTCCGGGATTAACCATCGTTCCGATATCTACATTACGAGCAGTAACATATCCTGAAATCGGTGTTGTAATCTTGGTATCACTCAATTGTTTTCTAGCTACTATATATTGTGATTCTGCATTCGCTAATTGTAATTTAATATTATCCATCTGTGCATCCGTAGCAGAACCTTGTTTTAGAAGTACTGTATATCTTTCAAAATCTTTTTTCGATTTTTCGAAATTAGCTTCGGCACTCATAAAGGCGGCTTTTTTTAATTCATCATCTACTTGTATTAAAATAGAGCCCACTTGTTTGTAATCGCCTACTTTAGTATTCACGGCAACTACTTTACCTTGAGTTTCAGATACGATATTCACGTCCTTATCTGCATTGACTGTACCGATAAGTGAAATATCTTCACTAAGTGAATTACTTGAAACTGGTTGGACAGACACATAGAAAACATCTGTTACTTTAGGTGCTGCTTTTGCCTGCATCTTCGATTTGTTATAAAATAGTACTGCTACAATTACTATAACTATCAAAACAGGAATTGCATATAACTTTGCTTTTTTCATTTTTATTCCCTTTTTATAATCTTTTTATTCTTTACCCAATGCTTTCTTTAGACGAGCTTTTGATAGTTCAAAATCGACTAAAGAATTTGTATAATTTATTTTTGCCGAGAGAAGCGAAACTTCTGCATCGATTGCATCCGTACTAAGAGCAGTACCACCCTTAAAACGTTCCGAAGTAACTCTCATATTTTCTTCTGCCTGCTTAACTGTTAATTCCGATAGTTCTATTCTTCTCTTCAATTGATTAACCAATAAATAATATTGATTGACTTCTAAAGAGACACCATCTTTGATAATTCCAAGAGCATCAACACCTTGTGCTAATTGAGCTTTTGCTTGTTCGGTTTGATGAGAGGTGGTAAGCCAATCCCAAATATTCATACTTAAATTCACACCCACATCCCAAGTAGAATTAAACTTATCTTCAGCAGGGACAATTCTTTGATTCGGACGGCTGTAATATAAATTACCTGAAAAACTGATTTGCGGATACCATCCGGCTCGTGCGGCTGTTACTCCATATTCAGCGGCTTTTACTCTTAACTTAGCCGCCTTTACTTCCGGTCTTTCGTCTATCGCCGAATTAACTAATGTATTTAATTCACCAAACTCCGCTTCGCTTCTTTTTACTTCTGATGCAATTTCAATTTCAGTAGTAAGCGGAATGCTTAAAATATTATTAAGTCCAATCATTGCTAATCTTACATTATTTCCCGCATCCAACTGTTTCAATTGCGCATCGGATAATTGCACTTCCAATTTCAATTTATCATTCGTAGTTAATAGACCTGCATTTAATAAATTCGTTGCATCATTTACGTGTGCCTTAATCATACTTAGATTTTCATCAATTACCTTTTTCATCTGCTCTGCTTTGAAAAGATTCCAATAGGCATTCTGAATATTATAGATTAAGTCCGATTGATCTTTTTGGAAATCTTCTTTTGTTGCTTCATAATTCTTACTTGCTATCTTAGCCCCGCTTAGTAATCTAAAGCCTGCAAATAAAGGTTGTGCAACCGTCAATTGTGTTGTATAATTATCCAATATAGAAGGGGAAACAACAAAATTTCCAAATGGAGTATTAATTTCAAATGGATCGACTTCGCTAAGTCTTCTATATCCTGCATTGAACTTTACCGATGGAAGCAAACCTGCGATTACTTCTTTTTTGCGTGCTTCCGCCGCCACGACCTTCATAGAAGAAGCATCCAACGTTTTACTGTTTTTCAACCCCGTCTGAATTGCATCTTCAACGGTCATCTTAATTCGTTCTTGTGCGTTTCCGATTGATGATAAAGCAATCATCAATCCGATTATCAAAAATGATTTTTTCATTATCTGACTTATTCCTTATTTATTTTAATTTCTATTTGTCTGTGATTCTAATTTCTCTTTTAATATAGAGAACACTTTTTCAAATTCATTTGTTTTATCGAAAAAATAATCTGCGCCGATTGAACAGCATTTGGAATTGATTCCGACTATCGGATAATTTGTAAGAATGATAACCGAAGTATCATACTTTTTCTCTTTGATTAATTTCAGTATATCAATTCCATTTCCATCAGGGAGTTGTATATCGAGGATTAAATAATCGGGAATCTCTTTACTGATTTTTTGTAAGCCATCGCTTAATAATTCAGCTTCCCATAAAATTGTTATTTCCGGGTATTGATCTATTTTTTCTTTTATTCGGTCTTTAATTATTATGGAATCTTCCACTATTGCAACAGTCATAAAATTCTACATTATCTCTTATTTTAGATAACTAAACATAATAATTGATGAAAAGTTCAACAATAAGTGAAATGCGGAAAGATTTGTGGGATATTTGGAAAGTGCGTGTAGTCTATTGATTACAAAAGGGAGGGGAACAAATAATATTGTTAATAATGACACAAAAATTAATATCCCTCTTCGGATGGAATTTGCTATTCTAAAATTTTGTGCTTCATTGCGTAGTGAGAGAGTTCAACATCATTCTTGAGTTTTAACTTCTCTAATAATCTATCGCGGTAAGTGCGCACGGTCTTTACACTTATAAAAAGCTCTTCTGCCACTTCATCGGCATCTTTGCCAGAGGCAATCATACGGAGTACTTGAAATTCTCTGTTAGATAAAATATTTATTGGTGATTCCGTTCTCGATTCAAATCCTGAAATGAGAAATTCCGCAAGTGCGGGACTGATATATTTTCCGCCTGAACAGATTTTACGAATTGCATTTACTAATTCCTTCGGAGCAGTCTCTTTATTCATATAGCCGGACGCACCAAGCTTGAAAGTCCTAAGTCCAACTTGATCCTCAGGATACATACTCAAAATCAAAACCGGCAATTCAGGTCTTGCCTCTTTAATCTCTTTTAATACGTCAAGTCCATCTTTGCCCGGCATACCTATATCAAGAACTACAATATCCCACTCTTCATCTTTAACTTTTTGAATAACTTCCATTCCATTAAGTGCTTCTCCTTCGACTTCGAGTTCATCAGCTTTGGAGATTATCTGTTTCAAACCCTCCCTTACTATCGGATGGTCGTCTGCTATTAATATTTTTATTTTTTTAGTCATATTTATTTACCGGGATTGAAACGTTGATAGTAGTACCTCTGTCCGGTTCACTTGTAATCAATAAAGTTCCTTTAAATATTTCCGCTCTTTCTTTCATCCCCAGCAGACCGAATGAATTTTTCTTTTCAAAATCTTCCTTTTTTATCCCTCTGCCGTTATCTTTTATTTCGAGTTGATAAAAATCATTTTCGAGACCGAATGTAATTGTAACCAATGAAGCACCTGAATGCTTTGCAGCATTTGTGAGCGATTCCTGCAATATCCGAAAAATTAAAGTGGTTACTTCAAAAGGTAAATCGATGCTATCGACTGTAATAAAATATTCGCACGAGATACCCATTCGGCTATTAAATTCTTCCGCCTGCCATTCGATTGCGGCAAGGAGACCGAGACTATCGAGTACTGCAGGTCTTAATTCGCTTGAAATCCTTCTCACTGATTTTACGGTTGTTTCTAAAAGTCCCGCAGCGGAATCAATCTTCGTCAAAAGTTTTTTCTTATCCGAATCTTCTTCTATCATTTCCCTTAGGAAAGTAATATCCATAGTCAATCCGGTAAGATATTGCCCGAGTTCATCATGGATTTCGCGGGCTACTCGTTTTCGTTCTGCTTCACGAGCATTCTCAAGATGTATTGCGAGATTTTTTAGTTGCTCACGATTTCGTAATGAAATAATTCCATAAGCTAAGTCATTCGCTAATTGTTCTAATAAGTTTTTTTCTTCTTTATCGAATGCATCAGGATTAGAAGAGATAATTCCAACTATACCAAATACTTCATCTTTATTTTTTAAGGGTAGAGCAATAATTGCGGCGTATCCTCTTTGTAGCACATTTTGTTTCCAATCATAATTCTTTATATCATTTTTAATATCTTGAAATACTGCGGTTGCGCCGGTGCGGACTGCAATTCCGGCAGGACCCATACCAAATTCGTTTTCTCCGTAAGAAATTGTTACGTTAGTAAGATATCCATCTTCTGCGCCCTCCCACATAATTGGCAGGATTGTTTTCTCTTCATCCTTGACTACATAACCGATCCAAGCCATTCGATAGCCCCCTTCGGTAACCATAAGCCGGCATAGATCTCTAAGGAGAGATGCTTCATCGGCGGCTCTAACTAAGGAGTGATTAACTGCGGTGATTGTTCTTAATGCTCTATTTAGCTTCCGAAGTTCTTCTTGAACCGGATTTTCGTTTTTATTCTCATTCATAAAACGAAAAATACAAAAAATAATCGAACATAAATTTAGTAAAAAGAGCTGCCCTTTTATAGGCAGCTTTTTTATTATTTCTATGGTCATTTGATACTATTTTATTAAAGTCATCTTTTTTACCTGAACAAAATCATTACTTATTAACCGATAAAAATAAATTCCTGAAGATAGAAAGTTTCCATTACTGTCTTTGCCTGTCCAAGCAATCGAATGATTCCCTGTGTCTTGATAACTATCTTGTAGAATATTTACTATCTCTCCAAGTGAATTATAAATCTCTAAACGAACATTTCCACCTTTGGGGATACTATAATTTATTGTTGTCGTTGGATTAAATGGGTTCGGATAATTATTCTCTAAATTATATCCCTGTGGCATTTTATTCTCTTCGATATTTATTTCTATAAGAGATTTATTCAGACTAAGAGTTTCTTCTGATTGAAAATCATTTATGTAAAACGAGCCCTCTCCTTTCATCTTACATACTACTCTTAATATATAGTTCCCTTCCTCAATATTATTGAGATTAAGTTTAAATCTAGTTCTATCATCTGTAATTTTGCTTAACTCATATTTTGAGCCATTAAATTCTTTCACAATCTTTTTATTACTTACGTTCATTAATTCTATTGAATAAGATATATCGTTTTCTTTAACTTGACTTAATTCACTCTTATCGAATGCATAGAATGAATTATTGAACTCTATTTCACTTTTCTTACTTAGTGAGAACGATTCAGTAACAAAAATCTCATTCATCATTTCACTGTTTTCTATTATTAGTGAATCGATATAACTCTTAAATTTTATATTCTCTCCATCGATTTTTACATCTCCGAGATAGTAAGCATAACTTTTATTATTCTGCTCAACAATTGCCATTCTTCCGTAGTTATTAGCTTTATCATCTGTTTTTTGAAGAGTTAAGAAATTATAATTGACAAACTTGAGAGGATATATACTTGATGTCAGAGTTTTATGAACTATAGCCTTCATGTCAAGAAATCCATCTCCATTTCCTATCTGCATCTCATTTCCATTGCCTTCAGGAAGCGTTTTTATTGTAGTATAAGTTCCATTTTCTAATTTTACAAACTTATTGGCATTATATATATCGCACCATGCTATTATGCTCCCTTCGCCATTGTCCCGCCTTGAATTATTATTTTGATTTCTTACTGAATTTAGTCCAAATGAATTAAATCCCGACCATGTACTACCTGTCTTTCTTCTTATTACCGCAGCGGGTATTGATGAAGAATACCCTAACCAACTTACTACCGGGTTTTCTGCCTGTACTGATATTGAAGGTGATAGATTATTTGTAAATCCCGAACCCGATGATACAACGGTACTTTCAAATATATATTCGTAATCAACTCCTGCGGTCAGTTTTTCATATCTTATCTCTGTACCATTTTGGAATGCAAGAAACATTCTTTGAGCGTTATATACAAGCGAGGGGTTTGTACTCGATGTAGTCGAATAACTTATTACGAAATCACTCCCTACGGTTCCTTGTGTACATGTTCCGGTAGAACATTTTACATTTATTCCTCTTAATTGTGATGTGGAAGTGGGTTTGAATACTATCAATGCCCCTTCACTGCTATATGCTGCTATTACAGGTCTTGTATCATAATCATAACTCGATAAAGAATAAACATTTGTTATCCAGCTTTTTTGTCCATTACTGAACTGAGCTGCTTTTATTCTTGGTCCGTCATTACATTGATATGCAATAAAGATAGCATTTGAATTGTGGGTTATTGATGCATTTTTTGTATTTGCGCTTGCGATATCCACTAACTGTTCGGGCTGCCATGTAACTCCGTTATCCGTACTATATGTGTACCAGACTTTATCAAGTGATTCATAAACTATATGAAGCTTTCCATCGTCTGTTCTTACTACTTTCCTTTGACTATTAGTTGAAAATCCTGAACTGTAGTTTGATATCATATTCCCTTTATATTTTGCATTAAGATTTGTTGTACCCGTTATTGTGATGTCAAGTGGAGTTGAGGGATTAAAATCCCCGTCATACCAATTATAATTTATACCGCTTGCTGAAAATGTCGATTTAGCTTTAACTGCGTATTTTTGATGTGTTGATCCATAAACGCTTTCATCTAAACCAGTGAATGCTTCATTCTTTATAAATCCATTCCCGGAGGCAGAATATAGATTAAATTGGTTATCGGTAGTTGGGTCTTTGAAATATATTTCTCCTTCGGTTATGTTACTTTTCTCTGGAATTAAGTTCTTAACTGTTAGGGGATAGACTGATCTAAATCTTCTTTCAACTTCTTTAGTGCGTAAATCGAAAATTGTATTTATATAATTTGAAGAATTATAAATATTTTGATTTTCTTCTGGAGTTATATAACTATATACCCACTTAAAAGAATAATTTCTTTGGCTATTATAATTTATTTCGGTTGTTAAATGCTCGACTTGATTTACATCAAAAAACCTTAAATAAGCCAAAGAATCAGATGCCACAGTTATATTATTTGCTTTTAATTGCCCGAATCCAAAAGTTTGATTCTCTATCCTATTTTTCATTACTACCGGGATTGTAAAATTAGTTTGTGTTGCATACGTATTCCCCCAAAGTTCCCATATTGTATATTCCGCATTATTAGTAATTTCATCTACTATTAATTCATTGCCCACACCGTAATATATTTTTTGTGAATCATGATTTATGAGTATATTTAAATCATGAGAAGGATATTTTACATTGTGCCCTCCCCAATCCTCGTCTCTAAAATCAATTATAAAACTTACAGTTTTCATACCAAATGTTACTTCTATTTCCATTAGACCCCAAGGCATAGTAGGACTACTAGGAGTAGTATTATCTGGTGCTTCAAATCCATAATTATCAGATAATGTATATTCATGTGGGAAAAGCGAACTATCTCCTAATATTGGTTTCGATAAAATAGAATTATAAAACCAGAAATATGATGTGGTATTTAATCTCACAGTAAAGTTTCTGTGGGTCGAACCCTCCATAATTTTAAAAAGAACTTCACCTGATGCCCCTAATACATTATGATTTACCAATAATACTCCTAATAACAATAGTATTCTAAAATGTTTCATTTTTAGTTTCTCCTAATTTTGGTTAAGAAAGCTTTGTTATTATGAAAACCTACTGTTACACAAATATTGCCATCTGTATGTGCTCCTCCATAATTTGATAATGAATTAAATTGCCCAATAAATCCTTTATAATTTTTCCCATTATAATGTATTAACGTTCCCTGTAAACCATCTAAACTCTCTCCGATATAATAAATATCATTGTTTTTTATCATTGCTATTTGTGATATTCCAACATTTAATTTGGTACCTCTAAAATCCCTCTGTATTACAGCTTTTTTTGTTTCCAAATCATAATACCATGCTTTTGTGCTCCTCATATCCAAATCTCCTAAGTAGAGTTTGTCTTCATAATACTTCATCTGAATTGATCTCAATGCTTGTTCATCTTTACTTCCATCATAAATAACATTTGCACCTCCTTCGCTTAATTCTACTATTATAAATCCATCTTCACTATTTCTTGCTAAGGCATAAGCAATTCCGGTTTCTTTATTCCCTGTAATACTGAAGAAAAGCCATTTTCTATCATATTCTATTTTTTTCCATTCTTTACCGTCAAAATGAACTATCGTACCCCACCAGCCTACTCCCCATATATTCTTGTTGCTCGATCCCCATATCTTTTCCACACCCTCTCGTGATGGTAATCCTAATGCCCCTAAGTCATATTCTATAATTTTTCCTTTTTCATATTTAGCTATTGCTCCGCAGGCAAAATATATGTTACTCGAATCTGCTGCCCATATTCCTGATAATCCACTGCTGGTTATATATGGCAGTTGTGGAAACCATTTCTTTCCATCCCATCTCATTATATTTGTATAATTGCCATCTAAATCTAAATCTCCGACAGCCCATATATTATTTTCATCAAACACCCATACATCTTCAAAAAGACTTGATGCATATCCGTTTCCGAACTCTACTGTCTCAAAGCTAAAGTTTTGACTTGTTGTGTCTGGAGGAGACACTTTCTTTTCTTCGGGTTCCGTTGGACTGCATGAATATTGTGAGATTAGCAAAAGAAGTAATAAGGATATTATAATTTTCATTGTTTACCTAATAATAAAATGTATTATAAATTATGATAAAAGAAGGGAAGTTTCTGAACTTGTATCTAATTAATTCCATAAACAAATACTCCATTGCAATGAAACAATCATTAGAATTTCTTAAAACCAAAAAAGTTAAATTTGTTCGTGGGTCAATAATACTTTTAGGTCTTAATAAAATCAAGACCCTATTTTTGGCATTGCTTTAATGCTATAAGAAATGTTATGTTGTAACAATAATTATTTTTTTTAATCATCAGCAATTCTACACAATCAAATTACTGATCTTAAAATTATTTTTATCGTGCAGCAAATGTCATGGATATTAAGTAGGTTGTGTATGCAATATAGAATAATAATAGTCCCGCTCCTTCTATTCTATTTATGCGTCCATGCTTCGTTTTAAATCCGTAGCCAATTACAAAAAGGAACAGGGTTAATCCTGCCATAATTACTATATCTCTTGAAAGCGTTTCGGGTGTAACGTTAATCGGAGTTATTGCTCCGGCAATTCCAACCACTGCCAATGTATTAAATAGATTTGAACCGAGAATATTTCCGAGAGCTATTTCATGCTCGCCTTTCCGTACTGCAATAATCGAAGATGCGAGTTCGGGTAAAGAGGTACCGACCGCCACTATGGTTAATCCTATTATCATATCACTTACTCCGAAAATTGTAGCAAGCTCTACCGCCCCCCACACCAAAATTCGAGAACTGACAATCAACAAAATCAATCCAACGACTAACCAAAAAACTGATTTCTTAATAGGCATCGAATGGGTTACCGTTTCTTCTTCGATTTCCTTAGCTAAAGGATCCTGTTTCTCCTTTATTCTTTGACGAATAGTCCAATACATTAATCCGCCAAAAACTATTAACAAAATAATCGCATCGAGAAAAGAAATCTCTAAATCATAAATTAAGAATATAGATAGAGCCGTAACACCGGCAAGTATAGGGAGTTCTATTCGTAAAATATTTGAGTGAATAACTATGGGACTAATTAAAGCCGTTATACCTAGAATCAATCCGATATTTGCAATATTGGATCCATAAGCATTACCGATTGCGATTCCCGGATTTCCTTGTAATGAAGCCAATGCTGAGACTACCATTTCGGGAGCGGAAGTACCGAATCCCACGACTACCATTCCGATTAATAATGGCGGCATTCCAAAATACCGAGCAGTGGATGCCGAACCCTCTACAAACTTATCCGCACTCCATACAAGTAATATCACCCCACAAATTATTGCTATTATCGCTAATGTCATTTATCCCTTTCGCTAATATTAAAACAACACCGCCTCTATTTAAGAGGCGATGAATAAAAATCTATAACTATTATTATAATGTTTTTTTACTTCACTTCAAATAATGAATCTGAAAGACCTGTATTAATCTCAATAGAATCAACTGTAAGCTCAATATCCTGCGGTCCTACGCTCTGATGCATTTTGAATGGGAATTTAATTCCTTCAACTTCTTTATAATCACCAAAATCAGAAGTCTGAGTAAATGTTCCTTGCGGAGATTCAACAGTAGAAGTACTACGAACTAAGAAACCGCTTTCTACATCATAATATTGAGTAGCTTTGCTGCCAGATGGATAATTAAGAGTTACTTTATAAGCATCTTTTCCATTAATTTTTTCCATTCCTGTAAGTTCCGGTTTTACACCAAGAGCTGCATAATCAAGATGTCCATGAATGGCTGCCTGAACTTTCATCTCTTCTAAAGCAGAACCGGTAACTTCCTGCTCTTGACCCATTGCAGATACTTTCCCTTTTTCGCCATCAAAAACTGTCTTCTGTTGGAATACTCCGGCATCAAGATTCTGATATAATTTATTGGGTACTTTTTGAGAGATTGTAATCGTCAAATTCATTCCCTGAACCGATGCACTTAATTTCATTGTCTTATCATTTATCTTTAATAAGTTTTCTTTGCCGCCTACTGCTTCTGTATATTTATCCAATACAGATTTTACGGTTACGCCGGCAGGAAGATTTTGCGCCGCTGGATCAACTTCATTACCATAGATATCATAGTAATTAACTTTATTATTAATCGTAAAATTCGTTAATGTTTTTGCCACTTCACTTGCATTTCCTACTACAAGAATATATGCGTTATTTGGTTTTACATATTTCTTAGCAACTTCCTGAACATCATCCACTGTTACTTCACTTAGACGAGTGAGGTAATTTTTATAGTAATCTTTATCCAATCCATATCTATCGATATTGATAGCAAAATTAGCAATAGTCTGTGGGCTTTCTAATGAACGAGCGAATCCGCCTGTCATATAGTTTTTTGTAGATTGCAATTCTTCATCAGTTATTTTCTCACTTCTCATTTTTCTCATTTCATTGAGAATTTCGGTGATAGCACTATCCGTAACTGCATTACGAACGGTTGTAGAAACTGAAAATCTTCCTGCATATTTATCAGCATCGATAGACGATCCGGCACCATAAGTATAACCATGAACTTCTCTAAGATTATTATTTATTTTGGATTGGAATCCACCGCCTAATATTGTATTCATTACATTCGCTTTTATAACATCGGGCGTACCAACTTTTAAATCAATCGGATATGTAATATTTAAAACTGATTGAACTGAAGCCGGTCTATCAACCATTGCTACTTTTGCTAATAATGGCTGCGATGGAGCAGCGAATGTGTTTTTAGCTACTTCACCTTTTTTCCATTTACCAAAATACTTTTCTACTAATTTTTTTGCTTCACCCTTATTAATATCACCTACAATTGCTAAATAAGAGATATTTGGTTTGAAGTAAGTAGAGTAATATCCTTTTAGATCATCAAGCGAAATATTTTCAACAGTTGTCTCAGTAGTAAGTTCACCATAAGGATGATCTTTTCCAAAAGTTAAAACTGTTGATACATTTGAGGCAATAGCACTTGGATCATCTTTCTGTGAAGCTAATCCCGATAATGTCTGTTTCTTGATCTTATCTAATTCTTCTTGTTTGAATTGAGGATTCAATACCACATCACTCATAATATCGAGCAATTTATTTGTGTGCTTTTTTAATGAAGATCCAAAAACTCCGGTCGAAGATGTGGATAAGGCAGCTCCAATAAAATCAATCTCTTGATCAATTTTATCTTTAGTGCGTGTCTTCGTACCCGTTCTTAATAGCTGACCCGCCATATCAATATATCCGGCTTTATCTTTTTCATTTACCGGGTCTCTATCGATAATTAAATTAAAAGATACTTTCGGAAGCTTATGATTTTCAACTACGAATACTTTCAATCCGTTTGCAAGTGTAAATGAATCATAATTGCCAAGATTTATTACAGGTGCAGTTCCGGCTTGCGGAATTTTGCTTCGATCAAGCTGACCATAATTCATCGAGACAAAAGCAAATAATACTAATAGAATTAAAACTTTATTTTTCATTTCGTTCTCTCCGTTATTTTTTTTCAGCTGATTTAGGTAAATAATATAGCACTACTCTATTTTCAGGTGAAAGATATTTTTTAGCTGCATCTCTAATATCCTCCTTTGTAACCTTCATATAGCGGTCAATCTCTGTATTTATCAAATTAGCATCTCCGAAATAAACATAATAATCTGCTAATGAATTTGCTATACCGATCATTGTGCTGTTTGAGTTAACGAAATCACTTTCGATCTGATTGCGGAGTTTCTGAAATTCCTGTTCGTCAATTGTTTTCTCTTTTACTTTAGTAAGTTCTGTTTCAATAACGGCTTCTAAATCTTCAGGTGTTACACCCATATTTGTAATACCATAAACTACAAATAAGCCCGGATCTTCCATAGCGTAATTCATCGAGCTTAAGAAAACCGCTTTCTGCTGTTTATCAACAATCTCTTTATAAAGACGAGAACTCTGTCCCTTTGATAAAAGTGAGCTAAGCATCTCTATTGCATAATAATCTTTTGTTCCCTGTGCCGGTATTCTATATGCTTCTAATACTAATGGCAACTGAATATTATCATAAACTACATCTCTTACTTCACCTCCCAAAGGTGGTTCTACTACATCAACTTTCTTTATATCTTCTATTCCTCTTGGAATATCACCATAATATTTTGCTACTAATTCTTTTGCTTTTGCTAAATCAATATCACCTGCAATTGAGATTGTTACATTCTGTGGCACATAAAATTTGTTGTAGAAAGCCATAAATTCACCGAGCGTTGCTTGATCTATATATTGAGCCGATCCGATTGGCATCCATCTATATGGATGAACTTTATACGCCCTTTTGAATGTCTGCTCGAATATCGATCCATAAGGTTGATTATCATATCTCTGGCTTCTTTCTTCTTTTACTACTTTCCTTTGAGTTTCAACACCAATGCTATCGATCTTTAAGTGAGCTAATCTTTCTGATTCCATCCAAAGACCTAATTCTAACTGATTTGATGGAAGTACTTGATAATAAAATGTTTTGTCGAAAGAAGTACTTGCATTATTAGTACCTCCTGCATTCTGCGAAAGTTTATCATAATCTCCGCGTTCCATATACTTTGAACCTTCGAACATCAGATGTTCGAAAAAGTGAGCAAAACCTGTTCTTGTTGGGTCTTCATTCTTTGAGCCTACATGAAAAGTCATCGTGATCGCCACTATTGGCGTGCTATTATCCTGATGAAGAATAACGTGGATTCCATTATCCATATCGTATTGCGTAAATTCAATTTTACGTGTTTGACCATATAAAACTGAACCAGCAATAAATAGAACCAAAAATAATTTTAGCTTCATTACTTAATCCCGGTTTGTTAGTGTGTGTTTTGTTTTTTGTTATAACTAAATTTAGACGGTCGACAACTATAATTAGTTCCGATTTATAAAGTAAAATTATAAAATAATGCGATACAATAAAAACTCATAGACGTTTTCCATTATCTCCTTTTCTAAGAATATAAAAATGGAGCGAATTTTATTATATTGCTTAATTATTTTTAAAAGGATATAGAATGTCTGAATATATACCAATTACAGTAGCGAGAGGCGATGGAATCGGTCCTGAAATTATGGACGCCACATTAAAAATCTTAGAAGCAGCCGGTGCTAAGCTCGAAATCGAAGAAATTGAGATTGGTGAGAAGGTTTATCTAAGCGGAATCGATACCGGTCTATCATCGAACGCTTTTTCATCTTTACAGCATACAAAAGTATTCTTAAAAGCACCTATTACAACTCCACGCGGTGGGGGATACAAAAGTCTGAATGTAACTACTCGTAAAGCATTCGGTCTCTATGCAAATGTAAGACCTTGTAAATCATACCGACCATTTATACGCTCTAAGCATCCCGATATGGACGTTGTAATTATTAGAGAGAACGAAGAAGACGTTTACGCCGGAATTGAACATCGACAGACTTCACAAGTATATCAATGTTTGAAATTATTCAGCCGTGCCGGCACCGAAAAAATTATCCGCTATGCTTTTGAATATGCGCGGGAATATGGAAGAAAAAAAGTCTCTCTCTTCGTTAAAGATAATATTATGAAGATTACCGATGGTCTATATCATCAGGTATTCAAAGAGATTGCTCCTGAATATCCCGAAATTGAAAATGATACCTGGATTGTGGATATCGGTGCGGCTCGCCTCGCAGATACTCCCGAAAGATTTGACGTAATCGTAATGAGCAATTTATATGGCGATATTCTTTCCGATGTAGCAGCTCAGATTTCAGGTTCAATTGGTTTGGCGGGTTCCTCTAATATCGGCGAACATCTTTCAATGTTTGAAGCTATTCATGGTTCTGCACCCGATATCGCAGGGAAAAATCTTGCTAATCCCTCCGGACTATTACTTTCAGCCGTAATGATGCTTGTTCATATCGGTCAGATAGCTCCCGCAGAAGCAATTCATAATGCATGGTTCAGAACAATTGAAAATGGTATTCATACCGGTGATATATTTGAACAAGGTATTTCAAGTGTAAGAGTTGGGACAGCAGAATTTGCCGAAGCAGTAATTTCCAATCTTGGAAAAACCCCACACGAATTAAGAGCGGCTCATTACTATGCACCTAATCCATTGGATTTAATTCATGCATCACATGAAGTTCCTGAAATAAAAAAATTAGTAGGAGTAGATGTATTTATCGATTGGATTGGTGCACCCCATGATATTGGCAATCAATTGGATAATGTTTTTAATGATTCACTTAAACTAAAACTTATTACTAATCGCGGTATTAAAGTATATCCGGATGGAATCAAAGAAACATTCTGTACAGACCATTGGAGATGTCGTTATAAAGATGGGAACTGGAACGAAATTGATCAGAAAAGCATACTTGACTTAATGAGCAAAATTAACGAAGCGGGATTTGAAATAATTAAAACAGAAAATCTATATACCTTTAATGATGAACTTGGTTTTTCTGAAGCACATTAATAGAACGTAAATTAGAACAAGATTTTCATCAAAATATAATTTTAGCCGCGTATATTATGCCAATATGCAAGCGGAAGTTATCAAAAGCAGAAGCAATTAAATTGAGACGAATCGGAATGATTGGGAGGACATAAAAATATTAATTCTAAAATATCCCAAAATTTTTACCCTGATATTTTCGTGTCGATGTTATTGTAAAATTATATATTATGCTTTATGATATCTTATTACTTCGGAGATGCCTATATAGATGAAAGTTTACCGATTAATTGTATTAATATTTCTTTTCGCCTTTTCGGTAATGAATGCCAAGAATGCGGATAAGCCCTCAATTTCGTATGAGATTCAGCCGTATTACGACCTGAAATTATTTCGCTTATCCATTACTCTCGAATTTAAAGGTGATAGCTCCGGTGAAACAAAAATTATTATCCCCAATGAATATGGGGGTCAAAAACAATATGACGGAATTAAAAACTTACGCTCTTCATCTTCTAATACTTACATCTTAGATACAAATACAAAAAACGAAAAAATCATTCGATACACTCCCAATACTTTTGTAAAACTCGAATATCAAGTGGAAGAAATTCGTAACGATGATATAGAGCTTGGCAATCACTATCAAACTGTAATTAGAAAAGGAACAATCCACTTTCTTGGTGAAACATTTTTCATACTTCCTGATTGGGGAGACGAGAAAGAATTTTCATTTAGAATAACTTGGAAAAACATTCCATCAAATTGGTCGCTAGCCAATAGCTTCGGGGTAAATCAAAAGACTCAAGAATTTAAAACTCAACTTTGGAAATTACGCTATTCAATTTTCGCAGGCGGCGATTTTCGTATTACGAAAAAAATGAGCGGTAGTAATTCTATATTTGTCGCAATTAAAGGAAAATATAAATTTTCTGATAATCAATTTTTAGATTTTACTGAGACCGTAATAAGAAATGAACGAACATTCTGGAATGATTTCAATTACCCCTTTTTCTTAGTAACTCTACTTCCGATAAGTGGAAGTGGTGATCAAGCCGGCACAGGAAGATTTAATTCGTTTGCTTTATTTATTGATCAATCGCGTGATATCGATTTTAGATTAAAAAAAGTTTTAGCTCACGAAACATTTCATAATTGGGTCGGCGCAAGTATGCCCACTTCACCACCTGAACAATTAGTCTATTGGTTCTTAGAAGGGTTCACTGATTATTATGCCCGGTTGATTTTATTACGCTCTAAATTAATTTCATTCGATGAATATCTTAGTGATGTAAATAATGTATTGGAAAAGTACGCTAAAAATCCATACCGTTACGAAAAGAACGAACGTTTAGTTAAAGATTTTTGGTCTGATAGCGATCTTCAAAGAATCCCTTACTATCGAGGTGATCTTTTCGCTCATAATTTAAATGCAGCAATTGTCAAATATTCAGGTGGGAAAAAAAATCTTGATGATTTTATGCGCGACTTACTTAATAGATGCAAAACTCAAAATATGACTATATCCAACGGTACTTTAAGCGCATTAATAAGATACTTTGCAGGTGAGAATATACTTTCTGAAATAATGCGTACTCTTAATTCGGGCTATTCATTTAAAATGAATCCAGATGCTCTCGGTCCTTGTGTTGAATTAACTTTTGATATTTCGCGGCAATTTTGGCTTCTAGGACAAAAATATGAAATCTATTCTTATCAATTACGCGAAGGCACTTCCGATAAAAAATGCCTCGATTGGTTCAATGTAAAATAAATCTCTAAGACTGCCATCATTCCTATTGCAATCACTAAAATAAAATGATTCATCTCTATAAAAAATAAATTATAGATTGCTACCGAAACAATTACATAAAACAAAAAGTAAAATAAAAAAATAATTGAAAAACGAATTTTCATCGGAATGAAAACCAACAATAATAGAATGGCTATCATTGCAAATGTTACGTTAACTGTTTGCCCGTAATTTATATAACTATCATTAATTAAATTATCCAAGAATTGCGCGTGAAGACCTAGTCCGGGAATAACTCCTTCCGGCGTTTTGGCAGGTTTTGATTTCGATGAATCTGTAACACCAATTATTACATGTTTACCTTTTAATATGGATAGATGCTCTTCACTTTCCTTGGTCATATTCAAGAATTCAACAAAAGAATACTTCTTGTACTCTTTCCATTTTGAATAAAAATTTATTTTAATGAGATCATCATTAATCGATTTACCTGCAAGACGCACGGCAAAAGGTACCTCAACAAAATTGCCCCTTATAACCTTCACAGGTACAAATATTCCGTTCGTCTCTATATAATTTACATGTCCCGTAAGAACAGAACTATCTTTATGTTTAGGTGATGGTAATTGAAATGAATTGTAGCCGTATTTATCTTCTATAATAACAGAGGCAAGAACGGTGTGTTTCGATTTTTTTATAGCATCAATCAATTCGGAATCAAAAGCAGTTCGCGTTGAATCAATATCAGAAAGAAATATTTCTAAGCCAATACTTTTGACATTGAGCGCAGTAAGTCTATTAATTAAAAGTGCATAATATTTTCTTGAAATAGGATAACCACCTAATTCACCAAAATCTTTTTTATCAATTGTAATTAGCACGATATTGCTGTCTGCGCCTCGGAATGAAAAGTAATTGCTAATCATATCTTGAGAGATAGAATTGAAATGCGCCGAATAATTATTCAGCGCATAACTAACAACTAAAGCAAAAAGTATAATACCAATACGGAGGAATTTTTTCCTGTTCGTATTAATATATTTCTTTGATTCTTCGGATTGCGTTTTCACTTATTCCGAAAATTTATTTTAATTTTTCCAAAATATAAACAAGAATTTTATCAGTAGAAATTCTTATCTGCTCCATTGTATCACGATTACGAATAGTAACGGTTTGGTCTTCCATTGTCTGAGTATCGACTGTAATGCAGAATGGTGTTCCTGCTTCGTCCATTCTTCTATAACGTCTTCCGATCGCACCTTTATCATCATAAAATACTTTTACGAAGGGTCTCAGCTCGGATTCGATTTGACGTGCAACTTCCGGCATACCATCTTTATTTACCAATGGAAGAATTGCTGCTTTTATAGGTGCTAACTTAGGGTGAAATCGAAGAACACTTCTTACTTCACCATTTACTTCTTCTTCGTAATATGCATCAACAAAGAACGCCATGAATGAACGGCTTGCCCCGGCTGAAGTCTCAATAATAAAAGGAATATATTTTTCTTTTGCAGCTTCATCAAAGTATTTCTGCGATTTGCCAGAGAACTGTTCGTGTCTGCTTAAATCAAAATCAGTTCTATTATGAATACCTTCAATCTCGCCCCAGCCGAATGGGAATTGATATTCGATATCGGTTGCTTCTTTAGCATAATGGGCAAGTTTATCTGCCGGATGATCGTGGAAGCGAAGTTTTTCAGGTGTCATTCCGAGATTCTTAAACCAATTGATTCTTATCTCTTTCCATTTATCGTAATGATCTTGATCAGTTCCCGGTTTTACAAAATATTGCTGTTCCATCTGTTCAAATTCGCGTGTACGGAATAAGAAGTTTTTAGTATTGATTTCATTTCTGAATGCTTTGCCAATTTGAGCAATTCCAAATGGAATTTTTTGGCGGCTTGAATTAACCACGTTCAAAAAATTCACAAAAATACCCTGCGCTGTTTCGGGACGCAAGAATACTGTATTTTCGGTGCTTTCTACCGGACCAACAAATGTTTTGAACATTAAATTAAATTTGCGCGGATTCGTGAACGTGCCTTTATTACCGCATTGAGGACAACCGAGAAGAGTAACTAATTTTTCTGATATTTCGTTATCTTCAAGAAGCTGTGTGAATTTATCTTCTAATGAATCACTACCCAAATCAACGTTCAATTCTTTTAATGCTTTCTCTTTATTTTTATCGCTAATAAGTTCTGTTAAAGTATCTACTCTAAAACGCGCTTTACACTGTTTACAATCGATCATCGGATCTGTAAAATTTTCTACGTGTCCGGATGCTTCCCATACTTTCGGGTGCATTAATATTGATGCATCTAATCCTTCAATATCTTCGCGGTAGGTCATTGATTTCCACCATTCCGATTTCACGTTATTAAGAAGTTCCACACCAAGCGGACCGTAATCCCAACATCCATTTAATCCACCATATATCTCACTTGATTGAAATACGAATCCTCTTCTTTTTGCAAGGGAAACAATTTTCTCTATAATCTCATTTTGTTTATTCTGTGCGATAACAAACCTCTCGTTTTTTTATTGCCAAATATAACTATTTTGACCATTTTTTAAGTCAATTCTCTTAGCTTTTCTAAGAATTTTATTTGTATATCAATATCATTCATTGCATTTTCGCTCGATGGAGAACTTTCTCCAATCACTTTCAGCAATTCTTCCACTGCTCGGAATAGTCCTATCTCGGGCAAATATTTATCTCTTAAGTAATGAATAAATTTTAATGTCTTGAATCCATCAAACCAAAATTTCTTTTGCTTATTTATCTGAATAGGCGAGTTAGAATTTTTTGTAATTTTTTCCCAAGCATTCTTAAAATCATTTTCCACAAGAAATGAATATAAACCAATATGAATATCATTAGCTCTATCTAAATAATCTTCCGCAGTAAGAATATTTCCATTATGAAAAAGATTAATCCATTTCCGCAGAATCTCGAAACTAATCGGATCATATAATTGATATTCATTATGAGTGCCGGATAAATATCGATTAATTCTCTGCCCTGTTCCGAAAGGAACGCGCCATGATTTTCTTCCTGCGGGATAAATCTTTGTCCCTTGTATCCGGTCAATCGAAGTAATCTTAGCAAGTTTCTCCATAAAATAAAAATCTTCAGCAGCTTTCTTTTTATTCATGCCGCCTATTTTGATATAGCTTTCAAAATCACAAACCATAGTAGAACCAATAGTTTGAAAAGAATATGGCGAACCGGCATATTGAAGTCCAAGAACATAATAGCGAAGGAAAATCTCATAACTAATTACTGCTTTTCTTTCAGTTTCATCTTCGGAAAGAGGATGTTCATAATCTACATATCCTGCGCCCGATTTTGCTTTTTGAAAATGTTCTACTACTTCTGTTAAATAATTTTTGTCAAAATAGCAATCTGCATCTGTACAAAGTATTAATTTTTTTTCTTTAGTGTTATAGTCAAATAATTTCAAAGCGAGGTCCATACCAATTTTGCGAGCTAATCCAACTCCCGCTTCTTTCTCGGGCATCTCATTACCTTTGGTTGCCGCATCAATAAAATTAAAATTATATTTGACCTTAGCAGTGCGCAAGTATTCTAATGTTTTACGGTTTGCTTCTTTTATCTCATTTGAAGAAGTGCAACTATTATTAATTACAAAAACAAAACAGGTCGAATCAAAATATTTTTCATCTAATTCATCAATGTATCTGGTCAGATGTATAATATTTTCATATTCATCAATTGCAGGAATTACAACAACATTATTAAAAATATGTTTATTTCCCTTGGCAAAATCCCATTCAGTAACGGAATGTTTTTTTAAGTAATTGCTAACCAATTTATTCATAATCAACAATCCACTTGTTTAATTCATATATCAATAACCCACTTGAAAGAAGTTTTAGAAAGTGCAATTCTTGTTTGATTGATTCATTTATAAAAATTAATTTAAGTGGAATTTTCACAGTCCAAAATTCTCCTTAACTAATTTTTCCGCTTCGTTAAAATCCGCACCTTCGATCCAATGAATGATAATACCCTCTTTTTCCATCTTTCTAAACCACGTCATCTGCTTTTTAGCAAATTCACATATAGCACTATAAAGTTTCTGCTGCATATCGTTATAGTTTAACTCGCCAGATAAATAAAGAGCAAGATACTTATACTCCAAACCGAAGAAATGAAGCTTCTTATAAGTAATTCCATCGGCAATCAATTTCTTGGCTTCATCAATCATTCCATTTTCAAGCCGTTCTTTCAATCTTGCTTTAATATTTTCTTTTATCTTACTTCGCTCTACTCTTACACCAATCACGAAAGAATTTATATTAACCGGAGACTTGAATTCATTGTCATTGCTTTCAGCAATTAAAATCGCTTTAATTATTCTTTTTTTATCCGTTAAATCAGTAGTATTATGAAGTGAGACATTTTGAGATTTCAGAATATCTATTAAGTCATTTAATTCCATTTGAGAAAGTTCTTCAAATCGTTCACCTGAAAAATTTACTTCTTGCATAGAATAATTTTTCAAAATGGAATGGATAAACAGACCCGTACCGCCTGCTAGAATCGGTAATTTATTACGCCCCTTTATATCTAAAAAAGATTCATAAAACATTTTGCGAAATTGAAACATCGAAAATTCATCTTTTGGAGAAATTATGTCTATTAAATGATAAGGAATTTTGAAATCGCCCACAGAATAATCTATAATATCCTTTCCCGTCCCTATATCCATTCCAATATATACTTGTCTAGAATCGGCGGAAAGGATTTCGCCATTGAATCGATTTGCTATTTGGGCAGATAAACGAGTTTTACCTGCCGCCGTAGGTCCTAAAATTGTAAGTAAGTTGTAATCCATTTTTCTTTATCAAAGTGCTAAAACTATCGGAAGTGTTATAACGAATGTAGAGCCTTCTCCAATTTTACTAAAAACTTCCAATTTTCCATTATGAGCTTCCACCACTTTTCTTGTTATCGAAAGTCCTAGTCCAGTTCCTTCTTTCTTCCCAAAAGAAGAAAAAGGATCAAATATTTTTTCTAGTAAGTTATCATCAATTCCAATTCCATTATCTTTGAAAAATATTTTTATTGTCTTTCCTTCTTTTTTTGTAGATATCTCAACTATGCCACCCTCCGGCATTGCATCGCATGCATTTTTAATAATGTGCATATAACATTGATAAAATTCTTTCATATCTAATTTTATCGTTACATCTTTATCAAATTCATTTATTATGCGGCATCCCTTACCCTTTACGTACATCTCTATTCTTCCGAAATAATCGGTGAGAGTATTGTTTAGACTAAGATTAATTGTCCTTAAAATCGTTGTTCCATCCGAATAACTTGATGTTGTTGTAACGATATCGGCAACTTGATTTAATTGCTCCAAAATCATATCAATAAGTTTAGTTACTTCATCGGGTAATTCTTTATTCTTAAGATGTTCGGTATATCTTTTACTTACAAGTATCGGTTTTTTAATATCTTGAATAAGAAAATTAGTCATCTTGCCGAGCGATTGAATGCGCTCTGCTTGAAGAAGTTTCTCTACCATCTCCGCGTTCTGAATTGCGATTGCAGATTGAATTGAAATAGCTTCCAAAAATTCTTCATCTAACTTTGTAAATGAACCGGTCTTCGAATTAATTAATTGAAGAACGCCAATAATTTTCTTTTCTCTATTTTTTATTGGAAAACAGATCATGTTTTTAGTTTTGTATCCGCTTTCTATATCATACTCAGGATTAAATCTTTTATCCGATTGAACATCTTTAATATTGAGCGTTACACCCGTAAGAGCAACATGTCCTGCGAGCCCTTCGCCTATTTTAAGCCGAATTTCTTTAGTCTCGCTTCCTATTGCTATTTTAGACCAAATTTCATTTTTGGATTTATCAACAATATAGAGCGTTCCGCGATCACAATTAGTTAAATCAATCCCTACATCGACTATACTTTGTAAGACATCATCAATTTTTACTTGTGAATTTACAAGTTCCGAAGCTGAAATAATTTTCTTTAACTGATTGCTATCCAAACTATTTGTAGGTGCACCAGGTGAAGAGATGGTAAATAATGATGAATCCGGTTTCGTGTAATTGGATGGTACGGTCTCTTCTTCTTTATCTAGATCAGTTTTATTTTGACCATTTAATTGTAATGACGATTTCGGTGTATCTGAAGAATCGTAACTCTGCATTGAGTTTGGTGCGGATCTAAAATCTGTCTCCGATGAAAGATTCTGTTCTGCATAAGACTTTCTTGGACCCTTATTTACTGGAAGTTCCGGTTTAGGAATCTTCGGAATTTCTTCCTCCGGAATTTCTATTTCTGGTTCTTTCGGATTTGGAATATCCTCTTCCGGAATCTCGCTCTCAGGCTCTTTGGGATTCGGTAATTCTTCAGGAATTTCTATCTCCGGTTCTTTCGGATTTGGAATATCTTCGGGTATATCTTCATTTGGAATTTCAGGTTCAGGTAACTGTAAATCGGGTTCCGCAGTATCCTGACCTTGTTTAACTTGTTCTCTATCATCAAAATTAAAATCGGTGAAATCCATTTCTGATGTGGTCTTAATCTTTTTTCCGGAATTGTCCGTCTCATTTAATAAATCAAATAACGCATTATTTAATTCATCTTCATTTTGATCATTAATTTTTATACCAATTTCTTCATTAGTCTCTTCAGCAAAGTTCAATCCTTTAAATATCTCCTCGTTCTCTAAATCAGACATACTAATTTCTTTGGGATTTGGTTTTTCGCTTTGGTAAGGTTCATCCTCCAGAAGTTTGAATAGTTCTTCATCTAAGAATGACTCATAATCCTCTTTTGTATTTTTTTTGTTAATGTTCGATTCATTACTTATATTTTGTTCGTTTTTCGTATCTATCGGTTTATCTTTCAAGTTTATTTCATTTACAGATTTAGATTTAATCGGTTCGTCTTCTGGAATTTCAAAATTTTCTGCATATAAAAGATGTTTATTAAATTCTTCATCAAGAGATGAAAAATCAACATCGCCCTCTTCATTTGAAATCGGAATTTCTAATTCAGATAAGTCCCCTGTTTTTCTTCCAGATTCTGATTTATACTCGGTTGAAACATCCGACTTAATTTCAGTTTCCAAATTAAAATCTGTTTTTTCTTTAGGAACTACAAATTTCATCATATCAGAATCTGTAAAATCAAAATCAGGAGTTACATCCCATGGCGAAGCTTGTTTTGATGTCAGAATAACTTCGGGAATCGGTTTTGGTTCTTCCTTCGGAAGTAATCCATTCAGAAAATCATGATCGAATGTAGCCAACATATCAGATGCGTTACTATTATCATCTGAATCAACCTCTCCATTCAACTTCTCTACCGTTTCAATAGCTGTTTTCGTTTTTTCTTTTAATACTGTCTCTTTATTAGCTTTAAGTTCCGATTCCGCTTCTGTTTTCTCTTTTTTCTTTACCTCTTTGAAATCAAAATTACTTTCAACAGGTATTTCTAATTCTTCCGAGAAATCGGAATCCGGATTACTATTTGTTTCAGGCTCTGCTTCTTCTATATTATCGTATTCCGGCTCTTCTTGCTCACGATTAATATTATCTTCTTCAAATTCGAAAATCGGTACTTTCAGATTTTCTGCAATAATTCCATCTTGAGAGGTTAGACGGTCTATTTCTTCTTTCGATAATGAAACGAGATAAGAATCCCTTAGCGCAACAGCAATCGAACTTCGACTCATCTCCTCTAAAAAATCCTCTTGTCCTAAAAATGTATTTTCATTATAAATATAGGACTTAGTTTTCCCGAGTAATTTCTTTTTAATTATATTAATTTCGCCGCTTACAATTAAAAAGATAGAATCTGCACTATCTCCTTCTCTGAAAAGAACTTCGCCTTCCCTGATGGATATAATCTGTCCTTTAATTCCATCTAAATGTATCTTAGAGAAATTTACATTCTTGCAAAGCCTGTTCAGCTTCAATGTCGTAAATAATTGATTTTCCATATTCATCTTATTATGCTGTAATTATAATGCAATTTACAACCTCCATTCCAATACTTCAAATAGATTAATTGATTCTACAATCTATTATGTAGAAATTTAGTAAGTTTACGGCAATAATTTTTATTTTAATAGATAAGATAACTGAACCCTATTTAAGGAAAGTGCATCAAACTAAATGACTGAAATTGAGATTATAGAAAAAGCAAAAGAAGGCGATAAGAAAGCCCTTGCAGAGCTTGTTAAACTTTACGAACAAACTGTTTATAATTTTTCTTATAAAATCTGCCGCAATAGAGAAAAAGCTGAACATACAATGCAGGAAACTTTTATGAGTATGGTAAAGCATATTAAACAGTTTAGTGGAGATTCTAAGTTATCAACTTGGCTTTATCGAGTTGTTTCTAATCATTGTCTAATGCTTGCAAGACAGGTTCAGCATCGATATGAATTCGCATCGATTGATGACGATGATGCTTATATCAACGAGAAAGAGGTTTCTGATTGGAGTGTTACTCCCGATAAAGTAACCGAAAATAATGAATTAAAAAAAATATTAGACGATGCAATTCAAAAACTTCCAGCTGATTATCGAATTGTTTTTATGCTCAGAGACGTGGAAGGACTTTCGACTGAAGAGACAGGAAAAATTGTTGAGCTTTCGATCCCGGCTGTTAAATCGCGCCTGCATAGGGCTCGTGCATTTTTAAGAAGTGAATTAAATAAGGTTTTTGCAAATGAATCAAGATAAACCAACATGTAAAGAAGTAATGTCGCATATATGCGATAATTTGGGAGAAGATCTCGATTCACCCAAATGTGTCGCCATTAAGCATCATCTTGATGAATGCCAATGCTGCAAAACATATTTTAATAATATTGAATCGACAATCTCATTTTATAAAAATTACGATTCAAAACTTCCTGACGATGCTCATAATAAATTATTAGACATACTTGGACTTAAAGAATAACACCTACATACCAATAGTCCTTACATCACTTCCGAAATAATTCTTTTGCTAATTATGATTAAAGATTCAACTTATAATCTTTTTATTACTATTGTAGCTTCGTAGGAATATTTATTTAAAGGTATAGTGGACTCAGGATAAGGTGTAAGCTCTTCAATACGAAAATCATATTTACCATAAACATCGTGAGTTACTCCGGCACCGGTATTAAGTTCAAAATTTTTCCCGCCGTTGCCTTCTTTTATATACATTCTAATTTTAGCATTACCGGCCCAAATACAATTAAAATCTATCGGACAGCGAGATTCTTCTAATAAATCATCAAATTTTAATGATAGGTAATTGCTTAGGTGAACCTCTTCTCCATATTTTAAATTAATTACCAAAGAATCTGATGCTTTGCTTAAATCTTTTTCAATATCTCCTGTTGATGAAATAGAACTATCTCTTTCGCAAGAGGCGACAACAATCGACACAAATAAAATCAAAAAAAATGTTTTGAGTAGTTTCATAAATTCTATCCTTATTTTAGAATAAAATTAACAATTTATTTTTGATAAGGAAAGTGCAAAAATTCGGTACTTTATATTAATCAGGGGCAATAACTAATCACACTCTCTAAAATGATTTATATTTAGAAATGAGTTATTATTTCGAAACTTTTATTATGATTCGTAGCAAATTACTTCGTAATAATCATCTTTTTTGTAATGCTAATTTCGTCAGTCTGTAAATTATAAAAATAGACACCCGTTGAAAGACCCTCACCATCAAAACTAATAGAATGCTTACCTTTACTTTTGATACCGTTTTCTAAAACTACCACTTCACTGCCGAGCAAATTATATAATGTTATTTTCACCTCATTTTCGTAAGGTAAAGAATATTCAATTGTAGTATCTGGATTGAAAGGATTTGGAAAGTTCTGTTTTAATTCAAAACCGGTTGGTATAGATGATTCTGAATTATCATCAACTTTCGATGATGGATTATAAGGGAAGAAATACTCCAAAGACTCATCAATTAAAGCTCTCCAATTTCCCCACGAATGGCTTTCGTTTACTTCTTTATATTTTATTTCATACCCTTTTGCGTCCAATATTGATTTCATTCTTTCAGCATCCGCTTGAGTATCGTTGATAGTACCTGTACTCATATAAATTTTAAGTGGGAGTTTTGGACTTGTTTCATAATTATTAAATATAGCATCCTTGCTTGCCCAAAACGCCGGCGAATGAATACCAATCAAGCCAAAAATGTTACTTTTCATATATCCAAAGTAAGCTGAATTTAATCCCCCGAGTGAAGTACCTAATATCGCCCTAAAAGCTGGATGGTTTTTCGTTTTGTAAGTGCTATCGATTTGAGGAACTAATTCGGAAGCAACAAATTCTGCGAATTTTGGATTAATTACATATTCATCCATCCTTTTATTATTTGATGTAGCTGGATCGCGCGGGTCTATAAATACAGCTATTATTGGACTAATTTTTTTCTCTGATATTAAATTATCAAGGACAATAATCATACTTCCTAATCGATCGTCTGAATATTCGTGCCCATCTGTTACAAAAATTACCGGGAGATTAATCATAGATTCATAACCATTTGGCGTATAAACACGGTATTGGACATTATATGAAAGGTTTTTACTTGAAATTATTTTATTGCCCGAAAAAAGCCCCCTGGTTGCTATTGATTTCCGTATTGTTTCAGTTGGATATAGGTAAGACGGCATTCTTAACTCAGAATTTGGTCCGAATCCACTCCATTGTTGAAGTGCATTATTTGGATCTAAAATCCAATTATTACCATTTAATATAATCTTATAATCAAGTCTTGCATCGGGAGGGAAAATAGCTTTGACGGTCCAAAGATTGCTCAAACCTCTTTTTTTGCCTGTATATTGTTTCGGATTCGTACCCCACCCAGTGAAATCGCCAGCCCAATAGATCGAAGAAGCTGATCCATTATAGATAAAGAGCACAGAATCGTTTTCAGTAAATGGAATTTTATTATTGAGCTTAAGACTAGAGATCAGATAGGAGGAGGAACTATCTCTTTTGTGGGAGTCAGCTATTAAAGCAATTGAATCGATTTTTGATTCTAATTGACTTATAGATTTTAAGTATAATTGACCCGATATTTCCATACTTAATATTAGTAGTATAAATAAAATTTTTTTCATAAATTTAGAGTTTGGTTTTTGTGTAATAAATTAGCAACATTCAATTTTTATTATTGTTGCAAATTAACAACATTTTAATCAAAAAATTATAAAAACACACATCAAAGTGGATGGCACGTCCTTTGATTGTTAATTAATAGTTCTACAAAAAACACAATAATAATATTACCCAATTTGGAGGAATAATGAAAAAAGTAGTTTACTTATTCGCAGCAGTAGTTTTATTTGCAGGTCTTAGCTTAAATGCACAATCAAAATTATCTTTTAATGCTGGTGCTAATGCCGCTTTACCGATGGGATCATTTGCCGACGTAGCAGGATTTGGATTTGGTGCTTCTGTTGGTGCTGAAATGCCAGTTGCTGACAAAATCACAGGTACAGCTTCTGTAGGTTATTTGATGTTCGGAGAAAAAGAATTAGGCGGAACTGGTTTTTCAGCTAAATCATCTTTTTCTGCAATTCCAATTTTAGTTGGTTCTAAATATGCTTTTAACGATAATTTCTATGGTGCAGCCGAAGTCGGTTTCCATTTATTCAGCGGTACAGTTAAATCAGAAATTACATTATTCGGATCAACAACAAGTGCAGAAGCAACCGAAAGTACAACAGATTTCACAGTTGGTGTAGGTGCAGGATATATGTTTGGTAAATTAGATGTAAGCGCTAAATATTATTTAATTAGCGATGCTAATTATCTTGGTGTAAGAGTAGCTTACCATTTCTAATTAGATTTTCACAAAAGCAACACTCCTTATAAAAAAGCTGTCATAAGACAGCTTTTTTTATTGACACATCCAAATTCTTCACTCAAAATATAAATTAACTCTTATAATTTCTCATAGACTCTTACGTATTCCACTTCCATTCTTTGGGGGAAGATAGTGTTATCGATACCTTGTGCACCGCCCCAATCTCCGCCAATAGCAACATTCAATATTAAATGAAATGCTTTATCAAATGGCCAATATTGCCATCCCTTTCCCTCGTTCTCGCATTTGAAATATAACTTATTATCCACCGAAGCGGTCATTTTATCCGCATCCCATTCCAATATATAAGTATGAAACTCTTCTGAGGCATTCGGAACAGTCAAGGTAGCCGTTTTCTGAGTATTAATTCTCCAATAATATTTTAGTGAATGAGCTGAAGCATGAATTACATTCTGATCATATCCTACATGTTCCATAATATCGATTTCACCATTATCGGGCCAACCCCCACCACCATAATTCCAAACAGTCGGGAGCATCCATATAGCAGGCCAAGTGCCTCTTCCTTTCGGAAGTTTTGCTCTTATCTCAAATCGTCCATATTTCCAGTCGCCTTTGTTAGTGGTCACTAATCGAGCCGAAGTATATGATTTTCCTTCAAAAATTTCGCCGTGAGCTTCGATAATTAATTTCCCGTTTTCCACTCTCGCATTTTTTTCTCTGAACGAAGTGTAATACTGCAGTTCGTTATTTCCCCAGCCATTTCCACCAACATCATATCCCCATTTCTTTACATCCGGTAATCCATTAATATCAAATTCATCGTTCCACACCAACTTATATCCATCAATATTAAGATTTGGTTCTGAAGGATTATTTTTATCCTGCGATGAACAGCTCGACGTAAAAACTATTACGACAAAAAGCATAACTAATTGAATGATTTTTTTCATTCTCTCTCCTTTATTGTTTATCGTATCTTACCATTCTTGAGTATAATGATAAATTCGAATCGGTTAAAAATTTCCATAGCAATTTAGACCAAGATTTATGCGAAATCAAATTATTATAATGTTCAGGTGCTCTTCTTTTTAGTTCCGGAAGCTTATTCCATGGAATAGATGGGAAATCGTGATGTTCATTATGAAATCCAACATTTAACGCAGGTACATTTAAGAATCCATAATAGCTATATGTCTCCTGCGGCGGATAAGTAAGATAATGCTCCTGGATCCATCTGGCACCTAAGGGATGTAGCCCTATTGAAAACATAAAAGAAAACAATAGATAAAGAAATGAAGTCCATCCAAAGAAATAAATAATTAAGAAATCGACACTAAAAACAACAACCCAATTAACAAATGTCCACGTACTCGCAAATGAAACTTTAAGACGTGGTGGACGGAGTGCTTGAAAAACCGGGAATAAAAATAACCATGTTGCCTTTCCCAAAAACGAATTCCCAATTAATTTCGCTTCCCAATGACTTGCTAAATCTGCATCGTAATAATAATCCCCTTGGTGAGAATGATGTTTTAAATGATATATTCTAAATGAAATTGCAGATGGAAGTGTATTCGGTATATCTGCGATTATACTTAATATCATATTGCCTACACGACTTTTTATGATAAGATTATGACATGCTTCGTGAATCAAAACATATAAGCTATGATTTGCAAAAGCTCCTACAGCAAATGCAATTATCGGAGCAATCCACCACGAAACTCCCGAGATTAATATTGATATTGTTAGCTGAAAAGCTACAACAAAGAAAACAATAAATGCACTAAAAGGATTTCTTGAAATCAATTCCCTCACTTCAGGATGAGATTTTAATATTGCTCTTGTTCTTTCCTTATGTGGTTCGGGAGTATCGGATAGTGCAAAACCTGTTTTTTCTTTTTCCATTTTCCCTCCCTTTCTTTAGTGTATTCTATAATAGTATTCATTAATGTAAACATTCAACATTATTTAATCAATCTTAAATAAATGATAAAATATACTTGCTGTATCAAGAAATTATTTATATCATAGGAATTAATTATTCTGGAGAGTAATGGGCACGCAACAATTACTTGTAATTATAGTTGGAACAATTGCAGTTGGACTAATGATAGCAGTGGGAATTAATATTTATAATGAATATTCTATTGAAACAAGTAGAAATGAAATTGTTTCTCAATTACATAATTTGTGTGTAATGGCTCAAATGCATTATAAAAAACCATCCGAGACGGGCGGTGGAGGTGGTAATTTTTCCGGCTTTATTCTTCCTAAACAGTTTAAAAAAACTGATTATGGTACTTTCTCTGCAAACGTTAAAAATAATCAAATAAAGTTTACGGGGAAGGGGGATGAAATTGGTAAAAATGGCAAAACTCAGATTCGTGCCGTTGCCACCATCAATGCAAATGGATTTTCAATTAAGATAAATAACTGATTATGTCGAACCAAAACACCAACTATATTAATTATTTAATTGACCTTGCAAAAACAGGTGCGCGAAGGTCATACTTGGATCTATGTGAAATTACGATGCGTAATATTTACACGCTTTGTTTCCGTTTAACTCTTTCCGAAAAAGATGCTTCCGAAGTAACAAAAATTATTTTTTCTTCTGTATGGGAGACTATTAATAATTACAATTCCGAGATAACATTTTCTGCTTGGCTTGAAAGTATTGCCGTGAGAGATATTATCGTTTTCCTCCATTCTAAACCATCAATTTATGAATTTGATAAACAACATCCCCTTTACAACGATCCTACGGAATTTGCCATTGCATCATTAGAAAAAGATGAACGAATTGTTTTTATTCTTCATGATATGGAAGGCTATTCATATAAAGAAATTTCAAGTTTTTTCTTTGATAAAAGTGTAGATGAAATAATTTCTATTATTATTGATGCGAGACAAAAATTGATTAAGGCAATTATTATATGAACTGCGAAGAAGTAAAAATTGGCTTAAATCATTTTTTTGATGAATCGCTTGATGATAATACACAAACCGAAATTGATGAGCATATTAGAAAATGTCCTCATTGCTTTGAAGAATATAAAAAGCTTAGAAAGTTTTTTAATAAACTTAAGGATTTGGAATTAAGTATCGATCCTCCCGCAAATATAATTGATGAGATTACTAAAAATCTTCATTCCAAAACTTCTAAAGAAAATGAACCGAATGAAGTGGAATCCGAAATAGACCGATTAAAAAGAATTAATAAGGAAAAGCTTAAACAAGAACAACTGCTTAAAACGAGCCGTTTAGAAGCTCACAAAAAAATGCTTGATGATAAAAAAGGTTATTCTACAATTTATTACAGCACTACAAATAGGCAAAAACAGAATAAGACTTTACTCTTCCTCTTTGGTTTTATTATAATGTCAATCGGGATCGGCTACGGATATTTCCAATTTCAACGTGAAAATTCTCCTTGGAAAATTAAATCTGAATCGGGTATTTACCTTATTGACGGTAAAGAATCAACATCTGCTAAATTCAATGTCGATAATTCCTTAAATACTAAAAACGATTCAAGAGTGATAATTAATGTGCCCAAAACAGGTACAATTCGGCTTGAACCAAATTCTTCTATTAAATTATTAACAGCTAGAAGCGGCGATAATGTTATCTCTTTTAAATCGGGTTCATTAAAAATTGTTACTAATTCAGATTTGCCTGATTTCAAAATTAAGTTTACAAATTTTGACTTAATTGATTACGGTGCTTCTTACACGGTTGCTTTCGATGATTTTAATAATATTAATTTAGTTGTAGAATTTGGATATGTGGGATTAAGAAAAAACGATTCAGAAATATTCATTAATGAAAATTATTCATGCAAAATTATAAATAGAAAACTAGTTTCCACACCATTCCGGACTGATGCACCTCTCGAATTTATTGACTTAGTACTGAGTTACGAAAAAACAAAAAATACTGCCGAATTATTGGATAAGATATCAAATAAAGCAAGACCGGAAGATGCTCTAACTTTATTAGAATTATTAAAAAAAGTATCTGCGGTCGATCGGCAAATACTTTTTCAATCAATTAGTAATTTCTTTCCTCCGCCAATTGGCGTTACTAGAAATGGAATAATGCGTCTCGAACCCGATATGCTCCAAATGTGGTGGGAAGAGATCGAGTGGCAAATCTAATTCTTCTCTGAATACGTATATATTGGAAAACTCATACTCCTTGCGATTTTCCAAGTACCTTCGCGATGTTTCTTTAAGATATACAAAGCTCTCTCTGAATAAACTGTACTCGGCAAATCCGAACCTTCATAATTTTTTTCAAAAACCGATCGCGTTGTAACTGAAGCTAATTCACCCGATACATCCACTTGCTCAATATTTATTTTCCATTTACCACCCGGATATTGCGACATATAATTTGTAATCTCTTTTTCAAAACTCTCTAATCCCACTAAATCATTTTCTTCGGGAGTAATTCTAACATAAGATTCGTCAAATATGTTTGAAAGTGCATCCGGATTTCCTGAATTATAGGATTCTGCATAACTTTCGATTTTTTTTCTTACTTCGTTTTCATCTACATTGGAATTTATCTTTCTCTCATATTCGGGCACTTCTTTAGTGCATGCGCCTACTAAAAGCATCAAAACAAATAGAGAAAAAAATTTAGTTTTCATCAAGATTTCCTTAATCATATATTAATAGTCTTAATATAATGATTTATTTAAAAAAATAATTATGAAAAAGAATATATTTCTTGTAGTACTATTAATGACAATAATTGTTTCATGGAGCTGTTCTGAGAGAGAGACCGGTCCTGGTGATCCGCCTTATATAGAACAGTTTCCTTTTACAATTGCATCCCCTGAATCACAGAATTTTGATGCTTCCAGACTTAACGAGCTGGATTCTAAAATATCTTCCGGTATTTATAGTGAAATCCATAGTCTTTTAATTATACGCAATGGTTCACTTGTTTTCGAAAAATATTATAAAGGTTATTCACGGGAAATGCCGCATAATCTATTTTCTGTAACAAAAAGCGTTACCTCTCTATTAGTCGGAGTTGCTTTATACGAAGGGAAAATCAAATCTTTAGATGATAAAATTGTGGATTTGCTTTCCGAACAAAACCCAATCCTTAATCTTGATGATAGAAAAAAAGCAATCACAATTAAAAACTTGCTTACTATGACATCCGGTATAAAGTGGATGGAATTTAATGATTCCTATTCTAATCCCACAAGCGATCTATTTGGTTTATCCTTAGCCCAGGATTGGATTAAGTTTATGATTGATAAGCCTATGGCTGCCGATCCAGGAACGACTTTTAATTACAATAGTGGAAATACTACACTTATTTCAGGAATACTAAAGAATGCTCTCGGAAAAGAAACTGCTCTTTATGGAGATGAAAAACTTTTCGAACCTTTAAACATTAGAAATTATCAATGGGAAAAAGGGGCTAATGGCATAACTAATACAGGCTGGGGATTAATTATGCGCTCTATCGATATGGCTATTATCGGAGATTTAGTTCTTCATCAGGGTTTGTATAAGGGAATAAGATTGATCCCCGAAGAATGGATTAATGAATCTACTCAAAAGCAGATCAGTGTGGATACCGGTTCAGATTATGCAATGGGATGGTGGCGTTTGGGTGATAGCTGGAGTGCTTTATTAAATAATAAAGATATTTATTACGCTTCCGGTTTTGCAGGGCAATATATAATTGTGATTCCTCATTTAAATATAATTATTGTTTCTACTGCCGGAAATTTTACCACCCAAAATAAATTTTTCTCTGCATTTAGGGATTTTATTCTTCCTTCGATTAAGGATTTAAATCAATAAAAAGGTGTAAAAATTTTGGTATTTCTTTTTTCCTAAATATTTTTAAGTTTGTTAGAGCGTTACAGTGTCTATATGACTAAGTGTGATTTTTATTAACTAATAAAAATAGGAAAGGGTTTTCCGCCTTATCACTTCGGTGAGCTGTAGCGCATTTTTTCCCTTAGCTAAATTCTATTCTCTTTTATAAATTTTTTCACTCTCTGCAAAAATAAGATAACTTGTATTTTGCATCCGACCCTTTTTTCATATTATATTATAGGTCTAACATCTGAAATAATATATATGATAGAAATCTTTAATAGTAGTCTCGAAAATTTCCGCACTCCGGTAATTTTATTTTTCATTCTTGGATTTATTGCATCAATACTAAAATCAGACCTAAAGATACCCGATTCGATAGCAAAAATTCTTTCAATCTATTTAATGATTGCTCTTGGATTCAAAGGAGGTGTCGAAATATCGAAGAACGGAAGCGACTTAAACCTTTTCTTATCCATATTCCTTTCTCTATTTATCGGTCTTGTTATTCCGATAATTGTATTTTTTATAATAAAGAAATTGCTTAAAAACGACATTGCAAATGCAGGTGCTATTGCGGCACATTACGGATCGGTTTCCGTTGTTACTTTTATTACCGCAATTACCTTTCTTGAAAGATCATCAGTGCATTATGAAGGCTTTATGGTCGGGATGATGGCTTTAATGGAATCGCCTGCAATATTTATCTCTCTTCTGCTTGTTCGTTATTTCCAAAAAACAACTAAAAACGAGTTTAAAATTAAGGAGATAATAAAAGAAGCTCTCTTTAATGGAAGCATCGTTCTTTTATTCGGGAGTTTATTTATTGGGATTGTAAGCGGTGAAAAGGGAATGTTACTTACAAAGCCATTTTTCGTTGATCCATTCCAAGGCGTACTAACCTTGTTCTTATTAGAAATGGGTATGCTAGCGGGGAGAAGAATTGAAGAATTTTCTAAAATGGGAATTAAGCTATCCGCAGCGGCTATATTAATGCCTTTATTTAATGGGTCTCTTGCCGCTTTCCTTGCGGTATTAATTGGATTTGATACAGGAACGGCGACTTTATTTGCAGTTTTATCCGCCTCTTCTTCTTATATAGCAGCTCCTGCCGCTGTGCGTATGGCTCTTCCCGAAGCCAATCCTTCGATCTATCTTACTATGTCTTTGGCTATTACTTTCCCTTTTAATATTATATTTGGTATTCCAATCTATTTTATAATTAGCGAGATGCTAATACGGATAATAAGATGAAAAATAAAAAATTAGAAATAGTAATCGAAAATATTGAATTAGATAATCTCTGCCGAATATTAGATAAAGCTAATGCCTCCGGCTATACTATTATCCCAGAAGTAACAGGGAAAGGAACTCTCGGAAAAAAAATCGCATTTGGACTTTCTGATATCATAAAATATGCCATGATCATTATTATTGAATCTGATGAAAAAACTAAAGAGATTTTAGAAAGAATAAAACCATTAATGAAAACTTATTCGGGGATCGCATTTATATCCGAAACGGAAATAATCGATTTTAATTAACTATGAAAATTATAATTGCAGGTGCAGGCGAAGTGGGATTCCACTTAGCAAAACAACTCGTTCGCGAAAATCACGATATTACAGTTATTGAACCAAACGAAGGGCGTTTAGAAAGAATCAATTCAACGGTGGAAATATTCCCCGTCTTAGGTAAATCGACCGAGATCGAGAAACTAAAGGAAGCGGATGCTAAACATTGCGATCTTCTTCTTGCAGTCAATGAGAGCGAAGCCGAGAATATCACAACAGCAATTCTCGCAAAAAAATTGGGCGTTAAGACTACGGTAGCTCGTGTGGCAAATGATGAATATGTAAATCCCCAGAATAGTGAGTTATTTAAATCAATCGGGGTGGATCATCTTGTTTATCCCGAAGAACTTGCAGCAATGGAGATAGTAAAATTAATTGAAAGAGCCGCCGCAACTGATGTAATAGAATTCGAAGATGGGAAACTTATTGTTCTCGGAATAAGAATTGGCTATGACTCCCCTGCAATAAATAAAACAATAAAACAGACCGCAGAAGAATTCCATATAATTGATTTTAGGATAGTGGCTATCCATAGGGGTTTGAGCACCGTCATTCCTAAAGGGGAAGATATTTTCCAACCCGAAGATCAAATATTTATTATTACAAAACCTGATGCAGTTGAAAAAATTGTTCAGCTCTCGGGGCAAGAATCTGTAACAATGAAAAACATAATGATTCTGGGCGGAGGCAAAATTGGAAGATTAACTGCTCATCACTTAGAAAAACAGTATAAAGTTAAACTCATAGAGTCCAATAAAGACAAAACTCATCTTCTTGCTGATTATCTCGAAGATGCGATGGTAATTCAAGGGGATGGAAGAGATATTGATCTCCTCGCACAAGAAGGTATTATTGATATGGATGGATTTATTGCCGTAACTGATGATGCTGAAACTAATATAATTACGTGTCTTATGGCAAAACATTTAAAAGTAAAGAAAATGATAGCTCTTGTTGACAATGTTGATTATATACCTCTTACGCAGACTATCGGATTAGATGCTCTTATAAATAAAAAATTAATTGCCGCAAATAATATTACTAAAGCAATTAGGAAAAGAAATCTTGTTGCTAATATTAACATTCTCGGCATTGATGCAGAAGTATTAGAATACTCTACTTCAGAAAAATCAAAAATTGTTAAAAAGAAAATTAAAGACCTTAATTTTCCCGAAAATTCAATTATTGGTGGATACGTGCGCAATAATGATGCTTTTATTGCAGTTGGAGATACGCAAATTGAGCCTAATGATAAAGTAGTTGTTTTTGCTTTACCCGGTGCCATTAATAAAATTGAGAGTTTTTTCGCTTAATAGGAAAGTGACCATTTATCGATTTCTAATTATATTTTTATTCTTTTCTTCAATAGCTTTTTCTCAAGAGCTATATCTCTGCCGCTCGTTTACCGAGAAAGGCGAACCGATTGATGCCTCTCTTAAATTTACTCTTAATACATCTCTAAAAAATAATATATTCATTCTTTATGATAATGTTAAAGTTATTTCTGATCCCCTATTATATTTATATATCGATAAAAAAGTAAATAATCGCAACCAAGATTATGATAGCCATGTAATTAGACCCGATAAAAATAGTACTTGGATAGTTTATAATTATGAATTGAAGGAATCGGGCAAGTATGAAATCTATATCCGAAATTCTAAAGGAAATTTATTAGCAACAAAGACTATTACTGTTTGGGAAACTTCAAGAAACGAATTAGATACTCCCTTTTCAGAAATCTATTACTATTCAAATGTGAACGTACAGTTCTGCGAAAAAGTAATTTATGGAAAACCGATAAATATAATTAAAACTCTCTCTCTTAAATATCGTTCGCCCGAAGTAAAAATTTTCGTTAAATCTAATAAGCCGCTTAATACATCTTTAATTAAATTCGAAGTTTGGAAAACTACTTCTATTCCTGAATATGATAAGTTTATTGAGATAAAAAAATTTATACTTAACAAAAGATGGAATCAGACATTTATGAAATACACATTTAAGGAGAAAGGGGATTATAAGTTTATAATTTATAATGATAATGAAATAATTATAAAAACAATTTATATTAGTATCACCGATTAAAGAGGGTAAAATGAAAGGAATTATTTTAGCAGGCGGATCCGGCACTCGGCTCTATCCCATAACAAAAGTTTATAGCAAACAATTAACTATTATCTATGATAAACCGCTTATCTATTACCCACTATCAGTATTAATGCTTGGCGGTATCAAAGATATTCTTATTATCTCCAATGCCGAAACTATTCCGATGTATCAAAAGCTTTTTGGCTCGGGCGAAGATATCGGGCTTAATATTAGTTATGCATTACAAAAAGCACCTAATGGAATTGCAGAATCTTTTATTCTCGGAGAAGAGTTTATTGGTAATGATGCAGTATCATTAATACTTGGCGATAATATTTTTTATGGTAAGCTCGATTTCTTTTATAAAGCAGTAGAAGAAGAAAAGGATGGAGCTACCATTTTTGCCTACCAAGTTACAGACCCTGAAAGATACGGTATAGTTGAATTTGATAAAGATGGTAAAGCCTTAAGCATTGAAGAAAAACCAAAAGCTCCAAAATCTAATTTCGCAGTCCCCGGTCTTTATTCATATGGTAATAGTGTTGTAGAGATTTCAAAAAATCTTAAACCATCATCAAGAGGTGAGCTTGAGATAACAGATGTAAATAAAGTTTATCTAGAAATGGGAAAATTAAAAGTAAATAAAATTGGGCGCGGCGTGGCTTGGCTTGATACCGGCACTCCCGAAGCACTTCTTCAGGCATCTAATTTCTTCGGGATTATTGAAGACCGTCAAGGACTTAAAGTTGCTTGTATCGAAGAGATCGCTTACTTAAAAGGGTTTATCAATAGAATTCAATTCGAAGAACTGATTACAACAAAATTGCCCCGTTCATCTTATCGTGAGTATTTGGAAAGAATTCTTAATGACGATCAATAAGAAAGGAAAGTATTGGTTATAAAAATTATAAAAAACAGTTTGCTTAATTTATGTGGTTGGATTTTTGTAGCTCTCGGCGTTATAGGAATCTTTCTCCCTATAATGCCCACTACTATTTTTTTGATATTAGCTGCGGGATGTTTTGCACGTAGCTCAGAAAAATTTTATTCGTGGATGATAAACCATAAGAAATTCGGTCCTTTGATTAAAAATTATCTCGAAAATCGAGGTATGCCAAGAAGAGCTAAGATTATTGCCATTGCTATGTTAAATGTTTCCATTGGTTCTTCTATCTTGTTTTTTACCGACTCATTATATGTTAAAATTATTCTTTTGGGGATTGCTCTTGGAGTTACGATCTATCTACTTTCTCTTAAAACCGTTCCCAATATTGTGCAATCATAGATACTTCTAAATATTAATTTATTATTTTAGCTGATACTTTCTATAAAGTTTCTTATCTTTAAAAAATAATCCGGAAAGAGAATAGATGAGTCTATTTGCATCAAAAGGCAGAAGCGAAGTTGATAAATTAATTGAAGAAAATGATGATCTAAAAAACACTCTTCATACGCTTCTTCAAAAACATACAAGTCTTATAGAACTTGAAAAAAAGCTAGAAGGAATGAGAAAAGATTTTACTGACCTTTCGAGCAACGTTGAAGAATTACGCAAACTTGTAACCGGATATGAAACTGAAAAAAACGAAAAAGAAATACTCCTTCATGAATTAACCGATCAGATTGAACATTTATCCGAACGCAAAGAAACTCTTGAAAAATCAGTCGAGCAATTTGAGAGCGAATTTACTTCTTATGAAGAAAAGCATAATCTTCTTAATCAAGTTACAACCGAATACAACGAAATCTCGGAGAAGACTTTAAATTTCAAAACGGAATACGAGCGAATATCTTCTGAATTTGAAACTCTTTCTGCAAAAGTATCCGAACTTTCCGAAGAAGAAATTCAACTTACAACGCATCTAAATAACTTACGTAAAGAAGAAGCCTCCTTTGTTAAATATGAAAAAGATATTAGCGTTTATGTAGAAAAATTAAATCATCTTAAAGATGAAGAAGCCAGAAAAACCAAAACAATTGAAGAGATCGATTCTAAACTTTCTTTAAGCGAGGAAATAAAAAATAATCTTGAAAATTCTGTTTCTGCTATGGTTTTTCAACTTACAGAAAAAGAAAAGCTCTTTAATGAATATAATAATCAAAAAGATAAACTGATTGAAGAACTCTATCAGGCAAAAAAAGATTATGACAATATTAAGCAGCGCATTGAACTAAGTGATGAAAAATTAAAAGAAGAAAGCAAGCTTACAGATGAGCTTTTTTCTAAAAAGAATGCACTTCAAGAAGATATTAAAAGATTGGATGTCGTTCTTAAAGAATCACAAGAAAAATTACTTGAATCTACAAATGGAATAGAAAAACTATCAGAAACTATCGCATCGAAAAATGAAATTATAGAAGAATTAGAAAAAAGAAAATTCAGCATAGAAGAAAGCAATCTTACAGTAGAGAGAAATTTTTCCTCCGTGCTTCAAAAGTATTTAGAGGAGTTTAATGATCAAAAAACTCGCCTTACAAATCTCAAACAAGAACTAATTGAAAAAGAAAAAGAATTAAATCAAAAAGAAAGGCAAATACTTGAGAAGAGTACACAAATTGCGGAATATGGCGGTCTCTCTAAAGTTCTTCAAAAAGATAAAGCCGCTTTAGAGCAAACTATTATCAATCTAAAAGATGAACAAAAAGAATTGATCGACGATCTTGCAGATATCAGAGAAGATATTGCTAAATATAAACATCATATGAATGGAGTAAAAACAGAATCTGAATCTTTAGAACAAAGGAAAAATAATATAAATTCAGAATTGAAACAGATCATTAATCAATCTAACTCCTATTATACCAACCTCGAAGATATAAAACAAAAAATAGAGCAAGAGATTTCTGAAAGTAAAAACGAATTGACTAAAATAAAAGAGGAATTAAAAATTTCCCGTGAAGAATTGCGAAACACAAAACTCGAAACTCGCAATGTTGAAAAAGAAAAGGAAGAATACTCGGCTAAGATTTCGGAACTTGTTAGTTTAGAAAAAACTCTTAAATTTAAGTCCAATGATGACAATTCAAAAAAGGCAAAGTGATCTTTAACACGAACTATTTCTTGTAGTAAGGGTATAATTTATAAACGAAAGAAAGGCAAGATGAGATATAAATTTATTTTAAATACTATTTCACTATTGATATTATTGACTTTCACTTATACTAAAACCGAAGCTCAAGACAACCCTGCATTACGCTATTTAAATAATTCCGCATATAAATTGCAAGTAGAGATGTACGATATTTATAAAACACGTCAGGCGAATATTGTAATGCTCGGCAATTCACTTACAAATGGTGCTAATTGGAATGAACTCCTTGGAAGAAACGGTGTGGCTGAGCGCGGAATACCCTCCGATATTTTGCAAGGTTTTGCCGCAAGAATGAATTATATTTACAAATTAAATCCCAAAATTGTTTTTATTTGCGGCGGACTCAACGATATATATAATTGGATACCTACTGAAGAAGTATATAGCGAATATGTAAGTATTATCAATAAACTAAAATCAAAAAATATTATTCCTGTTATTCAGACCACAACTTACTCGGCTAAGACCTGGGCTAAGGATTGGGGCGGCACTCCAGAAGTGAATGCCGGCAGGAATAGAGAAGTGAATAAACTTAATAAAATGCTTTTTGATTTTGCTAAGAAGAATAATATTGATATTATAGACCTCAATGGAAAGACTGCGGGAATTGACCGATTTTTACGTCCCGAATTAACTTGGGATGGACTTCATTTCAATGCTAAGGGTTATAAAATCTGGACTGCAGAAGTTGAAAAAATTTTATCGAAATATAAACTATAAGATTTAATTACAAGGAAAGATAAATATGGAAGACAACAAAATAAGACAACCTTTATACCTCGGATTTTTAATACTCTTTCTTCTTTTAATTGTTTCATTCGTAAAAATTGATTACGAATTTTGGGGATTGCAAATACAAGAAGTAGATATACTTGCTGATCTAAAACCTGAACCGGTAGAAGATGAATACTACAATCAAAACGATTTTCACCCAAATATATTTGAGCTTTATCCCGGCACTTATAATTATGCAGGAATAGGTTTTTTAAATGAGTCCCCTATTCAAGGTCAATTAGAACCCCTATCAGGGAATGTTAGTCAATTAAAGCCATTTTTTGATGCACTAAAAAATGCGAAATCAAAAACTGTTAGAATAGCTCATTATGGAGATTCCGGTATTGAGGGTGATTTAATTACTGCGGACGTTAGAGAAGCGTTACAGAATAAATTTGGAGGCAATGGAGTTGGCTGGCTCGGAATTACTTCACAAGATATTTCATTTAGAACCACAACAAAACACTCATTCTCAAGCAATTGGGAATCAGCAGCTTTCTATTCAAGCAATCCAAAGAACTATCCGCTTGGTATGAGTGGCGAATGTTTCGTACCTAAAGCATCCGGTGCTTGGGTTCAGTACGAAACCACTAGAGCAAGAAGACAATTAAAAGATTTCAGTAGTGTAAAATTATATTATGCAAATGCGAAACCATCTACTATCAATTATAGTTTTGATGGCGGAGCAAAGCAAAGCATCGCACTAAAAGCAGGAAAAGACCTACAGGAATTAGTTCTAAAACCATCGGGTAGAGCTAAAAGTGTAAAGATTGAAGCTACACAAGCAGATCAGGCTTATTTCTATGGCGTTACATTAGAAAATGAAACAGGCGTTTACGTAGATAATCTTCCATTAAGAGGAAATACCGGGGTTGACTTGGCTAATATTGATCAAGGGCTATTAAACCAATTTGCTAAATACATGGATTATAAATTAGTAATTCTTGAATTTGGTTTGAACATTGCCGGGTCAAGAAAGACCGATTATAGTTGGTACGAAAGAGAAATGGTTAAAGTAGTTGATCACGTTAAAAAAGCATTTCCTAATGCTGGTATATTGATGATAACAGTTCATGATAAGGGAATGAAAAAAGGTACATCTTTCGTAAGTGATCCCGCAATTCTTTCTCTCCTTCAAACACAAAAGAATATTGCAAAGCAATCTAATGTAGCTTATTGGAATTTATTTGAAGCTATGGGCGGACAAAATTCGATGGTTAAATGGGTTAACGCTAATCCACCATTGGCTTTCAAAGATTTTATTCACTTTAATGGTCAAGGTGCCGCTAAAGTTGCTCAGTTATTTACAGATGCGTTATTAGATTCATATAATAAAAGATAAATAAACTCTTAAAATAACGTTACAACAGGACCGTATATGGATACTGCTTTTTTCGAACGGCTTTGGGAACAGATTAAATATAATCCGCTGGAACCGCTTTTATTCAACAGCGGATTTTTTCTTTTTTTCTTCCTCGCCTGTATCGCCTTCTATCATGTTTTTATTAATAATAGAAGAGCACAAGTTCTTTTTCTAACTGCCGCTTCCCTTTTCTTTTACTATAAATCCAGTGGTTTCTATTTCCTTTTACTAATCTTTAGCTGTGTAATCGATTTTTATGCGGGTAAATGGATTTATGATTCAAAATCAAAAACAGAAAGAGGAATACTTCTTACACTTTCGATGGTTATGAATCTTGGTATTCTTGGCTATTTTAAGTATTCCAATTTTTTCCTCGATACTGTAACGGGGCTTGGCGGACCTACATTTGATTTTCTGGACATTTTCCTTCCGGTTGGTGTTTCGTTCTTTACCTTCCAATCAATGAGTTATACAATTGATTTATATAAAGGACACATGGAACCAGAGAAAAAATTTATCGATTTCCTTTTCTTCGTTTCATTCTTCCCTCAATTGGTTGCCGGTCCTATCGTAAGAGCATCCGACTTCCTGCCGCAAATTCATCAATCAATAAAAATTAATAAAGCTGATATGGGGAAAGCAATTTTCCTTATTAGTGCTGGCTTACTTAAGAAAGCAGTTATAGCTGATTACATAAGTATCAATTTTGTTGATCGTGTAATGGAATGGCCTACGAGATTCACGGGTGTAGAAAATCTACTAGCGATGTATGGTTATTCACTTCAAATCTATTGCGATTTCTCTGGTTATTCTGATATGGCTATTGGGATTGCACTATTATTTGGATTTAGATTAATGACGAACTTTAATGCACCTTACAAAGCATACTGCGTTACGGATTTTTGGCGTAGATGGCATATCTCATTATCAACTTGGCTTAGAGATTATCTCTATATTTCTCTCGGGGGCAATAGAAAAGGGGAAGTAAGAACTTATATTAATCTTCTTCTTACTATGGTGATTGGCGGCTTGTGGCATGGTGCTGCTTGGCGTTTAGTTATTTGGGGAGCTATTCATGGCGTTGCTTTGGCATCGGAAAAATTTTTTAATATCCCAAAATTATTTGCGAAAAAATGGTATTTAAAACTTATCGGTATAATTATTACTTTTCACGTTTTCACTTTTTCGATGTTATTCTTCCGTCCATCCTCACTTGATACATCAAAAGATATACTCCATCAAATAATTTATTATTTCAAGCCGGAAGTCTTTACACAATTTATCGGTGGCTTTACATTGGTATTTGTGTTGATGATACTTGGATACTTAACTCATTATATACCCGATCGTTGGGTTGCAAAGATGGAATATTGGATTGGCGAAACTCCGGTTTATGGTCAGGCAGTAATCTTAACATTAATCATTTGGATTGCATATCAATTCAAAACTGCCGGCATCCAACCTTTCATTTATTTCCAGTTTTAAAACTATAACCCCCTGCTTGTAAGGCAGGGGGTTAAATTCTTTCCTATCTCTCCAAACAGAAAAACATAGTCAAAGTTTTTTGCCTGATTATAAACCCACCTTTTTGTAATTTTTTCTTTAAATTGCAGGAATATAATAACCGGTGTTTTCATTAGTGAAAAAATTCATTTATCTATTTATCGCCATATTTTTATTGGTATCATATTCTGTTAATTCGCAAGATAAACAGGAAGCGGAGAACCTTAAGAAAAACGCTCTCAACCATATGCAAAATGGAAGATATGGCGAAGCTATCGATCAGCTTAATAAATATATCTCTTTACGTCCTCGTGAATCAGATGGATATAATTTACGTGCAGAATGCTTTGAAAAAAGATCTGAATTTTCTAATGCTATTTTAGATTATCGCCGCGCTATTGCAGTAGAAATTTCTGATGCAGGAAAAAAAAACAAATACGAAAATAACCTCAAACGTACCCAGCAGGTTTATTACGCAATCCTTCTCAAAAAAATTGATGGACACTTAAGAGAGATAGCCATTAATCCTAATAATCCTTTCGATTATCTTGAAATCGGAAAATCATACCGCCAAATGGAAATTTGGGACAAGGCAGAAGAATGGTATGATAAATATATTGCAATGGATCCTGATGCTTCTCCTGATGAAATAATTCGTTATACTGAAATTCTAGCAAAGACCGGGAGTATAGTAAAAGGGGAAAAGATTTTAAAACTTTATACTGAACGTTATCCCGGTGACTGGCGTCTCCAGAGCCGTTACGGCTATTTTACTCTTTGGCTTGGTAAATATCAGATTGCAAAAAAAGCATTCGAAACTGCACTAACATACAAACCGTTTTTCAAGGAAGCTCAAGATGGTTTAGATATCGTTAATCGTGAAGCTTATGTTACTCAGGAAGACCCCCGTGCATTCGAGAAAGAATATCCGATTGATAAATATTACCGACTTCTCCGAACAAAGCCTCAAGATGTGGAATCAAGATTTAAATTAGTCGATGAACTTATAAAAGCAGAACGCATAGAAGAAGCTTATCAACAGCTTCAAGTAATTGCACTCAATAATTCTTCCGATCCTCGCTATATCGAAAAATGGGATTACGTTACAAATTACCGCACGACTACTTACCGTGAAAAGATTGATTACTTTAAAACAAAATTAGAACAGAATCCTAAAGACAAAGAATCGCTAAAAAAAATTGCTGAATATTATGAGTATCTCCAAGCTTATGATACTTCTACGGTTTATTTAGAAAAATATTTTGAAGAATTTCCTGACGAAAAAGATCCGGCACTTCGTTATAAATTTGCAAGAATAACCGCATGGAATAGAGATTTTACCAAATCGCTCGAAATCTTAGATGCCTTGATTCAAGAAAATCCTAATAATCTTGATTACCAACTTTTCCGTGCTCAAATATCTGTCTGGACAAATCAAGAGATTGAACTTGCTAGGGAATATCTTGATAATGTTTTGAAAGCACGCCCCAATAGTCTCGAAGGGCTGATATCAATGGGATCGCTTAAATTGATTGACCGAGATTATGATGCGGCGCAGGAATACGCAAATAAAGCTAAAGAGATAGACCCTAATAGCGAGGATGTAGGTAAGCTTCAATCGAATATTGATTGGCAGAAGATGCGTGCAGAAGAAGAAAAATTATACCAGATTCTTGAAGAGGGACGCGGATACGTGATGAATGAAGACTGCGCCGGTGCTCTTCCTTATTACGAAGAATATTTATCAAAAGCAGAACCGAACGTTTTAGTCAATAAAGAGTATGGCGATGTGCTCTTCTGCGCAAAGGAATATAATGCAGCAATCGATCAATATAATTTAGTTCTTGCTCAGACAGACAGCTACGATGCAAAGATGCAACGAGCCAAAGTCTATTTTATGAAGGGCGATTCTCTGCTTGCCCTTAGTGAATTTAGATCTTTAGTAATGGAAGACTCCGCTGATTTTGATGCTAATCTATATCTCGGAGATTCGTATGCAAAGATTGATGAACCTGATTCTGCTCGCTCTACTTATAATCATCTTTTAACTTGGGATTTAGATTCTACTCAAATAGAGCAAGTGGAAATGAGAAAGGGCTGGCTTCCAATTACGGGACTTGCAGCGTTATTCGAAACCTTTCCTAATTATGTAGCATTAGCTCCATCGGGAGTCTATTATGCAGATAATACCGGTTTTAGAATCGGTAATTTCGGTTCACGATTAGAAATCGGACTTACGAGCTTCATCTCTATTGGAGCGTCTTTTTATAAAACTTTCCTGAGAAGTAATTATGAATCCCTCAACCCTGATGTCATACAAACCTTCTATGATAATGGAATCAATTTCGTGGGCAATCGAGATTTTACTACCTTTAAAGGACATGTATTCGTTCGACTCTCAAAATATTTAAATCTTGGCGTAAGCTCCGGTACTGCTAATTCTAGTGGTGCTTTTATCCGAAAAGAAAATGATGCCTTTATTCGTTTCGATAAACCAGATACGCTTAGTATAGTAGCACTATATCAAAATTCAGATGCTTCACTAATACTCTATTCGCCTTATTTAATCGATCTACGCCTTTATGCTAAACTTTATAAGCTCGAAGGTTACTATCAGCATTATAACGGTCTAAAAATTATGAGCTCTTTCCAATACATATCCGTTACCGATGGAAATGAAGGAAATGATTTCTATTTAAGATTAGGAAAATATTTTTACAGATACTTGATCGTTGGGTATGAATATCTTTATACTAACTACAAACTCAAGTCTCAGTATTATTATTCACCGACTAATTTTGAAGCCCACAATTTGTGGGTTGAAAACGATCTCGAAAAAAATAAGGAATTAACTGTTACGATTGGCGGTAAATTGGGTTATATACCTTTGAATGATTTTGTACTTTTTCAGGCATATCTCGATGTAAAATATAAAGTATATGAAAAACTGCAAGTAAGCGGAAGAATTGGAGCGGGAAGTACGTCTCGTGATGATTCAAGCTATCGCTATTTCTCAGGTCAACTCGGCGCATACTGGACAATCTTCTAAGAAAGAAAATGATATGAAAAAAATATTTGTAATACTTATGTCCTTATGGACAGCGACTTTTTATGCTCAAAATGTAGAACTTTTCGGCACTCCTAAACCTGCATCTATTATGATTGGAAAAGCAGATAATATAAAATCGGTTACATTAGATAACAAAAATATTGTTTTCGATGAAGCAGGCTATTTTGTTTTTGGTTTTGATAGAGATGCTAAAGGTACACATACATTAAAAGTGAATTTCAATAAGGGAAAAGCATTCACAAAAAAAATAGTACTTGAAAAAAGAAAATATCAGATTCAACGCCTTCGCATTGCATCAAAATACGTTTCGCCTCCAAAAAGCCAATTAGATAGAATTGAAGAAGAAGCCAAAGAGATGAAACTAGCTAGGTCAGAAGTTGGAAAAATTAATACACCTCTATACACTGCGGGTTTTATTATTCCCGCAGAGGGCGAACTTTCTTCTAATTTCGGAAGTCAAAGAATTTTGAATGGCGTAAAAAAGAATCCACATAACGGAATAGATATTGCAAATAGTGAAGGAACGCCGGTATATGCGCTAAGTGATGCAGTTGTGATAGCGGCAAAAAATGATTGTTATTATAACGGTAGTTTTATTCTCTTAGACCATGGACAGTCTCTTACGAGCATATACCTTCATTTGAGCAAATTGCATGTAGCCGAAGGGGATACTGTAAATAAGGGTGATAAGATAGGGGAGATTGGTACTACTGGACGCTCCACCGGACCACATCTTCATCTCGGAGTTCAATGGGGTAAGAAAAGAATCGACCCGCTAACGCTTATTGAGCTAAATAAGACGATGGAATTAACGAACCCATAAGTTTCTTTAAGTCAACTTATCTAAGACTTCCGCCGGTGTGAGGGCGGTATCATAAAATGAGAGTAGCTTCATAAGCACTTGATCAATTATAGAATCGGGGCAGGACGCTCCGCTCGTAATTGCTATTACTACTTTATTTTTATTGGGCAGGTAATCTACCGTTTCCACTTCGCTTTTAATCGCCATATCGAAATGCATTATTTTATCTTTCTCAATTTTATCTGCATCTGATATAAAATATGTTTTAAAACGTTCTTCAAGTAGCTCCACCAAATGTGAGGTATTAGAACTATTATACCCACCTACTACAATCGCAAAATCAGCTTGATACTCAATCAATGAATCAGTAGCAGACTGATTATCATTAGTTGCATAACAAAGTGTATCTCTTGTATCAGCGAAATGATCTTTAAGATTAACTTCACCATATTTTGAAATCATCGCTTGCCTTAGGAGCTCAGAGATTTCTTCTGTTTCGGTAGCGAGCATTGTAGTCTGATTAACAACTCCGATTCTTTGTAAGTCCTTATGAGGATCAAATCCTACAGTATATTTATTATCAAAAAATTGAAGAAATTCTTCTTTGGTTATTTCGCAGAACATAAATTTAGAAAGGTAATCAGCTTCCTCAATATCTTTAACAATAATCGAAGGGCTATTCTGTGCGCTATGCGAAAATGTAGCCCGAGTTTCTTCATGCTTATGCTTACCATGAATAACTATCGTAAAATCTTTCTTACTAAGTGCTTCGGCTCTATTCCAAACTTTTTCTACAAATGGGCATGTAGTGTTATATTTTAATTTATCTATCCCTTTTTCTTTAAGGAGTTTTTCTATTTCGATTGTTGTTCCGAATGCGGGAATTATTACTATATCATCCTTTGTGATTTCATCCCAATCGATATATTGATTGCCGTAGTTATCCATTATAAAGCGTATTCCGCGATCAATAAGGTCTTTATTGACCGCGGGATTATGAATCATTTCGCTTAAAAGGAAAATCCTTTTCTCAGGATTTTCGTTTAATGTTTTGTAGGCTATTTCTATTGCGTTTTCGACTCCGTAACAAAATCCAAAATGACGAGAAACTAGAAACTCCACGGGACCGAAACTTAATCGTGTCGGCGAAAAATTCTTCTTACGCGGATCATCATTTCTTCTCATCTCTTTCAAGCGAGAGATTATTGAGCTTTTATATTGTAACGGAATATCAAACTTTTTCATTATAGTTTAGCTTTCACTTGTTTTTCTAATAAGTCAATTCGAGAAACAAAAAATTCATAATTTTTATCGTTTCTTCCTGCCTCTCTTGCTAGATCAAGTTCTTTCAAAGCTTCGGTAAACTTATTTTGTTTATACAATACTTTTGCCTTTACGTAATGAGTAAGATAACTATTATTAGCACTTATGGCAGCATCTGCATATTTAGCAGCGGCTTCCAATTCAATTCCTTTATCTGCAAGATACTCTGCCGAAGTATTGAATGTCTTAAAATCATCAGCTTTTGCTTTTCCGGTTGCTTCTTTAATTCTATCCACTGCTTGCTTTACTACGTCCACATTTATCTTAAAGGACACTTTCACTCTTTCCCAATTAAAATTAAAAGTAGCACTGCTATCGCTTAAATCCGTAAATGAAAAAGTAAGCCATTCAGTAAAATCATCTGCTTCAGGATAAACAGTAAAACGCATCAGATCTTCCTCTTGCTTATAATCATAAGCACCCCATTGTTTCCAAACTTTATTTAGAATTACTGTTGTACTGTTATTAGGAATTGTAAAAAAGGAATATTTACCTGCGGGAACATTCTTATTATCTATAATTACATCAGTAGAAAACTCAATCGTAGTAGCATCATTAGCACCTGTGCGCCATACTTTATTTATAGGAACAAGATCGCCCCAAATATTTCTTCCCTTTACTCCGGGTCTGTGATACTCAACTGTAACATTTGTATAACCTATCACTTGGCTAATGGAAGCTTTCGGGCTTAATTTCGGTAATTCTATTTGAGCATAATTGACTGCCGTAACAAATAAAAATGAAATCAAAAATAATTTTATATACTTCATGCTATTTTCCCTTTTAATAAATAAACAATTAACCAATATAAAAAGTTCTCAATGGATTTAAAAGCGAAAAGGCGGAGTTTTAAGAGCAGCCCAGCCGAGAACTGCTTCCTAATATCCGCCTTTTATCAGAAACGTTTTGCCGTTTCTTATTTGAGGGTGCATTATAGTAATTACAAAGATAATGCCAGATGATAAAGAACACGTAATTACTTATAAACTTCTATCGCTTCATTACTACTTATTTGAAAAAACTATCAAAAACTTAAAAAAATAAGTGCGGCTTAAGAGCCGCACTCTTAAATCTAATTACTTCATCAATACCATTTTCTTCGACATATTTACATTATTACCTGTAAGATTGTAAATATAGATACCGGAAGCTAAGCTGCGTGCATCAAAATTGAATTTGTGTACACCCGGTGTTAATTCACCATTTAAT
>Ga0172380_10000373_pt1 | contig 90311 bp, 89 predicted proteins | sample Leawe162metaG_FD_119747 | JGI IMG/M metagenome (GOLD analysis project Ga0172380, IMG submission 119747) | Leachate microbial communities from a municipal landfill in Southern Ontario, Canada - Leachate well 162 metaG | ecosystem: Engineered > Solid waste > Landfill > Unclassified | place... | reverse complement strand
TTTTACAATATGAGTTGAAATAGTTCCGAGTAAATCATCAGCCTCGAATCCTTCACATTCATACATGGGAATTGAGAATGCAGTAAAAAATTCCCGAGAACGAATCAGTTGAGCAACGAGGGCGTCGTCAGTTTTTGCTCGACCTGCTTTGTATCCATCGTACGCTTCATGACGAAATGTCTTTTTGGGTAAATCGTAACACGCCACAATATAGTCAGGAGAAAGCTCGGTAATGATTTTGAAAAGCATCGTGGCGAGTCCATAGATAGCGCCCGTTGGCTCACCTTTTGAATTCATAAATTCAGGCAACGCATGGTAGGCACGATGAATAATCGCGTGAGTATCAAGCAGAATAAGCCGTTTTTGGGTCGCTGAAGATTTTGCCATAATTAGAGTATAGCATTTTTAGCCCTCGTTCTAGATTAGAAAGAAATCGTCCGAGAATCCTCATTTATATGGGAAAGCACCACGCGAATTGCATCATCGGGGATGCATTCGGGGACACATTCTGGCCACTCAACAAGAATCAGATTATTGGTATCCGCACAGAGCTCCTCCCACCCGAGATGAAATAATTCTTTGCTTGAATTAAGACGATACGCATCTACATGTACAAGTTTTTTAAATCCATAACTATTTTGAGTGAGTGGGTAGAGCTTCATAATCACAAATGTTGGAGAGCTGACATGTTCCACGACACCGAGTATGCTGGCAATCTCTTTTGTAAGAGTTGTTTTACCGGCACCAAGATCGCCAGAGAGAGCGAGCACTACGGCGTGATTTCGTTCTTGTTTTGAAGCATGAAGAATGAGTTCTCGGGCACACTCAGGCATATTCTCTTTTCGAATTGTCTTTTTCATCCCATTAGAAATAGGAAATTTTAAAATTTCCACACTTAATTATTACTATGCGTTATTTTTTAATTATTTATTAAAAGCCAATGATACATACCACTATAACATGAGTGATATCTAACGGGACAAGTCCCCCTATCCTAGCACAAAAAATCCCCGATGTTACTCGGGGATTTTTTGTGCATACCTTTCGGTATTAGAAATGATTTGTGTGTGTTGGAGTCGGCACCGCGTGACTTGAAGTTGTCGGCTGTGAATTCTTCTCAAACATTTTACGAGCGAGAAGTACGAGCGCGAGGATGATAATTGCGAGGAGCAACCATCCAACCAAACTAAGTGAGCCAAGTCCTCCGAAGAGTGCAGCTGCACCAAGAAGATTGTTTCCATCTTTTGGTCCGTTGAGAACATAGGCAATAGCATTCTCTTGAGCAGTATTTGGGGCTGTATAGACAAGCACCGCTGTTGTTACAATTTGCGCAGTGTTATCTGGAATAGAATCAACATGACCCTGAGCAAAGAGTACGTCCCCTGCTCCTGGAAGAAGATTTGGGAGAGGAACAGTGAGTGTATTTGTATCACTTGAATACGTTCCACGAGTTGCATTCGTAAGAGTGATGCCCTTTGGTACCATTATCTGAAGTACTGGGTTTGTAAGAGTAGACTTACCGATGTTCTTGAATGTTACTGCGTATTCAATAGTATCCCCTACGCCAATATACTGATATCGATTTTCGATTTTAAGCATGATTGGTGATGCAGTTCCTACTACTGTTGTACCTTGAACAATAACCTGTTGAGTCGCTCCTGATGTTCGGAAGAAGTCGAGAGCACCTCGTGAGATATTCCCATTACATTCAGAAACGAGACGGTAGTAATATGTTGCATTTGAAGGAAGTCCTGTAAGTGTCTCACTGAAATTCATATTTCCACTTACAAAGCGACCGGCTGTACGATATTCAACACTTACTGTTGGACCATACTCAAAGTATGTATTTGATGAGCCACTGCCATTTGTTACGAGACCGTTTAGTGTCGCACCAGTACGACTAATGTTAGTCGCAACAGTAGTAACAGCACATACATTATTTACAACTTGATTTGTGTAGATAGTGATTTCCTGAGATACGTTTCCACCGTTTGAACCATACGCATTGATGCGATATGTATTCGAACCGTTTCCTGGATACACAGTCTGTGAACCACTCAATGAATTACTGATTGTTCCTGTTGGACCAGAAATAGTTGCTGAAGTACAGTTGTTTGTTCCCCATGAGAGAGTTGCTCCTTGACCAGAAGTCACAGAAGTAGAACTTGCGTTGAAGTTTGAAATTGTACAGTTAGAAACCTGTTGATTCACATTTACTGTGACACTTTGTGTCTGTGAGACACCATTTGAATTGTTTCCAGTAATTGTATATGTCGATGTAGATGTAGGATATACAACTTGTGAACCATTCAATGAATTACTGATTGTTCCTGTCGGGCCAGAAATGGTCGCAGAAGTACAGTTATTTGAAGTCCATGAAAGTGTTGCTGGATTACCAGATGTAACAGATGTCTGATTTGCATTAATAGATACTGAACAACTTGCAGTTTGTGTGTTACCAACTGCAAAAGCGACCACCACTGAACCTTGAGTTGACCATCCAGGAGCAACAGTACCAAGACGAAGACCGTTACCGTTTATAATTTCAGAACCACTCTGCCCAAAAGGAAGAGAAGCTTGGCTACCCTGATTTGGATACCAACGAGTACCACCAAATGAAAGTGTCTGTGCACTTGAAAGTGTCACATTCACTGGACCAAATGGGATTGATCCCTGATCAGAAACAATCTGACCTGAGATAGAATGATTCGTTGATGACCCTGATGAAGCATTCAACACAACACGAACATTTGTCGCATTGATTGGGTACCCAAGCAAGTCACTTGCATTATGATAATACACACGAACGTTGATACTGTCTCCTGCGCTTGCGCTTACAGAAGTACTATTCCAACATGGATTGCCATAGCCAACCTGTGTTGAGTAGTTTGCGATGTTCACCGTTGGACAGTCATTTGAAGCACTGTTCCAAAGAGGAGACGCAGCAAAAACACTCTGTCCTGCGAACATAATCGCAAAACCAAATACTGCACTGATTATTTTTTTCATATAATTTTTCATATTCTAATAAATTATTAACTTACAATTTTAAACCTTCAACGGACAAGCGTTAAAAGCTTAAAAAAGTAAGGGACGAACGAATCCGTCCCAAAACTTTCTTTACTAAAACCAAAAAGAGCTACTCATAATTGCTTGGGTCTGCAGCAAAACCAAGAGCATTAACTGGGTTTGGGCTTAGGACCCCATTAACTCCTGCTGGATTGCCGGGATTTAATAAAGCACTGAAGCCTTGTACGTTTTGGGGGTTGCCAGAATTTGCTGCGTGCCCAGGAGCCCATACTGGACCACCTTGACGCAATTTCCTGGTTGGATAAATAACAAATGGAGCACTTTGACCACTGAAATTTGTGTTTGGTGTATTAACCACACTAATCCCCAAATTAAGACTAAAGTAGTTTCCACCCGTAACTCTTTGCACCATCATTCCACCATGATTACATGATGGAGTTTGAGACAATATTACAAATGTAACCTTCTCCTCTTTTTCCTTCTCCGCGGCTTTTGCCATTGGATTAGAAGTTGGAGCTTTAGGGATACTTGGCACAAGCCAAAACGGACCCTTAAGTACATTTACACAAGTGTTTCGGTAGAATGCCATTGCGATATTATCGTAATGGAAAACCCCAACAAACCCCTTAAAACCAGATGTGCTTAAAAACATTTCTACTTTTTGAGTCCTTGGATTCCACCCAGAATTCTCATACTCTCCTGGATCCCACGTTCTTTCTTCTTCCCATACATACGTAGGTGTCATGTATGAAGCAAAGTTACTCTCAGTTAAAACAGGAGTACTTCCCGCTAACCTTAATTGAGAATTAATGTTTGCTATCACCACTTTTCTCCATGATTTTGCCTTAGGAGTATTTGGAAAAACAAGACTGTCGCGCACATCCTCGAAAGAATAGAGTCCGTAATTCAAAACAGGTAACCTTTGCGCCTGTGCATGTGACCAACCTAGGATCACAAGCATCATTAAAACTATTTTTTTCATTTTCTGTCAATTTCGATTTTGCCCTATGTTAGCATATTTTGATGCAAATGTCAAGTACCTTGTTTACCTCTCGGTAAGATATAATAAGGCCTATATGACTCCCGTTAGAAGCCCTGCCTTTGCCGGCAGGCAGGCGTGGTCGCAGTTAAAAAATAAGAAAAAATGTTCAATATAAATACAAAAATTATACATAACTTAAGTAGTGTCGCTCTATTGACCGCGACCTGCTTCTAAACGGGATGACCATTCATTTTAATGACGAGAAACAACAAAAAGACCTCGATGACTTCAAAAGACAAGAAGAGGAGGACTTGGTGCAAATTCTCGCTGAAGCGAAGTATGATGTTCAACCAATAAATCTCGCAAATATCCCTATCGAGAACGAAGCTCTTCGTTCTATCCCCCAAAAAGAAGCTGAGGCACTCGGAATTGCACCATTTAAACTCACTGGTAAAGATTTACATATTGCCGTACGTGCTCCACACGCAGAAACACTCGTTGAATTAAAAAAGTATTTCACTGAACATGGATACATCCCCCACTTTTACATGGCATCGGGCACGAGCTTGGCGAAAGCATGGGAACGCTACACCGAGCTTTCATACGCATCTGAATCACGAGCAGGTGCTATCTCTGTCTCTGGCTCTGCATTAAAAGACATCATGAAGGATATTAAAAATATCGATGATATTAAAAAAGCTATTGAACGTGCTGAACAAGACGCAACGCACACAACTTCACATATTCTCGAAATAGCACTGGCTGGAGCCATTGCTATCAACGCCTCTGACCTACACTTTGAACCAGAAGAAAATACCGTTCGGTTACGATTTCGTCTCGATGGAATCCTACATGAAATCATGGAGATACCACCAGCGATTCATAAATTCCTAAATTCTCGAATCAAACTTTTAGCAGGTCTCAAAATCACTGCTTCGGCAGTTGCTCAAGATGGGCGCTTTAGTATATTCCTCGACGAAGAGGAAATCAGTTTGCGTGTCTCACTTATTCCTGGTGCATACGGAGAGTCTATCGTTATGCGTATTCTTAATCCGAAATCAATTCGTGTAAAGATTGAGGATCTTGGTATTGAACCATCTTTGTTTGAAGTTTTTATGCGTGAGATTAAAAAGCCGAATGGTATGATTCTCCTTACTGGTCCAACAGGAAGTGGTAAAACAACAACCCTCTACTCGTTCTTACAGAAAATATATTCTCCTGAAATAAAAATAATCACAATCGAAGACCCTATTGAATACCACTTACCAGGAATAACCCAAACACAAACAGAAAGTGAGAAGGGGTATACATTCCTCGAGGGTTTGCGTTCATCGCTCCGCCAAGACCCTGATGTGATCATGGTGGGAGAAGTTCGTGATAGCGAAACAGCAAAAATCGCAGTTGAATCCGCACTCACTGGTCACTTGGTTTTCTCGACACTTCACACAAACAACGCAGCAGGTGTTATCCCGCGCTTGATTGATCTTGATGTTAATCCAAAGATATTGGTATCAGCACTCTCTCTTTCTATTGCCCAGCGTCTTGTTCGAAAACTTTGTCTCAACTGTAGAAAAGAAATCCCAGCCACAGAAGAACAAATTAAAATAATCAAAAAAATAACTGATAACGCAATAGCTCACAATAAAGATTTTTCAAAATATGGAGTTGATACAAATGCTTCCCTAAAAATATATGGGGCTGTCGGTTGTGGTGAGTGTAATAACACAGGATACAAAGGACGAATTGGAGTATTCGAAGCAATTATAAAAACAGCTGATATTGAAAAAATAATTCCTAACAATCCGAGTGAACGAGAAATCAAAGAAATTGCTTCACACCAAGGATACCTCGACATGCGCGAAGACGGCATCGTCAAAATCCTAAAAGGTATCACCTCCTACGACGAAGTCGGTAGTGTGGTTGATTTTTATGAGGAGTAATCTCTTCTCACTCTCTTTTTATAAAAAATAAAGAAGCCCCGCAACCGAAGTTGCGAGGCCTGTTCTGCTTTTCTTCACGATTCATCAAACCCCCACACAGAATATGGTGAAGTAAGGAAAGTTTTGCTAACAGTCATTATGGCTAAATAATTATTCCGGTAAAACAACAAATCAAACCGGGATGGGACCGTTCTTTCCTTTAAAAGAGAACATAAATCTCTAAACAATCCTTTAGGAACATGCGTAACTAAAGTAATATACGATTACAGGATAGTCCCAGTAAATATAAATAGAAACCAGGGCGTCCTACGCACGCATATAGAGCACGTGGCCGATTGCTTAGAGATTTATGTCCTCTTCGCGCTTGATGCTATAATTGAACTGTATGTAATTTCTGGAGGAAGTATAGCATATACAAATAATAATGTCAAGTACCACACCTACAACCAAAGACGAGGGCTTCCTCGACCAAACATTGCGTCCAAACATTTGGGATGAATATATTGGACAGGAAAATATCAAAGCAAACCTCAAAATCCTCCTCACGGCAGCAGAAGAACGTGCCCACCCTGCTGAACATATATTATTTTACGGTCCCCCAGGACTAGGAAAAACAACTCTCGCCCACCTTATCGCCCACGAAACTCGTCGGCAAATCAAAATAACCTCTGGCCCAGCAATCGAAAAAGTTGGAGACCTTGCTTCAATCCTGACAAACTTAGCTCCGGGAGATATTGTCTTTATCGACGAGATTCATCGTCTTAATAAAATGGTAGAAGAGGTTCTCTACCCTGCTATGGAGAGTGGTGTGCTCGATATTATTATCGGCAAGGGACCATCTGCACGTACAATACAATTAGAACTTCCACCGTTTACCCTCATCGCAGCAACAACACGAATTGCACTTCTCTCCTCCCCCCTTCGATCACGATTCTCTGGGGGTGTGTTTCGTCTTGAATTTTATACACACGATGAAATCAAAAAAATTCTCGCTCGCTCGGCTCAAATTCTTGGCGTAGAGATTGAAGACCACGCACTTGAAGAAATTGCTTCTCGTGCACGCTTTACTCCACGTACTGCAAACTATTTCTTAAAGCGTTGTCGTGATTACGCACAGGTCCACAAAACACCACTCACCAAAGAATCAGTAAAAAAAGCTCTCGCACTTCTTGAGATAGACGAACTTGGACTTTCTGCATCAGACCGTCGAGTGCTCCATGTAATCATCGAAAAATTTAATGGCGGGCCAGTGGGACTGAAAACAATCGCGGCTGCCACAAGTGAAGAAGAGGCAACCATTGAAGAAGTTATTGAGCCGTACCTCATTCAACTTGGACTCTTAGAACGTGGCCCTCGTGGACGAACTGTCACAAATAAAGGATATGAACATTTAGGGTTTGACCCAAAATAAAAAGCACCTGAATTCAAATGTGACTTCGGTGCTTTTCTTTTTTAGTGCAATTTAATTGTTTCCAATAGAAACTCCTTTTGGTGGACAATAATAGTAAGGCGTAGGAGGGTAAGATGAAGAAGGATTTGTGATGTATCGAAGTAACTCTTGTTCTTCTTTTTGCTTTTTTTCCCATTCTGATTTCCAATACCATGCTGATACGTCCATAGGGTTTGCAATTGGATGTTTTATCGCGATAAATTTATATCCCTTCATTTCGATTACGGTATCATGAAACGATACGTAAGTTATAATTTCACGAACATACACAATTCTTCCACTTTCGTTTTTAGCGAGACTTGGAATCCGAAGTTCAATTACTGTCGCATCATTCTTAAAAAGTGCTTTCGTAGAATCAACCCTTTGTAAAAAGGTAGCTTCAAGAATTTTCCCGTTTTTTACCAAAGTATCACAGGAAGAAGTTTGAGCAAAAGCTCCTGACGCAATCAAACTTGAAAGCATCAGCAACATAATAATTTTTTTCATTCTTTCATGCTTTATATTTCAGGGTATTATACATTATATAGTCTATAAAGTCAAGTATTATCGACATCCCCTTTTGTTATAATGGTTTTATGAAACTTCTTGCAATTGATCCTGGGTTTGAACGTGTTGGTGTTGCAGTTATCGAACGCCAACCGAAACAAAAAGATATACTAGTTTTTTCAGAATGCTTTAAGACATCAGCCAAGATTCCCTTCCCTGAGCGACTCACTCAAATTGGTACCGAAGTAGAACGTATCATACAAGAGTACACCCCTGTAGCACTCGCCATCGAAAAACTTTATTTTACTAGCAATCAAAAGACAGTCATGGGAGTATCTGAAGCACGTGGAGTTATCATCTATAGTGCATCACGTAATGGTCTTGATATTTTCGAATACACACCACCGCAAATCAAGGTCGCAGTAACTGGATACGGTAAGGCAGATAAACAAATGGTTATGAACATGGTTCCAAAACTTATACAAATAGAAAAACAAATTCGCTCTGATGATGAGCTTGATGCCATCGCTATTGGGCTTACGTGTCTTGCGTGCGAAAGATTTACAAAATAACCCTTTGTTTTAAGTACTTTTTTAGATATTGCAAAGAAAATAATATTTTGCTACAAATAATTTATTATAATAATTTTACATTCATAGTTTTAGAGAATATATGAGCTACGACGACGAAGAAATAAAAGGTGTTGAATTAGACGCTGAAGAAGAATTAGATCTCATAAGTGATGTGGGAGATGATGCTCTCGAAGACGACCCAGAAGAAGATGTCTTTGCGGGTGAAGATGATGACCTTGCAGAAGAATTTGCTGGTCTCGATGGAAGCACCGCTGACTACCTATAACAAAACTCTCCTCGAGATATCTCGAGGAGAGTTTTGTTATACAAGACGAATAAATCGTGTTTTTCCTATTTTATATTCTGTTTTTGTGGCCCGTATTTTAGGGTCATTTATTTTTTCATTTTTCTGGAGATCGGTAATCGCACCATTTTCCACAAAGCGATTAAATTCAGTTTTTGATTTCACTACATTATGAGTGACGCACACATCTGCCAAGAGGTCCCCTTCGTGAATCTTTATCTCAATCATGTCACTTGGTATTTCATGTTTCTGAAAGGTAGAGATAAAATTTTCTTCGGCACTCTGGGCCTTTGCTTCAGTGTGATATAAGGCGACCAACGTCCGAGCGAGTTTCATTTTTATGTCACGCGGATTCACTGAATTTGATTCGAGAGATTTAGATATTTCCAAAATTTCAGATAGTGGAACATTTGTACATAATTCAAAACCAGGAATGATCATTCCGTCAGACCAGCTCATCACCTTCCCATACATTTCTTCGGGGGTATCAGAAAGTGCCACCATGTTCCCTTCAGTTTTACCCATTTTTTTACCAGTACTGTCTTCGAGAAGTTTCAATGTGAGAACAAACTTTTCTTTATTCTTCATTGATTTCAAAAGATCCCGACCACAGAGCATGTTGAATGTTTGGTCATTGCCCCCAACTTCCCCATCAACATTCATTGCAACAGAATCATATCCTTGCATCAGAGGATACATAAATTCATGAATAAAAATTGGTTTCCCTTCTTCGATACGTCGTTCAAACATATCGCGTTCAAGCATTTGTTGAACCGTCATTTGAGAAGCAAGAGAAAGAACATCAGCAAAATTCATTTTGCCAAGCCATTTTGAATTAAATTTTATTTCTGCTTTATTTCTACCTGAGAAAGAAAGAAGTTTTGATGCTTGTTTCTTGTAATTTTTAAGGTTAGCTAGAACCTGTTTGTGTGTTAACTGTACCCGAGCCGATGATTTGTCTGTAGGGTCACCAATCATTGCGGTAAAATCACCCATAAGGAGAATTACCTTGTGGCCAGCCTTTTGGAAATCAGCGAGCTTTTTCATGGGAATGGCGTTACCTAAATGGAGAGTAGGCCCCGTTGGGTCAATACCAAGGTAGATGGTAAGCTTCTCGCCACGACGTATTTTTGCCTCGACAAAACCCTTTGATGGGTATATATTGGCAACCCCGCGCGTTACTATGTCTTGTAGTATATCTTCTTCTGTCATAGTCATACTTTATCATAATTAAAAATCTTTGTCCGCACAGACAAACGCTATGGTATCATATATTGTATATGCATAAATATCTCACGTATTTTAAACAACACTCCCGCGAAAGCTGGATATTATTGATAGTTGGCACCGCGATTCTGTTTGCTGGTATTTTTATTATTTGGATTTCCCTTTTGAGACTCCCTGACTTCAAATCATTCACTGAACGAAAAGTTCAAAGTTCTACAAAAATATATGACCGCACTGGAACAATCTTACTTTATGATGTTCATCAGGATATTAAGCGTACAATTGTCCCCTATGAAGAAATGGGAACAAATATTAAAAACGCGACAGTAGCAATTGAAGACTCTGAATTCTACAAACACAAAGGTATCCGTATTACCTCTATTATTCGTGCAACAGTGTGGGCGAAAATCACAGGTAAGCGTGTACAAGGTGGATCAACAATCACTCAACAGCTCATAAAAAATACCCTTCTCACAAGTAAGCGCTCTGTCACGAGAAAAATTAAAGAGTGGATACTCGCCGTTAAACTCGAAAAAGTTATGAGCAAAGATGATATTCTTGCTCTCTATTTAAATGAAGCTCCGTACGGTGGCAATATTTACGGAATTGAAGAAGCATCAAAAGCATTCTTTGGAAAAGAACCTCTCGACATGACACTCGCCGAATCAGCATATATGGCGGCAATTCCAAATGGTCCGACATATTATTCACCATATGGGAAAAACAGAGAGAGACTTGAGGAACGTAAAAATCTTGTCCTAAAAAGAATGGTGGATCTTAAGTTTATTACTGAAGATGAATATAAAAATGCGTTACTTGAAAAAGTCACCTTCATGCCAGCGCAACCAACACACATCGCAGCTCCTCATTTTGTTTTCTTTGTAAAAGATTACTTAGAGAAAAAATATGGCCCAGAAGCACTTGATGTTGGCGGACTAAAAGTTGTTACTACAATTGATTACGAACTTCAAAAGAAAGCCGAGGAAATTACCCTTGCAAATGCAAAACAAAATGAAACAAATTGGAACGGGGAAAATGCGGCTGTTGTTGTTATTGATCCAAAAACAGGTCAGATTTTATCAATGATTGGGTCTCGTGATTATTTTGATAAAACAATCGATGGAAACTTTAATGTGGCAACCGCACTTCGCCAACCAGGTTCATCATTCAAGCCAATCGTCTACGCAGAGGCATTTAAAAAGGGCTACACCGCCAATACAACACTCTTTGATGTAAAAACAGAGTTCAACCCATCCTGTAGTCCAAATGGCAAACCTCTCGTCAAAAATGCCGAGTGTTATATGCCAGATAATTATGACGATGCGTTTCGTGGACCAATGACACTTAAAAATGCCCTTGCTCAATCAATCAACGTTATTGCAGTAAAAACACTTTATCTTGTTGGAGTAAAAGATTCTATTAAACTAGCGCACGACCTTGGAATATCAAGTCTCAATGAACCCGACCGATACGGGCTATCGTTGGTGATTGGAGGTGGAGAAACTACACTCTTAGATATGACATCTGTATATAGTGTATTTGCAAATAATGGTGTGCGTAATCCCTACCAAGCAGTACTCTCTGTTGAAGATGGAAATGGAAACATCCTTGAACAAGCAGAGGACAGGTCATACCAGGTACTTGAACCAAATATTACAAGAATTCTTTCTGACATCCTTTCTGATAACACCGCACGAACACCCACATTTGGAGCGAATTCACCTCTTGTTGTTCCAGGCCACGAAGTTGCGGTTAAAACAGGAACCACAAACAACAACAAGGACGCGTGGACAATCGGATACACCCCTTCAGTCGCTGTTGGTGTTTGGGTTGGTAATAATGACAATACACCAATGAAAAAAGGTGGTGCGGCCCTTGCTGGTCCAATTTGGAATGGAGTTATCTCTGCTGCGCTAAAGAATCTTCCTCGTGAATCATTTGATGCCCCAGACCCAATAGACCAGTCTTTACCCCCAATTCTACGTGGATTCTGGCAAGGAGGAGAAACATTCGTCACAGATAAAGTTTCTGGCAAACTAGCAACTGAATTCACTCCTGTTGATATGAGACAAGAAACATCAGTTACGAATGTTCACACTATTCTTCATTGGATAAACAAAGACAACCCTCTTGGACCTAAACCAACAAACCCCCAAAAGGATTCCCAATATGCGAGCTGGGAAAATGGTGTGCAAAACTGGTGGGCTTCAAATAAAAATAGATACCCAACAATAACAACATCACATATCCCAGTGGGGTACGACACAATTCACACAGAAAGTTCTCGTCCAACATTTACTATTTCTGGAGTAACAAATGAAGTCTATAAAAAGAACCAGACAATTTCTGTGTCTATCCTTTCTCAAAGTAAAAGCTCTATTAAAAAAATAGATGTTTTTGTAAACAATACATATATAACCTCAATTAAAAACGAGCCGTATGTGTTTTCATTCACACCAAGTTCAATATCTTCTCTTGGGCAAACAAACACCATTAAAGTTATTGGGTATGATAGTCTTGGAAACAAAGGAGAGGCCTCTATACAATTTTTTGTAGAAAATAACTAGCGTGAAATTTTTAAAAATACTCGCTCTGGTACTATTTCTTTTATATCAGAAAGAATACCTTGTTCGTGTATAAAAATTTCATTTCTGAGTGTTGGTGACCCTAAAATAGAAATTGTTGTTTTGTGTAGCTTTATTATTTTTGGATCAATCTCAAAAGAAATATGTTTACTTATCACTGTGGCGATACGTTTTTTTACGTCCTCATCATCAGAGAGAAATTTTTTAAACTTTGAGAGAAATTGTGTTATATGTTCATAATCCATTTGAATTTTATCTATTCATTGGCATTACAAGATACATAAAAGAAACATCCCCCACTGGACGAATTATCATTGGTTTATTACTGCCGTTTAATTCAAGAGCAATACTATCCCCAGAAAGCGAAGGGAAACAATCCACAATATAGCGATAATTAAAATTAGCTGAAACTGATTCTCCAGAAAACGACCCCGCAACAAAGGTTGTATTTTCCCCAATATCAGTATTTTTTGCCTCTACTTCAAAAACTTTTTCTTCAGGATCAACCGTTATTGTTATTTGATTAAACTTATCTGAAAAAATATTCGAAATCTTAAGAGATGAAATAAAGTCTTGTTTCAAGATTGTTGCTTTTGTTGTAGATTTTTTAGGAATTATTTGTTTGTAATCAGGGAAGGCACCATCAACAACTCGAGAGGTTAGGTATATGTTTTCTGTTGTAAATGATATTTGATTTTTCTGAAGAGTAACAACAACATCATCTTCAATATGGTCAAAAACTTTTATAATTTCAACTGCATTCTTAAGTGGAATGAGTATCCCATCAAAAGAAAGCTTTTGTTTTATTTTTATTTTTTTCTCTGCTAAACGAAACGAATCTGTTGAAACAAAAACAAGAGTATCATCTTCTGGATAAATATATACACTCCCAATTTCGGGTTTAACTTCTGAAACAGAAGCAGCATACACAACAGACCGCATTCCTTCAATTATTTTATGTGCTGGTAGTGTAATGTCTTCCCCAGAAAGAAGTGGAATAGTTGGGAAATCATCATGTGGAATACTTTTTAATAAAATAGTACTTGTTTTTGTTTTAACAAGAAGATTGTCATTTACTAACTCGAATGTTGATTTTGAATCACCAGAAAAAATTGAGAAGAGTGAAGAAAGAACATCCCCTCGAATAGCAACGATGCCTTCTTTCTCTATTTTTGCAGGTATGCGAACTTCTATACCAATACTAAGGTTTGTTGATCTTAATTTTAATACCTTGTCAGTAGCAACCCAAAGAACAGAACCTAAAACAGGAAGAGTTAAATTTTTACCAGTGAGGCGTTCAACGAGTGTGAGTGCTGATTTTATTTTTTCTATGGAGCATTCTACTTTCATATATGTTTATTATTATTTATTAAATACATTATTACTACTATTAGTCCTGGGGATATGTGGATTACTTTTGGTTGTTATTTTGTAAGCTGTTTTGGGTCATTATGTAAAACTTAAAATAAGTTGTTTGTGGATTACTCATGGATATCTTTTTCTTGAGAGCTTATAAACAATTTATTCACATATAATTCTTTCTTTTTCCACAGGCACTTTTTCTATTTAAACAAAATTCTAATTTTTTCGATTTCTTGAAGAAGTGAAGGGTCTGTTTTGAGGTCGTCTTTTATCTTCAGATGGGAATGAATTACTGTTGTGTGGTCTCTACCACCCATTTTCTGACCAATCAGTGGATACGAGATGTTAAAGTCTTCACGGAGGATATACATTGCAACCTGACGTGCATGAACAATCTCTTTTCGGCGAGTTTTTTCATAAATAACACTTTCTGGAATATTGTAATATTCAGCAATTACAACAACAACATCTTTAATTGCAACAGTTTTCTTCGGTTTAATGTTATTTTTTATAAGTGTTTTTACTTCTGTAATAGAGAGCGCTTTGTTTTTTAGTTGTGATTGCATTACAACAGAATTAAGACTTCCCTCTAATTCTCGGATATTTCCTTCAAGGGCTTCCGCGAGATATTCAATGACCTCTTGTTCTATTAAACAGTTTGTTTGTTCAAACTTAGCTTTAATTATAGCTATTCTTGATTCATAGTCTGGTTCAGTTATTTGTACGGTCATACCTGATGCAAATCGTGACTGGAGGCGCTCTTCTAATCCTTGAATAAAATTAGGGTGTTTATCAGATGAAAAGATAATTTGCTTATTGTTTTCATAGAAAATATTAAAAAGATGAAACAATTCTTCTTGTGTTTTGTCTTTTCCTGTAATGAACTGAATATCATCTATAATGATTGCATCGTATTTTCTATATTTTTCTTTGAATGAGTTTGGGTTTTTGTTTTGGATTGAATTAACATAGTCAATGGTGAATTTTTCCAGACTCACATAATATATTTTTTTTGATGGATGTTTTACTTTGATTGTGTTTCCAATCGCTTGAATCATGTGTGTTTTACCAAGCCCTGTTCCCCCATATACAAAAAATGGGTTGTAACTTGTGCCAGGGTTAGTAATAATTGCTTGTGCAACAGCGTATGCAAGCTCGTTAAACGGCCCAACAATAAATGAATTAAAGTTGTATTTAGGGTTAAGGTTATCGTCTTTGTTTGTATAGAGGTCGTTTAATGGTAATTCTTTGTTTAGACCAAGAACAATTTTGGAGACATCGTTTTCTGTTGATCTTTCTTTTCCATCATGTTTATGAATTACATATTCAATACCACGAACTCCCTCTTCATAATTCATGAGGGTTTTTAAAATAAGTTTATGAAACTTGTTGTATAACCAATCTTTAACGAACTCATTTGGAACACCGATGTAGAGTATTCCCCCATCTTCTTTTGCGATAGAGGTGTTTTTAAACCATGTTGTAAAGTTTGCTTTTGAAATACTTGTTTCAATTTCAGAAAGGCAGTTATTCCAAAGTTCTTTTGTGTTCATCCTGTTAGTATGTTAAGTGATAATTTTCTAAAATTTCTTTTGTACACTACAGTATACTCTGATTTAAAAAGTCCCTGTAATCAAACATCTGGATTACCCTGTTTATAACCTGTGGATAATAGAATTAGCTGAAAAGCATTGCATAATAAGCGATTATAGTATATATTCTTCGTATGTCTCAAACATATAATCCAAACAAGCGAAAACGAGCGAAAACACACGGTTTTCTTTCTCGTGCCAAGACTCCTGGTGGCCGAAAGGTTACTGCTCGACGGAGAGCAAAGGGTCGAAAAAAGGTCTCAATCGCTAAATAAACTATATAAATCAATGCTCCAAAAGAAAAAGCGGGTTACCAAGGATGTGTTTATGTCTATTATGAAAGACGGAAAAACAGTCCATTCCCCGCTTTTTTCTTTTCGTTTTTTGGCTGATAATGCTGGCCCGCGTTATGCATGTGTTGTGCCAAAAGCCGTTTTTAAAAAGGCGCATGACCGGAATAGCCTTCGAAGAAAAGGTTATAATGCGCTTCGTAAAAACATCACCCTCCCTTCTCTTTCTGGTATTTTTTTCTTTAAAAAAGAGGCCAAAACCGTAGATTTCTCTGAAATAACAAAAGAAATTACTAATCTCCTTCAAAAAGCTCATTTTGTGAAATAACCGATGAAAAATATAGCTATTTTTCTAATAACTCTATATCAAAAAACTCCTTCAAGGGCGCACTCTGCGTGTGTTTTTATCCCCACATGTTCTGAGTATTCCAAAGAAGCCTTTATAAAATATGGATTTTTAAAAGGATTTGCTTTGAGTATACGAAGAATTTTTCGTTGCCACCCTTGGCAGAAAAATCGTTTTGATCCCCTCTTGTAGCAAGCGATGACAATGGATTTAAATAAAATCAACCCTTTCTTTAAGGGGTTTTTTACTATACAATGAAAAAATGTCATCACTATGGAATACATTTTTCTATGAGCCAATCTACAATACTCTTATTTTTATTGTAGATAAGGTTACATTTGGAGATATTGGTTTTGCTATTATTATTTTAACAATTTTTATTAAGTTTTTACTCTCCCCTTTAACAAAAAAGTCTATACGTAGTCAGGTTTTAATGAAGCGTATTGAGCCAGAATTAAAAGCGCTCAAAAAGGAATTCCCAAATAAAGAAGAACAAGCGAAAAAAACCTTTGAATTATATAAAAAATACAACGTAAATCCTTTTTCAGGATGTCTTGTTATTTTGCTTCAACTACCAGTTATTTTTGCACTGTATTATGTTTTTTATAAAGGACTATCATTTGATGTTACACCACTCTATTCATTTATTAGTGCTCCAGAAAACATAAATACACATTTCCTCGGTTTGGTTGATTTGCATGGCAAGAGCATTGTTTTTGCGCTATTGGCTGGTATCTCACAGTTTATCCAGGGTAAACTCGCGGCTCCTTTGAAACCAAAGAAGGTTGAGGTTGTAACTGAGCAGGCCCAGGAAGAACCAAAGACATTCCAAGAACAGCTTGCTGATAGTATGCAATTAAATGTGCGGTATGTATTACCAGTGTTTGTTGCCTTTATCGCCTACCAAATCTCAGCTGCTATTGCGCTTTATTGGATTATCAGTAATATATTCACTATTATTCAGGAATGGCACGTTCGCCGTACATTGGCATAAATTAGTATGAATGAGAAAGCAATCCAAACGGTTATTGAAGATATTTTCCGTCACACAGCGTGTGAGCTTTCATCATGCGAATTTTCTGAAGAAAACGGTATGCTTTGGTGTATGATTACTACTCCTGATTCTCGATTTATTATTGGTCGTGATGGTGAGACTCTTCGTTCCCTTAATTATCTTGTTCGAAAGATTCTTGAGAAAACAAATGGTGGAGAAGAAGAATCAACTGCGAAACTTTTTGTTGATGTGAATGGGTATCAGAAAAAACAATTTGATAATCTAAAGACAGTTGCTCACATGATGGCTGAACGAGCCCGATATTTTAAAAGCAATATTGAAATTGACCCAATGCCAGCTCATGAACGAAGAATCGTTCACCTCTTCCTTGAAAACGCAAAAGATATCAAGACTGAGTCCGAAGGGTATGGTCCGAATCGAAAAGTAGTTATCAAATATATTGGAGAATAAAATTTAAATTACTCAACCAAAAGGGCCCACAATGTGGAGTCCTTTTTGTTTATGAAGAAGAGTGTTTTTTCGCTTATATCAAAAGAAAGTTTTGTTGCGTCTACAAGAGTGTCGTTGTTTGAATCAGCAAAATAAATGAGTTCTCCAGAGAAGGCGTTACCCTTTATAAAACGATCATTAAATGATGCTACGCCTTGGTACCATACGTCAGGATATACTCCCCCCGTCATTGACTCTGGTACTGCACAATAAAAATTTGTACCACTCTTATTCCACAAACATTTTTCTGGTAAGCCATTTACGTTGAGGTCAACAACTGTTTTTTCTGTGATGTTTAGTATTCCCATTTTCATTCCAAGGTCAGTGTTAACTCCATAAAGCAATCGTGTGCCTGTTGGGTCAACGAGTGTGGTGAGCCCTCGTACGCCTCCTAGGATTTTTTTAAATGTTCCTTTTGTCACATCAAGAGAAAACACTGCACCGTCAATATATCCTGATGATTTTGTTGTGAGAAAGATAGTATTTGGTGTTGCCCATTGGGAAACCCATTCACTATATGATGATGTCCATATCTGTGTTGTTTTTGTTTCTTCAAATCCTCGAATAAATCCTTTAATTCCAGATGAATCTTTTACAAGGTAGAATATTTTTGTTCCATCAGGAGAGATGCTTATATCCACGATATTATCTTGGAGGAATTCCCCTGCTTCTGCTCCCAGTGTCGCCATAAAACTGTTGATAGTTGCTCCATCTTGATCAAGGTATCTATAAATAGCCGTGCGGGCGTTATTGCCGAAGATTACTTCATGAATTGCGGGAATTGTTACGTTTGAAATTTTGCCGGCGATTTTTGTATCAAGATACATTTGGTTAATATGTCCTGTTGTTTTATCAACATATCGAAGCGATGGCGCAACTTCAAATGTTTCAGTTTGGGGAATCACTGTACCAGAGGCATCTATTGTTTCAGGTATAGCAACACTTCGTGTGTCATTAAGAAATATTCCTCCAGCAACTGCGAACTCGGTAATCTTTCTGAATGGAGATGATGTTTCTTGGGTGCCGTTTCCACCCCCAAGTAAATCACTTCCATTTCCTGTTTGAGAGCTGTCTTTTGCGAATGGGTTAAGAAAAGATAGGAATCCCCCTGTACCAGATTCTTCTGTGCCCACTGTTTGTGTTGGAGCTGTCAGGTATGAATATACACCCCAGCCAATAAGTCCAGCGAGGATAAAAGCTATTATAAAAATGATAAGGGTTTTTCGTGGCATATTACATTCCTTGTTTATTTGCGTTACATTGACCCGTCAAACTAAATGCGTGGAAATGGTCTTCTTCTTCAATAATACCAAGTCCATCTCTAGTTGAGTAACAGTTTGCTCCTGCCCCTTTGAACCATTTTGCTTTATGTACTTTAGGCAAGCTGTGTATGTAATTAGTCAAGGTTGTTGTTTTTCTTAGGTCAACAGTCCATCCCCCGGGATAGTGTATTTTCTTGGTACTTGCGGCATGTTTCCAGAATCCTGTTCCCTCGGTGATGACAATATCACAATTTTTACAGTTATTTTTTAACTTTGAGACAAATGCAGTATTAAGTTGAAATACCGTTGTACACCCTGTTTGCCCGACGGTTGTACATGGTGGAGTACTAACATTAATACCAAGTGAGGAAAGTGTTAAACGGTCAACACTGTCTGATGGCCAACTCTGGCCTTTTACATAATTAGTACCAACATATTTTCCGCCACTTCCAACTACTTGAGGTTGATCGGGGCTTACTTGTGCTTCTACTTGATCTATTGTTGCTCCACTTGTTCCCACGAGATCCGGATTAATGCTTGCGAGAAGGGCGTATGCACCAAGTGCGATGAGAAGTCCACCGATTGATGAGAGGATATTGCTTTTGGCTTCGTTCTTGCCAAAAACTGATTCATTGCCCATATAAGCAATAGAATATACAACAATCATCACTACTGCGAGAGCAGCTGCGAGTCCAATGGCGATTCTAAAAATAATATTTAGATAAGTACCTACATTTCCAGTAACACACCCAGGATTTGACTCACCCTCCCCATTCTCAATACATGTTAGGTCTCCAATTGGAGCAAGTAATCGATACGTTTTTTTATATACAGGGGTCTCTGTTTGAGGGCTTATGAGCTTGTAGTCTGTATCTGAAGAGGGTGGAGTGTATGTACGTGTTCCTGTTGTTCCATCATTTGGAACTCCTACAAAATGTATTTTTGATGCAGGAATATTCCCTGTATCTTCTACACATGAATTTACAAATGATGTACCTTTTGCTCCATTAACACACGCTTCTTTTGTATCGTATGGACCGAAGTACGTTTTACCATCAGTTGCAAATGGGTTTTGGTAATACCACTTCCCCGCAGCACCTGCGTGTTCTGTGGTGATTCCCGTGAATTGTATTACACACAAGAAGAGAACGAGCACCTGTGCAACTTTTATAACGTATTTTTTTCTCATAGATTTATTTTAAGAGTATTAGTTATTTTTTGGAAAAGTGAATCAATCCCCTCTATGGTGAGACGAATTGTTGCATACCCACCTTGTGATTCTGTTTTGATGGTTAATTCGCGTGATCGTGATGGAGTTGAAACGGCTTCCCCGTTTATTTCCCAGTCATGGTTGTACACTGAAGACCTTGCTCCTCGTATGTTCAAAAAGTAAGGCTCTGCGACGATGGTCGTTACTTCATTAGTAAGAGAACTTTCATTAAAGAGTGCTTGGCTATATTCTGTCCCAGTGTTCGGTGATTTTTTATAGAAAATTATTTGTGGTTTTACAACGGGAATTGAAATAGTTTTTGATGCGTTGTATAGTCCGTCAGTCGATGATGCACTTACTGAGATTGAGTCGCTTGAGTTTATTACATCGTTTTGATATATAAAAGAATCTTTTTTGTATCCACCCGCACTTGGTACGGCCGTATCGTTTTCTCTCCATGAGTATGCAATGTTTCCCGTCTTTCCTTTTCCTGTCGTCGTGTTCGGTATTGCAACAACTTTTACTCTACCTTCTGATGAAGAAAAAGACTTTCCTCTGTAAAATGGCGGAGTATATCCATCAATGGCTTCCCAGAATACTTCAATATCCGAAGAGTAAATAGTAATCTTTTTTGTAACCTTTCCTCCCCCGCCTGCTGGAGTTACGCTGACTGTTATGTTTGTAGGACTATCTGGCCCACCTGTTTTTGTTGTGTATGCTGTCCTTCCTGTTCCAGAGAGAACAATTTTCCCCGCATCAAGCCATTCTATATATGCAGTATTCATATCAGTAGCAAAGCTTGCTACATCAACAGTAACGTCTTGGTACGGTTCAGGGTTTTGTGGCGTTACGTTTACCTCAATATCCGCACTTGCGATATCTTCAGCGTGTACCTGTAGTCCAAAAAACACACAGACAAATAAAAGTCCGAAGATGATATTCTGTATTCCGAGAATGCGAGTATTCACCCTTTTATTATATGACAATTACGAGGTGGAAACAATGAGCGTATTACTATTTTACACCACCAGAGGCAATGAGTTCATCTCGAGCTTTTTTGATTGCTAGGATTTGAGATGGGTCAGAGGTAATAATCTGATCTTCGGTATATGAGGCAACTGTTTTAACAGCTACGTGTTTCAAACCAGCAAAGAATATTCCCTCTCCTACATTTGCTTCCAAGAGGAGGTATTTCTCTTCGTCTGTTAAATTAAAGGTTTTTTGGAGGGTATCAACTGTTGATGGGGATTGTTTTAGTAGAAGCTGGATTGATGAGTTTGTAACAATCGGGATACCATACGGGCTTTTCATGAAGTCACCCACGTCTTGAGTGATGGTAGCAAGTCCAAGGTAATATTTTCGGCCTCGTTTTGCGATTGAATAAAGGAACGACGCAGTGTCTTCTGATTTCATCATCCACCATGCCTCATCTACCACAAGGAGACGTTTTTTAATGTTTTTGCGAACAGCGTTCCAGATATAGTGAGTTACGATATACATTGCCACTGGTTTCAGTTCGTCTTCCATATCGCGTACCGAGAAAACAACAAATTTTCTATTAATATCTACGTTTGATGGCTGGTTAAGGAATGATGACCATGACCCACGAGTGTATTTCGCAAGACGTTGAATAACTGACTCACTTCCCTCCATGCCAGCAAGAACCATTTCAAAATCAGTAAGAAGTGGTGGTTCAATGTTTGCAAAGTTGGAATTAGGTGTAATGTCCTTCATCGCGTATGTTTCAGTAATGGCACGGTCGATGATTGAATCTTCTTCTGGGGTGAGCCCACCAAGCATGATACGGAATAGTCCGACAAGGTTAATGGTATTTGAGCGAAGCACATCCGCTCCTGTCTCATCAGGACTTGGGATAGGTAAATCAAATGGATTGATATGGTGATCAGAAGAAAGAGCAATGTTGAAATATCTTCCGCCCATTGCTTCAGCTAGATATTCATATTCGCGTTCTGGGTCAATAACAATTACTTCAGTATCAAACATAAGTGTTCGGATAACTTCAAGTTTTGTTGCATATGATTTACCAGCACCAGATGTCGCAAAAGTAATAGAATTATAGTTCGGAAGTGAAAAGCGGTCGAAAATAATCAAACTTGAGTTGTGGCGATTTACTCCATACAAAATACCTTTATCTGAAGTAAGGTCGAATGATACAAATGGGAACAAGCTTGAAAGTGGCTCCGTGTTAAGTTTTTGATGGATACCAAGAATATCCATGCCGAGCGGAATAACACTTTTAAATGCCTCCCCTTGCTGGAAGAGTGCTGGTTTCAAATAAACAAGCTTTGATTCGAGTAATGACTTGATTTCACTTTCAATTTTAAATAAATCAGAATCATTGTCGGCGTAAACGGTGATGTATAACCCAACATCAAACATTTTTTCTTGGGCTTGCATCAAGCTATCACGAAGCGCTTCAAGATCGCGATATGCAGTATCAAGCATTGGATCACGAACGAGACCTTTTGATTCACGTATTGAAATTTGACTTTGTACTTCAGCAACCTTTTTCTGGAATGAGCGAAGAATATCCCCTGTTTCAATAGGATGAATATTAATTGATACATCAAAAACTTTATCAAGGTTAACAATTGGTGAAAACCAATTATCTGTTAAAAATCTTGGATAGGAAATCACGAAAAATGTTCGTGTGATTTTATCTCCCAGGTTGAGTGCCTTCGGCGTAATTTGAAGAGCTGAAGGTGCAATAATATCCTGCAGTTCTAGTGTTGCTGCGCGGTAGATTTCGGTTGGAAGTACCGGCATAACAGCCGGGCCAGATTGTCCTGTTGTTTGTGTTTCTTTTTTGCCAAAAAATGATGAAAATATATTCATCCCGTTAGAAGTAGAGCGCGATCTTTTCGCAGCTTACTGAAATTATTTTTTTAATTGTTGGGTTTATTTTCATATTACTTCTATCCATTATATTATAACGCGTTCGCGACTTCTAACGGGATTCATATACCTATAATTGAATACCCTGACTTATGTCACCAGGATTAAATGTTTTGTAGAATAACTCAACAACCTCTTCTGTTTTAAGTTGTGAACTACGAATACCAAGACCACCAAGACCACCAGTGATAACGTTAACACGTTGATCAAGCTGAGATCTCTTTTCTTCAAAATCTGCGACATCTCCTTGTTTGCCAGTATTTTTCTGTTTATTGCCACCAAGTAATCCGTCGATTATCCCACCCCCTGTATTTAAGATTGTTGGAGTATAGGGCACTACAACGAAGAATGTTTTTGTCATGATGTTTACTTCGTCTGTAAAAGAACGAATAAAACTGATATATTCTCGAGTTTGAATTTTTATAAGGGGCTCAACCTGTTCTTTGATGCGATTTTCAAGTAACAATAGGTATGGTCGGATATCAAGACGTCGTGACTGAATAACAATTTGTGTCGGGAAATCAAGTCCGTTTAAGAAATTCTGGAATTGATTAATGATCGCTACTTGCTCGTCTGATGATTTAAGAGATAGATTGATTGAAGAAGCAATCAAAACAGCTCGCAGTCCCCCGTCTTTTAAGACGATGATTCCATCGCGAACTTCTTTGATTGGAACAAATTCTTGTGTAGCTCGAGCGTCTAGTGCCATAGGAAAAATAATTACGAACCTACCTGCCGGTAGGCAGGTTACTAATTATGGATGAATGATACAGTATAAAGTATAACATTTTTATTCTTTATTTTCTTTCGTTTCTACATCTAAACTCCATGCAAGGTCGGAAAGTTTACTTCCAGACATCATCGGTACGGTATTTGTTTTTGGTGTCGGAGTGGGCTCTTCTTTTTTGAGTGTTGGTTTTACAAGTCGTTGTTTCCATACATATAATTTATCTCCGATAGCGTAGGAAATACCTGCTTGTAAGTAATAAATAAAAGGCTTGTTGTTGATTCTATAAAATGTAAGTGCAAGTGCAAGTCCAGCAACGGGAATTATCAAAATAACAGCAATCCAAAATGGAAGGACTTTATAGAGAACAAATATCATCCCAGCGCCACCTGCCAGATAGGCAAACTGACGGAAGGTAAATGGTCCAAAGAGTTTGTCCTCAATATCTATGAATTGTGGAACTTTGAATTGCATGTATCTATTGTATCACGCGTTTATTCAATTGGCTCGCGATACTGGTCACCACTCATTCTAGGGATTGAGTAGTTTGTTGTCGATTGGGTACTTGTTGTTGGATTTTGAAGTTTTTCCATCGCAATATTTGGGTTTGTTCTTGTTGGGTTTTCTATACCATCAAGGGTATTTTTGCGGGTCATATTACTTGCGAATACATGTGATGAAGGACGAGGAGCATCATCAATTACATTAATTCCTGATTCTGAGAGAACCCCACCCTCTTTTTTTGAAATGTCTTCGCCATCTTTTGTATTTGTTTTCATATCTTCCATCATTTCAATACCAGCATTGGCAAGAATCCCTGATTGGGTTTTTGGGAGTGGGGTGGTGAGGTTTGTTTTTAATGCAGTTTCCGTTTTTACGGTTGCTTCTGTCGGAAGAATGGGGTTTTGAGGTGGTACGGGTACTTCCTTAGAAGCACTCTCCTCCTCATCTTCTTTTTCAAAGTTTTTTTTTAAAATTTCACGAATATTTTTCATAATGCGTTCATTTACGTCATTTGAAATAGCTAGAGCATCTTCTTTTTTTATTTTTAAATCAGTAACAAGTTCATCTACATATTCATCTGGATGAGTGTTCCCAAGCATAACGAGAGTTGTATTTAGCTCAAGTTGACCCATTTGTTCAATGTTGAGTTTATATTTTTGACTTATGTCATAAAGTTCTTTTTCGTAATTTGATGACATAATTGCATCCTGTATTTCTGGTTGCAGGTTTTCAAATCTTTCTTGTATTGCTTTTTTTATTTCTTCTTGTTGTTCCATAATTTATTTTTTTAGTGATGCCCTCCACCTCCGTGATCGTCGTGTCCTCCCCCATGATCGTCATGCCCAGCTCCGTGATCGTCGTGTCCCCCAGACGGAGCCGGCGCTGAACCTGGCTTATAAGAATCTTCAAATTTTCCTGGTTTTGGATTGTGGGCTTCTCCAATCTTTCTATTGGTTGTTCCACTGTAATTAACTACATTTCGAACTGCCATAAATAATCCACCAGCACCAGCACCTGCTACTGCACCTGCGGGTCCAGCCCACATACCCACAGCACCACCTGCAACTGCTCCTTTTCCAAATCCTTCAACAAATTCCTTGGCAAATTGTTTACCTGCTTGTGCTCCACTTGATACTGGGTGGCCAAATGAAGTTATGTTATCTTCACTGTCACGTTTTAATCCATGACTCTCGTTGTAGATTTTTCCAGATTGTCGTCGTTTATAGAGATAAAATTCTCGTTCACGACCAGTTTTGTTAGTTGCCTGTGCTTTTTCAAAATCAGCGAGACTTTCTTTTATGTTTAGCTTAATTCCAGCATCATTTACATACATGCCTCCAGATTTAAGTGCGGTAACATTTGCCAAAGCTGTCGCGTAAGATTTTTTGGATTCAGCATTATTTGGATCTGCAGTAAGTGTTGCTTTTGCCATATCACGAATTTTTTCAGCATCAGTAATTGCTTTTTTACGAGCATCAATTTTTTCTTGTAAGGCATGATCTTTTGCGTGGTCGTATCCCAGACTTTTTGCAAATGTTTCTTCTTTCTCAATCTTTTTTGCCTGTGCATTTGCATATCCGCCAAGCCCACTTTTTGTCCCAAGTCCGACATAGTTTGTGTATTTGCCCATATCGACACCAAGTGCACCAGACATACCACCAGCTAATCCTGTTTGTCGGAAATCAAAACTTCCCTTAGCTCCCGCAGTAGTAGTTTTCTTTCCTAGAATAGCCGCTCTTTGAAGTGCCCATGAGCCTAGCCCTCCGCTCATTGCCTTACCACTCGCTGTTTTTCCAGAGGCCCAATTATTTAGTGTGTCATTTGTGTTTAGCTTATTCATGATTCTACCAACTGACCCTCTCATTGCAAGGGCAGCGCCACCTGTTGCAAGTCCAAGTCCAACACCACCAACAGTGGAGAGCGCCCCTGTAATTCTTTGTCCGAGTTCCCCTGAGAGTTTTTGTGCGATACTTTTTGCTTGTTGCAAAAGAACCATTATGAAAATAAACGGTACAACGATAGCGATAACCCACTTCACCCCTGTTTGGTCTCCTTGGTTTATAAAATTAAGACCCTCAAGGAATTGCAAGATAAGATACAAGAAGAATATAAATATTGGTGCCAAGAATGCCATTTTTAAAAGCTCTTCAATCCAGTGATGGATGCCAAATATTTTGTTATTCGCTAGACTCGGCACGGTATAACTAAAGAATGCAATAGGTGCAAAAATCATCGCAAACCAAAGTCCGATTACGCGAGCAACGAAAATAAGTCCAACAGAGAGGAATGTTATTAGGCCAACGATATTAATAGCGATAGCAAGGATAGTGATTAAGATAAATGACCCAGCTCCAATGCTGTTTGCGCTATCTTCGTTATTATTTTGGGCGACATCATTTCCTGTTGTTCCGAAGTCATTAACCTTTTTTGAATTTAAGATAAGATTTTGGGGGTTGACCTTATCTATGAGGGCAGCAGATAATTGGATTTCCCCATTTGGACCCGCTGTTGTTCCTGCTGCATCAAGTGCTCCACGATTCTGACCCTCTGTAAGTCTAATGGCATCATCGCTATAGAATACTCTCGCTAAAATATTTGAAGCATCAACAATAACTTGTGTTGTAAATAAACTAAAGTTTATTAAAAGACCAATAATGATGACATTTATAATTAAGTCTTTTGTTTTTGCACCATGAACACCGAGTATTGTACGAAATGCAATATAGAGCAAAACAAAGATAAAGAACATGTTAACGAAATCACGGAGGATTCCCCACCCCTGAACAACAAAAGGAATTCGATATGATTCATCGCTAATAGAGTATGCAAATGTCCAGTCGAAAAATTGACCGGCAAGCGCAAAGAGATATGATGTTGGAACAAAGATAACGTAATATATTATTTGAGCTGCGCATCCAACAATTGATCCATTCTCGTCTCCCATTCCGAGTATCGAACACCCTGGCATTGGATCAAGAGAAGCCTGGGAATCAACTACTGTCGATTTACCAGTACCGAGCGTTCCTTCAACTCCTGTCCCGCCACCACTTGTTGGGGTTGCTGTCTTGAAGGGGGTCGGGCTGGTAATTGCAAAGTAGTCTTTGTTTGAAGATAACCCTGGTATTGATTCACCATATCCTTTACCCTCTCCACTTCCTATTCCACCAGCTGCTTGGTAGTAAAGTGTCGCGGTGTAGTCTTTACCAGGAGTAAGCTGGGGGAATTGACTTGTGCTGATACTTACATCCGTTTCGCTTCGGACTGGCCCATTTGGTCTTTTGTCCGCCAAGCTTTTATTTGAACCATCAATCATTAGTCGAGGTGTGACGTCCACAAAACCCACTTGTCCAGTTAGTGCGTCTTTCACAACAAGAACAAAAGCATTTGTGCTGTATAAATTAGTGCCGGTGTCTCCGATTCCAAAATTTCTACCTTGAGCTTCTACGTGATTATATATATCTTCTGTGTTTGCCCCCAACGCTAATCCTGTATCAAGAACAATATGAAAATCAGCAATAATCCCACCAGCTGACGTTACTGCTGATTGATTTAGGGTGACACCACTTTTAATTTTGTTGAATGCATTTTGATATCCAGCAAGGGTTGTATCAAGAGCTGCCTCAGCAACGAGAGGAGTTGATTGGATGGCAGAAAAAGGCGTGAATATGTTCACACATATCGCAATAAAAAATATATACGGTAGAATTTTCTTCATCCCGTTAGAGATAGCCCCATCGTTTTTTTTTCTAAAATTATCCAATTTTTGCATGGGGCGTATACATTTTAAATAAATACAATAATTTTAATAAGTATGCTAATGCACCTCCCGTTACATATATGACATAAAAAATCTCTAACGGGATTCACTCGATTATTATACCAATTTTTAAATAAGAAATCCCCTTTTCATCCTTCTTGCAGAGGAAAACTACCAAATTTGGAGAATTTCTTGAATGCGGATGAACTCATTTCTTCGTCGTGCAAGGTCTGTGAAGTTATTAAGTTTGTTTTGTTCATAATTACGAAGTGCAGTAAAGAGTGCCTTTTTGGAATTTGTCGTCGCATTTATGATTTTCACATCTAGTTTTGCAATAGCATCTAAGTGAAGTTGGATAACCTTGTTTTCCCATTTTTTAAACTTGGAATCTTGGTAGGCCTCAGTAATATATGTTGGTGAATTTATGATTCCTGCTGGCTGGTAGTATGGATTTGTTTTTGTTTCTTGTGGGCCAGTGTAGTTTGGTGTCGCACCAACAGCAACCCTGTTTACATTATTCTCTACAGGATAACGTTGTCCAAAACATTGCTGAGTGAGGTCTCGCGCTTCTTTGTATAAATCAATATATCCTTCCCGAGCCCCATATTCAGCAAGGACATCATCTTGTGTCTTGAGTTTAGGTGCCACTCTGTAGAATTGACGGAGGAGTTTGTCGAGCTCTCTTTTTTCTGCGTCAGTAAACTTCAGAGGGTTTTCATCGAGTGCTTTACAATGGTCGTCTGCTTGAGATACTGGAGATCTTGATTCAGGACTAATTCGAGGGTTGTACGTTGCCTCGTTTGTAGCATCAAAATCAGTATGACAGCTTGAGTCGGCCATATCTGTTGTTTTGTCTCCATCGTTATCAAGTCCGTCATTACATTCTCTAATGTTTGAGTAAAATTCTGTGACAATGACATCAACTTCGGCAATTTCAAATGTTGTGCCGTCAGTACAGTTGATTGAAAATGTTTTTGATTCATTCACCGTGACTGTCGCATCTCCCTCAGAGTCATTTTTTCGATTAGTCCAACTCGGAGTACATGCTTTGACTGAATTATTACTTGTCCATGAGAGTTTTACTTTTCCGGCGCTATCGAGAACATCTGGATTCGCAAAAAGTGCGATACCAAGCGTTGAAGATCCCACTACAGATACCTGAACAGTGGCTCCTGTTGTTGTGATTCCGTTTGTACATGCAATTGAAAATAGTCTCGTTTTCTTAACAGTGAGTTCGTTTGATGTTCCGCTTGTTTGAGCAATTCGCTTACCTGTCCAACTCGGGATACATGAGGACACATTCTCTCCTTTCCATGTTAGTTTTACATTTCCGCCTTTTGCATCAAGGATTTTTGGTGTTGCAGAGAGAGTTACACGTGGTTCTTTTCCGTTTGGGCCAGGGACTGGATTAAAAAGTGGCACTGCGCCGTCGACTGTTGTCTCTGTGTTGATTGGTGTTCCATCTGGTGCAGTTGGAGTTTCAACTTTCTCTGCTTTTTTCTTTGATGAACCAAGGAGGGGAAAGAAGCTCTTTTGTTCACTTGAAGTTCCCTTTGTGCTAAACACACCACCATCTTTGAAGAGAAGGAAGTACCCAACAATTAAAAGAATAATAACCGCGATGAACGTTATAATAAATGCCCTACTTCTTTTGTGTGAATTTGTTTCCATTTTATTGTCCTCCTACTCCAGCCCCAGCTCCTGTTACCCCTCCTGTTCCATTAGTATAAATTACCCCACCTCCCACACCTGTGACTCCTCCTCCTGTTCCACCACCACTTAAGTCGCCATTTATTGTGTTTAGGTCGCCTGTTGTTATCCCTCCATTAATATAACTAATTTGTTCATACATCAAACAATCGTCTGGGATTGTGTTAGCAGGAAGTTCTTTTGAGCGACGTGCTTGAGCTGCTTTTACAATCTTATCAACTTTCGTTTTAATAAGATTAAGTTTGTAAATATTTGCAACACTCTCATCAATGAGGTCTTTGTAGTCTTGTGTTGCCTCATCAATATTTACATCATAGAGACGAATATCTCTCGTAAGTGCCATGCCTGCTTGCGCCATTGGGAGATAGTTTGGATTTTCTGTTGCTTCTTCTGTGTCGGGGTTGATGAGAAGCTCTGTTGTCATAACACCACCCTGTCCATAGATTGCGTCTGATGCTCCTTTGTATGATTGTAATTGATTTCCAATAATTGTAATTGCTGCTTCTTTTTCTGCTTCAAGGATTTCTTGTGCTTCTGCGTATGCCTGTTGAAATGCAATTTCTGATGGACTTGGCCCGCTACTATTATTAGTTCCTAAAAGTCCCCCTACAATGTCGCCCACAATGTTACCACTGAATCCAGTATTACCACTAGCTGTGGTGCTCATAATTGAGTTCATGAATGTTGAGGCAAATTGATTAGGGTCAACACCGAAATAGTTTTGAAAGAGTGTTTCAAATTTCTTTGGATTTAATTGTTTCCATGGCTTCGAGCCAAAATATTGTGTTTTGTATTGTGCAGGTGGTGGGCCAATAATCTGAAGAGTGTTCGGGTCAATTTGTATCTTGCTAATGTATCCACTAAGTGCTTCCCCCGCCAGTTCCGCACTCTCGTACCAGCTTGGGTTTGGTCCTGGAATGCAATAATCAAGTTCACCAAGAGCTGGCATGATATTAGGTAATTCTCGCATTGATGCTTTAATCGCCTTTAGATAATCGTACTGTGTCTGAATGACACCTTTTTTGTCGATTATTTTAAGTCGTGGGCTTTTGAGTAAATCAACAAGAGTACTTTCTGCTTCTCCGTTTTCGCCTGGGATTACCTTGAATCCACTACCATCGTTTCTCCCGTTAAAATAATGAGCTTTGAGCCATCTTTCCCCATCAAAAATAAGGATATTCCCTCGCTTCCAGCATTGTGATGTTGATCCGTCTGCGTACAAAACAGGAAAACAAGTTTCGGGGATGTTTATTTCAGTATTACCTCCAGTTGAGACAACATAATATGTGTTTTTTATTCCAATCCCTGGCGCAAGAGATGTAGCTTCTTCTCCTGATTCTGCTGTTGGGGTTGTCTTGTTTGTTGAGGCGTTCCATGTGCCAAGGTATTTTGGTTTTTCACGAAGGTAGGTGTTGCCGAGGTCTTTTGTGAGGTCAAACGGTTCATCTCCTTCGTACCATCCATTACCTCTGTTGACTGAGATAATTGCATCACCGTCACCTGTACTGCTACCGAAACTTGATCCAAAACCAAATCCAGTTGATGAGCCGAATGATGAACTAATACTATCTCCCCCTACGGTGTAGCTACCCTGTCGTGTTGCAAATGAGGAAACACCGAATAACCCCTGAAGCCCGAGTTTATTAACAAGTTTATTGAATACTCCACTTAATGTTTCGTTGACACCATCAGCAAGTTCGAGTTGGCGAATAGGAGAAGTCACTACAGCAAATAGTTGTTGTGCAATAATACTTCCTGGTGTGAGCACTTGCCATCTTTTACATGCACCTTGTCCTGTATTGTATGTCCCACCTCCAGGGGCAATAGTGCCACTTGATGTCGAAGGATAATACTCAACACATTTTTTTTGTGAGAGAAAACCACTGTTTTGATTTAATTCATCACGTTGGACTTGAGTTTTTTGATTTATTGAATCTGTAAGATGCTGACTGACAGCAACAGTGTGTCCGAGATAATTATTCTGAACATTCTGAGTAATATTCATCCACTTATCCCAATTAAAATTTTTAGAAGCTCCCTGTATTCCACCATATTGAGAAAGATCTGATTTCATTGATTCCTCAAAATTATTTTGGGCTCGTGTAGAAGTGATGAGTCCACGTGAATATTCTTTTCCAAATGGATAGGCATTCGTGTCTGTAGATGTGCCGAATGTTTTTGCTACGCGTGAAATTTCTTTATTTTGAATACTCTCTAGGAGTGATGATTCATCTTTAAACATTGAATCACCATTATTTCCAACTACTGCCCCGCTGATAATTTTGTTTGTAATACTCGCAAGTTGTTTTTTTGCGAGTTGGTATCCAATGCCGTCCATACATTCACTACGGAATTGGTCTTCTTTTGTAGAATTAAGAATATCCTTAAGTGCAGAATTCGCTGCCATATCTTGTGTGGTAACATTATCTCCTGTAAGGTCTCCAATAGAATCAGCAAGAGTCACGAAACTCGTCGGGTCGTTGTTTAAGATACCACCAATAGATTTCTGTACTTTATTTCCAATATTGTTACACCCAGGGACTGTCGTAAATAATCCTGAGTCAGCAATATTTTTTGAATTTGCTCTGTACAAAGATGAATCATCAACATAAATTCCCTTTCGAGGATCCACTGCTTCTGTTGCTCCTTCCACGATTGAGATATTGAGAAATAAAACAACTAGAGTGCATAGTGTGAACGATGCTTTGATGTTGTGGGCAAAGTGTTTTCTCATGCTAATGTTATTTTAGTATACCATTTCTGATGAAAAAAGTTCTCATTGTTTCTAGGTTTTTAACAAGTGCTATTGAATATTGGTTGTAGTTTACGAGGCCTCTCATTCCAGCGAGTTCATCGTCGGCAAGTTTCGTCATTTCTTCTATTGAAGCACCTGTTTTGTAGTAATTATTCGCTAATTCAACAACAAGATTTGCAAGAGATGTTGGTACTGCTGGGATTCTTACTAGTTCTTCGGCGAATGATTTGTATGATTGTGCGATTGTTTTTGCTGCATAGAGAGCTTGAGTGTCATTGTTATCGGCACCTTGAGCGATAAAAATAAGCTCTTCTCCAATATCCCTGTCATTGTATGCTGTCCCCAGTTTTTTAAATGCAGTATAGAAGGTCTTTATTGATGTTAAATTTGTAGCCGTTGTTTTGATTGAATCACTTGTGTAGATATTAGGGATTGGTATTGCCACAGCTTTTTCACTAATAGCATCTGCAATAAGGCCAATGGATTCCTCATTTAAATTACCACTTTCTTGAAGAGACGTTACAAGGGCAAAGAACTCTCGTGCCATTTTATCGCTTTCTGTAAGTGGCTTCCCTGCACCATCAATACCTTCCGCGAGGGCTTTCTTTTTTTCTGTGATGATTTCTTTATTTTTCGCCCCATTTTTTGTGGGATCGAGTCCCCACAATGATTCTTCCCAATCAGGGATATCATTTCTATTAGAGTCTTTTGTCACAAGTTCAGCGATGTTTACTTTTGACTGTCTCGTTTTTATTTTCTTAATAACAAAACCACCAAGATAATAGAGTCCAACGAGAATTCCAATAACAACCGCGAGAATAATAATTCTCGCTATGAATTCGTCACTCGGTAGATATTCTCGTTTAATTTTTAAACGCATACAGATTAACGCGAAACTTGGTAATTTGAATTAGTGAGTGGAGCTGTCTTTAGTATAGGGATATACACAGGGCCTGCCGGAGTTGGTATGTAGCATGTTTGCATGTCAGGGATAATACTTTTTCTTCCTAGAATTTGTCCGCCTGGCGTTGGCGATTTTTGTGGGTTACTCGCATATATTGGTAGTGCCCCATGAAGATTTTTAACAAATCCCTTTGCTTCAGATGAGCTCATCGATCCTTGTGACCCAACGGTACTTAAAATCGAGTTCGCATTACTACTGAGAAGCATGAGTCTTCCCGCTCCATTGCATGTAATCCCTGGGATAGGTGCGAGATACACTCTCCCCCCAAAGCTTTTAGATAGCGAAGGTGTTGCCGCTTGAGTATTGGCTGGGGTAATTATTAATATAAAAAAAGAAAACAAAAGTGAAAAAAGAGGGAAAATATGCTTCATACCATATAGTATACAATTTCCATTTCGATTATCCTATATGTTTTTGTTGAGAAGTTTGGCTAGTTCGAGCCATGTAGGAAAATTGATGTCCTCGGCACGTGTCCGCTCATCAATTTCAAGGTTTGCAAAGGCCTTATCAATATCAGAAAGCAGAGCAACTTCTTCAAGATTTTTGCGGAGAACTTTCCGTTTATGGGCAAAACCAGCTTTTATTATGGTAAAAAACCACTCCTCGTCGTGTGTGTTTTTAAAATTGTCTTTATTTATCGATGTTATTGCAATAATAGCTGAATCCACCTTTGGTGCTGGTGAGAAAAATCGCTTCCCTACTTTCATTTTATATGTCGGTGTACCATATGCCTTAACTGAAAGCGACAGGATACTTTCTTTGCCGTCACGGGCGACGATTCGTTCCGCTACCTCTTTCTGAACCAAAAGCACCATTCGCTCCGGCTGAATTGTTTCAGAAAGAAATCGTTTGATAATCGCACCCGTTATGTTGTAAGGAATGTTTGCAATAATTTTATATCCACGAGCTTTTAATCCGTGGCTTTTAGGATTGAATGTAAGGATATCCTCTTCTACAAGTAACAATTTTTCCTCTATGAGTTCAGCATCAAATCGTTCCGACAGAATCGGAATAAGGTCACGGTCTTTTTCAACAGCAATCACCTTGTCCGCTCGTTCAAGTACCTTTTCTGTTAGTGCTCCTTTACCGGGACCAATTTCAACAATCGTGTCGTTCTCCCCTACATCTCCAGCACTACACATCATCAAAAGAGCTTCTTTTGATTTAAGAAAATTTTGCCCTAAAGCTTTCTTTTTTCTAAAAGAAAGTTCGGGCGAACCATTTCTTTTTTGAAATGGTTTTAGCTCAAAAGATTTTTTTGCTCGATGGTTCATAATTAAATGTAGACGATTCGTTCTCCGTTACGTGCGCGACCTTGTTCGAATTCTGTGAGATGGTCAGGAATATCTGCCAGAAATTCACTCGGCGTTGTTACTTGTTTCATTCCAAAGATAGTCCGAAGTTGTGCGTATGAGATATACAATTTATGTTCTGCTCTCGTAAGAGCTACATAGAAAAGTCGACGCTCTTCTTCTTGGTCTTCTTTTTTTGACCCACCACGTGAGTGCGGGAATAAATCCTGCTCAAGTCCTGTGATGAATACATATTTAAATTCAAGTCCTTTTGATGCGTGTACGGTCATTAATCGAACACCATTTCTCTTTTCGTGAATAAGTGAATCTTGATCGCTTGCAAGAGATGCATCTTCGAGTAATTTTTCGAGACCGTCGCCTTGTGGCATCGTGTCGTATTTTGTCGCAAGTGTTACTAACTCTTTTATGTTTTCTAGGCGCTCCTGTTCGTCTGTTGTGCCGTGTGTAAGTTCTTGTTCTAGTCCACTTTTATCGATGACGTATTTAATTATCTCTGACGGAAGATGAGTAATCGAATATTCATTAATATCATCTAAAAGCTTATAGAATAATGATATTTTGTTTTGCATGCCTGCTGGTAAATCAGAGAATTGATTTGCAAAAAGCTTTACAAGGGTTACTTTGCCAATACCACGCGCTGGGATATTGATAATACGTTTAATATCAGACAAACTCTCACGATTGAGCGATGCACGGATATAGGAAAGCACATCTTTGATTTCTTTTCGTTCAAAGAATTTTACACCAAGCACTTGATACGGAATTTGTTTTGCGAGTAATGCTTCTTCGAGGGCACGTGATTGGAAGTTCGCACGATAGAGAATCGCAATATCCTCAACATCATTTTCACGAAGGAGTTCTGTGATTGTATCAGCAACAAATTCGGCCTCATGAGATTCGTCGTACGCTTCATATATTGTGATATGTTCCCCAATGGCATTTTCTGTGAAAAGATTTTTTGGCACACGGTACTGATTTTTCTCAATGATACTATTTGCTGCTTCGATAATATTTTTTGTTGAGCGGTAGTTTTGCTCAAGTAGAATTATTTTTGCATTAGGGTAATCTTTTTCAAAGTGGAGCATGTTCTTGATATTTGCACCACGCCAACTATAAATATTTTGATCAGTGTCACCAACAACACAGAGATTCTCATTCTTGTTTACGAGTAATTTCACGAGCTCATATTGGACTTCATTGGTATCTTGATACTCATCGATGTGGATATATTTCCACCGTTCTTGGTATGCATGTTTTATCTCTGGATATTTTTTTAGAAGAATAACTGTTTCAAGAAGAAGGTCATCAAAATCGAGTGCTTTTTCAGCTTTGAGTGCGCGCTCGTATTCACGCCAGATTGTCGCAACAACTGATTGTAGTGCGCTTGAGACGCTCGCACTGAATGCATCAACAGTAACAAAGTCTCCTTTTGCTTTTGAAATAATACTTTTTATTTTTCGCGGTTCATATTGTTTCGGGTCGATGTCGCGTGCCTTCATCGCATCTTTGATGATAACGAGCGCATCGTGTTCATCTGCAATTGCGAAGTGTTTGGTTAGGCCTAAGAGGTGCGCGTGTTCTTTAATGATATTCACACCGAGCGAGTGAAAAGTTGAAACAAATGGAATCCCCTTACCCATTCCATAGACTGGCCCGCCGTGGATTGGCTTGTCGAGAAGAGCGAGCACCCGTTCTCGCATTTCTTTTGACGCTTTATTTGTAAAGGTTACTGCGAGTATTGATTCTGGGGCGACTCCTTGGTGGATAAGATGGATAATTCGGTGAGTAATTGTCTTGGTTTTTCCTGCCCCTGCCCCCGCAACTATGAGAAGTGGACCATCGGTGTATAAAACTGCCTCTTTTTGCTTGTTATTTAAAGATTCTAAATAGTCCATATCACCCTATAATAGCACGGTTTTACAAGGTCTTTTGACCTTGACAAAAAGACAAAAAAGGTATATAATATTACAAAATTCGAAAAAATTATAAGTAAATGAAAAATATCATCATTTTGGCAGTGATATGCACGTTTTGCATATCTTGCCGATCGTATCGCACTGGTCACAGCAAAAGTGTTTCCAGAGACTTTATCGTAGAGGACTTTATTAAGGACTATCGCGATAAATTTACAGACGCAGAATTGAAAGCCCTTGGTGCTGGATTCCGTGTGTCAAAGCAGGTTGAGCTTATCGCTCCACCAGCAAAGACAAACATTGTTTCCTTTAAGGAAAATCGTTTACAGGAAGGTAATTTTGCTCACTTCACCATTGGATCTGATGTGTATGGACAAATTATTGGGTTGGATGGTGACAACGTGTGGGTTAAGTTTGATGCTGGCGACAGTATTCCCGTTCTTTGTTTTACTCTTGATGTAGAAACAAAAACGTATGAATTAACCGGTTACCAAATTAACACTCAGCCTTTTACTCCCGGTATTATCGCAGATTTTCCTTTAGCTCTAACTCCAGATGGAACCTTTTTGTATCTTAATTGCAAGAATGGGACCAAAGCTTATTTTATTGACGGGAAAGCAAATGCTACCCTTCAAATGGTGAAAGAAAAAATTCCTCCGAGCTTCAAAAACGCTCGCGGAGTAAAGTAATTCATCGCTCGCTCTTTTTATTCAACAAAAAACCGCATGGCTTGTCCTGCGGTTTTTTATGTGTCTATGCGACAGCTAAGATATTTTTATGTTCTTCCCGTGCTCGAGCTGCCTCTTCTTTTGCAATATCATCTATTTCTGGGCAGGCTTCTGTGAGAAAGGTAAACATAATTTCAGGGCTCGGATTTTTGGACATCATTTCTGTAAATGTATTCTTGTCCTCTTCTTCCATTTCGAGAAGCGTACGCGTCATAATTGCCTGATAGAGCATCGGGCCTATTTTTTCAAGAACCTTTTTTTGTTCCGCTTCTGTGTGTGAGGCGATTCCAAGTGCAGAGAGAACAATTTTGTGTATTCTATCAAACATATTTTTATAAAGATAAATAATTATTGCCAATTTGAACCACCGCCATAGTATCCCCCTCCATTTCCAAATATTTGTCGCATGATTCCATTTACTCCAATCTGGACTCCTGTTTGCACTGCTGAGTTGAGGATACGTTTTCCTCCGCCGGTCTGAGTATTTCCATTTATTGCGTTCACTCCTTCATTGAGTGCTACTTGCGCTACACCTACTCCTCCAACAATCACATCACCTCGTGTCGATCCCGTATTGAATCCCTGAGGACCATACTGAGGATTATAATTACCCTGTGGGCCGTAGTAGGATGGGCCATAATTACTTGGTCCGTATGAAGGTGAAGATCCTCCCGTATTATAAATTCCGCGTGTTGGCGAAATTATTCCAGGGTTGTCTGGAGTATAGACTGGCATTTGTTGTGTTGGGGCTTGCTGTTGCATGCTCTGTCCTGCTTCATCAAAATTAATATCGTGCTTGCGTGCAAAGAATGAGCCATCCTGTGTTTGGTGAACTTTCTTCATAAGGCGACCTACGTAGTCTTCGATTGTTTCATTTGGATATGGCTGTGCTTCGTCTGGGTTGATATGTCTGTATGCTTGTGCAAGACGAGCGAGTTCTGCGTGGTGAGTAAATTGTTTTAATTGTGTCACTGTGCCTGTTGTTGGATCTGCAAAATTAACTTCTCTAATGAGTCCCGCATCCTTGAGTATTTTGAGTTGTGCATCAGAAATTTCTCTTGGGTAATGGCTCAAATATTCCATACCAAAGATTTCATTATAAAAGTATCGGGCTGGAATTTTGCTAACTGTTTTCCATTCGGGTTGATGGCGGAAATATGTCATGTGTACTTCATTGCCTACTTTTTCACCTTTACCGAAAAGAAGCTGGAGTTCTCGCTCTGTTTCGTATTGGTTGTATGAACCAAATTTTACATTGTCAGCTTCTGGATCAACGATTTGGTTATCGAACGTACGATTCCAATCACGATAGGTGACCCCTCTGTCGTTTGTGTTTGGCGAAATACCAATGACTTCATTTCGTCCTTTTACATCATCAGCGGTTATTATTTTATGGTCGCGATACTTTTCCCATTTGATTGGATTTTTAGGCTCCTCTTGTGTCTCTATGTATACTTTTCCATTACCAGGACCCTTCTCTGCTCTTCCTAGTCCACCATCTTCACCTGCCGGATTTGCTTCTGAAGAAGTAGATGCTGACACTTCTGTTTGATTTACAGATGTCTCGCCCATGTATTCTTCTTGGGATTGGTCTGCCATATAGTCACCCGGTAGGATTTTCCCTGGTCTACCCATGCGATTTATTTCCTCTTCTAATGCTGGGGCCTCAGGTTGTTCTTGGGATGCAGATTCAAGTGCGGTGAAAACTCTATGAATGTAACTCGAAGTAGATTCATTTTTATCGATTACCATGTCGTACCCTAATTGCGCACGGGCAATCTTTTGGAGATCAGCGATTCCTGAAGCAACAGTTGCATTTGTCTTGATTGCCTCAGCGACTGGTACTGATTTTAAGTCGATGCCGAGATTTTGAGATGGTTCAATGAAGTCTCCAATAGTAGGCGTTCCATCTGCTTTTTGCCCAACATTAACTTTTCCAAATTTTTCCCCCATCCAAACTTCAGCATTTTTATCTGCCTGAGGTAGGTTCTTCCATGCTTCACCTTGGATGTTTTCATAATGCGAATTAACAAGTGAACGGAAGTGGTCTCTGGCAATACCATCTCGCACCTCTTGATCAGATGGGAATATCTCATCAATGTTCTGGTGAAGTCCCTGTGTGGGTGCCCCTGTTTCTGCTGTTTGTGATGGGATATTAGCTGTATTTGTTTGAGGTGTTTCTGGTGTCGAAGTACCCACGTTCTGTGCTGTTTCAACCTTGAGAGTTTTTGCTTTGTCGTAATCAAACATCTTGCCTTTATATTCACCAGTTCCTTTTGCAGATGTTCCCTCTTCAAGGATGGTTGCATCTTTTGCACCCAACTCTTGGTATGAGAAGTTTCCTTTTTCATCAATGATGAATTTTGAACCTGCCGGTGCCATCATACTCTCATCAACATCAGTCGGGTTGTACATGTTGAATTCCTCGGCGAGTTTTGTCGCGTTCGTATTCATGATGTGTTGAACACTCGCTGGTGCATGAGCGAGGTCTTTGCCGTATTCGAGGCGAAGTTTTTCTTTAAGGTCGAGGAATGTTTGAATAGAACCTTTGCTTGAGAGTTGTACTTCGATTGGCTTGTGGATTTCTCCAACTGTTTTGATTGGCTCGAATGCTGGAGCAGGATTTTCTGTTTTATTGCTACCCCATTGTGGTGGCGTTTTTTCTGAAGTAACAGGAGTTGTGGCGGGTGTTGTTGTGTTTGGAGTATCACTAGGTGTAGTTACTTCATTTGTATTCTCTATTTCTTGAGTTACAGTTGGTGCTTCGCTGAACCAGTCATGTATTTTTAATCCTATTAATGAGTAGGTTGCACCAATCGTTGCTCCGCGGAGCATTTCACTTGTTGCAAAGTCTGTTCGTTTTTCCGCAAAACGTTCTTCGTGTTCTTTAACAATTTTCCCTAGTAAATTATTATGGTTTTCTATTCTCTTGTTTAACGTTAGACGTGCTACTTTTTCAATCTCTGTTTCTCCATCAGGGGCAATTGTTAGATCTGGGGCAGTGTATAACTCAAGTTCACCCATCAATTTTAAGAGTTCATAGTTTTCACCCGCAGGGTCTTTTGTACCATAGTTAATAAGACCCGCTTTGTGTTTTTGATCAATATAATCAATACGATTACGAATCTGAAAAAGGAGGTCTTCTTTTATTGCTAAATCTCCATCATCTCCTTCGTATCTTTTTGTTCTCTTTGCCTTTTCTAGATATTCTTGGCTTTCAAGTTTATTTTTTAGATTTGTTAGTCGGTTAATTTGACTATCTGCATCAATAAATGAAGCTACTTCTCTAGTGTTCACATCTTTTCCATCCAGTGCTTTTGAGAGAAATCCTTTCTTCTCGTTCTTGTTATCAAGAAGTCCTTTCCCTTCTGATCCTAGAACAACAAATCCTTTTTCATCTTTTTTAATATCTCCATTTTCGTCATAAGTAAGACCTCCACGTAGTTTGATTCTTTCTTCGGAAGTCATTTCTACAAATGACTTCATTTGGCGTCCCTCTAGAAACGCGGTATTTATTTTTTGGTTTGCTTTTCTTAATGCCCGTGCTCCTCCAATAATTGAGGCAACAAGTGGTCCTGTCATTGCACCAAGAGTTGTTGTGGCTACGCTACGTGCAGTAATTCCACTAATTACATATATGCTTCTCCATGAGGTTTCTTTATTCCACAAAAGACGCCCCCAACTGCTTTCATTTTTAATTCTATCAAGTTCAGCAATAGCATCAGGGTTTGTGTTTTCAAATTGAAGCATGCTTACCTTCAGCCCTGCTCGATTCATTTCAATCGATGCTTTTTTTGCAGCTTCTTTTTCATCGAGGCCTTGTTTTTTGTACTCTTCTGTTTTTGCGTTTACGACACTCTTTGTTGCCTCGGCATATCTATCTTTAAGAATATTATATTTTTTATGGTTTTCTGTTTTGAAGGCTCTGTCTGTACTTTTTGCTGCTTTTTCATTCCTCCATGCATCAGGCATGCGAGAAAATTCATTAGCAATTGCATTATATGAATCGAATATTTTTTTATTTTTTTCAGAGCTATTTGTGGCTTCTATAAATTCGATAACAGACTTACCTTCTTTCTTGATAACTTTTAAATCATTGTCTGTTATTTTTTTTACAAGTCTTTTTATGACTTCAGTATCGGGTTTAATTTGTCCATGTTGGACGTCTCTTAGTACCGCTTTCTCTGACTTACTTATGGAAATAGATTTCCAAGCTTTATTCCATGTCTTTGTAATAACTGAGGGGCTCCACTTTTTTGGATTTAAAGAAAAATCTATTTTATTTTCTTTTTCAAATCGTTCTTGGCCAAGTTTCTTTACGTTTGCAAGAATATCTTGTGATGCAAGCTCTGCTACAAGTACCGCCTGTTCTTCGTTAAGATTGTTTAATTCAGGAACTTTCTCAACATCTTTTTCATCAAGATGAATTCTCTCAAACACTCTTTTAAGTGTATTCTCATCAACAAGGGTACCCTTTTTGAAAGATTTATCGAGTTCTTCTTTGGTTGTTTTAAATTTTATCTCATCTTTCTTTTTTAGTTCATCTGAAATATCTAATTGCCTTACTTTTGCTAAAGTATCTTCGTGATATGAATCACTTTCAATTGATTGCTTAAGTTCCTGTTCTTTTGCAGAACGGTGTTCAGGATTACTTTTCAGTTCTTCTAGTGGAGATGGCATATATTGTAATTAGTGTTTTTTGTTGAATAAATCAGCTTCATTTTTTTTGAGCTCATATTTCCTGACGGCTCGCGTGAGTTTCGTATACAAATTTACCATTTCCTTTCTTTGTTTTTTTATTCGCATAATTTCGCCAATACGCCATATTGGTGTTCTTTTTTGTTTTTCCTCAAGAAGTGGGAATTCTTCTCTAATCTTTTCAATTCTCTTTAAGTCCTGAATATAGTGATATTGTGCAATTTCCTCTTTTGTGTGGTGTGTTTTTTTGTCGTACTCTTCATGAAGTGCACTTCGCACTTCCTCCATTTGTCTATTGTGGGTATATTTTTCTGATAGATCAGTCTTTACTTTTTCAATAGTACCATCTGAAACACCCTCTGTTTTTAATTTTTCAGTTAATTTTTTTTGCATTTCCGCATCAAGTGCGTCGAAAGCATCTTTGATTGATGTATTTTGGAGTGTTTCTTGAGTCATAAATCTTTTTAAAATATATAGATTATCTGTTTTAGTATTATACTAATATACCTATACATTGTCTATAAACGAAAATCAGCTGGAACAGAATAAATCTTGTTCCAGCTGATAAACATAAATTTTAGTAGCACTTATCCTTTCTGTGGTAAATGCGCACCAACTCTTCTCCATACACCTAAGCCAAGCAGTACTATCGCAATCATTCCTAATGTCAGTCCGAGTCCCCAAGAGTTCATTCGTTCTCCCTGATTGGTGATTGACTCTTGAATACCATTTTGCATTTTTGTAATGGCGTTGATTGCATTAAATGCTGAATCCGTTTTGTTGCTTTGTTTTGCAAGTGCAACACGAGTAAGTGAATCTTTTTTGGCAAAGTCCTTTTTTGTTGTATTTAAGGACTTATCAAGTGTTGTAATACTTTTTTGAGTATTCTGTACATCTTTGGCAACATTTTTGATTTTACCCGACATCCGGTATTCAATTCCAGATACTTCATCGGCTGTCTGAATTCTTAGTTTTCCGATGTCTTCCATCACTGCCATGTTTGCTTTGTTTGCTTTAGCCATGGAGTCTTTAAGAGATTGCAGCACCCGCTTGTTGGACTCCATCAGGGATTTTTTAGTTTCCCAGATGGCAGTTTTTATAGCTTCATCTGTGTACTTGTTTGCTTCGCCTACATAATCTCTTTTGGGAGCAGCAGGTTGAAGTGTGTCAGGAGTTACAGAGGGAACAGGGTATTGCCCTCTCTGGCCGAAAATACTTGTGGTTACGATAGAAACCATCAAGAAAATAAGGATTTTTTTCATGTGTATGGTATTTAAAATTTGTTTAACTAAAGACTAGCATACTTATTGCCTTTTGTCAATACCATTTACTACAGTGAAGATGCACGCTTCCTTATATTATTTTTTGAGAAATGATTCAATTATTTCCTTCTTTTTTCGAGTGTACTCTTCGTCTATCTCACGTACTACTCTCGCGATTTTTTCTTCTTCCGTTTCTTTATTTTCTTCAGGTTTTTTGTCTTCAGTGGTTGAATCGGTTTGTATATTTTCTTGGTTTTCAGGAGAAGATTCAAACTCTCGTCTCATTTTTTGTAAATATTTCTTTGTCGCTTCTTTATAAATGCGCGTTGCCTCATCGTATCCTTTAATATTAATTTCATGCGTTCCATCAGGTCCAGTAATCATGTACCTTGTGTTATTGCTGTGTATGTCGAATCCATCCTTTGTTCGAATCACATCTATGTCTTCAAGGGTTTTTCTAAAACCAGCTATGTTATATTCAAAATACTCAGCATAATATTCATTGTTTTCTCCTGAATCACGTATTGGGAATTGCGAGATACACTCAAAGTTTTCTTCTGAGTCATCTTTCAAAAAACGTAAATCGAGTGATGTTGCTCCTTTGTGAGTCAGATGTTCTAACATAAATTTATCTACCTGATTGGCAACAAAATAGGCGAAAGGTTTTTGTTTTTTATCCTCAGCAATCCATTCTTCTGTTATTTCTTCTTCTTCCTGCACTAATTGATTCAATCGTTTCCATAAATTATCTCGAATTATTGATTTTTCTGGGGAAGATTCTTGTTTGCCTGTTTCGCGTAGTTGATTAGAAATTTCTATTTGTTGCCTGTCATTTTCTTCTAGTCGGCGTTCATATTCTGCCGATCTTTGCTCATAATTGTTCTGCATTATGGCTTCATCGCGTGTTGCATCTTTTGATTCAGTGTTTTCATTTGGTCCAATGCTGGCATTTTCTGAAACTTTACTCATGTTAGCTTCCCCCTCCTTTTCTTTTTTGGCATCAGAAGACTGCCGAGTTCTTTCATTTATAAATGAAACTGCTGGGTCAAGGAGAAAATTCTCCATTGCCTTGGGCGAGAGAAAGCTTATCAATGTTTGACCTTCTTTCTGGAAACGCACTTTTTCAGTGTCTATCGAGATAATTTTATATTCAACAGTATTACCATTTTCAGTAATCAAAAGTACGTCACCACCTTTTATTTCTTTTAAGGCATCTTTTTTTAATACATATTCAATAGGAGGAATTTTTTCTTCTAATGAAATAATTCTGTTTTGTAGTACCTGTCGTTCTGTGCCTGTCTTTGCTTTTTTAATTGATTTTTCAAGGCGAAAGATTCTGTTTGCAATTTCTGCACGTATCCATAAATCAGGATTCTCATCAAAGGCCTTAACGACAGGATCGTTGTGGTTATTTTTAAATTCACGCTTGAGTTCATTTGTATACTGTAATTTTATTTTTTCAGCTTCTTTTTCTAGTGCTGAAAATTTATTCGATTCTGGAGAGTTGTTAGGAATATTTTTTTCCATAGATGGTTTTATTATATCACTAACTTCTTTTTCAGGTGGGTTTTCTGAGATATTTGAATTGTCTTCAGGATTTATTTTTAAAAGAGATCTTTTGATATATCCCTCATCTTTTCTAATCTTTTCAGCAAATGCATCGCTTTCCATTACATCACTTAGTTTATAGTCTCCTTTGGGGGTTGTGGTATGAAAATAAATAAAATTCTTACCTCCTTCTTTAGTGATATGGTCAATAATAATATTCTCATTTTTCTCTGGAAGAATAATGACTGAGCCACCCTTAATTTCTTTATTTTTAATACTTTTTACAGCTTCATTTGTATGTAATTTAATTCCACCGTTTTTATCTGTAACAACACTAATTACCCCTTCGGAGGTTTTTCCTGTTGGTATCTCGGATTTGGGCAGATTTTCCCCTATTTCTTGAGGGACAATTTGATCTAAGAAATCAATTCGCCCTGTCTCCTTTAAATTGCCTGATTTCCGGACTTCTTTTACTTCTCTAGGGGATACCTGAACACTATTTTGTATGTCAGGAGCCTTTGTTGTTGAGTCGATATTTTTGAGCTTCTCAGCTAAGGGTTGTTTCTTTTCAGGGGCTGAAAGGTCTTGTTTGATTTTTTCATTATTTTCCTCAAAGTAGTCTTTGATTGTTGGGATAATTTCAGATACTACTTTTTCGGGTAGTTTATTTTTACCCCCATTTGCTTCTTCAACCTTCAGTTTTTGTTCGAGGATTTTTTGAGCTTTATCCAAATTACCCTTTATCCCCTCTTCTATAATGGCATTTACAATTCTTTTATTGAAATCATCTAATTGTATGTGACCTTTTTTCTCTTTTGGAGGGACGTCATCTATATCAAGAAGACTTTTTATGAACACTGCGTGTTCTTCAAGGGGTTTAATTATTTCCGATGTATCCCAATTTCTTCTTTCGAGTTTCATTATGATTAAATAATACAATAAATATAGCCCCCTGGCAAAAATGCCCCATTTTTGCCAGGGGGTGGGGCCTGTGTATATCGTGTGCATTACTCTATTGACTAATATTCCCCCATGGGCTACGCTTTATAGATGGGACCCTCGTAACCACGATTCCCTACCCCGAAACTCAAAAATCCCCTTATTTTACAGCAATTCCGCTCATCCCACCTCATTATGCATTTAAAAAACTCTAAAGATTCGAACGGCTCTTCTCGTTTGGGAAAAAGTCCTTTGATGAAAATATCGTTATTTCTTAAGTCCTTCCCTATGAAGGTCTCTTTGTTCGTTTTTGCCCTTTCCGTCATATCATTTACTCCAAATCAAGCCCATGCTGGATTTTTCTCTGGGCTACTCAATCTTTTTGGGCAAGAAACTCAGGCCTCTGAAGAAAACCTTACAACAAAGAATTCTCAAACAATGGCCCTCCTTGAATCATCTTCATCGGTGAATCCTGATACAAAGAATCTCAAAGATGAGCCAATTGTCGGTATTATTGAAGACGAAGAAGGACTACTTTCAGTTAATAGTGCTCTCGGAGTTAATTTTGATATCCAAAAGTACGCATCATCTGCTCCGATTACGGCATATACAGTTAAAAAGGGCGATACTTTGGATGGTATTGCCAAGAAATTCAATGTTTCAAAGAATACTATTATTTCTTCAAATGCTGATTTAACAGGTAAAGATCTTTTGAAAGTGGGTCAAACATTGGCCATTTTGCCTATTAAAGGCGTTGCTCACACTGTCAAAAAAGGTGACACTCTTGAAAGTATTGCCAAGAAGTACAGTGCAGACAAAGCCGATATCGCTGAATACAACAGTATTACTAAAGCATCTGATTTGCAGATTGGTGATGTGATTGTTGTGCCAGGTGGCGAAATTGCCAAAAAAGAAGCTCCTGCCCCTAAGAAAGAAGAGATTATTGCTCCGAAAGTTGAAGAACCAAAGAAGGAGGAAGTAGTTGTGCAAGTTCAAAAGACAGAACCTATTGTTGAAACTGCGCCTGTACAGACAAATACTTCACCGACAGTTGATACCACAAAAGATGACGAAGAAAATATAACGCCAGACGCTGCAAATCTAGAAGGGTATATTTGGATTTTACCTAATGGCGTTGGTCGCATCTCTCAAAAAATCCATGGCGCAAACGGTAGTGACCTCGCTGCTCCAATCGGGACACCGATTTATGCTCCACGCGACGGTGTAATCCTTATTGCTCGCGATGCCGGATACAACGGTGGATATGGAAAGTATGTTGTACAAAATTTTGATAATGGCGCGCAGGGGCTCTTTGGTCACATGACAAAAGTTGCTGTTAAGAATGGTCAAGAAGTGAAACAAGGAGAAATCATTGGATATGTTGGATCAACTGGTAAATCTACTGGCCCTCACGTTCACTTTGAGGTCCGTGGAGCAAAGCACCCATATCGTAATTTAAAAGTTAACACTCGAGGATTAGGCAATGACTAAAAAAAATATTACATTCTTTATAGTTTTTTCTTTAATTATAGGAATTCCGTTCGGCGTTTCAGCAGAGAGATTAATTACAAATCCACCATTAATTACTCTGAACACTGCCCCCCATTCTCCAAAACCAAAAACAACAAAAAAGAAAGCAACTGTTCGTAATTTAAAAATGGGAATGACGGGGAACGATGTTCTTGCGTTACAGAAATTTCTCATAAAGAAAAATACCGGACCCGCTGCCAAAGCACTCGCAAACAGTAAGGCAACAGGACGATTCGGTGCGGTAACTCTCGATGCACTTAAAGAATTCCAGAAAGCTCAAGGATTAGTCGCTGATGGAATCGCAGGTAGCAAAATCCGCGCACTCTATAATAAATAAAATATACAAAAAAAACCCTCCATCATGGAGGGTTTTTTTATTTAAGAAATTTCCTGTTGATAACATTGTTCACAATACACAACTTCTTTTCTTTCTGGACTATAACTTGTCTCAAAATTTCCCTTGCATGATTTATTTTCATGATTGATGTGGTTTTCATGTTTGCACATGCACGAACGACTCCAAAGTTTTCGTGGATTTCTCTTACCCATCCGATTTTGATGTCGGCATTCAAAATCTTTATGCGGTATTGGGAGACCCATGCGTGTATAAAATTCAATTTCCATCTGAGTAAGTCGGAAATTTTTACCACACTCATTGCAGGCGAAAATTTCCGAAAGAATCGTGTCAGATATTTTCCCTGAAGTATTTGGCACATTTTTTTCTGCTATTGTTTCTTTGCCGAAGGTTCCACTTGTTTGTTCTTGCCAGCGAAATCCTTTTTTAATTGCCTCATCACGAGTAATTGGGAAATATTCTTTACCCAATGTCTCATTAAATCCGAATGGAGACATTTCCGGGGGGAAAAATTGACCATAGGTTCCGTCTTGTTTCATTGATTCAATAATTTCAGTTTTCAATTTTTCGTATTCGTCTTTTGTATACTGTTTATTGAGAATTGAATAACTAGCTTTGTTTAATCTAATACATCCAAATAAACTCGTGGAGTGATAACAACTGTCACAGTATTCACATTCATTTGAATACATAACATAAAATCCGTGTTTATTTTTTGATCCCCCAAGTACACCCATCATGTCGTATTGGAATTCGGGCTTAAAGTAGAAGTTATTACAATCCATCGAATCAATTGGATCTTCTGAATCAGCTAGATAAGAGCAATTTTTTGAATTAGATACATCAAAAAGTCGTATACCATCATAGCAGTTATACATATAATCACCTGTTACGTTATGACACTTCGTTTGGAATGCATATTTGACGATTGATTGTGATTTTAATTCTTCAAATTGTTTCTTTGCCTGCTCAATATTCTCGTAGCTTGAAAATATTTCTGCTTTTTTCTTTTCAAATTCTTCCTTTGAATATTTAGTATTCAAAATGGAATTTGAAATATGGCGACCATTGGTACAGAGAATACAATTTTGCGAGTCACGCATGTTATAACAGAAATAAAGATCACTCGATGACTGGCATTGTTCGCTATACATACACTTGAAACAATTTCTACAATCAATACATTCATAACAAAGTTCAGAATCGTACACAAAGGCACAATCAAACACACTCTTACATTTCATAATAAGTCGGGAATATGCAGAGTCCTCATTATTTTCGGCAGCGAAGATTAGATAGCAATCTTTATTTTCTCCCGCATTGTTTGTGTAATCACACCGGAGAGAATCAATTACCAAAAGTGCAATACGAGGAACCTTGTTTTGAAGTTCCTTGAATTGATCAAAAAACGGACGAGATGGATCGTAGTCCATTGCAAAATCTTTTGGATCCCATTTATCACTCCACCAGCACTTATGACAATATACTGGAAACGGGGTTCCATCTGGATACAATGAGACGCCATTTGTTTTACAAATATCACACGCTCTTTTATAAAGTGTGCGTTCGTTACGAAATGCCAATCGTCGCATCATGCGACAATCCGGGCAATATAATGGCGATGGGCTTTTTACTTGTTCATAAAACACAAGGTCCTCGTCTCGTATTTCAAACTCTTTGGTACATGTTCTACAATTTTCTTTTGTCATAATTTGTTATTTAATAGTGCTAAAAAAGAAGTGGTGCTCTTGATATAAGAATAGTCATAAATTAATAACCTATATTTATCCCGTGAGATTCATTATAGTAAATCTTATAACTTTGTCAATAAATATCGTCATAAATATATAAAAATTACTATTAAAATATAGTATGTAAATACTACTAATAATAATTGTGGAAAGTAATTGACACAAATACCGACCATAATATATACTTATTAGGTGAAAAATAACAAGAACCAAGAGCATATAAAGCTTGAACAGGCACTTATAGAGATAGGTCTTTCAGAGAAAGAGGCAGGAGTGTATCTTGCCCTTCTTTCCATTGGTCGAGGAACCGTTTCTCAGATATCCCGAAGCGCTAATATAAATCGTACAACTGGCTATGATATCCTTGATTCCCTCTCTGCAAAAGGGCTCGTCTCTATTTCAGGGAAAGAGCCAAAACAAGAATATAGCGCAGAATCTCCCGAAAATATTGAAAAATTTATTGCTGAAGATATCAGGCATAAACATGAAGCATTAAAAAAAGCAGAATCACTTATTCCTGAACTTAAATCCATGCACAATCTTGCTGGTCGTCCCCGCGTGCGATTCTATGAGGGAACAGAAGGATTAGTAGAAGTATATGAAGATACACTTACTTCACATGAACCTATTCGGGCATATGCGACAGTAGATGACATGCATGCCGCGCTTCCTAACTATTTCCCTAAATACTATAAACGTCGGGCAAGTGCTGGCATAGAAATTCGAGCAATTATTCCTAAAACGGAAATAGGAATAGAGCGCAGTATCCATGATAAGGATGAAGCTCGGCAAAGTGCATTCGTTCCGGCGGATAAATTCTACTTTTCTCCTGAAATAAATATCTATGATAATAAAGTTATGATTGCCTCATGGCGTGAGAAACTAGGTATCATCATTGAGTCTAGTGAAATTGCCGATGCAATGAAAAAAATCTACGAACTTGCCTGGGCTGAAGCAAAACGTTTAGAAAAGATAATCTAATTAGTTCGAGGTCTGTATTGTAATGCTTCGAGGATATGAGGTGCGGTGATGTGTTCACTTCCCTCAAGGTCAGCGATAGTACGAGCGAGTTTAATTGTTCGATGGTATGCACGTGCCGATAGTTGTAATCGTTCAGCGCTTTGATTGAGTAGCTGTTTTAATTCGGGCGTTAGTGGAGCAAACGTGTTTAACTCTTTTACATTCATTTCACTATTGCTTGTGATTTTTCGTGTGGCTTGTTTGAAGCGTTTTGTTTGAATTACCCGAGCACTTTTCACTTTTTCTTTTAGCATTTCTGTCTTCTCACCCTCTTGTTTATCTTCAGAAAGTTTTTCATAATCAACTGCGCCGACAGTAACCCAAATATCAATACGATCCATAATCGGACCAGAGAGTTTACGAGCATATCTATCTAAATCAATTGGTTTGCAAATGCATTCTTTCATCTTATTTCCCTTGTTACCGCAGGGACACGGATTCATGGCAGCAACGAGAATAAAATTCGAAGGGAAAATTGCAGAACCTTTCGCGCGCGAAACAGAAACTATATTATCTTCAAGTGGTTGGCGCAGTGATTCAAGGACACGCTTTTCAAATTCTGGGAATTCATCGAGGAAGAGAACTCCTTTGTGTGCGAGGGTGACTTCTCCCGGCTTGATGTTTGCTCCTCCGCCGATGAGTGATACATAACTTGCAGTGTGATGCGGTGCACGAAATGGTGGTTCAGTGACAAGTCCCTCATCGAGTAATCCAACTACAGAATGAATACCAGTAACTTCTAAAATATCTTCATCAGAGAGTGGAGGAAGAATGTGTGAGAATACTCGAGCAAGCATCGTCTTGCCAGTGCCAGGTGGTCCTGACATTGCGATATTGTGTCCTCCGGAAGCAGCAATCAAGAGTCCACGTTTGGCACCCTCTTGTCCGCGAATATCTGAAAAATCAATCGCATGAATTTTTTCTCCGCGCGCAATGTGCGTGCGAGGTGTTGGTGTAAGTTTCGGTTTCTCTGGTTCGATGACTTCACCTTTTTTATTTTTCTTTGGAAGACAAATATGATTCACAACTTCGGTGAGTGTTCTTGCTCCGTAAATTGTGATGCCCTCAATGAGGCCTGCTTCGTCTTTGTTTTCGTATGGTAAAAATATTTCTTTGAATCCGGCACGCTTCGCTTCTTGGACAAGTGGAAGTGCACCTTTAATTGGACGGAGTTCACCATTGAGAGAAAGTTCACCAAGAAAAACTTTTCCTTCGGGATCAAATTCGATGTCACCTGATGAGAGTAAATATGCAAGTGCAATTGCTAAATCAAAATACGGACCTTCCTTTTTTAAATCCGCCGGTGAGAGGGAGATAACAATTTTTTGATTTTGATTTTTAGGAGATGGAAAGCCGGAATTCTTGAGAGCTGAACTCATGCGATCTTTCGATTCATCGACAGCCTTGTCGGGTAATCCGACAAGTGTGAATGCGTGAAGTGTGTTTGGAGTGATGTCGACTTCAACAGTAACAATCTTCCCTTTTAAGAGATGTGTTTGCGCCGAATATATTCGTGCGAATGACATACGGAAAGTATATCAAAAATAAAAAATCTCCCATAGGGAGATTTTTTATTAGCGCTCTCTTTTATTCCATACATGCTTTGCATGTGCGTGCCGCTCCATTTGCTTCGAGACGGTCGGCTTCAATCTGATTTCCACATTTCTCACATGTTCCGTATGTTCCCGCGTCAATTTTTCCGAGGGCAGTTTTGACGTCGTTTAATCGTATTTCAAGTGTATTCAATACCGCTGTCCGTTCTTCAAAATCTTCAGCGCGGTCTGAACGATCATTTTCATCTGCTTCTGGGAATATTTGTTCACTTGGGGTCGCTTCCCAGTCTTCAGATTTCTTGTCGAAATGTCCAAGGCGAGTTAGCTCTGATTCAAGTAAATTCTTCTCTTCTTGTAATTTGTTTTTGTATGTATCTGTATTCATAGCTGTATTGTATCATTCACGACCTCTTTTGCAATTAGAGAGGTTTCGTATTTTTAGTGATTAATCGTAATCCTATTTCTCTTAATGCTTCCTTTGTATCGGTTATGATAAACGTCTCTTTATCAAGGAACATGTAGTAGAGGACCGGAGTACCGTTTGGTTTTTCAAGAACACGAGCATCTTTGTTTGCTATGAGTGTGTCCTTAAATTGTGTTTCGAATATTTTTCTATCAGAAATATCAATTTTGAAAAGAAGGAACATATCATCGAGCATTGTCTTCTCCCATTCAAGTAATGATGCGTATGTTTGATTGTAGTTAGTTGTTTGGAACAAAAGAAAGAGATGTTGTTTGCCGTAGAGCTTGCCTGTTTCATCGGTTTCAGGAAGTGCGTATGTTCCTATCATGTATGTTTGCGCCAATGAGGAAAGGAGTGATTCAGGAATTCGCATTTCGAGTAATCCAATCAATTCCTGTATGGTGATTACTTTCGGTGTGCCACTTACAAGTTTTGTGAGGAAGAGTGACCGTATAGACCCTATCTTTGTTTGATCCGAGATTTCTTTATTAATACCATCGGCTACTGTTGCTCTTCCTGTGATAGGAGTAACATCTGCAAATAGTGTTTCATCGTATGAAACAATCGCCGGAAGATTTCTTATGATTTCCTGGGGGAGTGATTTTTTTGTTTTTTGTTGCACAACAAATGAAACACCAAGAATCGCAGCTACAATAAACATGAGGCCACCGAGTGTGAGAAACACTCGTGATGTTTTTGTTCCTTGGGCTACTTGGGTGAGTGCTTCCCTCTCTCTTTTCTTTTGTTCGGCAAGTGCGATTTTAATTACCGACGCTTCATTTGTACGAATCGCATCAGCCATATCACTTCCGTATGTTCGTATTCCTGGGGTGCCATGCTCGGTACTTTGTTGTGGTGTTTTTTCGTCCATCCCGTTAGAGGCAGGTCGCGATCACATTCATGTGAAATACCTGCGCATTGTAGTTATTGTGTTAATGTCTTATTTGTACCCGTGGTATTAAGACCGTGACCGCGGTCTCTAACGGGATACATTGTTATTTATCAGTTTTTGGTTTAAAGAAGTTTTGATCAGCTTCTTTGATAGAAAGGTTAAGTCGTCCACGTTCGTCAACTTTAATTATTTTGACGGGAACACGATCTCCTTCTTTAAGGATATCAGAAACTTTTTCAACACGGAATGGGGCAATCTCTGACACATGCACGAGTCCCTCTGTATTGTTGCCTATCCGTACGAATGCGCCGAAGTCCATCAGTTTCACAACCTCACCTGTCGCAGTGTCTCCGATTGAATATTCGTGAGTCATTTCTTCGATAATTGAGACAGCTTTTTCAGCACCACCGTTTGTGCCAGTAACAAAAATTGTTCCATCTTCTTCGATAGTAATTTCTGTTCCCGTTGCTTCGCGAATAGCATTGATATTTTTACCACCAGGGCCGATGACCATACCGATTTGATCCTTCTTAATTTTAGTTACAAGAATCTTTGGAGCACGTGGCGATATGTCAGCTCGTGGAACAGCTATTTCTTTTGTGATTGTTTCAAGGATTTTCATTCGTGCTTTTTCAGCGCGGACGAGAGCCTCCTTTAGTATCTGTGTTGGGATACCATCAACTTTTACATCGAGTTGAATAGCAGTGATTCCGTTTTTTGTTCCAGCGATTTTGAAATCCATATCACCAAAATGATCTTCTGGTCCTTGAATGTCAGTGAGGAGTTTGTAGTTATTTTTATTTTCACTATCAATCATTGCACCGATAGAGATACCAGCTACAGGATTTGTAATCGGCACACCACCATCCATGAGTGCGATAGTTGAGGCACAGATAGATGCCTGAGATGTCGAGCCGTTCGATGCAACTGATTCAGACACAACACGGATTGTGTATGGGAACAATGATTTCTCTGGAATAACTGGTGTGAGTGCTTTCTCAACGAGAAAGCCATGCCCCATTTCGCGACGATTGATTCCACCGACACGACCTGTTTCACCACTTGAGTATGGAGGGAAATTGTAGTGATGCATGAATCGTTTCTTTGCTGCGAATTCAATTCCATCAATGGTGTGCATCGCATCAGGTCCTGCAAGTGCGAGCACAGAGAGCACGTGAGTTTCTCCTCGATAGAAGATTCCAGAACCGTGTAACACATCAGAGATATCTCCAGCTTGTGCGTATAACATCCGAACTTCATCGAGGGCTCGTCCATCAGCGCGCATTTCTTTTTCAAGAGCAGCTTTGTGGAATGAATGGTCGAGGTAGTGGTGCATGTGGTCTTGTCCGACATAGAGTGCTTCTTTATCGTCACCATATTTTTCTTCAAGGATTGCATTCCACAGTGTTTCTGCATCCCTAGTTGCTTTCTTACTTTCAGGTGAGATTAATTTTGCATCGAGAAGTGGTGCGATTTTTTCTGCGAAGAGACTTTTGATTTCTTCTGGTGCAGTTGGGCGAGGGAATGAAAGTTTTGCTTTTCCGATTTCTCCTGCGATCATTTTTTCAAATGTTTCCCACTTTGTAATTTCAACGACTGCCTTCTCGAAACATTCCCCCATTACTTCATTCCCGTACTCAAAGGCCATCGCCTCAATCATATTGATTGTGTGTTCTTTTCCGCACACAAGAAGATCGAGTGTGTAGACTGGTTCGTCATCACTTGGCACATAGCGATTGATCGTGACAACCGAGTCTTCTTTCGTTGTACTAACATGAACCGCACCAATTGGTCCGTTCCATGGAATGTCTGACACGTGGAGTGCGAGTGAGGTAGCATTGATGCCGAGTGTTTTTGGGTCAGCATCGCCGATTGCGATGACGGTGACGATTACCTGCACGGCGTTTTTGATGTGATGGTCAAAGAGTGGACGAATCGTGCGGTCAATCATTCGGGCAGCGAGAATTGCTTGGTCAGATGGCCTGCCCTCGCGACGATTAAATTGACTACCGAGAATTTTACCCGCAGCGTAAAATTTTTCTAAATATTCTACTGTGAGATTAAAAAATCCTGGATTTGATTTCCCGTCTTTTGAGATTACTGCGGTTGCCATAACTACGGTTCCCTCTGACTTCAAAATAACCGACCCATTTGCTTGGTCTGCTAAATCACTGAAAAGCGCGGTAATTTTCTTACCACCGATTTCTACTTCGTATTCTTTCTTGTGCATACTTCCATGTGAGCTAATCTCCAGACCCTAGTTTTGAAACTTTTGTTTCAACGCTAACCGTCCAGAGAATAACCCGATTACGTGTAATATCTAGAGCATAGCAAACCGCACCCATTTGTAAATGGGTGCGGTTTAGTTGGATGTTTATCTCATTAAATATTTCTGTGGACTTGCTGAGAGGTCGAGGAAATCATCGGCGGCTTCTTTTAATTTCATTGATGATGATTTACCGAATGAAACAACTTCGACTTGGATGCCTGATGTGTTTTGTAGGTATTCTACGAGTGGGATAAAATCACCATCTCCTGCGACAAGAATAATTGCATCGAGTTTTGGAGCCATCTTCATAGCATCAACCGCAATGCCGACATCCCAGTCCCCCTTCTTTGCTCCACCAGAGAATATTTGTAATTCTTTTGTTTTTGTTTCGATGCCGAGTTTCGTAAGGGCATCAAAAAAATTCTTCTCTTCCCCACCCTCTGATGTAATCACGTAGGCGATTGCACGGACGAGTTTGCGTCCAGCGACAGCATCTTTTAAAACTTGTCCGAAGTTTACTTTTCTTTTGTATAAATTTTTCGCACTGTGGTAGAGATTCGATGTATCGATAAAAACCCCCACGCGTTGTTCTTTATGTTTTATAATCATATTATTATTGTGTCTATCCGCTCAAATAAAAAAGTGGCGGAACTATTTTATAAAATGTCTTTCCTTTGCAAGTATACTGTATCTTATAGTATTCCAATAGGGCAAAGATCGAGAAGTATAAATCAAAACGTTCTGACCAGAATAAGGTCAGAACGTTTTGATTACTTATCTTTAATATTTTTTGTTGCTACTGCGTGACGCTTCGTGTCTGTCTTTTCGAGATGCTTGAGATGGCCTCGGCGATCGGCAACCATTTTGATGAGACCGCGACGAGAGTGATTATCTTTCTTGTGTGTCTTCAAGTGAGTTGCAAGTTCATCGATTCGTTTGCTCAAAATAGCAATCTGAACATCAGGACTTCCTGTGTCTTTATCGTGCAACTGGTGCTTTTTTATAATATTGTTCTTTTTCTTTGTTGTTAACATTGCCTATATATACTAGCACATATTGCTAAAAAATGCAAGCCCCCTATCCTATGGCGTGAAAGTGAAGCAAAATTGGCAAAGATACGGATTGTATTAATATCTTTGCCAATCTTCTTGGTTTGCTGTCATTCGCCAGTCAGGGGTACCTTGCGGATTGAGGTAAATATATTGTACGAACCCTATCCAATTATAGTGGTAGTGGATCGTCAGTATCTTCCCTTCTACATCTAAGTCCCCAATGCGTATTGGTTCCTCTGTGCACCCAGAGGTATCACATACCGTAAGAGTAATATGTTCCCAGCATGAATTTTCAGAATCAAAATAAAACAATTTATCACCGCACTGTGTTTGCATAACACGATAGAGTGATTGATTTATTTTGTATTCATGAAAATTGGTATAACTCCGAGGAATAAGATACGTTTTCTGGGCAGACACAGCCTGTGTGTAAAAAAATGACAGTAACAAAAACATGAATTTCATAATGAGCAGTCTCCTTTCATCTACAAGTATACGCTTATGTAAATGGGTATACAATAATGGTATAATTATTGTGCGACACAAGAATCTATGGCATCAAAAATAGAACAATTAAAACGAGAATTTCTTGAGCATGTAGAAATCGAGAAAGGTAATAGTTTAAAAACCGTAGTTAATTACGATTATTATCTTTCGCGTTTTTTCAGCTTTTCCAAAGTAATTGACCCAAAGGAAATTACCGATGATGTGATTCGAGAATTTCGTTTGCATTTGAATCGCCAACCGGGAGTGAAAGTTCGCGGACAACAATCAGCCACGCTCAAGAAAAATACCCAAAACTACCATCTCATTGCACTTCGTTCATTCCTCAAATATCTTATGAAGAGAGAGATCAAGTCCCTCCCCGCTGATCGTATCGATTTAGCCAAAGTCAAAGAGCGTTCGCTTGATTTAATTTCAAGTGATGAGCTTGGTCGACTTCTCTCTGCTCCTAATACAAATGACGTGAAGCCAGAACAGGGACTCAAAACACTTCGTGACAAGGCGATACTCGAATTATTTTTCTCGACAGGCCTTCGTTTGTCGGAATTATGCTCACTTAATCGTGATCTTGATTTATCAAAAGATGAGTTTTCTATTCGTGGTAAAGGAGAAAAAGTGCGTGTGGTATTTCTCTCGCCTTCAGCAAAAGATGCTATTCGTACATATTTAAAAGCGCGCAAAGATTTAGCAGAGCCACTCTTTATTCAGTATTCACGTAATGGTGCAGGTGGGACAGGTCGTCTCACTCCCCGCTCGATTGAACGAATCGTTAAATATTATGCGACAAAAGCTGGTATTTCAAAAAAGGTTACACCTCACGTTATTCGCCACTCGTTTGCCACTGATTTGCTTTCAAATGGTGCTGATATTCGTTCGGTACAGATGATGCTCGGACATGCGAATATCACAACAACGCAAATATATACGCACGTAACCGACAGTCAGTTACGAGATGTACATAAGAAATTTCACGGTCGTGAAAAGTAAATTAAGAGATGCTTGCCCCGTAGGAAATCACGAGGGCTCGCAGTGAGTATTTATTTCCTGTGGGGTACATAAGAAATTTCACAACAAAAATTAAATTAAAAGGCGCTTTCTGAAAAGAAAGCGCCTTCTGAGTATTTAGATACAGTTAATTGTTTGATTCTACCAGCTTACCGCCGATATTTTTTGCTGACCATGTGAGCGACATCATAAATAGATCCAGTTCCCTATTAGTCATACTATGTATGTCATATTCAGAATCGAGGATAAACGGATGAATTTTTGATGCACTCAACCAGGAAATTTTCCTACTTTTCTTTGCCTTGTTCATGCCAAAGGGTTTTTAGTTTGAGATTATTCTATAATATATTATTTGTTTCGTCAACATTGCCGATGGTATGATATTCTATATATATGAAAATTATTTCTTGGAACCCCAGTAGGAAAGTGTAATGTCGAATGCACATTTCACTTCCTACGGGGCGAGCATCAAGTAATATAAATTTATTCTATTTATTTTTTTAACTTTTACTAAATTTTATGCGTATTATTTCTTGGAATACAAACGGCCTCCGTGCGACTGCAAAACAAGGATTCTTCACTCCCCTTTTTACAAAATATAAACCAGATATTCTTTGCTTACAGGAAACGAAAGTTGAACCCGAACAATTACCAGAGGATGTTCGGAACGTAAAAGGATATCATTCATATTTTTCTCATTCAAAAATAAAAAAGGGATACAGTGGTGTTGGGATATATTCAAAAATTGAGCCCAAAAAAGTTGAATATGGTATCGGCATCAAGAAGTTTGATGACGAAGGGCGGACACTTGTCGTCTACTATGCTGACTTTGTACTCATCAACTGTTATTTTCCGAATGGTGGAGGTGGCCCAGAGCGACTAAAATACAAATTAGAGTTTTATGATTCATTCCTTGCCTTCATCCAAAAATTACGAAAACAAAAATACAAAGTTATTTTTTGTGGTGATGTGAATACTGCTCATGAAGCGATAGACCTCGCTCGACCAAAAGAGAATGAAGAAAATACTGGGTTCCTTCCTGTTGAACGTGCGTGGATGGACGAAGTTGTTGGTGCAGGGTATGTTGATGTTTTTCGTCACTTCTACCCTAGCAAGAAAGATGCGTATACCTATTGGGATCAGAAAACTCGTGCGCGCGACCGCAATGTTGGATGGCGTATCGACTACTTCTTCGTATCGCCTGATGTAACTAAAAAGATACAAGGTACTAAAATTCTCTCGGATTATTTTGGGTCGGATCACTGCCCTATTGTTCTTGAGATGTAAGGATATTTTTTAACTTGCGTGTATAGATTTATTATGGTATAATGTATTTAACAAATCCCATTATGAATGAAAAAGTACATTACACTTGCACTGATGATACTTGGTGTCATCGTGTCCACTGTGATTAGCAGTGTCTCAGCTATTTATTCAGCGATGCTTTCTCCTAAGAGTTTTATTTTTGGAAGCATTTCTTCTGACCCAAACCAGCCCATGGCATCAAAAGTTTGGTTCGGTGTTGCTGTATTGTTCCTGATTGTATCCTTGTTGGTGCATGATGAAACAAAGAAAAGATTTAAACAGCTTAAATGTTGAGATTACCAAAACAGAAATAAAAAAACCGGACTGCAGAGCAGGGCCGGTCTTTTTATTTCTGTACACCATGTTTTTTATGAACTTTGGCAATTTCTTCTTCCTCTAATTCTTCTTTTGCAATTTTTGCTTTTTCTCCAAGTAGTTTCAGTGCATCATCTGATAAATCATTGAGTTCTTGTGTACGAATATCGAGATATGTTCGTACATTTTTTGTTGGGTCATCGAGAACTTCTTCGAGAAGCGCATGAAGTATCCATCCCATGCGTGGACTTGGTTTAATTCCCAATTCTTTAATCATCACTTCCCCGTCGAGGGCGAGTTGCCCGACAGAGATTGGGTCACGCAGAACTTCATCAATCATGGCATGGTATTTTCGGAGACGATATGGTGCTTCGGCTTTTTTCATTCCTACGCGGTCGCATTCTCGAATATCCATCAATTCCCATATATGCTCCTTCCCTACTTTTTGAATAATACGACGAACAGCTGAAAGAGTAATTTGTTCCGTATCAGAGAAAAACATATGATTTCGTACCATAGAGACGACGAGGTCGGTTGTTTTGCGTGGGAATTTCAAACGATCCATTATTTTCTGAACCATACGTGCGCCAATAACCTCGTGGCCATAGAATGTATATGCTTTCTTCTCCCCTTTTCTACGTGTACGTGGCTTACCAATGTCATGGAAGAGCGCAGAAAGACGTATCTCGGTCGCGAAATTTTTACGAGTTGCATGATCAAGTGCGTGCAAACAGTGTTCGAATACATCATAAATATGTGCACCGCCTTGTTCGCACCCAATTCCCTCTTCGAGTTCAGGAATAATATATTTTAGTAATCCCAATTTTGAGAGCATTCCAACTCCCATAGAAGCATTTTCTGATTCAATAATTTTTACAAATTCATCACGGATTCTTTCTGCTGAAATATTTTTCAATAAATCAGAGTTATCCACAATTGCTTGTAAGGTGTCATATTCAATCGCAAAATTAAGTTGCGAAGCAAATCGAACTGCCCGAAGCATACGAAGTGCATCTTCTTGAAATCGTTCTACTGGATTCCCCACCGCTCTAATAACTTTGTCTTTTATATCCTCTTGTCCTTTATAAAGGTCAAGAATTTGTCCTTTATTGCTAAAAGCCAAAGCATTTATAGTAAAGTCACGTCTTTTTAGGTCATCTTCTATGTTTTTGCTGAATTTTACTTCATCTGGGTGCCTGAAATCACTATATTTTGCTTCAATTCTATATGGAGTAACCTCAATAATGTGATATGTTTCCCGTGTAACACTTTCTTTTGTTTCATACCTGCCCGCCAAAACTTTAGCGTCGGCGGGTGTAACATCACCCATTGTTTCACCTGAAACAATGGGAACACAAACACCTACTGTTCCAAAGGTGTTTTCATAGACGGTTTTTTCAAAAAGTGTAATTATCTGTTCTGGGAGAGCGTTTGTGGTAAGATCCCAATCTTTAGGCTCTCTATTCATAATTAGATCTCGCACACATCCCCCAACAAGAAAGACCTCGAAACCTGCCTTTTCGAGGATTTCTGTTACATGTGTAACATAATGAGGAATTTTTGAGTTATCTATAGAGATATTCTTACTCATTTGGTTTTTTTGTGCACCCAGAGGGATTCGAACCCCCAATAACGGTTCCGAAGACCGTCGTGATATCCATTTCACCATGGGTGCATGGTTAATTTATAACTTATTGATTCTAGCACTATTTTACTCATTTGTAAAAAATATTCCCTATTTTGCTTGATGTTTTGCCTCATTGCAATTTCACAAAAAAATGCTTATAATAATTCTTATGTTTATTAAAATTTTATAAACAAATGCGGGATTGGTTTAGTGGTAGAACACGTCCTTGCCAAGGATGAGACAGGAGTTCGATTCTCCTATCCCGCACCAATAAAAAAGAGCAATCCGTCTGATTGCTCTTTTTTATTGGTAGAGATGCGCGTAAGCGGAGAATCGTTGACCGATTCTCTTATCCCCCTCGTAATTGTGGCCGATTCTTAATGTTTAATCTCTGCCCTTTATCAGTCTTTTATGCACAGGCAAAACCCTTTAAAATCAACAATCTGTGGATAAAGATGTGTCTATTGTTAATAAAAGACAGATATTTTTGTCCGCATATAGAATAAACCAAGAGTCCTGTATTTGTAATCTACCCTTATAGAATAAGCATATTTTTAGAAAGACATCATAATAAAACATATTTTATGTCTGATAAATAGCCAATCGTTTCACGTGAAACGATTGGCTATTTATTTTACAGGTTACATGTGTAACAATTAGGATATTATGAAAGTTTTTACCTCAAACTCTCAAAAAATAGGGAAGTTGGGTGAGGATGTTGCTTCTATTTTTCTTACAAAGAAAGGTTTTAATATTCTTGAACGAAATTATACAAGAAAATGGGGAGAAATAGATATTATTGCTGAAAAGAATAAAAAACTTTATTTTATCGAAGTAAAATCTGTTTCCCATACTTTTGGGGTGAATAATACTGTTACACGGGAAACATTTAGACCGGAAGAAAATATGCACCCCTCAAAACTTGGACGACTAAAGAGAATAGTTGAAACATACCTCATTCATAATCGAACAGGGAACAGGGAATGGCAATTTGATGTCCTTTTGGTTTACATTGATCTATTTCAGAGAAAATCAAAGGTTGTTGTGATTCCACACATTATTCTCTAAAAGTGTTATTATTTATACATATGACAATTAAACGATTTTGTATTTCTATTTTTATCCTTTGTTTGGTTGTTTTTGCAGTCTTTTTGTATGTTAAACAAGGTGAAGCACCGACGCAAATACAAAATACCCAAGAAAATAAGGATATTGTTATAAATAATCCCCAAGCAGATCAAATAATAACAAGTCCATTAAAACTTTCTGGTAAGGCTCGTGGAAATTGGTTTTTTGAGGCAAGTGCGCCTGTAGAGTTAGTAGATGAGAAGGGGAATCGTATTGTAGAGAAATACATAACTGCGCAAGGGGAGTGGATGACAACTGATTTTGTGTCATTTGAAGGGGAGCTAGTATTTACCATTCCGACAGGTGTTAAAAAGGGAACTTTAATCTTTAAAAAGGATAATCCGTCAGGAGAAGCAAAATTTGATAAATCAGTTAGTGTTCCTGTGAGGTTTGAGTAGAGAAGTAATCTTTTTTCTTATGAGAAATACCGAAAAGGCATTTTTGTGGATTATTAATATTCTTGAAAAAAACAAAATAAATTACAAAATTTCGGGTGGTTTTGCCGCGCGAATTTATGGAGTTAATCGTGAATTAGCAGACATAGATATTGTTGTTATGGCAAAAGATATTCCCTGTATTGCTGAAGAGACAAGAGAATATATTATTTTCGGCCCAAAGAGATATAAAGATGAAAATTGGGATCTTGAGTTATTAACTTTAAATTATGAGGGGCAAGAAATTGATATTGCTGAAGCAGACGTAAAAATCTTTAATCAACTCACAAGAAAATGGGTATTGTGCTCAGCTCAATTTAATAACACTGTACAGATTGATGTATATGGTAAAAAAGTGGTCGTGGAGGATATTGATTCATTAATATCTTATAAAAGTAAACTTGCTCGCCAAGTTGATTTGGAAGATGTGAGACAATTAAAAGAAAGGGGATAGGAGAATCGGTCATGAATCAGTAAGTATTTTATTTCGTTTTACTCATAAAATACAAAGTGTTTGCGACCCAAGCTCACATCCCAAGCTTTCAGTTTGGGTCCCTGTTGCGCTTTTCGATTCTCCTCCTCCGCGACAAGCAAAATCACCCAATACTCTCGTATTAGGTTCATTTGCTTGTAGTGCGGGATAGGAGACCGCGAGTACGCTTATCGGTCCTTACAGGACCAGTACACCTTTTCGACTTGTTCGGGATAATATCCCTCACAATTAACGAAAAGCTTTTCGATTCTCCTACACGAGTGAAGCAATTCACTCGTTATCCCGCGAATAGAAATGAAAAAAACGACACGAATGTCGCCTTTTTCATTTTGTGCGGGATAGGAGAATCGAACTCCTGACACTAGTTTGGAAAACTAGAGTTATACCATTTAACTAATCCCGCAAGGGTGATGAGGAAGAATCCTCATCGTAATTCAATTACCCCATGTTGTCATGAACATCTTGTTGCTCCATTAAGCTTCTCATCTCAGATGGAGATGTTGAGTTCAGTAAAAGAGAATTTAATGTCCCAAAATGTTGGGTCGTTGGATTGGCTCTCATTAGGGCTGCATCTCTTGCTGTGACAAAGGCGTCTTCTGTTAAGTCTTGTTTGAGCTCTTTTGCACGCTCAAACAAACTTCTTTCGATGGGGGTTAACGTTCTCATATAAATAACTGTTTGATGGTTATAGATGATTCTATAGAAAAAAGCTTTTAAAATCAAGTTTCTAGACTTTTATTTGTATTCTAAGAATCTCTTGATTGTTTTTGGCCAGGTTTCTAGTGGTTTATCTGTCAGGAGGGCTGTTGCTTCTTGGATTGAATATTTACCTTGATTTACTAATTCTGCGTAGGCATTTACAGCTTTTTCAATTATTTCTCTATATTCCTGTACAAGCATTTTCTCGACAGTTTCTTGGTACAATGCATTATCTTTAAATTCTTCTTTGTTTCGCAAGTAAGCCAGGTAATCATAGGAGTCATTTCTTTTATCAAGAAATAGCCACGATAGATTTTGTTGAAGCTTTGGTAATCCCATATCAACCAACGAAGCAGTAATTTCATCTTTCGCTCTTTCAAGTGCCACTACTCTACTGTCGGACAGAAACTCCTTCAGAATTATTTCTTTATTTTCTAAATCTTCTTCTGATTTATAAACATTAAGCCACAAAGTTGGACGATGTAATTTTATTCTAAATATATCTTGAAAAAGTTTATTTTTTTCATGCTCTTGTTCATGTTTCACTATTTTTTCACCATTGGAACCACCATACCATTTCGGCTCTCTATTAAATGCATTTCGATTAAGAACGGTAAAGTAAATACCATTTACTGATTCAGAAGCAAATCCACCATACCGAAGCGCGATTGGACTATTTGTTCTTTTATATAATTGTCCAGAATTGAATTCCCCTGTATCGATGTCTATCGACATTGGACCAACAGAGATGTTTAACTTCTCCTCTTTTCCAAGATTTACTCCAGAGAGTTTGCGTATTAGTTCATAGTCATCAGGAAACTGCTTGCGGATTGCCAAGACCTCTTTGCGTTTTTCGTAGTATCCATCGATAAGTTTTTCTGAAATTTTTCTTTGGTTATCATCAAAACCGTAGTATGAACTAAACTTTTCAATCAATCCCATAAGTTTTTCCCTTGGAACATCATGATTAAATTCTATGCTTCGCTCAATAAAAACACGTAAAGTACCCAACGCTTCACGCTGGCGTGCTAATTTTTCTTTAAAAGTTTGAAGAGACCTTCTTTTAAGCTCTCTCGGTAAGATTTTTATTATTTCTAATTCTTCTTCTGGAGAAAACACTCCTTTAATAGGAAGATTTTCACGTAGTTGCTCTTCGAAATCAATATCTAGGAGTTCATTGAAATCAGCTTGATTAAGTTGGCCAAAGTATTCTTTGAGTTTTAGACTTTTATATTTAAGAAAATCAAAAATCTTCTCTTTTCCGCTCTTTGGAGTTTCTTTTGTATTCGTTGGGGTCTGAATATTCTTGATTTCCATTAGATCAAAATCTTCAAGGTGTTCTCGAATTGATTTCTGGTTGAATTTTTGTGGAAAATCAGGGCTTTTCATGGTTTATGTGTATTTCAATAATACCAGATAACAAGAGGTATTTCCATTTTATTGGTTAGCGAAATTGTCGGGATGCAGGGATTCGAACCCTGAGTCACCTCTTCCCAAAAGAGGCATGTTAGCCGTTACACCACATCCCGATATTTTATTGTTTAACTGGCACGTTACCGTGGAATTTATCTGCCGTAGGCAGACCACATCCCGATGTACTATTTCTACAGTAGTATGAAATAACCTCCTTATACTAGCATATTTATTATATTATTCAATTCGAAAAAGGAGCCGATTCTGTTGTATCAGAAACGGCTCCTTTTTATTGTTTGCCCATTACTTTTAAGTAATGTATGTGCGATTTGATTGCAGAAATAAGTGTCGGGTATTCGTTTTGTGGCAGGTGAAGCTCGTCACAAACTTTTTTCATCTCTTCATTTATTTCTGGATAATGAACATGTGAAATCTTGTAGTACAGATGGTGTTCTCTTTGAAAGTTGAGGCCACCAACATACCACGAAAGAAATTTGTTGCTCGTTGCAAAATTCGCAGTCGTTATCAGTTGATGTATTTCATCATAGGTAACTTTTTCTGTTGCCGTAACCATCTTGGTTATTTCAACAACATGAGCTAGTTGGAATACAAAACTAGTAACTGTTCCTGTGACAGCCAAGACTATGGCATATCCGATTGCTACTTCTGATAAGGAACGAAAGAAAAGCGGGAATACAACGAATAATGAAATGTGTACGCATTTACTAAAAATCAATGTCAGATAATCAATACGTTTCCACCTCATTCTTTGTGCTTTTTGAAAATCAAGGAAATAAATCCATGCAAAGTACGAAATGGGGTAAAGAAATAATGGCAAATAGATGTATTGATATTTATGAATCCAACGCTTTTTTTGATTTGGATGAATTCGTGCAACCTTACCAAGGTCGATATCACCATCATGACCAGCAATGTTTGTGTGCATGTGATGATCTGCGTTGTGTTGTTGTTTCCATATTCGCCAATCGCCACCAAGCATGTTTAGTGTATATCCGAGGATATAGTTTAGAGTGTCGTTTTTGCTGAAGCTTCGATGTACTGCATCGTGCATAATATTGAAGCCAATTCCAGCAACAACAAGGCCGAGAAGTATACATCCGATGATTTCAACAGAGACGGGGAGGGAAGAGTTCGTTGGTAGATATACAAGGAGTAAGAAAAATAACCCTAATAATATAATTGCTTTCCTGTGTAGTGCTACCGTGCCTGTTTTTGATTTATTTTCAAAAATCTTTTCAAGGCAAGGTTTCATCATTTGCTTAAATTCAAATGATAATGGGTCTCGTTTAAATTTCACTGTTTCCATTATTCTTTTTCCTTTAGTATACCATGTCAGTAAAATGCAAAATAAAAAACCACTCATAGATAGAATAGAGTGGTTTTTTATGTAGTAATTCTTTTATGAATTATTTTACTGCGTCCTTAAGAGCTTTTGCTGCGCGGAACTTTGGAACTTTTGTTGCAGCAACTTTGACTTGCTCGCCAGTTTTTGGGTTACGAGCCATGCGCGCTGCGCGTGGCTTAACTGAAAAGATTCCAAGACCTGCGATTGATACTTCGCCACCTTTCTTCAAAGTTGCAACGATTGCATCAAACATTCCGTTCACTACTTCTTCAGCTTGCACTTTTGTACCGCCAATTTTTTCGTGAACCAATTCTACTAATGCTTGTTTATTCATCGAATTTCTTTTCTCATATCTTTCTTTCAAAAAATCTGAGAATGTTTCTGAATAATATTCGACCGTTTGCAAACGATCCCTGATAAACAGGAGTAATAGTATTATATACCAAGGGGATTTCAAGAACAAGCGTTTTATTCTATTGACACTATTTGTTTTTGTTGTTTTTTACTAATCAAAAAATCACCTTATCAGGTGATTTTTTGATTAAAACTCTTACTATCGAGCGTACTCTACAATTCTATTTTCTCGTATGAGCGTTACTTTTATTTCTCCTGGGTACTTCAATTCTTGTTCAATCTTTTTGGCGATTTCGCGAGCCATATTCTTTGATTCTACGTCACCAACTTTATCTGGAGTGACAAAAACCCTTATTTCACGGCCTGCTGAGAGGGCGTAGGACTTCTCTACACCTTCGAATCCTTTTGCGAGAGCCTCGAGGTCCTGGAGGCGTTTAATGTAGTTCTCAACACTATCACGGCGCGCACCAGGGCGACCACCAGAAATCATGTCGGCTGTTTGGACGATAATTGCTTCAATTGTCTCATGAGGGCAGTCGTCATGGTGACTCTTCATTGCAGTGATAATTCGAGGGTCAGCGCCGAATTTCTGAAGAATACGGATACCGATGTCGATATGTGTTCCTTGGACTTCATGGTCGAGGGCTTTACCGATGTCATGTACGAGAGCACCTGCTTTGGCAATCTGTACATCAGCACCGAGTTCTTCTGCAAGCATTCCGGCGATGTGTGCCATCTCAATAGAGTGTTGGAGTACATTTTGTCCGTATGAAGTACGGAAGTAGAGGCGACCAACAATCGCAACGATACGAGGATCGAGGTTGAAGATTCCGCATTCATAAACTGCTTGGTCTCCTTTTTCCTTTATAATTTTATTAATATCTTCCTGTGCTTTTGCGACAACTTCTTCAATCTTTGCTGGTTGGATACGTCCATCGAGAATGAGGTTTTCGAGGGCGAGACGGGCAACTTGTCGGCGAACAGGATCAAATGATGAAATAACGATTGCGCCTGGAGTTTCGTCGATAACGAGTTCAACACCAGATGCGCGTTCAAATGCACGAATGTTGCGACCTTCTTTACCAATAATCTTTCCTTTGATTTCATCGTTCGGAATATTTACCGATGTCATCATCATCTCACTTGCTGTTGAAGATGCGAGGCGATTGATACTAGTCGAGAGAATATCTTTCGCGCGACGATCAAGTTTCTCGGCATTGGCGATTTCCATTTTTTGCATACGAACAAGTAAGTCTTCTTCGTATTTTTCTTCAATACCCTTAAAGAGTGTTTCGCGAGCTTCTTCAACAGAGAGATGAGCTACTTTTTCAAGTTCTTTCTCTTTCTCGGCTTGCATACCGTCAACGCGTTCTTTTATTTTCTTTACATCTTCGACTTTAATCTTGATGTTTTCGATTTCTTTATCGATTTCGACTTGGCGTGCATCGAGAAGCTCGTCTTTCTTAATAAGACGATGCTCTGTTTGTTTTAATTCTTCTTCTTTTGCCGTTGCTTGTTTTTGTGCATCACTGATGACTTCCTCTGCCTTTTTCTTGGCATCATCGACGACACGTTGTGCCTCTTCTTTTGCGCCCAACATCATCTGTTTGATTTCAAGCTCCATAGAGCCTTTCTTACCAAGTGAGATGATGAGACGCAAATAATATCCGACACCAACACCAACGAGCAGTGCGGCGGCAGAGATAAATATTGCTGTTAAACTCATATATCGGGCAGTGAGCCCTTTCAAAAACTATATCGTTCGGCGATATGTGTGGGGAAATATTCGGGGAATGATTTGATTCTTCAAAGACATATTGATTCCAAAATTATAGTCGGGGAAAGGGAACACTGAAATAAACTTTTAAATTTCGATAAACTCATAATACCAGAGAGCTGGTAAGTTGTCCACAATATTGACAAATAGAGGATTTAGGCGTAAAAATAGGAAAAATTTAAACTTAATACGTTATGAAAAAAACAATGCAAGGGGAAACGACTATTAATCCCATTCATCATTTAGGTATGACTAGATACCGATATTCTTGGATTGATCAAGGGAGATGGTTGGTTTTGATGACCATCCTGTGGGGTATGTTACTATTTTTTAATAAACGATGGGACCACGATAATCCTACTCACTATATTTTGGGATTCTTATCTACGGTGCTTTTTTTCTTTGTTGTTACAAAGTCTCGTATAAGAGAAGCATTTAAGAAAACATCACTTAAAGACATTCTTTATATTGCTCAAATTATTGGGTTAGTGTCGTCAAGGGAGACAAAGCTAGAATTAAGGAAGCATGTTTCGAGGATTGTTCATAGAAATGTAGTGGATGCTTCACCATGCAAATCTGATAAAGAAAATTGGGAACAACTTTTTGATATCATGTATGGGCATGAGATACTTGCCTTGCTTAATGCCCATCTTGCAGGTGAAACTATTACCAAAGAAGAGCTTATGCATAAAAGGATTCTTTCTTTCAAGGTCCCAATTAAAGAAAATCTAGATATTACTCTAAAGAATGGAAAAATGTCACCATGGAAGATGGATGAAGTGTACAGGGGTTTAATTTCCAAAACCTTTTTAGAGATTGATGCTGTGCTTAAAATCAGTGGACAACCTGAAACGATGAAGTTGATCGAAAAGATATATATTGAGAGTTATTTAGTATCGGCAATCGAGATTACACTCAGTAACTATCCCTTAAAACACATCAAAGGAAAAGAAATCAAACAACTCATTGCTGATTTTAAATCAATACAAAACTGTCGGTATATAGCTGATTCTTATGAATTAGTAGAGCCAAGTAGTTTTGCTCACAAGAAAGGTGTTGCTATTGTTAAGGAAGTTCTCCTAAACTGTAGTAAAGAAGCCCAAAATGAATTTCTTGCAGAAACTGATGCCTTGAACATTTAAAAAATAAAAACTTCACAAAAAATCCTCGCTGTATGCGGGGATTTTTTAGTACCTATCTCTATTTTTTGGGTTTCGCGACGATTTCATCTACAACACCATACTTTTTGGCTTCATCGGCGGTCATCCAGTAATCGCGGTCGGAGTCCTTTTCAATCTGAGGGACAGTTTGACCAGTATTTTTTGCGAGGATTTTGTTTAATGTTTCCTTTGTGCGGAGAATATGTTTCGCATTGATAGCAATATCTGATGCCTGACCTTCAGTACCACCCATGACTTGGTGAATCATAACTTCAGAATTTGGAAGAGTGAAGCGCTTACCCTTTGCTCCAGCTGAGAGAAGTACTGCCCCCATAGATGCCGCGATACCGACACAGATAGTAGAAACATCTGACTTTACGAAATTCATCGTGTCGAGGATTGCGAGTCCTGCGGTAACTGAACCGCCAGGTGAATTGATATAGAGGTGAATATCTTTCTTTGAATCAGTGTGATCGAGATAGAGGAGCTGGGCGATGACGAGATTTGCTACATGATCATCAATCGGTCCACCGAGGAAAATAATACGTTCGTTTAAAAGGCGAGAGTAGATGTCGTACGCTCGTTCTCCGAATTGAGATTTTTCTATTACAGTTGGGATTAACATAGTTTTGTTTAATGATTAATTAGTTATATACATTGAGAATCTTAATCCTAGCACATCTCGCCCCGTAGCAAGTTTGATGCGCATTAGGCAGAAAACTTTGCTTCTGGGTTACGGTTGGGATTAACATAGTGGCAGTATATCAAATAGGTACTAAAAATCAAAAATCTCCCATCGGGAGATTTTTGATTTTTAGTTAAGCTTGTTTTTCGAGGAACGTAAACACTTTTTCGTTCTCAAGCATATTTTCTATGTATGCCTGTGCACGAGCGGGGTCTGCGTCTTTGTATGCGGTCATAATCTTTTCAACTTCACCTGCAATTTCCTCATTTGTTGGTTTGAGATTTTCTTTTTCAGAAATCGTGTGAATAATCATTTGAAGTTTTGCACGTTTCTCTGCATCAGCGCGCCATTCAGCGCGGAGAGCTTCTTCTGTTTTGCCGATTTGTTTGATGTAGTCCTCAAACTTGAATCCAATGTTCGCAATATCTGCTTGGAGGCGATACATAATCTTGTCTGTTTCACCTTGGATGAGAACTTCTGGGATTTCACCGTCAGTTTTTGCAATTAATTCTTCAACGATTTTCAAACGAAGTTTGTCTTTCTCGGCGGTTTCCTTTTCGATTTTCATGTTTCCGCGAATTTTTTCTTTGAATGCTTCGACAGTTGCGAAGTCACCAAATGTTTTTACGAATGCTTCATCGAGTGGAGGAAGTTGTTCTTCAGTGAGTTCAGGGTGGTCGTGTGCTTCGTTATCCTCGTGTTCATGCTTTGGCATTGCTTGATGCGCGCGCATTTTTCGAAATTCAAGAATTGTTTTATCTACCTCCGCCTCATCAATAGCAATTTCTGTAATTGGATTGTCAGAAATTATTTTTGATGCGAGTTTTTTATATTCAGGTAACTTCATTTCAGGAAGAACGGCGGTAATAATTTTGAATTCAAGGTCAGCGCCTTTGGCGATTTTTGTAATGCCGATTTGTGGGCGACCAATAGCATCGATTTTGTGTTCTTCGATTATTGTTGGATAGGCGTCATAGAGGGCGAGTTCTGCCATCTCTTCGAGAATCATCATCTCTGTGGCATGTTCGCGGATAACATTCGCAGGCGCTTTGCCCTTGCGGAATCCTGGAAGTTCAAGACGGTCACCGATACGAGTGAGCGCTTTCTCTTCATATTTCTCAAATTCTGCCACTGGGAGCGTTCCCGTGATTTCAACTTCACTTTTTTCTAGTTTTTTTATTTCAGTTTTCATGGTTTATTTTATGCTTCCAATTTCGGAGCGTATTCTTTCTGATATTTTTCAGAACATTCTTTTAAGACTTTGATAGCTTCTTCCGGTCCATAAAATGTTTCTACAACACCAGTCCCAGGCTTTTTAAGAGCTTTAATATTTTCCCAGAAATATTTTGTTTCTTTTGTAAAATATTCTCCTAAGTCTGTGTATGACTTAATGTGGTCTGAACGCTTATCATCATTTAATACTGCGATGATTTTGTCATCAACTTCACCGCCATCAACGAATTTCATTACACCGATAACTCGTGCTTCAACGAGTGAACCCGGTACGAGTGGTTCAGTGATGTTTACGATTTCAACATCAAGTGGATCACCATCGTAATCCCATGTCATGGGAATCGCACCGTATGTGAAAGGGTATGCGAGTGATGAATATCCGACACGGTCGAGTTTGAGCTGACCACTTTCAGTAATCATTTCATATTTGTTGATACTTCCTGCTGATACTTCAATGATTACATTGATCACACCTTTTTCTTCATCAGCAAATGGAGGGAGTACATGAAGAAGGTTGTACATGAACTTTGATGGTTTTACGTTAATATTCGCCATAAATGTTTTTTGACGTATGTCAGTTATTTAATAAATTGAAAGCTAACATATTGCTTCTCGCCCCGTAGCAAGTTTGATGCGCATTCGGCATACAACTTTGCTTCTGGGGTGTTTATGTTTGCCATATAAATTTAATTACTAATTAATAATTATAGATTACGAATTATGAATGCTTAATTACTTATTAATCCGTAATTAGTTTCCAGTTCCATCATCAACAAGTCCTTCATCAAGACCTGCTTCTGTATCTTCAGATATTGTATCACTAACTTCGCTTTCAACTTCTGCGACTTCTCCGCCTTTGATATCGATTCTCCATCCAGTGAGTTTCGCAGCGAGACGAACATTTTGTCCACCTTTACCGATTGCGAGTGAGAGTTGATCAGGAGAAACTTCAACAACTGCTTTGTGTTCTTCTTCCATCACTTCAATGTCGAGAACTTTTGCTGGGGAGAGAGCACTTGTGATGAATTCACTTGGATCAGCTGACCATGGAATGATGTCGATTTTCTCGCCATTCAATTCACTCATGACTGTTGTTACGCGAACACCTTTCTGTCCGACACAAGAGCCGACAGGGTCAACGTGATCATCATTTGAATACACAGCGATTTTTGAACGCGCGCCTGCTTCACGAGCAACTGATTTGATTTCCACAACACCTGATGCGATTTCTGGTGCTTCCATCTTGAATAATCCTTCGATAAGTTGAGGATGAGTTCGAGAGAGTTTGAGGTTGACACCGCGAGGAGTTTCTTCGACAGAGTAGAGATATGCGCGGATGCGGTCGCCACGACGATAGAATTCACCAGGGATTTGTTCTTCAGGAAGCATGATGCCAGTCGCGCGATTAAAATCGATGTAAACGATTCCACGTTCTGCCTTCTGAACGAAGCCGTTGATGATTTCACCTTCTTTACTACCGTATTCATCAATAATAGCGCCACGTTCTGCTTCGCGGATTTTCTGAATGATAACTTGTTTTGCTGTTTGTGCGGCGATACGACCGTAATCTTCTTTTGATTCGAGTGGGAAAATAATTTCTTCTTCGAGTTTTGCATCACTTTTGATTTTCTTCGCATCTTCGATAAGAATATGATGTTCTTCGTTGAAGCGAACACGTGTATCGTTCTCATCAATTTCAACATCTTCATCTTCTTCCTCTGTGGTCATACGGACGAGTGATTCGTCAACAACGATTTTAACTTGGAAGAATTCCATTTTTCCTGTTTCGATGTCGATTGTGGCACGAACAATTTGCCCTTTCTTGCCGTAATCTTTCTTGTACGCGGCGGCGAGGGCTTGTTCAATAGCGTCGATAATCTTCTCGCGAGGAATTTTTCGTTCCTGTTCGAGCTGTTCGAGCGCTGATTTCATTGTTTTGAGGTCTAACATATTTAATTTTGAGGAGTGCAACGACGTAAAAATTAATTACCCTGTTAAATACGATTTGAGCCGATTTCTTAGAAATAGTTTACCTAAATGTGTTTTCAGATATTTTTCTCTATGAAACGCATCTTTTTTCGAAAGACACGACTCGTAGTACACAAGTTTGAGTGGTCGTCTGTCTTTCGTTGACGGAACGTATCCTCGTGTGTGTTGCTCAAATCGTGATTTTAAATCATCAGTACACCCAGTATAGAACCTGTTGTCCTTACTTGAATGAAGCACATAGGTGTAATAAAATTTCACCATAGATTTAAAATCATTTAACAGGGTTTTAAAAAATATAGTCGCCCTGCTCCTTATTTTTTATAAAAAAAGCCCGGTTCGAAGCCAGACTTGTTACGAGGGAATCATACTATATATAGAGACGGAGGTCAATTTTGTCTTTCGAACTCGGAGGGAGGTTTGAAAAATAAGAAAGGGCTGACAAATTTGTCAGCCCTTAAAATTCCTTGATTAAGTTTTTAATTTAGATATATCATTTGATATATAAAATACGTAGAAATAGAAAGTAACCCTGCTACACCTCCACCCGCAATCGTTGGCTCAATAATCATACCAGGTCCATTATCTATTTCAGAACTTATCTCTGCTTGATTGAATGACATGGCTAAGGTAATAATTATACCCACTATTCCACTGCTTAATTTAATCCATGGGGGCATGTTATTGATTAGAAGAACTTGATTGCTTATTGGAGCAACAATAAGGGCAATTATTGTTGTAAAAAGTATGAGCAATAATCCATATTTCTCAAACCTTTCTAATAGATTTTTTAGCATAAAATTATTATATTTAATTGGTTACCACAAACCCCCAAAAGGGTCTCTGAAAACCAATCAAATACTATGGGAAAGAGCGATATTGTTTATACATTATAATAATATATAAATTTGTCAATAAGATTTCAGCTTAACATTTCCACTTATACACCCCCAATTCCACACAAGTACATATATATGTGTTAGAATAATGACATATATGCGTATTCGAAATATTTTCATTACAGCATTTCTTTCTTTAGCCTTATTTTTCATAGGCGGACAGCATTTTGTTCAGGCGAAAACTGGTGATAATCTCTTCGGATACGCCTGGTCTAGCAATATCGGCTGGATTTCATTCAATAATTGTACGACAACATCTGCTTCGTCTTGTACAGGAAACCCTTATGGCGTAACGATGAATGAGAATAATGGCAATCTCTCTGGTGAGGCATGGTCAAGTAACATCGGCTGGATTTCATTCAACGAAACGAGCGGATGTCCTGTGTCTGGCTGTACAACACAACCAAAGGTAAATCCTGGAAATGGTACATTTTCTGGCTGGGCACGGGCTCTTTCTCATGGCGGAGGCTGGGATGGCTGGATTAATCTTTCAGGAGCGACAATGGGTGCAAATAATGGTGGGATTCGCCCTGTTTCTGGTTTTGTATGGGGTGCAGATGTTGTCGGATGGGTTGATATGTCAGGAGTTTCCTACGGTGGAGCCCCAACGACAGTGACTTTGACTGCTTCATCATGGAATAACGGTAGTTCAACCCTTACATGGACAAGTACTGGCGCCGACCGTTGTTCTGCGGTGACACCATCTGGCTGGACAGCCAAAACAACAACGAGTGATACACAAGTGATAAATAACATCACTTCTCAAACAACCTATACAATTAAATGCCAAATGGGCGAAAATGGTACACCTGTTGAGAAATCAGCGACCGTAACACCATCAGGAGCGACAGTTACCCTCTCGGCAAGTAATTGGAATGCTGGGAATTCAACTCTTACATGGACAAGTACTGGCGCTGACCGTTGTTCTGCAGTGACACCAACGGATTGGACAACAAAGACAACAGTAAATGACTCACAGGCAGTTTCTGGTATTGATTCTACAACAACCTATACTATTAGTTGTAAATACGGAGCAAACGGCACACCAGCTCAGGCTTCGGTGACTGTTTCACCTGCGACACAGAGTGTGACGTTCAGTTCATACCAACTTGGAGCTACGCAGTATATGCTTGTCTGGACAAGTACAGGTATGGATCGTTGTTCCGCAGTTACGCCTTCTGGATGGACTAGTAAGACAGCTGTCGGTGGACAGGAATTAAAAACAGACATCACTACACAAACAACATTCACTATCTCATGTAAATACGGCGCAAACGGAACGCCAATTGAGAAGTCAGTTACAATCGGAGGTTCAGGTGGAGAAGGAACTGGCCCAAAGAAAATCAAGCCAGTCTATATTCCAAAATAAAATTTTATTCGTGATATAATTACAAAAGATATTTTATGTTTACTCAAAACGATTTCACACAATCAACATTACCAAAACAAAGTAATGCGAAACAATATGTTTTGTATACGTTTATTTTCTTAATTGTACTCGCGCTCGGTGTACTTATTGGTCTTGAGATTCCTGTCATCAGGCATCGTACATATAATGATGGATGGAATGCAGCAAAAGCGCGTTTAGCAGAGTCAGAACAATTTGGTTTTCTTGAAGCTGAGCGCGAAACAAAAGTACTTGATGGAATAGTTGTTGAAATCAATGGCAATCAAATCGCAGTTGAAACAGAACCTCTCTCACCACTTGCTGATCCAGAACTTACGACTAGATTTGTCGGTCTTCTCGAGACAACAAAAGTCACGAAGATTATTTCACGAGATACCGCAACATACCAAAAAGAATTTGAAGCATATATGAAAAACGCACAAGCAGGTAAAAACAATGCCGATGCTGTTATGCCCGCTTCATTTACTGTTCTCGATGCAAAGATTACAGATGTTAAAATTGGCGACCGTGTCGTAGTTACCGCTGGAGAAAATATTGGGAATCTTAAAAAGTTTGGAGCATTAGAAATTCAAATTCAATAATTATATGAAAAAAATACTTACAACAACAAAAATAATTGTGCTCGCATGTGTACTTTCTCTCGGAGTATCGTCTGTATTTGCTGAATGGACTGCTGCACCCGCAAATCCGCCAAGTAATAATGCCCCGACACCACTTAATGTAAGCAGTACAACGCAGTCGAAAGAAGGACTTCTTTTGACGGGTGGCCTTTTTGGTAAAAATGATATTCATGTGGCAAGTGGAAAGGCATATAAATACGGTGCTACATTGTACTCTGGCACAGGAACAGAAACAATCGTTCCTGGTACAGGGGTTAACATGATGAGCGCATTACCAAGTTTGAGTAATTTCTTTTTTGGAGATACAGGTAATTTTTCTATGACGGGATCATCGAATGTGACGCTTGGGCTTGGTTCACTTAAATCAAACACAACTGGTTCATATAACGTTGCCATCGGGTCACTTCCAAACGCAGGACCACTTATTTCAAATACAACTGGATCAAACAACGTCGCCGTTGGCGCAGGAGCTCTTGCTGCAAACACGAGCGGATCATTCAATTCAGCATTTGGTACAACAGCTCTCTCTGGTAATTCAACTGGATCAAACAATGTTGCTCTTGGTTCAGGCTCGCTTTCTACAAATTTAACCGGCTCACATAATATTGGAATCGGTATCAATGCGATTGCAGGATTAAACATGAGTGGTTCAAACAATATCGGTATCGGTCAGAATGCAATCAAGAAAAATACAAGCGGTACATACAACATTGGTCTCGGATATCAATCACTGTTCAACAACAATAGTGGAGCATCAAACATTGCTGTTGGTACAAGTGCGCTTACAGGAAACACAACTGGTGGATCTAATATTGCGATAGGAACTGAAGCGTTGAAGAGTAACACAACTGGTGGATACAATATTGCAATTGGTAATGGTTCACTCTTTTATAATATGTATGGTCAATACAACGTAACTGTTGGCCCAGGATCATTTGCTTCAACAAATAGTTCACAGAATACTGGTCTCGGATATGGTGCTGGTTCAGCGAACACAAGTGGGAACAATAACGTGGCTCTTGGATACAACGCACTCTCATCGGTAACAAATGGCTATGGCAATACCGCAGTTGGTTCAGGTGCAAATGTGAACACTGGTTCGACTTCTAATTCAACTGCAGTTGGATATGGCGCGATAGCGACCGGGAATAATTCTACTGTTATTGGTGCAGGAGCAACTACTCCTACTGTGTATGGTATTCCACTTAGTAATTCTGTCATTCTTGGAAACAGCGCTGTAAACTTCGTGTTTACGTACGGCACGATTACTAGTGCTAAAAACATGGTTGCTACTGCATTTGATTGTACTGTTAATAATTATGCTGGATGTTTTCGTATACCATCTGACTTTCGTTTGAAAAAAGATATTAAAGAGGACAATCTTGGTCTTGATTTTATTATGAAATTGAAACCAGTAACCTTTAAATACAAGAAAGGCGCGGGTAATACCTTGAATGGCTTGATTGCGCAGGAAGTAGAACAGGCACTTAAAGAGTTAAATATAAACTTTAGTGGTCTTGTTCGTCCATCGCCAGTTAATGAATATTACAGTTTGGATTACAGTAACTTTGTGGTTCCACTCATCAATGCAGTTCAAGATCAACAAAAAGAAATTGATGTATTAAAAGCAAAAAATGCTAATTTTGAAGCACGCTTAAAAGCTCTCGAAGAAAAATTGAGATAAAATTGATTTCGTACTCGTACTCAATAACAATCAAAATAAAGGAATTATAGTTCATTTTTAACATCAAAAGTCCCACAGTAGCAATGCTATCTGTGGGACTTTTTGTATGTGTTGACATTATTTCTATATTTGCTAGTATGGAGCAATCGTATCTATCTCCCGTTTTGGGAGATCTTCCGTAAGGGAGACGAACTATTATTATAATTTTATGTTGGTGTGTGTAATAGAGTAAGGTTTCTCGTATATTCTGTTATTCATATCAACCAATAATTCATATATGGCAGAAGAATTTAATCGAGATAAGCCACACGTAAATGTGGGTACTATTGGTCACGTTGACCACGGTAAAACAACGCTTACAGCGGCTATTCTCCAGGTCCTCTCACGTCAAGGTGGTGGATATGGTGCTAAAATTAAAGGTGTTGATCAAATCGACTCTGCGCCTGAAGAAAAAGCTCGTGGTATCACGATCGCTCTTTCTCACAACGAGTACTGGACTCCAGCTCGTCACTACGCTCACATTGATGCTCCAGGTCACGCGGACTACATCAAAAACATGATTACAGGTGCTGCCCAAATGGACGGTGCGGTTATTGTTGTTGCTGCTACTGATGGTGTTATGCCACAGACACGTGAACACGTTCTCCTTGCAAAGCAGGTTGGTGTTCCAAAAATCATCGTGTTCCTCAACAAGTGCGACATGGTTGATGACAAGGATATGCTTGATCTCGTTGAAGAAGAAGTTCGTGAACTCCTTACAAAACAAGGTTTTGATGGTGCTGCAACTCCAGTTATTCGTGGTTCAGGTCTTAAGGCTCTCGAATCAGCAAATAACGATGACGAATGGGCAAAGAAAGTTCTTGAACTTACAAACGCTCTTGATACATATATCCCAACACCAGAACGCGATGTTACAAAGCCATTCCTTATGCCTATCGAAGACATCTTCTCTATTGAAGGTCGCGGTACAGTGGTAACTGGTAAAATCGAACGTGGTATCGTAAAGGTTGGTGAAGACGTTGAAATTGTTGGTATTAAAGATACAGCAAAGACAACAGTTACTGGTATTGAAATGTTCAACAAAAACTTGAAAGAAGGAATGGCCGGTGACAACGCTGGTATTCTTATCCGCGGTATCAAAAAAGAAGATATCACTCGCGGTCAGGTTCTTTGTAAGCCAGGAACAGTTACTCCTCACTCAGAATTCGAATGTGAAGTGTACATCTTGAAGAAGGAAGAAGGTGGTCGCCACACTCCATTCTTTACTGGTTACAAGCCACAGTTCTATATCCGTACAACAGACGTAACTGGTGAATCAACACTTCCAACAGGAATTGAAATGGTTATGCCAGGAGACACAGTGAAGCTTTCAGTTAAACTCGTTACTCCAGTTGCCCTCGAAGAACAACAGCGCTTTGCTATCCGTGAAGGAGGTAAGACTGTAGGTGCAGGTGTGGTAACAAAAATCATTAAGTAATAGCTACGAGCATTTAGCGGTTAGCCCTTAGCAGTAGTGCTATCGGCTAAAAGCTATCGGCTAAAAGCTACCCTATATGGCAACAGAATTAAAAACAAAAAAAACAACGACGAAAAAAGTGAAGGAAGACACAGCAACTGTCCAGCTTCGCATTCGCGTACGAGCATACGAGAACAAGATCTTAGACGCATCCGTCAAACAGATCATTGATACAGCTCTTCGCTATGATGCAAAGATTATTGGACCAATTCCACTTCCGACTGAAATTAAGAAATACACAGTCAACCGTGCGTCGTTCGTATTTAAAAATGCTCGTGAACAGTTCGAGATTCGTATCCACAAACGTGTGATTGATATCTTGAACCCTAATCAGAAAACAATCGAAGCACTCACAAGCTTGTCGCTACCATCTGGTGTCGATATTGATGTGAAGATGATGTAAGTGAACATAACGAGCGGTAGGGGGATACGGATTTTCCAAAATTTCACCTCGTTCAATTAAGAAAATAAATATGAAATTCATTCTTGGAAAAAAACAGAATATGATGCAGTGTTTCAATGATGACGGTACAGTAGTTCCGGCGACGGTTATTGCTGCGGGTCCTCTTGTTGTTACACAGGTCAAGACTCCTGATACTGACGGATATACTGCCGTACAGGTTGCCTTTGAAGACCAGAAGACATCTCGTGCAACAAAAGCGCATCTCGGGCATGTCCTACCAGCACAAACAGGCAAAGAAGATTCACCGAGTACAGCAGGTGCCTTTAAGCATCTACGTGAATTTCGTGATATCGAAGAAATTGCTGTCGGAGACCATATTACTGTTGATGTGTTTTCAGTTGGTGACGTAGTCACTGTATCTGGACTTTCAAAAGGTAAAGGATTCCAAGGTGTTGTGAAGCGTCATGGCTTCGCGGGAGGTCCTCGTACTCACGGTCAGAAACACTCAGAACGTGAACCAGGTTCTATTGGTGGAGGTCTTCGAAATAAAGTTCCGAAAGGCATGCGCATGGCAGGTCGCATGGGTGGTGATCGTATTACTGTCAAAAATTTGGAAGTCATCGGTGTCGACCGTGAGAATAATCAGATTCTTATCAAGGGTGCTATTCCAGGAAGACGCGGAACACTCGTAGAAATCGTTGGCTAAATCGTATGGAAACACAAATCTACAATCAAAAAGCAAAATCAGTTGGAACACTTACACTTCCAGAATCAATATTTGGCCTCAAGCCAAATGCTGACCTTGTTCACCAAGTAGTAACTGCGATGCAGGCAAATGCCCGTACTCCTGTTGCTCACACAAAAACACGCGGAGAAGTTCGCGGTGGAGGTAAGAAGCCATGGAAACAGAAAGGTACTGGTCGTGCACGTCACGGATCATCACGCTCACCTATCTGGGTTGGTGGAGGTATTACTCATGGTCCTCGCAATGATAAGAGTTACGAACAGAAAATCAATAAAAAGATGCGCGCAAAGGCACTCTTTACTGTGTTGTCTGAAAAATATCGTCGAGGCCAGATTCTTTTTGTGGAAGAACTTTCACTCAAAGCAATTAAGACAAAAGACGCAAGTGAAGTTCTAAAGACATTTGCAACAATCAAAGGATTCGAAAAGATGTATGGTGGTAAAAAGCCAAATACGTTCATCACTGTACCTGCAAAAGGTGAAACAGTGAAGAAAAGTTTTGCAAATATCCCAACTGTTGAAGTGGATGAAGTTCGTAACCTTAACCCTGTCGACGTACTTGCTCACAAGTATCTCATTATTACTCAACCAACAGAAAGTATTGCCTTTCTTGGTGGTAAAATCGAGAAGAAATAACTTATATGAAAAAAGCTACAGTTACAAAAACAAAGAAGGCTGAAAAAGTGAAGGATACAAAAACTCATCCACTTATTAAAGGTTTGCGTATGACAGAAAAGTCAGCACTTGGTGCTGACAAGGGTGTGTACACATTCAATGTAATGCCAAACTCAACAAAGAATGAGATTAAGAAAGCAATCAAAGTGCTTTACGGTGTAACACCAGTGAAAGTTGGTATTACTCAGGTTGCAAAAAAGGTAATCTTTCGTCGCGGTGTTCTTGGTACAAAATCAGGCGGAAAGAAAGCGGTCGTTTATTTGAAGAAAGGTGACACAATAACATTCGCATAATTTTATGAAAAGCTATAGACCAACAACTCCATCAAAGCGACATCAGACAACGGTAACCTACCGAGGGGTACTTACTACGAATAAGCCAGAAAAGTCTCTCACACACGGTTTCAAGCGTTCTGTAGGACGTAATAGTCAGGGTCGTATCACAACTCGTCATAAAGGTGGCGGACACAAGCGACTGTATCGTGAGATTGATTTTAAATACAACAAGATTGATATTCCAGCAAAAATTGCTTCTATCGAATATGATCCAAACCGCAATGCATTCATCAGTCTCGTCGTGTATCGTGATGGTGAGAAGCGTTATGTCGTCGTTCCAAAATCAATGAAAGTTGGTGATACATTTATGGTTGGCGAAAAAGCTCCACTTACTACTGGAAATCGTCTCCCTCTTAAACTTATTCCCGTCGGTACATTCGTATACAATATTGAAATGAAGCCAGGAAATGGCGCAAAGCTCGTTCGTTCAGCTGGGACATTTGGTCAAGTTGTTGCGAACGACTTGGGCTACACAAACATCAAGATGCCATCAACAGAAGTCCGCAAAGTTCCTGAAAACTGTTATGCATCTATCGGTGAAGTTTCAAACTCTGAATATCATCTTCAAAACTTCGGTAAAGCAGGACGCTCACGTTGGAAGGGTATCCGCCCAACAGTTCGTGGTTCTGCGATGAACCCAGTTGATCACCCATACGGTGGAGGTGAAGGTGCACAAGGCCGAGGTCTCCGTCGTGCAAAGACTATGTGGGGTAAGCCATCAGGAAAGGGTCAGAAGACACGTACTCCAAAGAAATACTCAAATCAACTCATTGTTTCCCGCCGACGTGTCGGAAAAGCAAAGAATTCAAAATAATCTATCAATCAAAAAATGCCCCGTAGGGCATTTTTTGATTTTGTTGACAAACCAAAGAATTAGTATATTATTTGTGAAAATAAATCGCTCACTAAAAATTATACTATGGACAGAGAACAAGTAATTAATGCAATTTCCAACAAGAATGTTGGATTTCGCCAGTACTTATGGAACTTGGAACTTCAATTTCCTGAAACAGAAGATTATTGGTTTGATTTCCTTCTCCAGATAATAAATCCTGGTGGGAATCGGTATCCTGTATTACCAAAACATTTATATACAAATGAAGTTTTGGAATCTATCCGAATGACAGAAAGAAAATTGGGTGATTTCTACAATTCTTTTATGTCTACAGTCAATGGAAATCCTTTTGGGGTTTATTTTGGACTTAAGTCAACAAAAGAAAAAGGCCTTGTTTTCTATTGGTTTAATACCATTATGGTAAATCACAAGATTTACGCTGTTGATTTTACTGACCTAGATTGCACGGCTTCCTATTTTGGTTGTTCCATTCCAAAGAATTTTCTTGTAGATGTATTTTTTGAATATGATAATTATTGGGATATTCTTCAAAAGTTTGCAACTACCAAAGGTTATAATTGGATGGTTGTAACTGCTCAAATGAGGAAAGATTCTAAAGAGAGGATATCACGGGAAAATGAGGAATGGAAAAAAGAAATTCTCAATGGTCCTCATGAGATGTTGGAAAATCTATCAGGAGAAAACAAGGAACGGGTCATCAAATGGCTTTTAAAAAGTTAAACAATGGAAACAAACAGAAAGTTAAAGGCAATTTATTTTGTCTGGGGTGATGAGTATTATGCACCCTTTCCTCGTTCTTGGGATGATACCTTTGAACATTATTTATTCTTCACACGCTATGATGACGAAGATTGGCTTAGTAAAATTCTAGCGGAGTGTAATATTTCTACCAAGCAAGAATATGATGACCAGTTGGTGGTTATCGAAAAAGAGTATGAAATATATTGTGAGCAGCAATTTAAAAAAAGGCAAAGGAAAGAGCAAAAAAGAATGAACATCTATTACGAAAACTGCAGAAAAGAAGGGGTATTACCTTTTTGAGCTCTACTATCCGTTTAATTATTAAAAAACCGTCCAAGTGGCGGTTTTTTGTTGTATACTATCTAAATGGAAAAAATGTCTGAAAAAAAGAGGTTTTCAGTTGTGGCGCGAATTCGAAGTGCGAATCATGCGTTTCGAGGACTCAGAATATTTATCAAAACATGTCATAACGCGTGGGGCTATTTATTTTTTACTGCGCTAGCGATATATCTTGGAATTATTCTTTCTATTTCTAGTGTTGAATGGATTTTGCTCATTCTAACTATTGGTTTTGTATTTTTTGCTGAAATTATAAATACTGCGATTGAAATAGATATGGACCTAACGAGTCCAAACTATCATCCCTATGCTCGTGACACAAAAGATGTAGGAGCTGGCGCAACAGTATTTGTTGTGATTATAAGTTGGATTGTTGGTCTAATAATCTTTTTACCCAAAATACTTTTATTACTGAAATAAAAAAAGGGAACGCGGAGCGTTCCCTTTTTTGTGATACTTGTTACGTGTACTAAATTACTTTTCGTTTCCAGCCATTTTTATCCCCCCAATTTTCTCTATCACTCATCCATACTTTTAATTTGTTTACATCTGCTTTTTTTATAAACGAATTTTCGTATGCAATTTGCACGAGTTCTTTGTAGGTTAATAACGAATGGGTATGGCATTTTTTGGAAAGAATTTCCTTTTCAGTTTTGCCGTAAGGTTTTTTGCCAGCAAAAATGGCATGAGCCTCAGGCAATTCATAATTAAAAATCGATAAGCAGTGTGTCACATACCCCTTTGCTTTTCTGATAGCATCTACTGCCCGGGCACTACTTCCCCCGGTTGATATGAGGTCTTCAATGAGTAAAACTTCCTGCTTTCCCAAACTTTCATCAGCACCAATTCCTTCAATTTGATTTTTCATACCATGATTTTTAGGTTTATCACGGATATATATCAATCCCAATCCAAGGGTATCTGCGAGGAGCGTTGCTGGAGGAATACCTGCTGTTGCGGTGCCGGCAATAAATTTTATCTTTGAGGTTTTTTGGTTCAAAACCAAGAGATGTAAGTTTTACAAGAAATCCCTCAATAATCAATTTACGATGCTCGGGATCCTTGAGGAACATTCTGTTGTCATTGTAGAAAGGGTTGTACGTTCCAGATGCCCATAAAAAGGGCTCTTCGAAATTAATTTTAATTGCTCCAATTTGTAATCCAGCCAAAGCGATTTCATTGGCAATTTGTTTCGGGTCTTTAATAATTGTACTCATATTCTTCTATGATTTAAAGGGTTTTCTGTATCGTATTCTTGTATGGCATGTTTGTCAAATAAAGATCGTTTTTCTTCTTTGTACCGATTTGACTTTATTTTTAGATTTGCTAGTATAGAACCCACGAGCTCTTGGTGAGCTTATTTATATTGATATGACACGATCACTCAAAAAAGGTCCATATGTTGACGAGCGAGTCCTTAAAAAGATTCTCGGCAAAAACCCTCTAGAAACAGGGGTTATTAAGACATGGTCTCGTGCGTGTGTTATCTCTCCTGAAATGGTTGGCTTCGTGTTTGGAGTCCACAACGGCAAGATTCATATCGAAGTCCTTGTGAATGAAGACATGGTGGGTCACCGATTAGGAGAATTCTCACCAACCCGCAAGTTTACTCGACACGGAGGTAAGATGCAGAAAGAACTTGAGACAAAAGCAAAAGAAGCTGAAATCTCTGCTGCCAAGGCCGCAAAAGCCGCTCCCTCTGATACTAAGAAGAAATAAACCTTAATTATGAAAGCTTTTCTCAAAAACTACAGACAGTCTCCTCGCAAGGTTCGCCTTGTAGCAGACTTACTCAAAGGCAAAAGGGTTGCCGATGCTTTTGTTGAGCTCGGCTCACTCCCAAAGCGTGCAACAGGACCTATTACCAAGCTTCTTGCTTCTGCGGTAGCAAACGCAACAAGTGCTGGTATTTCACTCGAAAACCTTCATATCGCCAATATTACAGTTAATAAAGGTATTGTTATGAAGCGTTTTATGCCTCGTGCACGCGGAAGTGCTTCACGAATCAATAAGCGCACAAGTCATGTCATGCTCACTCTTGTTGAAAAAGAATCAAAGAAGAAGGTGAAAGCAACCAAAGCAGAAAAAGCCGAAAAGAAAACCGCAACACCAAAGATTAAAAAGTCGTCTACTAAAAAGCCCGCTAAAAGCTAAACATTATGTCAAAAGTTGTCCATCCATACGCACATAGATTAGTTGTCCTCCGTGATTGGAAATCACGCTGGTTCGCTGATAAAAAATACAAGACTCTCCTAAAGGGTGACGTTGTTATTCGTGAATTTCTCGCAAAGAAACTCCGTGGATTCTATATTTCTCGTATTGAAATCGAACGTAACGTGAAGTCTACAAAGGTTATGATACACACTGCTCGACCAGGTATGATTATCGGTCGTTCAGGAGAAGGTGCAACAAAACTCAAAGCTGACCTCTTGAAAGAGATGAACAAGCGTGGAGTTGCGACACCTGAAGATTTCAAGCTTGATATCGTTGAAGTTCCTAACGCTGAAGCAGATGCTGCTATTGTTGGATGTATGATTGCTGAAGGTCTCGAAAAGCGCCTCCCATACCGACGTGTTCTCAAGCAAACAATCGAAAAGGTTATGTCTGCTCGTGGAGTAAAAGGTGCACGTATTTACCTCGGTGGCCGTCTCGGTGGTGCAGAAATCGCTCGCAGTGAACAAATCAAGCGTGGTTCTATTCCTCTTCAGACATTCCGCGCTGACGTTGATTTCGCTCGCGAAAAAGCACACATGACATACGGAGATATCGGTATCAAAGTGTGGATTTATCGTGGTGAAGTTTTTAATGATACTAAAAAATAATTTATGTTAATTCCAAAGAAAGTAAAACATAGAAAGTGGCAGACGAATCGTACGGACATGTCGAAAGTGACACCGGATACGCGTGGTGTTACTGTTGCCTTCGGATCATTTGGTCTCAAAGCTACCGCTGGTGGCCGTGTTCGCTCAAACCAAATCGAATCAGCTCGTAAAGCAGCATCTCGTGCAATCGGCAAAACAGGACGCATGTGGATTCGTGTATTCCCTGATAGACCATTTACTCAGAAGCCAGCCGAAGTGGGAATGGGTAAGGGTAAAGGTAATCCAGAAGGATACTGTCTCGATGTTCGCCCAGGTCGTGTATTATTCGAAGTCGATGGTGTGCCAGAAGCAACTGCAAAAGAAGCTCTCCGCAAAGCAGGCACAAAATTGCCAGTAACAACTCGTGTTGTTGCACGATAAACGATATGAAAAAAGAAACCACAAAAACAAATAAGACTTTGAAAGGTGTTGTTGTAAGCGACAAAATGGACAAGACAATTGTTGTCAAAGTTACTCGTTTTGTTGAGCATTCAAAATACGGAAAACGTGTTAAGAAGACAAAGAAGTACAAGGCACATGACGAAGAAAATGCAAAAAAGATTGGTGATGTAGTTGAAATCGAAGAAACTCGTCCAATCTCAAAAGATAAGAAGTTTAAAGTAATTAAATAAATTTTATGATTCAAGTTGGAACAGTAGTAAAGATCGCAGACAACGCCGGAGGTAAGATCGGTAAAGTTTTCAAAGTACTCGGCTCTTCAAAGCGTCGATATGCTTCACTTGGCGATAAAGTCATTATCTCGGTCAAGATTGCTGAACCACGCAAGGGTGTAAAGAAGAAAGATGTTCTTCAAGCCGTTGTTGTTCGTACAGTTAAAGCATTTCGCCGAAAGGATGGATCATATATCCGATTTGATGATAACGCTGTTGTAGTTCTTGAAAAAGATAAGATGGATCCAAAAGGAGGTCGTGTCTTCGGTCCAATCCCTCGTGAGCTTGCAGAACGCGGATTCCAGAAAATTATTTCATTGGCGCAGGAGGTCATTTAAGTAATTACGAATTACTAATGACGAATTAAGAATTAAAATACTATGAAAATCAAGAAAGGAGACAATGTAATAGTGATTGCCGGAGCAAGTAAAGGGAAGAAAGGCAAAGTTGTTAAAGCTATTCCAACAATGAATCAGGTTGTTGTTGATGGTGTTAATATGAAAAAGAAGTCAGTAAAAGCACGCGGTAAATCACAGGGAGGAATTATTTCAATCGCGATGCCTATTGATGCGTCTAATGTTAAGAAAGAATAATGAAGTGAAACGAAATATATTTTTCTTAACCCTGTTAAATCTTTTGCGAAGCAAAAGAAAACCCATCAAAGATTTCACAGGATTGAGAGAAATACGAAGGGTTTTATTTAACAGGGTAGTGATTTTATAAATCGCTTCGCTCATAAAAATCAACTATATGGAAACAGTAAAGCAAAAAGAAAATAAAGCATTCAAAACACTTGGCGCAAAATATGGCTACAAGAATGTTATGGCCGCACCTCATCTCGTAAAGATTGTGGTGTCTGTTGGTACAGGGTCAGCAATCAAGCGTGACAAGAATCGTAATACATTCATCATGGACCGCTTGGCAAAGATTACTGGACAGAAGCCAGCTACTCGTAAGGCAAAGAAATCAATCGCGAGTTTCAAGGTTCGCCAAGGAGATCAGATTGGTGTTATGGTTACGCTCCGCGGTGCGCGCATGTATGGATTCCTTGAAAAGTTGATTAACGTTGCAATGCCTCGTACAAAAGACTTTCGTGGTATTGAACGAAAAATTGTTGATGATATCGGCAATATGACGCTCTCAATCAAAGAACACACAATTTTCCCTGAAACAGGTGACGAAGAATTGAAAGATGTGTTTGGTCTCGGTGTAACAGTAGTTACAACAGCAAAGACTAAAGCAGAAGCTCTCGATTTCTTTGAACTCATCGGTGTACCGTTTAAGAAATAAATAACAATACAGCAAAACCCCCCGACCTAGGTCGGGGGGTTTTGCTGTTGTAGTCCATCTCTAGGATAAGAGAACATCTAAAGCTAAAGATGGGGTCTAAATTTATTGTGGTATAATTTACTTATTATTAATAGATATTTATAGGTATAGATTAATTCACATGCAAAATCACGAAATAAAGAGAATAGCGACTAGGGTGCTTATCTTTTCAGTTACTGTTTTGACTTTTGTGGCAATATTATCAATTTGGGATGTTTTTTCTGAAGAAGTACTCTGGAAATCTATTTCTACAATAGGAGTAGTAGCATTTGGCGCTCTTATTGTCATTGTAGCAACACAGGGGTTTGAGAATAAGAATTCTCAAAATTCATCTAATCAACAATAAAAATATGGAAAACATTCTTACAAAACCAATAGGACGAAAAACATATTTACTGTCTTATGCACTTTTTACAATTCTAAGTATGGGCATAATAATGGTAATCCTTAAAAGTAAGGGGCTTACACCGATGGCTCTTGTTTTTGGATCAAGTTACGGTGGGCCTATTGCAATAATAGGATTATTGGGAGGCCTAATCGGTCTTATTATTTCTTACAAGCGTTTACTCGACTTAACTACTCAAAGCTCTGCACTTCGATGGCTTCTTGTTCCAGCAATTGGGGTATTGTTAACAATGATTAACTTCATTCCCTTTGGAGAGCGTGGTCCTGTATCCTTTCTTATGTTACTTAAACCTTTTGTGTCTCTCTATGCAACTATTTTATTTTTTGCATTGGTATTTAAAAAGGGTAATCTATAACTAATATATATTCCCACGTTTGTTATAAAAATCCCTGAAAGGGGATTTTTATATTCAAATTCATAGTATATAATTACAATATGAACGAGCACCCAGATTTTAAACCTTTTGATCGTGCTAAAGACTGTCTCCAAGATTATGCAAATGATTTTGTAGCACTTCTTCGAGTGATTAAAAGCCCAGAGGGGATAGAGGGAGTACGAAATTTTTTTATTGAAGGATTT
>Ga0172380_10000372_pt1 | contig 90679 bp, 90 predicted proteins | sample Leawe162metaG_FD_119747 | JGI IMG/M metagenome (GOLD analysis project Ga0172380, IMG submission 119747) | Leachate microbial communities from a municipal landfill in Southern Ontario, Canada - Leachate well 162 metaG | ecosystem: Engineered > Solid waste > Landfill > Unclassified | place... | reverse complement strand
ATGCGGGCTGAAGGTGGGGAGGTGGCGCGGAGCGCCCCGGCTGTCGCCGGGTGCAAGAGGGTAGGGTCTTGGCAGGCTCGCGGCAGTGGAACGCTCCGCGATGTCCGTTTTTTCGGGGGTGCCGGTAGGCAGCCGTTTCTGGCTTAGCCGACGCGAGCCCGGCGGGCGGGCCGGCGCAGGGATGCCGGTCCCGATGAACTCCGCTCGAACATCGTCCCCGCCGCCGCAAGGTCGCATGGCCATACGCCCTCCCCGTGCAGCGGGAATGACGTGAGTATGGGGGACGGTTGATGGGGTGATGGACAGATTGATTCGCGCGGTCGTGCATCGTCCACAAAGCATAGTATTTTCAGCGAGTTAGACGCTGCAATCTGAAACTACCCATCGGATCTTCCTCTCCCGGAGGGAGAGGGGGACCATGCGGAGCATGGTGGAGAGGGAGACGCCACCGTCAGACGTTGATCGGCGGCGCCTCAGCGGCAGCTAACTGTTCATCCCTCTCCGACCTGGCTCCGCCAGGCCACCTCTCCCTCGCGGGAGAGGATCAGGCCTAAACCTTCGGAAACACCCCCGCTCGCGCCACCGACGACGCCGGCGGCTTGCCGATCAGGCCGCCGACCCATTGGGCGGTTTCGATAAGCTTGCCGATGTCCAGGCCGGTGTCGAAGCCGGCGCGGTCGAGCATCCAGGCCAGGTCCTCGGTGCCGATGTTGCCGGTCGCCGCCGGGGCGAACGGGCAGCCGCCCAGGCCGCCGACCGAGGCGTCGAGGATCGTCACGCCCGACTCGACGCTGGCGAAGGCGTTGGCGATGCCGGTGTTGCGGGTGTCGTGGAAGTGCATGCGCAGCGGGATGTCGCCGATCACCGTCCGCACGGCCTCGATCCGCCGGCGCACGACCCAGGGGTCGGCCACGCCGATGGTGTCGGCCAGGGCGATCTCATCGACCCGGGCGGCGACCGCCTCGCGGACGATGGCCACGACCTGGTCCTCGGGAACCTCGCCGTCGAACGGACAGCCGAAGGCCACCGAGACGGTCACCGTGATCGGCGGCCCGCCTTCGGCCTGCTTGCGGCCGGCGATGGCGGCCATGGCGGCGACCTGTTCGGCCACCGAGGCGCCCTGGTTGCGGATGCCGAAGCCGTCGCTGGCGCAGACCACCACGTTGGCCTCGTCGCAGGCGGCCGCGACGCAGCGGTCCCAGCCGCGCATGTTCAGCACCAGGCCGATGCGCGAGCGGGCGTCATCGTGCGGCAGGGCGGCCATCATCTCTTCCGCGCCGGCCATCTGCGGCACGCGGGCGGGATTGACGAAGCTGACCACCTCCTGGCGGCGCACGCCGGCGGCTTCCAGCCGGCGGACCAGCTCCAGCTTCTGGCCGACGTCGAGGACCGTCTTCTCGTTCTGCAGGCCGTCGCGGGCGCCGACCTCGACGATGTCGATGAAACCGCTCACCGAACCACCTGCGGGGCCGGGGCCGGCTGGGGTTCGCCGCGATAGAGGGTCAGGGTCATGTCGTCGCCATTGGAATAATCCACGCCAGAAATGGTCCCGGCCGGACGCGGAGACAAGCCGGCGGCGGCGAGCGCGGCGAGGAAGGCGCCCTGCTCGCGCTTTTCGACCACGGCCGGACGGCCGGCGGCGATGGCGGCCGCAGCCTCCTTCGGCCCGCCCAGACCCGTGTCGGTGCCCAGCGCGAAGACCAGGCTGGGCTCGGCGTAGCCGGCCACCTCGACCGGCCCCGGCACGACCCCGGCGCGCGGGGCGAGACCCGTGCGCTCCAGGGCCATGGCCAGACGCTGCGACACCCACAGCGGCTCCAGCCGCGGGGCCAGCTGGCCGAAGAAGGCGGCGTGGGCCAGCACCCCGACGATCCCGGCCGCGACCAGCGCCATGCCGGCGGCCTTGCGGAAGATCAGCACGCCCCCGACCAGGGCCGTGACGATGAACAGTCCCGCGGTGACGGCCGCCCAGGTCAGGTCGCCGTCGTCGCCATACTGCGACAGGCCGGCGATGCTGAGGGCGGCGAACACCAGACTGGCGAAGCCCAGCGCGACGACGCCGGCGACGCGGCTGAACCGGCCCAGCGGCTCGCGCAGCGAGGCGGCCATCAGCCAGAACAGGGCGCCATGGGCCGGCAGGGTGTAGTGGGCCAGCTTGGTCGGCAGCAGCTCGAACATCAGCCAGGCCGGGATCAGCCAGCACAGGGCGAACCGCACGCCCGGCTCGGCCCGCGCCTTCCAGCCGAGGATCAGCCCCGCCGGCAGCAGCAGACTGCCCGGAAAGGTCAGCATCGGCGACAGCAGCAGGTGGTAGCCGAACAGACCGCCATGCCGCTCGTGACCGCCGACCAGCTTGGGCGCGAGGTCGCCGCCGATGGCCGCGCCCCAGAAGGCCCCGTCGCTGGCCACGGTGATCGCCCAGGCCCACGGCCCGACGATGGCCAGCACCAGCAGCGGACCCCAGCTCCAGCCCAGCGACCGGGCCCAGTCGATCCTGCGCTCCGAGGCCCACAGCGCCAGGGCCGCCATCAGCGCCACCAGCGGTCCGACCGGCCCCTTGACCAGGGTCGCCAGGGCGATGCCCAGCCAGAACAGCAGCCGGGTCTTCCAGCCGACGGGCGGACCGCCCCGATGGGCGAACCAGATCCGTCCTAGGGCCGCCAGGGCCAGGGTCGTGGTTCCGGCCAGCACGGCGTCGGTCTTGGCGATGCCCGCCTCGGTCGATAGCAGGAAGCTGGCCCCCATCATCGCCCCGGCCAGCAGCCCGGCCCTGGGTCCGAAGAACACCGCCGCGCCCCAGGCGCAGGCCGCCGCCGCCAGCATCGCCCCCAGCAGGGAGGGAAGGCGGTAGGGCCAGATGTCCCGGTCGGCGGCGTCCGACAGGGCCGCCACGCTGATCGCCTGCAGCCAGTGGATGCCGACCGGCTTCTTGTCGCGCGGCTGGTCCTGGTAGTTGATCGAGACATAGTCGTCGGCCTCGAGCATCTGGGCCGTGGCCTGGGCGAAGCGCGACTCGTCGCGGTCCAGCGGCGGCACGGCCAGCAGGCCGGGCAGGCCGGCTGCCAGAGCCACCAGCGCGGCCAGCAGCGGACCGCGCCAGCCGCGGCTCCATTGGTCGAGGCGGGATTCGAGCATCATGGAACGCCTGATAGCACGATCCTCCCCTGCGCCGTCTTTTCAGCTATAGGGGGCCATGATCGAAAAGACCTCCGCGCCGCGCCGCAAGGCGCCCGCCGCCGCCAAAGCCGCCCCGAAGGCCGTGACCACGACGCCCGACTATTCCATCGTCGTACCCGTGTTCGACGAGGGCGGCGCGGCGCCGGCCCTCGCCCGCGAGATCGCCGCCGCCTTCAAGGGCAAGGCCTTCGAGATGGTGTTCGTCAACGACGCCAGCCGCGACGACACCCAGGCCCTGCTGGTCGCGCTGAAGGCCGAGCTGCCGATGCTACGGGTGCTGTCGCACCGCAGGAACGCCGGCCAGAGCCGCTCGATCCGCACCGGCATCCTGGCCGCGCGGGCGCCGATCGTGGTGACCCTCGACGGCGACGGCCAGAACGACCCGGCCGACGCCCCGCGCCTGGCCGAGGCGCTCAAGGCCGGTCCGGCCGAGCTGGCGATGATCGGCGGCGAGCGGGTCAAGCGCCAGGACAGCGCGGCCAAGAAGATCGCCTCGCGCTTCGGCAACGGCGTGCGCAGCTGGCTGCTGAAGGATGGCGCGACCGACACCGGCTGCGGTCTGAAGGCCTTCCGGCGCGAGGCCTTCCTGCGCCTGCCCTACTTCGATCACATCCACCGCTACCTGCCGGCGTTGATGATCCGCGAGGGCTACCAGATCGCTTTCCAGCCGGTGAACCACCGCCATCGCGAGACCGGCGTGTCGAAATACACCAACTTCGGCCGGCTCAAGGCCTCGGTCAGCGACCTGCTGGGCGTGATGTGGCTGCAGTCCCGCGCCCGCAACCCGGGCGGCGCGGACGAGGTTTGACAGCCGTCGGTTGTTCTGGTTATGTTCCGCGGAGAGGCGGGACATGGTCTTTGCGGAACTGGATCGACGGGAACGAAAATCACGAGCGCGGAGGACGAAGCTGTTCGTCCAGATGCTGACAACCTTCGCCTATGGCTCGCTGGGGTTAGCCGTGGCTGAGCCCCTCGCCCGGTTCGCGCCGCCCGGTATAGGTCACGCGATTGCGCTCGCCTTCGGTCTGGTTTGCGCCTTCGCTGCAATCTATCTTGTACCGGAAGGAGAGCGTTATGGCCCAGATTGACCCCGGACTCGCCGCGATGTTGATCCTGCTGATGTCGCTCATCGTCGGCTATACCTTCTATCTCAAGTTCAGCATCCGCCGGCTCGACCGCATCATCGCGGAGAAGGAAGCGGCGATGAACGCGCCGGATGAGACAGCCGCCACGCCCCGCTGAGGCGAGCCCGCTTCACCCCACGGCCGAAAGGCGTTAACCGTTGCGAACCGGGGTTATCCCGGGTTGGGGAGATCTGCCCATGTTCGCCGCGTTTCCGCTGCTGGCCCTGCCCATCCTGGTCTACAACCTTGTCGCCCTGACGCTGCAGGGCGGGTTCGGATCCCAGGCGGCCAGCGCCCGGTTCTCCGAGCCGCTGTTCACCGTCGCCATGACCTCGGGCTCGCCCTGGCCCGTCAGTCTGTCGGACCTGTTGCTGGCCGGCGCGCTGGTGGTGCTGTTCATCGAGCTGCTCAAGTCCACGACCAGCCGGCGGATCGCCATCATCAACCACTCGCTGTCGATGATCCTGTTCATCGTCTGCCTGGTCGAGTTCCTGCTGGCGCCGGCCTTCGCCACCTCCGCCTTCTTCCTGATGACGGTGATGGTGCTGCTGGACGTGCTGGCCGGCTTCATCGTGACCATCGTCGCCGCCCGCCGCGATATCGACCTGGCCGGCGGCGGCGGCGACCTGAATTGAGCCGTCAGGTCAGGACGGTGAAGATCAGGGTGACGACGGCGACGTCCAGAAAGCGGATGGCGAAGAAGGACACGGGCGGCTCCGGTGTTGGATTCACCTCCGGTTAAGCAAGACCCGCGCCAGTTCGCCGCCCATGGCCCTGTTCTTCGATCAATCCTGGTTTGACGACCGCCTCGCCGGGCGGGACCTGACGCGCGGGGTGCTGGCCGCCGTCGCCGGGATGAGCGAGGCGGACCTGGCCCTGGTCTGGAAGGATCAGCGGGAACTGTCGGCCGGCGAGGTCGCCGCCTTCGCCGAACTGCTCGGCGTGAGCCCTGCCGAAGTGGCCCGCCGGGCCGGAATTTCCACCCCGGTTCCCGGCGCCGACCCGCTGGCGCGCATCGCGGCGCTGGAACGGCGCGTGGCGGCCCTGGAGGCGGAGATCGCGCGACTGAAGGGGTAGCGCCTTTTTTTTACCTCTCCAGGAGGGAGAGGGGGACCATGCGGAGCATGGTGGAGCAACCGTGTTTTCAGGCGGGGCTCCACGCGGTGTTGTTGCGGAGCATGGCGTTGAGGGTTGTGATCAGCTTTCGCATGATCGCGACGATGGCGACCTTTGGCTTTTTGCCGTTGGCGATGAGACGGTCGTAGCAGGCCTTGAAGATGGTTTGTTTGGACCGGATGGCGCCCAGAGCGGCCATGTAGAGGATATCGCGGACGGGCTTTCGGCCGCCCCAGATGGATCGCTGACCTCTCATTTTGCCGCTGTCGTGGTCGTATGGGGCTACGCCGACCAGACCGGCGATCTGTCGGTTCTCGAGTTTGCCCAGCTCGGGCAGCAGGGCCAAGAAGGTGGCGCTGGCGACCGGGCCTACGCCGGGAGCCGAGCGCAGTATCTGGCCGCGGCTGGCCAGGTCCTGATCGGCGGCCATGGCCTTGGCGATCTCCAGATCGATCAGCTTGAGATCAGCCTCCAGTCCCCGCAGACGTCGCCTGAAGGACCGCTTCAGCACCGGGTTGACCGCATGGTCGGCCTGGTTGGCCGTGCGCGTGAGGTCATGGACGATCTGCCGTCGGGCGGTAACCAGTTCGGCCAAGGCGTCGGTCACCGGATCGGACAGTGTCAGCCGGGGCGGCAAGGCCTGGGCGAACCGGGCGATCACCAGGGCGTCCAGCTTGTCGTTCTTGGCCAGCGTTCCACTTGCCATGGCGAACGCGCGCACCCGTGCGGCGTTGACCCGGGACGCCGGCAGATCCGCCTCGACCAGCGCCTTCAACAAGCCCCGTTCGTAGCCGCCGGTGGCCTCGAACGCGACCACCTCCAGCCGTTTGCCGCCAAGCCTGCGAACCAGCCTGCGCCAACCCTCCGCCGCGTTGGGCAGGCTGAACGCCTCGCCCGTCGGCAGGATCACCACATCCAGCGTCGTCATCGAGACATCGATGCCGACGATCAGAGCCTCTTGTGTCATCTTCGGTCCCTTCCTTGCTATGCGGGCTTGAACCCTCGCAACCGTTCGGGCTGGAAGACACGTCCGGAGCACCAAGCTCCACCACGGGCTCTAATCCTTGAGGGAAACGGGCTTCCGGACGTCGCGGACGGCCCTCTGCAGGGGTCGTCCGCACCCGCACTCTGCACCATCAGAAAGAAGCAAGAGGGAGACGCCGGTGAAGGCGGAGAAGTGTGCGGACCTGCTTCAGCAGCGGTTCCTCCCTCTCCGACCCGGCTCCGCCGGGCCACCTCTCCCTCCGGGAGAGGATAGGTCCCCCGTCAGATCTCGGTCTTTTTCAGCAGTCCCTTCGGCGGCCGCCGGTCATCCGGCCCTGAGAATTCCGTCTCGAGATAGGCCGCGCGGGCCTGATCGATCACCGGCTGGCCGCCGCGCAGGCCGCGTCTCTGGCCGGTCTGACCGTAGACCTGGGCGGCGAAGATCGAGTAGCCGTCGGCCGGCGCGGGGTCGGCCAGATCCTCGGCATGGGCGGCCTCGATGACGGCCGGCAGATTCGTCCCGCCATCGGCCGCGGCCGGACGGGAAACGTCCTCCGCCCGCCGGCGGGTCTGGCGGCGTTCGAACGGGCGCACGGGATCGACGGAACCGGTCATGACCCCAGCCTATCCGCGTGATCGTAAAGAAGTGGTCAGCCCTTGGCGGCGAGCTTCTCGAGCTGGGCCTGCATGGCCGCCATCTGTCGCTTGAGGTCGTTCAGGGACTCGTCGCCGGCCCCGGCGGCCGGCTCGGCCGGACGGGCCGCCGCCTCGCTCTCCTCGGTGCGACCACCGTAGCCGCCGAAGGGCGAGAACATCTTCATCGCCCGGTCGAACAGCGCCATGTTCTGGCGGACCTGCTCCTCGTAGGCGCCCAGGCCCGCGCCGGTCAGGCCCGCGCCCGGCGTCATCGCGCCGAACTGGCTGCGGAACTGTTCCTGCTGCTTGGCGAAATTGGCCAGGCTCATCTCCAGGAAGCTGGGCACGAAGGCCTGCATCTGGCCGCCGTAGAAGCCGATCAGCTGGCGCAGGAACTGGATCGGCAACAGGTTCTGGCCGCCGCCGCGGTTCTCTTCCTCGAAGATGATCTGGGTCAGGACGGGACGGGTGATGTCCTCGCCGGTCTTGGCGTCATAGACCACGAAATCGACGCCCTCCTTGACCATGTCCGACAGGTGCTCGAGCGTGACGTACGAACTGGACGCCGTGTTGTAGAGCCGGCGGTTCGCATATTTCTTGATCACGACGCGATCGCCGCCGTTTTTCTGTCCGGCGGCATTTTCGCCGGTCTGGGGCTTCTCGGACATTTCCATTCCCTGAAGAACGCTTCCCGCGCTTTTTGGCGCCGCACTATCGCGGATGCAAAGGCATGACGAAAGGGTCGTTTTGCTGCGCAGCATATTGCGGTGCAAAATGAAGGCGTGACGAACCCCGTCTGTCTATGCAAGGTGCGGCCTCGCAACAAAAAATGAGCGCTCCGGGCTCGCACGGCCGGGCGCCGCGCAGGGAACGACGGAGAGACTTCCATGACCGACATCGTAATCGTTTCGGCTGCCCGCACGCCCGTGGGGTCGTTCAACGGCGCCCTCGCCAGCCTGCCCGCGCACGAGCTGGGCAGGATCGCCATCCAGGCCGCCGTCGAGCGCGCCGGCATCGCCGCCAGCGACGTCGACGAGGTGATCATGGGCCAGGTGCTGCAGGCCGGCTCCGGCCAGGGCCCCGCTCGCCAGGCCGCCGTCAACGCCGGCATCCCCGTCGAGAGCCCGGCCTGGAGCCTGAACCAGCTGTGCGGCTCGGGCCTGCGCGCCGTGGCGCTGGCGGCCCAGCAGATCGCCGACGGCTCGGCCAGCGTGGTCGTCGCCGGCGGCCAGGAAAGCATGAGCCAGTCACCGCACGCGGCCAACCTGCGCAACGGCCAGAAGATGGGCGACCTGGGCTTTGTCGACACCATGATCAAGGACGGCCTGTGGGACGCCTTCCACGGCTACCACATGGGCCAGACGGCCGAGAACATCGCCGTTCGCTGGCAGATTACCCGCGAAGACCAGGACCGCTTCGCCGTCGCCTCGCAGAACAAGGCCGAAGCCGCCCAGAAGGCCGGCAAATTCGCTGGCGAGATCGCCCCGGTGACGATCAAGGGCCGCAAGGGCGACACCGTGGTCGACCAGGACGAATACATCCGCCACGGCGCGACCTACGAAAGCCTGTCGGGCCTGCGCCCGGCCTTCGCCAAGGACGGCACGGTGACCGCCGCCAACGCCTCGGGCCTCAATGACGGCGCCGCGGCCCTGGTGCTGATGACGGCCGCCGAGGCGAAGAAGCGCGGCCTGACGCCGCTGGCCCGCATCGCCAGCTGGGCCAGCGCCGGCGTCGAGCCGGAGATCATGGGCACGGGCCCGATCCCGGCGATGAAGAAGGCCCTCGACAAGGCCGGCTGGACCGTCGCCGACCTGGACCTGATCGAGTCCAACGAGGCCTTCGCCGCCCAGTCGCTGTCGGTGGTCCGCGAGCTGGGCCTCGACCCGGCCAAGACCAACGTCAATGGCGGCGCGATCGCCATCGGCCACCCCATCGGCGCCTCCGGCGCGCGCATCCTCACCACCCTGCTGCACGAGATGAAGCGGTCCGGCGCGAAGAAGGGCGCCGCGACCCTCTGCGTCGGCGGCGGCATGGGCGTGGCGATGTGCGTCGAGGCGGTCTGAAGACTCGACCCTTCTCCCCTTGCGGGAGAAGGTGTCAGGCGGAGCCTGACGGATGAGGGGTCTCGCCGGCTTTGGCGGGTTGGCCGGCGGACGCCCTCGAACGACTTTCAACCCCTCATCCGACCGCTAACGCGGCCACCTTCTCCCGCAAGGGGAGAAGGACGACAACAACAATAAGGGAAGAAGCGCATGAGCAGGGTTGCATTCGTCACGGGCGGGACCCGGGGCATCGGCAAGGCGATCGTCGAGCGGCTGAAGGCCGACGGCATGAAGGTCGCCGCCGGCTATTCGGGCAACGACAAGGCCGCCGCCGAGACCGCCGAGGAGCTGGGCGTTATGGTGGTCAAGGGCAACGTCGGCAATTTCGAGGACTGCGCCCGCGCGGTGAAGGTCGTCGAGGCCGAGCTGGGTCCGATCGACGTGCTGGTCAACAACGCCGGCATCACCCGTGACGGCTTCTTCCACAAGATGACCTACGAGCAGTGGAGCGAGGTCATCCGCGTCAACATGGACAGCGCCTTCAACATGACCCGTCCGGTCATCGAGGGCATGCGCGAGCGCAGCTGGGGCCGGGTGATCAACATCAGCTCGATCAACGGCCAGAAGGGCCAGGTCGGCCAGACCAACTACTCCGCCGCCAAGGCCGGCCTGATCGGCTTCACCAAGGCCCTGGCGCTCGAAAACGCCAAGAAGGGCATCACCGTCAACGTGATCTGCCCGGGCTACATCGACACCGACATGGTCGCCTCGGTGCCCGAGAACGTGCTGGCCGGCATCATCGCCGGCATCCCGGTCGGCCGCCTGGGCAAGGGCGAGGAGATCGCCGACATGGTCTCCTACCTGGCCGGCGAACGCGCGGGCTTCGTCACGGGCGCGACGTTCACGCTGAACGGCGGGCAGTATCTGGCGAGCTAGAATCAGCGGGGACATGCACTTCAGTGCGTGTCCCCTCTGTCAGGCAAGGGACACGCACTGAAGTGCATGTCCCCGTGCATGTCCCTTCCCTTGCCCCGCTCCCCGAAGCCGTCCAAGAATCGCCCCAGTCGCCGTGCAGGATTGGGGGGATGGCGAGTTTCCAAATCCGTTCGCGTTCGGCCGTGACCCTTGTCGCGGCGACGCTGACGCTGCTGTGCCTTTGCACGGCGGCGCCGGCGATCGCGCAGGACGGCTCGCTCAGGGACTTCCTGTTCGGCGACCGCCCCGGGGAAAGCCGGCGTCAGGCTCCGCCCCCGCCGGTGGCCCGTTATGTCTCCGAGACCGGCGAGGGCTTCATCCTCGACCGCTCCAGCGAGCGCACCCTGCTGCGGTTCGAGAACAGCCCCGAGATCTGGGTGCTGCAGCCGCAGATCGGGCCGCGCGGCGACGTCATCTACAAGAACGACATCGGCCAGGTGCTGCTGCGGGCCACGCGCATGGGCGGCCTGACGCTGTTCACCGGCAAACGGCCGGCCGGCGCCTCCGCCACCCTCACCGGCGCCTCGACGCCGATCCGGCTCAAGGCCATCGGCCCGGTGGTTCTCTACCGCATCCTGGAAGCATCCAGTGGCCGCGCCAGCCGGCTGACACGCCACCTGATCAGCTTCGAGGCCGAGGCGACGCCGGCCTCCTCGACCCTGATCGCCGACGCCGCCATCCTGTCCGTCATGGCCATCGAACGGGTCGCTCAACGGTCCGACGGCGCGGTCCTGACGGCCAAGATCCGGCGCGTGGTCATCGTCGAGGGCCGCAAGCCCGAGGTGGTCCTGCGCGCCGGCACCCTGCTGGTCGTGGTCACGCCCGCCCTGGGCGTCGCCGGCCGGCCCTCGTCCGACCGGATCGTCGGGGTCACGGTGAAGTAGCCGTCATCCCCTGAAGCTATCCTTGGCCGCCCGCACGGCGCCGAAGGCCTGCGCCGGATCGGCGATGTCGGGCCGCAGCAGCGGGGCGCGCAGGAACGGGTTGGTGGCCTTCTCCAGACCGATGGTCGTGGGCACCGTCCATTCGCCGCGCTCGCGGGCGGCGAAGATCGCCTCGGCGCGAGCCTTCAGCGTCGGGTCGGCATCCACCGACAGGGCGAAACGGGCATTGGAGGTGGTGTATTCATGAGCGCAGTAGACCATCGTGTTGTCCGGCAGGGCGGTCAGCTTCGCCAGGCTGTCCCACATCTGCTGGGCCGTGCCCTCGAACAGTCGGCCGCAGCCCAGGGCGAACAGGGTGTCGCCGACGAAGGCGACCTGGTCGGCCGCGTCGTGATAGCTGACGTGCCCCAGCGTATGGCCGCCGGTGTTGATCACGTCGAACCGGGTCTCGCCCAGCATGACCACGTCGCCGTCATCGACCACCCGGTCCGGCGCCGTCCCGATCCGCTCCACCTCGGCCGGGCCGACCACCTGGCAGCCCGTGGCCGCCTTGATCTCGGCGTTGCCGCCGGCGTGGTCGGGATGCCAGTGGGTGTTGAGGATGTGCGTCAGGGTCCAGCCCAGCGCCTTCAGCTCGCGCAGGATGGCGGCGGCGTCCGGCGTGTCGATCGAGGCCGCCTGGCCCGTGGCCTCGTCGCGGATCAGAAAGCCGTAGTTGTCGGACAGGCAGGAGAACTGGTGAACGGTGAGGGTCATGACGGCGCCTTGGTTGCGTGGTTCGACACGCGCCTGCGGCGCTGCTCACCATGACGTAGTCTATTGCAATTCGCCAAACCAAGTCATCCTGAGCAGGCTCTAAGGGCCGTGTTACGAAGCATGCCCTCGGGCCGGCGAAGCCGGTCCCGGGGGGACGCAAACCAGATAATGCAGGCTTTCTGACCCCATGCGCCGCGACGTTCTGGAACTCCGAACCTTCTACGCCTCCGCCCGCGGACGGGCGGCGCGGGAGATGGTCGGCCGCAAGGTCGCCGAGGCCTGGGGCGACCCGCGCGGGCTGGACCTGCTCGGCGTCGGCTACGCCACCCCCTATCTTGAGCGGTTCCGCGAGCGGGCCCGCCGGACCGTGGCGGTGATGCCCGCGACCCAGGGCGTCGAGGTCTGGCCGGCCCAGGGACGCAACCTGGCCTGCCTCGCCGACGAGACCGCCCTGCCCCTGCCCAACGCCCTGTTCGACCGGGTGCTGTGCGTGCACGCGCTGGAGGAGGCCGACGACGCCACGGCCCTGATGAGCGAGGTCTGCCGCGTGCTGGCGCCGTCCGGCCGGGTGATCGTCGCCGTGGCCGCCCGCAACGGGCTGTGGTCCAACGCCGAGGGCACGCCGTTCGGCCACGGCCGGCCCTGGAGCCGGCGACAGCTGGAACAGGTGCTGCGCGACGCCGATCTGGAGCCGTCCGGCTGGACCCGGGCCCTCTACGCCCCGCCGTTCACCTGGTCGGCCGGCTGGGCCGAGGGGTTCGAGCAGATCGGCGCCTGGCTGTGGCCGGCCTTTTCCGGCGTGGTGCTGATGGAGGCGGTCAAACAGACCTTCGCGGTGAAGCCCCGGGCGGCGCGCGCGCGGGTCCGCGTGTTCGTCCCCGGGACCCTGGTCCCCGCGCCGCCGGCGCCCGCCGGACGGACGCCCGATGCCGCAATGCAGCAAGACCCCTTGGCGACCGAGCCTGTTTCGCCCTAGCTTGGACCCCTGCCCCCGCCGCGCGATCGGAGTCGTCGCCATGAAAATGATCATCGCCGTCATCAAGCCGAGTCGCCTGGACGCCGTGCTCGACGGCGTGACCGAGGCGGGCGCATCGGGGCTGACCGTCACCGAGGTGCGCGGCTATGGCCGCCAGAAGGGCAAGACCGAGGTCTATCGCGGCGCCGAGTACGAGGTGAAGCTGCTGCCCAAGGTCAAGCTGGAGATCGCCGCCCCGGACGACGTGGTCCAGGCCGTGCTCGACGCCATCGTGCGCACGGCCAACACCGGCAAGATCGGCGACGGCAAGATCTTCGTCCTCGACCTGGAACAGGTGCTGCGCATCCGCACCGGCGAGACGGGCCCGGCGGCGATCGCGGGGTGATTTCCTGCGTCCTTCGACACGCAGCCTTCGGCTGCTGCTCAGGATGACGTACATTTTGCCTACGTCATGGTGAGCAGCGTCCCGAGCTTGTCGAGGGGCGCGTGTCGAACCACGCGACCATTCGCGCGTTGAGGCGACGGACCACCGACGGGGCGGCATGGCGGATATCCTTCGTGAGGGCGACACCTGCTGGCGGACGGCGAAGGCCGACGCCCTGGCCTTCCTCGTGGACGGGGCGGACTATTTCGCGGCCGTGAAGGCGGCCATGAGCGGGGCGCGGCGGTCGATCTGGCTGTTGGCCTGGGTGTTCGACCCGCTGACCCGGCTGGCGCCCGACCATGCCGGCCGCAGCGGCGACCCGCGCACGGCCGACCGCCTGGGGCTGCTGCTGCGGCGCATGGCGGCGCTCAACCCGGCGCTCGACGTGCGCATCCTGGCCTGGGACATGCCCTTTCCGATCAACGCCTCGCAACTGTTCGCGCCGCAGCGGGCGATGGCCGAGTTCATGGGCTCGAAGGTCGACTTCCGCCTCGACTCGACCCTGCCGGCCAGCGCCTGCCACCACCAGAAGGTGCTGGTCATCGACGGGCGGCTGGCCTTCGTCAGCGGCGGGGACCTGGGCGCCGACCGCTGGGACACCTGCGACCACGTCGATCACGACCCGCGCCGCCGGCTGCCCAACCTGCGCAGCTATCCGGCCCGGCACGACGTCTCGGTCATGCTGGAGGGCCCGGCGGCGCGGGACTGCGCCCGGCTGTTCGCCGACCGCTGGGCCAGCGCCGGGGCCGGCCATCTGGACGTGCCCGAAGCGGACTTTTCCGTGGAGTCGCCCTGGCCCGCCTCGGTGACGCCGGACCTGATCGGCCACGCCGTCAGCCTGGTGCGCACCCATCCGGGCTGGAAGGCCGAGCCCGAGGTGATGGAGGGCCTGCGCCTGCATCTGGCCGCGATCGCCTCGGCCCGCCGCTGCATCTATCTGGAGAACCAGTATCTGACCGCGCCGACCATCGTGGCGGCCCTGTCCCGCCGGCTGGCCGAGGCGGACGGGCCGGAGGTCGTCGTCATCGGGCCGGCCAACAGCGCCAGCTTTTTCGACCGGCTGGCCATGGACAGCGCCCGGATGGCCGCCATCGACGCCCTGACGGCCGCCGACGCCCACGGCCGGTTCCGCGCCTTCAGCGCCCACACCTCGGCCGGCGAGGCGATCATCGTCCATTCCAAGGTGACCATCGTCGATGACCGCTTCCTGCGGGTCGGCTCGGCCAATCTCAACAACCGCTCGGCCGGCCTCGACACCGAGCTGGACCTGGCCTTCGAGGCCGAACCCGGCCCGGCGGGCGAGGCGGCGCGGGAAACCATCGAGACCTTCCGCAACCTGCTGGTCGGCCATTACCTCGGCCGCAGCCTGCCGGAGACCGAGGCGGCCATCGCCCGCACCACCAGCCTGGCCGCGGCCATCGACCTGCTCGATCTCGCGTCGCGCCGGCTCAAGCCGGTCGAGGCCCGGCCGCTGGGACCGATCGAGCGGTTCATCAGCGCCTGGAGCCTGGGCGACCCGGTCGCGCCGTCCGACGCCTGGCGCCCCTGGGTGCGCCGCCGCCGGCTCAGGACTCAGCTGGAGATGATCCCGCCGGCGCCGGAACCGTCACCTCCAGCTCCACCACCAGCGGCAGATGGTCCGACGCCGTCCGGGCGCGCGGGTCGAAGGGCGATTCGATCGCCGTCGTCCTGATCTCGCCGGCAAGGAAGACGTGGTCGATGCGCAGCATCGGAAAGCCCGACGGAAAGGTCGCCGTCGGCGCCCGGCCGGTCCCGTTCTGGGCGTCGCGCAGCACGGCGGCCAGCATGCGGTAGGTCTGCGAGAACGGCGTGGCGTTGAAATCGCCCAGCAGCACGGCCGGGTTGTTGAAGCCCTCGGCGCCCATCCAGCGCTGGCCCAGCAGCTCGGCCGCCTGCACCTGCTGTTCGCGCGGAACCAGCCCCAGGTGGGTGTTGATCACCTGCAGCTCGACGCCGCCCAGATCGACCGCCACCCACAGCGCGCCGCGCGGCTCCAGGCCCCGCAGCCGTGGCAGGCCAGGCAGCGCGCCGGTCTTGACCAGCCGCTCGGGCAGGGCCGTCAGGATGGCGTCGCCATAGCGCTCCTCCTCGACGGTCAGGGCGGCATGGAAGTGCGAGCGCATCTCCAGCAACTCGGCCAGCCGGTGCGCCTGATCGACGCCGCCGGTGCGGCGCCGGCCGACGTCCAGCTCCTGCAGGGCGACGATGTCCGGCCGGCAGGCGGCGATGACCTCGGCCACCCGCTCGACATTGAGCTTGCGGTCCACGCCCACGCAGCGGTGGACGTTCCAGGTCATGAGACGCAGCTTCATCCGCCGAAGAGATCGCGGGGAACGCCCTCGGGTTCCACCGGATCGGTGCTTCGCCGCGCCAGCAGGAACAGCGCCGCCTCGGCCCGCCAGTTCTCCAGCGTGCTGTTTGGGTCCATCGGACGGGCGGGCCGGCCCTCCGACAGGGCGGCGCAGGCCTCGATCCGCACGTCGAGATCGGCCACCAGGGCGTTGAAGTCGGCCAGGGTGCACAGGTGGATGTTCGGCGTCGACCACCACGGCTCGGGCAGGGAGCGGGTCTCCGGCATCCGGCCGCGCCTGAGCAGGGACCAGCGCACGCGCCAGTGGCCGAAGTTGGGAAAGCTGACCACGGCCCGGTCGGCGATGCGCAGCAGCTCGCCCAGCACCTGGCGCGGGTTGCGGGTCGCCTGCAGCGTCTGGGACAGCACGGCGTAGTCGAAGGCGCCGGTCGGGAACTGGTCGAGGTCGCGGTCCGCGTCCCCCTGCATCACGGCCAGCCCGCGCGCGAGACAGGCCGACACGCCCTGGGGGCTGATCTCGACGCCGCGGCCATCGACCTGTTTCTCGCGGGCCAGCAGCTCCAGCAGCTCACCGCCGCCGCAGCCCACGTCCAGCACCCGCGCGCCGGGCCGCACCAGGCGCAGGATCTCGCGGAAGTCCTCGCGCACGCCGGTCATTTGAGGCCTCGCGCGGTGCAGACCGAGTCGAGGAAGCCGGCCAGGGCCGCGTCCATCACCGGCTCGTCGAGCAGGAAGGCGTCGTGGCCCTTGTCGCTCTCGATCTCGACGAAGCTGGCGCGGGCCCCGGCGGCGTTCAGCGCGCGCACGATGTGGCGGCTCTCCGGCGTCGGATAGAGCCAGTCGGAGGTGAACGACAGGATGCAGAAGCGGATGTCGCGCGCGCCGCTGAAGGCCTCGGCCAGCACCCCGCCATGGGCCGCGGCGAGGTCGAAATAGTCCATCGCCCGGGTGATGTAGAGGTAGCTGTTGGCGTCAAAGCGGTCGACGAACGACGCCCCCTGGTGGCGCAGATAGCTCTCGACCTGGAAGTCGGCGTCGAAGCCCCAGCTCAGGCCGTCGCGCTGCAGCTCGCGGCCGAACTTCCGCTGCAGGGCCATCTCGGACAGATAGGTGATGTGCGCGGCCATGCGGGCCACGGCCAGACCTTTCTCGGGCCGCGTGCCGTGCAGGGCGTAGTCGCCGCCGCGCCAGTCTGGGTCGGCCATGATCGCCTGGCGGCCGACCTCGTGGAAGGCGATGTTCTGGGCGCTGTGGCGGGCGGCGCCGGCGACGCAGACGGCGCTGAATATCCGCTCGGGATAGCTGGCCGCCCACTGCAGCACCTGCATGCCGCCCATCGAGCCGCCGACCACGGCCAACAGGGTCTCCACGCCCATGGCCTCGACCAGCATGGCCTGGGCCCGGACCATGTCGGCGATGGTGATGACCGGGAAGGTCAGGCCCCAGGGCCGGCCCGTCGCCGGGTTGACCGAGCCGGGCCCGGTCGAGCCCTGGCAGCCGCCGACGACATTGGCGCACAGGATGAAGTGGCGGGCCGGGTCCAGCGGCTTGCCCGGGCCGACCAGCCGGGTCCACCAGCCGGGCTTGCCGGTCACCGGGTGGGTCGCGGCCACATGCTGGTCGAGGGTCAGGGCGTGGCAGATCAGGACGGCGTTGGACCGGTCGGCGTTGAGCCGGCCATAGCTGGCCCAGGCGATCTCCAATCCCTCGATCCGGCCGCCGGAATCGAGCCGCAGCGGCTGGTCGGCGGGAAACCGCCAGACGCCGCCCTGCTGTTCGATCTCGCTCGTCGCCTCGAGGGTCATGGGCGCGTTGGACCGCCGCCGACGGCCAGTGTCAACCGGCGCCTTCCGGCGCAAGGCGACGGCGGGTATGAGAGGCGCGATGAAACGCCTGATCCTCATGCGCCACGGCAAGGCCGAACGGTCCAGCCCCGGCGGCGACTTCGAGCGCGCCCTGACCGACCGCGGCCGGTTCGACGCCGCCCTGATGGGCCGCATCCTGCTGGACGAGGGGCTGGTCCCCGACATCGGCCTGGTCTCGACCGCCCGCCGCGCGCGCCAGACCTGGGACGAGGCGTCGGCCGCCTTCGCCACGGCCGCGACCAAGGCGCTGGCCGGGCTCTACCACGCCGACGCCGGCCGCATCCTGTTCGAGGCCGAGGCCGCCGGCGTGGAGCATGAGGCGGTCATGGTGGTGGGCCACAACCCCGGCCTCCACGCCCTGACCGTGGCCCTGCTGCGCGAGGGCGGCGCCGGCTCGTCGCTGGTGTCCCGGGCCGAGAGCCGGTTCCCCACCTCGACGGTCGCCGCCTTCACCTTCGATCCCGCCGGCCGGCCGGTCTACGACGGCCTGTTCTACGCCGCCGATCACGGCGGGGGCGGCGGCGAGTGACACGGATCTACAAACTGCTGACCCGTCCCGAATGGCTGGCCGCCTCGGACGCCGGCGTGTTCACGGGATCGGCGGTCGATGTCGCCGACGGCTTCATTCACTTTTCGACGGCCGCCCAGGCCCAGGAGACCGGCCGCCGCTACTTCTCCGGACAGGCCGGACTCGTGGCCGTGGCCTTCGAGGCGGAGGCCCTGGGCGAGGGCCTGAAATGGGAGCCGTCGCGCGGCGGCGACCTGTTCCCGCATCTGTACGGCCCGCTGCCGACGGCCCTGGCCGTGGAGGCCATGCCGGTGGAGCTGGATGCCGATGGCGTTCCGATGTTGACGGGGCTGAAGGCGTGACCGCCCTCCAACTTTCCTCTCCCTCTTGGGAGAGGGGGACCACCCGAAGGGTGGTGGAGAGGGAAGCGCCGACGTTGGCCATCAACGCTCGGCCAGGCCGGCGATTGACCGACTCCCACTGGCGTCTCCCTCTCCACCATGCTCCGCATGGTCCCCCTCTCCCAAGAGGGAGAGGATAGTGGCTCTCCACGACACCCTCGCCCGCGCGCTGCACATCCTCGACCCCGAGGACGCCCACCGCGCCACCGTCGTCGGCCTGAAACTGGGCCTCGGCCCGGTCGATCGCACGCCCGCCGATCCGATCCTCGCCACCAGCCTGGCCGGCATTCCCCTCGCCTCGCCGATCGGCCTGGCCGCCGGGTTCGACAAGAACGCCGAGGTTCCGGCGGCCATGCTGCGGGCCGGGTTCGGCTTCGTCGAGTGCGGCACGGTCACGCCCCTGCCCCAGGCCGGCAATCCCCGCCCGCGCCTGTTCCGGCTGACCGAGGACCGCGCGGTCATCAACCGGATGGGCTTCAACAACGCGGGCCTGGGCCCCTTCGCGAACCGCCTCGCCCGCCGCCGCGCGGCCGGACCGGTCGGGGCCAACATCGGGGCCAACAAGGAGTCCGCCGACCGCATCGGCGACTACGTCCAGGGCCTGTCGCGCCTGTGGGGCCTGGCCGACTGGTTCACGGTCAACATCTCCTCGCCCAACACGCCCGGTCTGCGCGCATTGCAGACCCGGGCCGCGCTGGAGGACCTGCTGGGTCGGCTGGCCGAGGCCAGGCGGACCCTGACCGGCGACTGTCCGGTGTTCCTCAAGGTCGCGCCCGATCTCGAGGACGGCGAGATCGAGACCATCGTCGAGACGGTCGCCACCTTCGGCCTGCAGGGAATCATCGTCGCCAACACCACCGTCTCGCGCCCCGACGGCCTGCGTTCGCCGCTGAAGGCCCAGGCCGGCGGCCTGTCGGGCCCGCCGTTGATGGCGCTGTCGACGCGGGTGCTGGCCCGCTTCCACCAGGCCAACGACCGGGGCCTGGTCCTGATCGGCGCGGGCGGGATCGCCTCGGGGGCCGACGCCCTGGCCAAGATCCGCGCCGGGGCCAGCGCGGTGCAGCTCTATTCGGCCATGGTGTTCGAGGGACCGGGCCTGGTCGTCCGCATCAAACGGGACCTGGCCGCCCGCTTGCGGGCCGAGGGCTTCGCCTCCGTCGCCGAGGCGGTGGGCGCGGGATGACCGCCGTTTTCGCCCGATCGGCGGGCTTTGCGCCCTCGAACGGCCACGCGGCCTTGCTCTTTTCGCGTTGCGCGCGAATTGTCCTCGCGTTGCTCAGCCGTCGCACGTGAAGTAACGCATGGCCATGGTCGACGCCCCGCCGCCTGAGACGGAGACGTCCGCACCGCAAGTCCAGCCGACGCGCCGCTGGCTGTGGCCGGGCGGCCTGTCCGCGCGCCTGCTGGTGCTCACCGCCCTGTTCGTGGCGGGCGCGGCGCTGTTCGTCTTCCCGGCGACCCTGGCGGCCTATGAAGAGCAGTGGCTGCTCGACCGCATCCGGGCCGCCGAACTGGCCAGCACCATCGCCGAGGCCGACCCCGCCCGCCGCGTCACCGCCCCCGTGCGCCAGCAGCTGCTGGAGCAGGCCGGCGTCGTCTCCGTGGCGATCCAGACCGACGGCATGCGGCGGCTGATCCTGGCCGCCCCCCGCGACCTGCGCACGCCCTACATGGTCGACATGCGCAACCAGAACCCGCTGGCCTGGATGATGGCCCCGTTCCAGACCCTGTTCGGCGGCGAGGGCCGGATGGTGCGGGTGATCGCCGAGCCGCGCTTCCGCTCGGGCGAGTTCGTCGAGATCGTCACCCCGGACGCGCCGCTGCGCGCGGCGCTGCTGGGCTACCTGGGCCGGCTGATGCTGGTGACCCTGTTCGTCGCCCTGCTGGCGGGCCTGGCCGTCTATCTGGCGCTGAACGCCTTCCTCGTGCGGCCGATGCAGAAGATCACCCTGGCCATGGAGCGGTTCCGCGCCGATCCGGCCGACCCCGCCGCGCGGGTCAAGCCGTCCCGCCGCCGCGACGAGATCGGCCGGGCCGAGGTCGAGCTGGAGCGGATGCAGGTGGACCTGGTGGCCGCCCTGTCGTCCCGCGCCCGGCTGGCGCAGCTGGGCGAGGCCGTGGCCAAGATCAATCACGACCTGCGCAACATGCTGACCAGCGCCCAGATCGCCTCGGACCGGCTGGCGGCGATCGGCGATCCCAAGGTCGCCCAGGCCCTGCCGCGCCTGGAGCGGGCGCTGGACCGGGCCATCACCCTGGCCACCGACGTGCTGGCCTATGGCAAGTCGGCCGAGGCCGCGCCGGACGTGCGGCCGACGCCCCTGCGGCCGGCGCTCGAGGCGGCCGCCGAGGACGCGGGCCTCAGCGAGAGCGGCGTGCGACTGGAGACGGAGATCGGCGACGCCGAGGCCATGGTCGCCGACCCCGACCAGCTGCACCGGATTCTCGTCAATCTGCTGCGCAACGCCCGCGAGGCGATCCAGGACAAGGGGGAAGACCGGGCCGGATGCGTCCAGGCGACCCTGACGCGGCGCGACGGCCTGAGCGTGCTGCGGCTCTCCGACGATGGTCCGGGCCTGCCCGACCGCGCCATGGCCAACCTGTTCCAGCCGTTCTCGGGATCGGCCCGTCGCGGCGGCACGGGCCTGGGCCTGGCCATCTCCCGCGAGCTGGCCCAGGCGCACGGCGGCGACCTGACCCTGGTCAGCTCCTCGGCGACTGGGTCGGTGTTCGAGCTGATCCTGCCCGGCGTGGTCGAGGCGCCGGCGCCGAAGCCGCGGCGGCCGCGCCGGAAGAAGACGGAAGCCTGAAGATGCTCCCCATCGGGGGAGCTGTCCGCGAAGCGGACTGAGGGGGTCGCCCGAAATCTGAGCGGACCCCCTCCGTCGCTGCTGCGCAGCGCCACCTCCCCCATCGGGGGAGGATCAGAACCCCTTCGCCAGGCCTTCCCGCCGGGGATCGGCGCCACCGACCAGGCCGCCGGGGGTGACCAGCACGCCATGCAGGCCGGAGTTCTCGCCGGCGGTGTTGGTGAACACCACGCCCCGCGCCTTGAGCCCCTCGACCACGCCGGGCGGATAGCGGGCCGGTTCGCTGCTGAACCGGTCGCCCCGGGCCACCAGATTGGGCAGGCCGAAGGCCTCCGCCGGGGCCAGCTTCCAGTCGAGGATCCCGACCAGGGCCTTGAGATTGTAGGCGATGATCGAGTTGCCGCCGGGCGAGCCCAGCGCGGCCACGAGCCTGCCCTGGCGGTCCAGCACGATGACCGGAGACATCGACGAGCGCGGCCGTTTGCCCGGAGCCACCGCGTTGGCCGCCGGGGCGCCGTCCCTGTCGGTCGGCGAGAAGCTGAAATCGGTCAGCTGGTTGTTGAGGAAGAAGCCGCCGACCATCCGGCCCGAGCCGAAGATGCTCTCGACCGTGGTGGTCATCGAGACCACGTTGCCCCTGGCGTCAACGACGACGAAGTGGGAGGTGCCACCCGGCTCGATCGTGCGGTCGGGGCCGCGCACGCCGGCGCCGTCGGGCTTGCCGAAGGTCGGGACCGGCCCGGCCCGGTCGCCGATCAGGGCCGCGCGCGCATCGACATAGGCCGGCTTGAGCAGACCCGCGACCGGGACTTCGACGTCGCCGACATAGCGGTCGCGGTCGGCGTACATCAGCCGCTCGGCCTCGGCCAGCTGGACCCAGGCGACCGGGTCGGCCGGGCCGCGTTCGGCGATGTCGGTCCGCTCGAGCAGCATCAGCCCCTGCAGCAGCCCCACGCCGCTCGACGGCGGATTGGCCGTGCAGACCACATAGATGCGGTAGGGCCGGCAAAGCGCCGCCGCCGAGCGCGGCCGGTAGGCGCGGATGTCGGCCAGCGTCATGGCGCCCGGCAGATCCCCCTCGTGCAGGCGGGCGACGATGCCCTGGGCGATCGGCCCCTCGTAGAGGGCGTCCGGCCCCTCGGCCGCCAGCCGGCGGACCGTGGCCGCGTAGTCGGGGTTCTTCAGCAGGTCGCCGGCCTGGATGCGCGTCCCGTCGGGGCGGGCGAAATAGCGGCGGCTGTCGGGCGTGCCGGCCTGGGGAAAGGGGCTGGCGATCATGCCGGCCAGCCGGGGGCTGACGGTGAAGCCGTCGGCGGCCAGCCGCCCGGCCTCGCCGAACAGGCTGGGCCAGGGCAGCGCGCCGTGCTCCCTGTGCGCCATGGCCAGCATGGCGACCGCGCCGGGCACGCCCGTCGAACGGCCGCTGAGCACCGCCGTCGCGAACGGCAGCGGCTTGCCGTCGGCGCCCAGGAACAGGTCCGGCCCAGCGCCGACGGGCGCGGTCTCGCGGCCGTCGTAGGCGGTCACCGACCGGGTCGCCGCGTCGTAGTAGACCATGAAGGCGCCGCCCCCGAGGCCCGAGCTCTGCGGCTCGACCAGGCCCAGCACGGCCTGCACGGCGACGGCCGCGTCGATCGCCGAGCCGCCCTCGCGCAGGACCTTGAGGCCCGCCTCCGTCGCCAGCGGATTGGCCGAGGCCACCATGACCCGGTCGCCGGCCAGCGGCGCGGCGGCCGGCTCGCGCGGCAGCAGCGAACACCCGGCCAGGAACAGGGCGGCGAAGAGGCTGAGAAGGCGCATGCGAACTCCGGACAGGACCGTTTCAACATAGGGCCCGCGCGGCGAAGGGAAAGCCCCGCGCATGGACAAGTTGGGGAGGTCGTGCGACTCGAATGGCATGAAAAAGGCCCACCCCGGACCCCGCAACCTGATCACCGACGTCGCCGGCCTGACGGTCGGCCAGGCCCAGGACGAGGCCGCCCGCACCGGTGTGACCGTGATCCTGCCGACCGAGCGGGCCGTCTGCGCCGTCGATGTGCGCGGCGGCGGCCCGGGCACGCGCGAGACCGACGCCCTGAACCCCGAGAACCTCGTCGGCTCGGTCGATGCGGTGGTGCTGTCGGGCGGCTCGATGTACGGCCTGGCCGCCGGCGACGGCGTGGCCGCCTGGCTGGGCGCCCAGGGCCGCGGCTTCCGCGTCTCGCCGCTGCCGGAGGTGCCGCCCTCGCCGATCGTGCCGGCGGCCATCCTGTTCGATCTGGGCAATGGCGGCGACAAGCGCTGGGGCCTGGAACCGCCCTACCGCCGGCTGGCGATCGAGGCGGCCGAGGCCGCGGGCCTCGACGTCGCCCTGGGCGTGGTCGGGGCCGGCTATGGCGCCAAGGCCGGACTGCTCAAGGGCGGCACGGGCTCGGCCTCGATCGTCACGCACGACGGCTACACGGTCGGCGCCCTGGCCTGCGTCAACAGCTTCGGCTCGGTGGTCGGCGGCGACGGCGTGACCTTCTGGGCCGCGCCGTTCGAGATCGACGGCGAGTTCGGCGGCCGCTCGCCGGCGGGCCTGTCGATCGGGCCCGACGACTGGGGCTTGGCCAAGGGCAACCCCGCGGCCCGCGAGAACACCACCATCGGCTGCGTGGCCACCGACGCGGCCCTGACCCCCGCACAGGCCAGGCGCGTGGCGATCATGGCCCAGGCGGGCCTGGCCCAGGCCATCCGGCCGATCCACGCGCCGTTCGACGGCGACGTGGTGTTCGCCCTCTCCACCGGCCGTCTGGAACTGGGCGAGGCCCCCGACCGCATGGTCGCGCGCCTGGGCGCCCTGGCGGCTGACTGCCTGGCCCGCGCGGTGGCCCGTGGGGTCTACGAGGCCGTCCCCTGGCCCGGCTGCGACGCGCCGGCCTGGCGAAGTCTGTCAAAGACTTAACGACCGCCGGTATCTGGAGCATGCTACGGGCGCGCCCCTCGGAGGCCTTCGCCTCCGGACGGCGCGGCCTGAGCGAGATCAACGTCCGCTCGCCGCCGCGCCGCCTAGGGTGGGACTCTGGATCAGGAGGCGTGTGCGATGAAGCGTTCGGTGAAGATTTCGGGTCGCGTGCTGCTGGCCGGCGCGGCGATCCTCGGCGCGGGCGCGGCCGCCCCTCCGGCGGTCAAACAGGTGGTCACCGGTCCGGTGGCGACCTACTGGATGAGCGCCCAGACTAGCAGCGGCATGACCATGGGCGGCGGGCGGCCGTCGATGGCCGCGATGATGGGCATGGGCCGCGGCGGCAATGTCTCCAGGAGCCTGACGCTGCAGCTGGGATCGTCGCAGACCCCGGCCGGCGCGCCGACCGCCGAGCACCTGCCGCCTTCGGTCCTCGGCGCCGGGCCCAGCCTGCCGCTGCTGACCCCGCGCCAGGCCCCCGCGACGGCCACCCGCGAGGAGCCGGGCATGCCGCAATCCTACGAGAAGCCGCGCGGCAAGATGCTGATCTACTGGGGCTGCGGCGACCGCGCCCGGCCCGGCCAGCCGGTGGTCATCGACTTCGCCAGGGTCGCCGAGGGCCAGGTTCCGCCGGCCTTCACCCAGATGATGCAGGGGCTGCGGGTCAGCCCGATGCAGCCGCCGTCGCCGACCCGCAACAAGACCTACGGCGAGTGGCCCAACGAACGCACGCGCACCCAGGTCCCGGGCGGCGGCTCCCTGACCGGGGCGCACACCATCCGCGGCAACTACAGCCCGCAGATCCAGTTCTCCATGACGCCGAACCAGGACTTCCTGCCGCCGGTGCGGATGACCACCAACAGCCCCAGCGCCGCCGGGGGCTTCCAGCTGGGCTGGCGGCCCGTCGATGGGGCTGTCGGCTACATGGCCGGGGCGATGGGCGGCGACGGCGAGACGGTCGTGCTGTGGAGCTCCAGCGAGGTCTCCAGCCTGCTGTTCGCCCTGCCTGACTATCTCAAGCCGGCGGACGTGACGCGGCTGCTGGCCAGCAAGGCCCTGATGGCGCCGAGCCAGACCAGCTGCACGGTGCCGAAGGAGGTCGCCGACGCCGCGCCGCAGGCGATGTACCAGTTCGTCGCCTATGGCGGCGAGGCCAACTTCAGCTACCCGGAGCGCCCGGCCGATCCGAAACAGGCCTGGAACATCGCCTGGACGGTCAAGGTCCGCTACCGCTCGGCGACGGGCGGCATGCTCGGCATGGAGATGCCCGGCGCCGATGATGACGACGCCGAGGAAAGCCCGGCCGGGACCTCCGGCGGGCCCAAACCGGCCAAGCCCGCCCGGCCGCGCGGAACCGATTTCCTGCGCGGTCTGGGGGTGCCGATTCCGGGCGGCCGCTGATTGTTTGAAAAAGGCCCGGTCGGGCGCTTGCCATTCGGCGAGAGCCCGACTAGGTTCCGCGCCCTCGCAGCAGGCCTAGAACGGCCCCCGCGAAGTGCGCGCCCGTAGCTCAGCTGGATAGAGCATCAGACTACGAATCTGAGGGTCGGACGTTCGAATCGTTCCGGGCGCGCCATTTTTTCCATAAAAGTCAGCACATTAGATTTCGCGCACTCGGGCGGCACCAGCGCGACGCGTTTAGTGGGGCAGTCGAGCACTGCCAATGCGCAAGCCCAGCCAACGCGACGGCCTACTGGACACCGATGTTGCCTCAGCTAGGCTGCCGGCCGCATTGGAATCGGAAAGTTGAGCGGGTGGAGAAGCCAGACGAAGGCGGGACCAGGGATCTGGTCAACCATTTCAGAGACGAGGCTGCCACCTATCGTCGGCAATGGACCCTCTCCCTCGGCATTGGCTGTGGCGGCGCAGCCATCGCGCTCATTTCGCTCGCGGCGAATCTTCCAGATCCCAACTACGCGTTTCGCCTCTTTGCGCCGTCGCTCTGGCTCTTCCTGGGCGGCATCGTTGCAGCTGCAGGAAGCCTGCCGGTCGCAGCCTTGCGGTCAAGCAGCATGGGGGAGCACTACGCGGCCTCGTTCAATCGTGATCAGTACCAGGCTGCGACGAGGCAGCTCCCGGAACACATCAGCTCACCCGAGAGCATGGCGGAACGGATGAATGCGCCACGCAACGAGCCCATCCGAAAGGGCAACAAGGCTCATGACCGGGCCGAACGAGCTTGGCGGGCGCGCGACCTCTGGAGCGGCGTCCTGCACGGGCTGCTGGCCGTGGCGGCGGTGGCCTTTGTCGTGGGAGTCGCTCTTCCTCTGATTCACATCTCGACCGGCGGATTTCTCGCCCCTGCGCCGACAGTCGGCGACAAAGGGCGTCCGGCTTCAGGAGGCGCTACTGAGCCGCCTCCTGGGAAAACAGAACCGCAAGCAGACGGCGAGTGAGCTCATCGTCGTCGGCGCCCTTCCAGCGGTTTATGAAGCGGCAAACGATCTGGACGTTGTCGGCCGTGTAGTGGCCGGCGCTGTCGATGCGGTCCAGCGAGGCCAGCATCTGCTTGTCTTCACATTCGCCAGAGTAGCCGAGCGGCAGGCCGGTCAGGGCGCATCGATCCTCCTGCTCGCCCATGAGCCTGAGGATCAGCGCCTCACACTCGTCCCGGCTGAGGGTGGTGGTCTTCACCTTGACCGTCCGCTCGACCGTCTGACCGTTCGCCTGGGCGACCGTGCCGAGCATGGTGCCGGCCATGTCGGCAGCCGACTTCTCCTTGGACGAAAAGATTCGTCCCGGGTTCCTCTTGGCCTCGGCCGCCTTCGCGGCGAACAGCGGCAGGCTGTGCCAGAAGTCGAGGGGCACGCCCGCCACGAGAGCGCGGGCATAGTCGGCATAGCCTCGGTCGTTGCCCAGACTCTGGAACGTCGCCTCGGTCGCCAGGAAGTCCTGCGCCTTGCGATGCAGGGCAGACCACCGGATCGGCCGGCCCTCGGCATCTTGATTCGACCAAGGGAGGCAGCGCTTTTCGAGAACCCATACCTGGGGCCCGTTCCGATCCGGTCGATCGGACGGCTGAAGGGTTTCAGTCAGCCCGCCAGCAAGGGAGCGAGTCCACCAGATCGAGTCGCCCTGGCGGCTCATCCAAAGGTCGTCTTCGCTGTCCCGGAGCTCGTTGATGAGGTTGAACCATCGGCCCGCCGTAGGCCGTGTTGGACGAAGGCCCAGGGCGGTGACGGTCTTTGCCATTGCTGCGGCAATGAACCCATCACGGTCGCCGGCGCGCCAGAAGTCGTGAACGGCGACATCATCGAAGGTGGCCAGGGTGCTGTTGGCCTTGCACTGCGGCCACAGGCTGTTTCCCTGGCCGAAGTTGGCGACATAGACCCTCGTGCTCAAGCCAGCCCCCGCGCTGCGAGCAAAACGCTCCTCGGCACCATCGAACGAGCGAGTTACCAGAGCGTCACTTCGGTGCCATTGGACTTGCAAAGCCGAGCCCTTGGCAAAGCACTAATCCAGTCTACGCTGAGTCTATCCATCGAAGCTGGCGGGGCGAAAAGATGCAGCTGAGCGAATTCATCGAGTCAACCATTTTTGAGATCGCATTGGGCGTTGCTCGATCCAAGGTCGCCTGCAAAGACCTCATCTCCGTTTCGCCTGGAAGCCTGAATGGCAAAAGGCGCGAGCAGGAGTCGACGGTAGATTTCGACGTGGCACTCAAACTGTCTACCGCCTCAACTTCATCCGGCCAGGCCGGCGGTTCCGCGAAGGCGAGGCTGAGGATTATGGTGGTAGACGCTGATGTCAGCGTCGGTGGCCAGAAAGCAGGCAGCGAAACTGATGCGAGCGAGCAGACCCACCGGGTGAGCTTCTCAGTGCCAGTGTTCCTCAATGCACATCACAGAGCAGACCCGGCCTTCACGACTGAACTGGTTGAGGTGCTGCGCCAGTTTGAGAATCGGTAGATCCGAGCGGCGCCATTTCATCGGGCTCAAGTTCTCACGCCCCCTAAAACCCCCGCGCCTCCAGCCACCCCGTCACCGCGCCCACCGCTTCCGGCAGCAGGTCATACCGCTCGATGTAGTAGTGATCCGCGCCCTTCACCTCGACGAAGGTCTTGTCCTCCGACGCCAGCGCCTCGAACAGCCGCGCGGCATGGTTGGGGGTGCAGGCGAGGTCGGCGGTGTTGCTGATGACCAGGGTTGGACAGGTGACGTTGGCGGCGTTGTTCAGGCCGTGGGCGCGGCTCTCGTCATAGCTCCACTGCGACAGCCACGAGCGCAGGGTGGTGAACCGGCCCAGGCCCACCGGCCCGTCGTTCACGATGCGCGGGTCGCCGAGGTAGCAGGTATGGGGCTTGCGGTCGGACGGATCCTGGGTCGGGTCGGTCCAGCGCACGTCGCTCATCGTGCCGTAGACCACGAACGGCCGCTCCATGTCCGGGTCGGTCTGTTTCAGCTCGGCCAGGGTGGCCTTGACGCGGGCGGTGATGCGGCGGTTACGGGCGATCTGGGCCGCGCGGAAGCGGGCGACGAATTCGGCGCTGTAGGGCGGCTGATCGGGGCAGGCCGGGTCGTAGATGTTGAGCGACGGGTCGCGCTCGAACGGCCGGTCCTCGTCGAGGATCGAGGGGTCCATCCATTCGGTCATGGTCACCGAGCGGCTGATGTGGGCGGCCAGCAGCATGATCCCGTCGGCCGGCTGCAGCTTCGCGGCGGTCAGATCGACCGGGTCGCCGGCGGGGGTGTGGGTGATCGTCGGATGGACCGCCTGCTCCTGATAGAACAGCGACAACGAGCCGCCGCCGGACCAGCCGCCGAGGATGACCTTCTCGTAGCCGAAGCGCTTCTTCAGGTCGGCGATACAGGCGCCCAGATCGGTGACGCACTTTTCCAGGATCAGGGCCGTGTCGTTCCCGCGATAGCGCGGGTTGCAGTAGATGACGTGCCGGCCGGCATGGGCCAGGGCCGTGACCAGCGGCAGGAACGAGCCGCCGCCGATCGGATGGCTGAACAGGATCGCCGTCTTCGACTCCCCCTCGGTCGGCCGGATGCGCATGCATTCGACGAACACCCGGCCCTCGGGCCCGCCGTAGGTCTCCTTGAGGCGGCTGGGCTCGGCGTAGGCGAAGCCGTACGGCTCGCGAATGATGCTCATGGGGTTCCCCTGCGGCGCCCGTCCGCCCGCTTGCGGCGGCCGTGTGTTTCTGGTTTCTGAGTCCGGAATTGTCGCTGGAGAGTCAAGGAAACGCCCATGTCCCAGCAACCATCCGGCATCCATCACCTGGCCTTCATGGCCGGGGACATCAAGAAACACATCGCCTTCTTCTCGCAGGTCATGGGCTGCCCGCTGGTGGCGCTGTTCGACATGCATGGCGTGCCGGGGGGCCTGCACGCCTTCCTGAAGATGAACGCGCACAGCTATTTCTCGATCGTGCAGCTGCCCGATGTCGACAAGATCCCCGTTCAGCTAGGCGTGACCCACGCCGGCAGCGGGGCCCTGCCCAGCGCGGCTGGCACGCTGCAGCACCTGGCCTTCCGGGCCGACAGCGAGGGTGAGCTGATCGGCCTGCGCGACCGCATCCGCAGCCACGGGATCAACGTCATCGGGCCGATCGACCACGGCATGTGCAAGTCGATCTATTTCGCCGGCCCCGACCATATGACGCTGGAGGTGGCCACCCCGACGGGCGGCCTGGATCCGGCGCTGTGGATCGACCCGGCCGTGCTGGCCAAGGCCGGCATCAGCGACGCGGAGGCCGCGCGGTTCAAGGCCCCGGCGGCCTATGAGGGCCCCAGCCCCGTGCCGCAGCCGGCCTATGACGAGACCAAGCCGCACATGGCCTATCCGAAGGAGGCCTATCTGAAGATGCTGGCGATCCCGGACGAGGCCCTGACCGCCGGCGCCTCCTATGCCGAGCCGCCCGTGAAGGCGCTGACATAGGGCGCGGTCGCTACTTCCCGCCGCTGACGGTGATTTCCTTGATCAGGGCCTGGACCTGGGCCTTGCCGCCGGCGGCCCAGACCACCTTGAGGTGGGCCAGGGTGCGCGCGGCCGCGTCGTCGAACCGCCAGTCGCAGGCGTCGAAGCGGCAGTTGTCGAACACCGGCGGCTTGCCGCCGCTGTAGACCATGCGGCATTCGCGGAATTCGCAGTCGGCGAACGCCTCGCCGTCCAGGGGCACGGTCTCGAGGTTGAAGATGGTGGCGGTCTGCATGACTGTCTCTATTCGTCGTCGTCGGCGGGCGCGGGCTCTTCCGGCTGGCCGGATTCACGGGCGCGGCGCTTGGCCTCGGCCTTCTCGGCGGCCTTCACCGCCTTGAGGCGTTCGCGTTCGCTGCGTTCGAAATTGTAGTTGGGCTTGCGGGCCATGGCGGCGCACTCCGTCAGGGTCAGGGGCTATTGCCGGGCCTTGCGGGCGGCGTATTTGGCGTCGCGGGCGGCCTTCTGCTCGGCCTTGGTCAGGGCCTTGCGTTCCTTGCGCTCGCCGCGGCGGGCGTCGAGGTCGGCTTCGGCCCGGGCGGCCTCGGCGAGACGCGCGGCTTCCTCGGCGTCGGCCTGGGCCTGTTTGACGGCGGCCTTGGCCTCGGCCCGCTCGGCGCGCACCCGCTCCAGCTCGGCCGCGCGCATGGCGGCGCGTTCGGCATGGAGCGGATCGGTGACGGCGGCCTTGGGCTTCATCTTGGCCAGCATCGCCTGTTTGGCGGCTGATGCGGTCTTGAGCCGATCGGCGAAACCGGTTTTCAGAATATCGTTCATAGGACTTTCAAGGGTGCGGGCCAGTCGGCCGGATCATTCGGTCGGCGGCGGCGGGGTCGGCGGCTCGGCGGGCGTTGGGGCCTCGGCGGGCGGCTTGAAGGTGGCGGCGCAGATCGCCTCCAGGTGCTTGCGGATCGATCGGGCCGCCAGCAGGGCGTCCACGGCGCGACAGCCCTCCGCCTTCAGCCGGTCCTTGAGGACATCGACATCACGAAACTGGCCGGACCGGGCCAGGGCGTAGGCGCGTTGAACAGTGGACATGGTCTCGATCTGCTTGAGGACGCGCCGGCCCCAACGGACCATGCACGATCAAATTGTCGGAAAGGAACGCGGAAGGCCCGGAACCCGATCCAAAGACCAAGCGTAGAGAGCAACCGAACCAGAACGATATTCGACTTTGTCTGTATACGCCAAAAACCCGTTGCGCGCCAATGAATTACAGACCGGCACGCTGAACGTCTCCGGCCGGCCCGCCAGCACGTCTGGATTTCACCAATGATTTTAAGGCGTCAGCGAGCCGTCACATCCTGGCCGGAGCGGGCATGGGCCTGGCCAACGGAGCCGGACCTTGCCACGCCCCGGTCCCGCCGCCCGGCGCCGTGGGGCGGTCGGTCAGGCCCGCGACCAACCGCTGCCGTCGAGATCCAGCCCCCTGGCGGCGTCCTGAACCTCGGGGGAAAAGTCTTCCATCTCCTGGATGCGGCGGATTTCGATGACCTCGTTCTCCTGCGCCGGACACCGGGCGGCCCAGGCGGCGGCGTCCTCGAGCGAGGCGACCTCGATGATCCAGAAGCCGCCCAGCGCCTCCCTGGACTCGGCGAACGGGCCGTCGGTGATCAGCGGCCCGCCGCCCCTGAACGACACCCGCTTGCCGGCCGATGGCGGGTGCAGGCCCTCGGCGTTGCGCAGGATGCCGGCGTCCGTCATCGACTGGTTGAAGGCCATCATCTTCTCGACGGCGTCGACCGGCAGGTCGAGGTCCGGGCCGGCGGCCTCGTAGCCGCCGGGGATCATCAGCAACATGAAGCGCATGGGTCTGTCTCCTTGATCGGGCGCATCTCGACAGAATGACGAACGAGTCTTCGCCAGGCCGACAATCCGGAGTCCGAACGCGCGCCGCCGTCAGCCGAGCCGGCGCCTGAACAACGCCAGGATCCGCTCCCAGTGCCGCTCCGCGGCCGCCTTGTCGTAGGCCGGGCGGTTGGGAAAGACAAAGCCGTGCTCGACGCCAGGGCAGAGCTCGACTTCGGCCCTCACGCCATTGGCCGCCAGGTCGTCGCGCAGGGGAGCGATTTTCGCCTCCGGGAACCAGCGGTCGATCTGGGCGCAGGCGAAATAGAGCTCGGCGTCGGTCTGCCGGGCCAGCCGGTGGGGGCTGTCGGCCGCCTCGGTCATCAACGAGACGCCGTGGATCGAGGCGGCGGCCTTGACCCGGTCGCGGAACCGCGCGGCGGCGGCGATGGCGTAGGGGCCGCTCATGCAGTAGCCGACCGCGCCGATCGAGCCTGTCCAGGCGGCCGGGTCCGCCTCGGCGAAGGCCAGCAGGGCCGCGGCGTCATCCATCACCAGCGGGATCGACAGGCTGTTCATCAACACGACCATGCGCGCCCGGCCCGGGTCGTCGGGATCGGGCGACAGCGGTCCCAGCTCCATCACCCCGGCCCGGTAGTAGAGGTTGGGCAGCATGACGTAGTAGCCGCTCGACGCCAGCCGCCGGGCCATGTCGCGCAGCTCCTCGCGGATGGCCGGGGCGTCCATGAAGAACAGGATCACCGGATGCGGCCCTTCCCGCTCCGGATGGACGATGAAGGTCGTGGTCGCGCCATCATTGGTGCGGATGTCGAGCTGGCGTTCGATCATGGAGGGGCCCCGGCTGTGCGACCCACCGCATATCAGGGACGGGAAATCCTGTCCCGCGGCCAGCATCGGCGCCGGAATCGGGACGGGCGGTCAATCCGGCGATCTGGAGGCGGCGCGACGGCGGATCGCCGGACTGGAGCGGGTCACGCGATCCGCGGCAGATCGCCCAGGCCCCAGCGTTCGGCCCATGCCGGCGCCAGCTGCAGGCCGGCGGGGGCCAGCCCCGGGGCCCGGCCGTCGCGGAGGCAGATGTCGAGATAGCGCAGCGCCGCCTTCATGCCGTGTTCGGAATAGGGTTTGCCGACGACGCCGCAGGCCCCCGCGAAATCGGCCGGCAGGCGTTTGACGTTGGCGGTCATGAACAGGGCGACCACGCCGCAGTCGCTGGCGATGTGGCGGGCCAGGTCGATGCCCGTGGGGCCATCCTGCAAATGCACATCGACCAGGGCCAGGTCCGGCCGCAGGTCGGCGGCCATGGCCAAGGCGTCCGTCGAACTCATGGCGTGACCAACATCGACGCAACCGACTTCCTCGATCAGGAAGCTCAGTTCCATCGCCAGCAGAATCTCGTCCTCGACAATGAGGACATTCATGGAATCCTCGTCGGTCATTACATCAACGCACACCGTCCAATGGCAGACGGACCGTCGCCCGCACACCGGGCCCGGCGTCGGCGACCTGACAGTCCGTGTGAAGCTGGCTGCAGAGGTGCTTCACGATGGTCTGCCCGATACCCGGGGTCGATCCCGTCGTCGGGACTCCAACGCCGTTGTCGGCGATTTCGATCCGCAGTTGGTCGCCTTCCCGGGCGGCGGTGACCGTGATGGCGCCCTCGCGACCGTCGGGAAACCCGTGCAGAATAGCGTTACCGAGCAGCTCGCTGATCAGCAGGGCCAGGGGCGCGGCCTGGGCGGTGGGCAGGTCCGTCCGCTCCAGGTCCAGCGTGACGCGGATGTCGGTCCGGCCCGAACCGCCGATGACGTCCTCGACCATGTCGCGCAGGAAGGCGGCCACGTCGAAGCACTCCGGATCCTCGCCTTGGAACAGGCGGCGGTGGACGATGGCCACGGCGTTGATGCGGGCCTGGGCCGCCCGGAGGGCCTGGCGCACGACCGGATCGGCGGCGTGACGCGCCTGTAGCAGCAGCAGCGATGACACCAGCTGGAGGTTGTTTTTGACGCGGTGGTCGATCTCGTGGAGCAGCGCGGTCTTTTCGGCCAGCGCCCGTTCCAGGTCCTCCCGGCCCGCCCCCTCCCCTTCGCGCGACGCCGCGCGGCGGCGAGTCGGCGGCGAGAGGAACCCTGGCGTGGTCATTCGATACAGCCTCCGACCCCAGACCCGCCGGCAGCAAACGTGGAAAACGCCGCCCGGTTCCTGACCGGACGGCGTTTGCGAGATTTGATCGAGGTGAAACGGGGCCGCCGGAGCCCGCGAGCTCCGGCGATCGCGCGCCTAGAACATCATCCGGCCGGCGAGCTGGAGATTGTAGACGTCCTGGCCGTCCTGGGCCTCGTACTGGCCCTCGATGGCCACATAGGACATCGGCGTGCCGGCCTTCAGCGACAGGCCGATGATGGCCGCGCCGTCGCTCATCTCGTCCGGGTCGAGCGCGACCAGCTGGCCGTTCTTGAAGCGGAAGACGGTCTGGCCCATCTCACCGCCCAGGTGCGCGCGGTAGCCCAGGCGGAGTTCCGGGCGCCACCAGAGTTCGCGGCCGAAGGTGGCGCCGAAGGCCACCTCGGCCGTGCCGGACAGCCGGCTGCTGTTGCGGTCCTCGATGGACAGATTGAACGCGTCCTGGCCGCCGCTCTCCTGACGCGAGCCTTCGCTGAAGTAGAGGTAGTCGATGCTGACCAGCGGGCGGATGTACATCACGCCGACGTTGGCCTCGTAGGCGGCGCTGACGCTGGCGAGACCGCTGAAGCCGTTCCAGCCCGAGTCGGCCTGACGGATCAGGCTGTCGGTCGGGGAGACGAACATCCGGTCGCTGTCGAACCAGGCATAGCCGGCGCTGCCGCGGGCGCTGAACAGCCAGCCGCCGACGGCGCGGCGCCAGTAGACGCCAGCCTCCAGCAGCGAAAGGCTGGTCTGTTCGCCGATCGTGGCGACGTCGTCCTTTTCCTCGGCCGTCACGAAGGCCAGGGTGGCGCCCAGCGCGCCGCCGTCGGCGCCCATGCTTTCGTAGCCGCCGACGAAGCCGAACGCCTGGGTGTCCGACGCCAGGCCGACACCGGCCTCGCGCATGACCGTCACGTTGACTTCCTGCATCCAGAAGCTGTCGGGGCCGTAGCGCGCGCGCGGATCGGGCCGCGTCGCCGTGAGACGCGAAATCGTGCGGGTGATCGAGTCGATCGACGAGAACAGGCCCTCGCCCTGGTCGGGCAGCATCTGGTCGTAGAGGGCGAGGAACTCGTCGCGGGTCGTGGCGCCGAGGAAGGCGTTCATCACCGCCTCGTCGCTGCTCAGCGCGTCATAGACGGCGTCCAGCGCCAGCGCCTCGTTCCCGGTCAGGGCCATTTCGGCGACCGTCCGCCGGCGAATATCGAGATAGACCTCGCCGAGCGCCGTGTTCGTCGAGGCCTCGGCCACGACGAGGTAAGGCGCGTCTCCGAGCAGGGTATCGTCGATCGCGCCGACGGTCAGGCCCGCCGGCGTGTCGGTCCTGATGATCGTGTAGCGCTGGGTCGGCGAGGTGATCAGCCCGCTCATCCTGAGGCCCAGCTGGGCGCCGTCGGCGATATTGGCCGTGGCCACGGTGATCTGGGTCGCCGCGTTCGCCAGAGGGTCGGCCGTGACGATCAGCGTGCCGTCGCCCGAAACCGTCAGGCTGGTGGCGTCGATCACCCCGGTATTGTCCAGCTGCATCGTGCCGTTGACGAGATTCAGCGCCAGCTGGCCGTCGGTGTCGGAGATTTCGCCGCTGTAACCCGCGACCCAGGCGCCCGTGCCGACCGTCAGCGTGTCGGCGCCGTCGCCAAACGCGATGTCGCCGACGATGATGCCGTTCTGCAGATCGACGGTGTCGGCGCCGGCCCCAAGCTTGATCGCGCCGAAGATCGACGCTTCCTGGGAATCGGCGACGCCATCGCCATCGACGTCGAGGCTGTTGGTCGTGTCCGTGGCGTCAGGAATGCCGTCGTTGTCGTCGTCGGTGTCGTCGGCGTTGACGATGCTGTCGCCGTCGATGTCGCTGTCGTTGACGTCGAGCACGCCGTCGCCGTCGGTGTCGCCGGTTATCGAGAACTGGACGACGGTGACGCCGGTCGCATTGTGGCTGAGGTCGAGCGCGATCGCCTGGCCGTTGATCGTTTCATTGCTGGCGTCGATGTCGGCGTCGTCGGTGTCGTCCGCGTCGTCGGTCGCCGTGATCAGAGCCGAGATGGAGCCGGTATTGACGACCGAGTTGATCTGGCCGGCGCCGTCCCAGACAGCGATGGCGTTGCTGTTCTCGCCGTTGACGAAGGCGGTGATCGATCCCGAATTGGTCAGCGAGGTGGCGCTGGCCCCGGCGTCGATGCGAATGCCGTACACGTTGAACGCGCCCTCGGCCGTCAGTGGCGCCGAGTTGGGCGCCGAGCCCCCATGGATCGACCCGCTTATGACGATCGACGGAACGTCGGCCCCGGCCGCCAGATGGATGGCCTGGACGTCGGCGTTGTAGGCCACGGCCGAGACAGCGCCGTTGATCGACAGGCCGCCGGTCAGCGCGGTGGCGAAACCGCCCGAGCCGCCGATGCGGACGCCGGTGGCGGACACATTGTCATACACGCCGGTGGCGCTGATCGTGCCATCGACGACCAGGCCATAGGCCAGGCTGCCAGGACCGACCGCGCCGATGGCGATGTCCCGCGTGTCGGAGCCGATCAGAAGGGCCGGGGCGGCGCCCGCGACCGAGATGCTGCCGACGCCTTCGGCGGTGTCGATGACGCCGTCTCCGTCAGTGTCGCCGTCGAGGATGCCGTCGCCGTTGTCGTCATCATCGTCGGCGTCGAGGATGCCGTCGCCGTCGTCGTCGGTGTCGCTGGAATTGGCCGTGCCGTCGTCGTCGTAGTCATTGTCGGTGATGCCGTCGCCGTTGTCGTCGGCATCGTCGGCGTCGAGGACGCCGTCGTTGTCGTCGTCGGTGTCGGCGCTATCGACCCAGCCGTCGTTGTCGTTGTCGATGTCGGCCGAGGGCGCGATGGCCAGCATGACGCCGCCGCCGACATCGCCGCTGATACGGTAGGCCGGGCCGCCCTGCAGAAGGTCGTCGGCGTCCAGATCCGCCCGCACGTCGGGACTGGCCGGGCGGGTGCCATAGCGATACCCGGTCGCCGAGACCGATCCCTGAACCTGCAGCGCGCCGGACACGTCCGCGTCGATGGCGACGCCGACCGCGTTCTCGCCGATCACCGAAACCTGACCGTTGGTCGTGACGTTGCCCGTCACGGGACCGGAGATCTGGATGCCGTGGATGTCATTGCCGGTGACATTCACACTGCCCAGGTTGGTGAAGTCGCCGATCAGGGCGCTCTCCAGGCTGATGCCCCAGGAATCGTTGCCCTCGACCGTGATCGCGCCGGCGGTGTCGTTGAGAATGTCGCCGGTGACCGCGCCGGCCCCCGTGACGCGGATGCCATAGCGGCCGGTTCCGGTCGCGAACGGACCGTCCAGATTGCCGTCGCCGGCGGTGGAGGTGGCGCTGCCGGAGCCATCGTCCTTGGCCGTGTAGGTGTCGGTAATGCTGATGACGCTGGTGTTGGTCAGGCTGGTGGTCACGCCGCCGTTGACCAGGATCCCGACCGAGCCATCGACGTCCTTGGACGAGATCTCCCCGTTGTTCACGACGGTGTTGTTGCTGTTGATCGTGACGATCGGGCCGGTGGTGGTGACGATCACGCTGCCGCCGGAGCCGACAATGATGTTGCCGGGCGCGCCGTTGTCGATCGTTCCGGTCGTGATGGGCGCGGTCCGCTTGTCGGAGATCGTGACATCAGCCGCCAGGGCCTGGCTCGCCAGGAGCAGCAGGGGGGCGGCGGCGACGGTTGCAACCAGACGCTTGCGGAACATGTAGTGAAAACCCCGGACCTTTAACGGCGACACGTTCGTCCCCTTTCGATGCGGCGAAATTGCGTCAGCCGTCATGAACCATCCCCAGGGACCCCGCCTCGTCTATCGCAAGGCCTGCAAGGGCGCCATATCTGCGGGCACCTTAGCTCGTCGAAAAAATGGAATCGAGGCTTTCGCGCCATGCCCCTGCAGGATGAGGCCAGACGGCGACGGCCGATCCTGTTGGCGGGCCTGGCCGGGGCGGCCGCGCCACTGGTCCTGGCGGGACTGGGACAGGCGCAATGGGGCCCCGCCCTTCTGGCCGCCGCGGCCGCGGGAGCAACGGGGTGGGCCCTGTCCCTGCGGCCCGCGCCGGGGGCGCCGGAAAGCCCGCCGCCGACCGCCGCCGCCATCGATCCGCTGCCCTACGCCGCCGTCGTCGAGGCTTTCGAGGATCCGGTGATGGTCGTCGCGGCCGGCGCGCCGGGCGAGACCGCCGGCCACCGGCTGGTGTTCGCCAACCTCGCCGCCCGCACGCTGTTTCGCATCCAGCGGCAGGACGCCCGGCTGATTACGGCCATCCGCAACCCCCAGGTCGTCGAGCTGGTCGATGAGGCGCTGATCGGGCGCATCGCCGGGCACGCCGCCTTCGCCGGCGGCGGCGCGCACGACCGGACCTGGACGGCCGCCGCCCGCCCGCTGGCCGGCGCCGACGGTCGCGGACGCCTGGCCCTGCTGGTGTTGCGGGACCAGACCGACCTGCGCCGGGCCGAACGCATGCGGGCCGACTTCCTCGCCAACGCCAGCCATGAGCTGCGCACGCCGCTGGCCTCGCTATCCGGCTTCATCGAGACCCTGCGCGGCCCTGCCCGGGACGACGCGGAGGCCCGGGAGAAGTTCCTCGGCATCATGCAGACCCAGGCGGAACGCATGGCCCGGCTGATCGACGACCTGATGAGTCTTTCGCGCATCGAGCTGAACGAACACATCGCGCCGCAGGGGCGGGTCGATCTGGCCCTGGCCGTGACGGACGTGGCCGACGCCCTGACGCCCGTGCTGCGGGACCGGAGGGTCCGCATCGACTGGACGCCCCCCCCCGCCGGCGCCGCCACGATCGAGGGCGACCGCGACCAGATCATCCAGGTGGTCCAGAACCTGATCGACAACGCGGTGAAATACTCCCCCCGCGACGGCGTCATCCATGTGGAGGTGTCCGCCCCCGCGTCCGGCGACAAGCCGCCGCCGCGCGACCCCGAGGCGGCCCGGCTGGCGCTGCTGGCTCCCGATCACCGGCCCGGTGAACTCTATGCATTGCTGCGGGTCAGCGATTCGGGGCCAGGCATGCCACGGGACGCCCTGCCCCGGCTGACCGAGCGATTCTACCGCGTCGAGGGCCAGAAGAGCGGCGACCGGTCCGGCACGGGTCTGGGACTGGCCATCGTCAAGCACATCGTCAACCGCCATCGGGGCGGCGTTTCCGTCGAAAGCGCGGAGGGGCGCGGCGCGACCTTCTCCGTCTGGCTGCCCCTGGCGACGGCGCATCGGGCCATCGAGCCGGAGGGTGTCGTAAAAGCGTCGTAGAACTGTCGCATAGGGGCAGCATCGGCCGGGCAGTTTCCGGCCGTTCCCCGCCGCCCCGCTTTCGGACCCGCGATGACCCTGCTGATCGCCCTGGCCCTGCTCGCCGCCTTTTCCGCCGGCGTGTACCTGCTCGGCCGACGCCGCGCGGTGGCCCTGGCCGGCGGTCGGCGGGCGGCCCTGCACTCCCTGCCCGGCTATCACGGGACCTGGGTTGCGCTGTGGGCCGGCGTTCCGGCCGCCCTGATCGTGCTGCTGTTCGCCGTGTTCGGCGGACGGCTCGAGGACGCCGCGCTGCGGGCGCAGGTTCCGGCCGCGGTCGCGCAGCTGTCCGCCGAGCGCCAGGAGGTGTTCTGGAGCGACGCCGCCGCCGCCGCTCGCGGCCAGACCACCAGTGAAATTGGCTACGAGGGAGACCTGAAGGCCGCCCTGGACGCCAAGACCGCCGAGGGCCGTCGCATCCAGGGTATCGGTCTGGCCGCCGTGCTCGGCCTGTCCGGGGTCGTGGCCCTGTGCGGCTACCTGCTCGCCTTCCCGCGACTGTCGAAGGACTTCCGCGCCCGCAACCGGGTCGAGGGCTGGACCGGCGCGCTGCTGATCGCCTGTTCGACCCTCGCGGTCCTGACCACCCTGGGCATCCTGCTGTCGCTGGCCTGGGAGAGCTGGCGCTTCTTCCAGTCGGTGCCGCCGGCCGATTTCCTGTTCGGAACCGCCTGGGACCCGCAGATCGCCATGCGCAGCGACCAGGTCGCCGCCGAGGGCGCGTTCGGAGCCGTGCCGCTGTTCGCCGGCACCTTCCTGATCATGCTGATCGCCATGGCCGTCGCCGCCCCGATCGGTCTGTTCTCGGCCATCTACCTGTCCGAATACGCCGGGCCCGGCATGCGGGCGGCGATCAAGCCGCTGCTGGAGATCCTCGCGGGCGTGCCGACGGTGGTCTACGGCTTCTTCGCCGCCCTGACCGTGGGCCCGACTTTCCGCGCCTTCTTCAACTGGATCGGCGGCTTCCTGGTCGGCGGGCCGATGGACAGCCTGGGCCAGTACCTCGAGACCGTGCAGAACCAGATGGCCCTGACCGCCGGCGTGGTCATGGGCATCATGCTGATCCCGTTCGTCTCGTCGCTGTCGGACGACATCCTCAACGCCGTGCCCCAGACCCTGCGGGACGGCAGCTACGCCATGGGCGCCACCAAGTCGGAGACGGTCAAGCGGGTGATCCTGCCGGCCGCCCTGCCCGGCGTGGTCGGGGCGCTGATGCTGGCCATCTCCCGCGCCATCGGCGAAACCATGATCGTCACCATGGCCGCCGGCCTGCAGGCGAAGCTGACCGCCAATCCGCTCGACACCGTCACCACCGTCACCGTGCAGATCGTCACGCTGCTGACCGGCGACCAGGAATTCGACAGCCCCAAGACCCTGGCCGCCTTCGGCCTGGGCCTGACCCTCTTCGCCGTCACCCTCGCCCTGAACATCTTCGCCCTGGGCATCGTGCGGAAGTACCGCGAGCAATATGACTGACGCCGCCCAAACCCAGCTGAAGAACGGGCGCCTGAAGAAGCGCCACGCCGCCGAGGCCCGGTTCCGGCTCTACGGCCGGCTGGCCATTGTCGTGGCCCTGTCGTTCCTGGTCCTGCTGCTGGGCCGGATCGGCCTGCAGGGGTATTCGACCTTCACCACCAACACCGTCTCCCTGCCGGTCTATCTCGACCCGGCGCGGATCGACCGCACCGATCTCGAGGGGTCCAACTACGACTACGTCGTGGCGCTGGCTCTGCTGAAGCGGATGGGCGAGACCGAGGACGACCTGGGCCTGGCCTCGGCCGACGCCATGGCCTTGGTCAGCCGCGACCTGGGCTTCCAGATCCTCGACAAGGTCAAGGCCGACCCGGGCCTGATCGGCAGGACGATCACCGTCACGGGGCCGGTCAAGGCCGACGCCGATCTCTACTACAAGGGCGAGCTGAAGCGCTCGACGGCCGAGAGCGACCGCAAGCTCAAAGACCGCCAGCTGGCCTGGCTGGACCGGCTGAAGACGAGCGGCGCGGTCACCAGCGGCTTCAATGTCAACTTCTTCACCCACGCCGATTCCACCGAGCCCGAGCAGGCCGGCATCCTGGGCGCGGTGATCGGCTCGGCCATGATGCTGCTGGTCACCGCCCTGATCGCCGTGCCGATGGGCGTGCTGGCCGCCGTCTGGCTGGAAGAGTTCGCGCCGAAGAACCGCTGGACCGACGTCATCGAGGTCAACATCAACAACCTCGCGGCCGTGCCCTCGATCGTCTACGGCCTGCTCGGCCTGGCGGTGTTCATCAACTGGTTCGGAGCCCCGCGCGGCGCGGCGCTGACCGGCGGCATGGTGCTGGCGCTGATGGCCCTGCCGACCGTGATCATCGCCACCCGCTCGGCGCTCAAGGCCGTGCCGCCCTCGATCCGGGAAGCCGCCTGGGGCGTGGGCGCCTCGCGCACCCAGACGGTGTTCCACCATGTCCTGCCCCAGGCCATGCCCGGCGTGATGACCGGCACCATCCTGTCCCTCGCCCACGCCCTGGGCGAGACGGCGCCCCTGCTGATGATCGGCATGATCGCCTTCAATCCGGGCCTGCCCCAGAGCTTCACCAGTTCCGCCAGCGTGCTGCCGGTGCAGGTGTTCATCTGGGAAAACGCCTCCGAACGCGCCTTCCACGAGCGCACCGCCGCAGCCATCATCGTGCTGCTGGTCTTCATGATCGCGATGAACGCGGCCGCGGTGATCCTGCGCCGCCGCTTCGAGCGCAGATGGTAGCCCCCATGACCGTCCAACCACCCCTGATCCGCACCGCCGCGCCGCACAGCCTCAACCCGGTCTCGCTTGAGCCGTCGAAGATCGTCGTGCGCGACGTCAGCGTCTTCTATGGCGCCAAACAGGCGCTCGATTCCGTGTCCGTCGATATCCCCGGCAAGGCCGTGACGGCCTTCATCGGCCCGTCCGGCTGCGGCAAGTCGACCTTCCTGCGTTGCATCAACCGGATGAACGACACCATCCCCGGCTGCCGCGTCGAGGGCGCGGTGGAGATCGACGGCGAGGACGTCAACGACCGGAGCGTCGATCCCGTGGTCCTGCGCGCCAAGGTCGGAATGGTGTTCCAGAAACCCAACCCGTTCCCCAAGAGCATCTTCGAGAACGTCGCCTACGGCCCCCGCATCCACGGCATCGCCTCAAGCAAGAGCGAGCTGGAGGGCATCGTCGAGGCCTCGCTGAAGAAGGCCGGCCTGTGGGCCGAGGTGTCGGACCGCCTGTCCGCGCCCGGCACCAGCCTGTCGGGCGGCCAGCAACAGCGCCTGGTCATCGCCCGCGCCATCGCCGTCAGCCCCGAGGTGATCCTGATGGACGAGCCCTGCTCGGCGCTGGACCCGATCGCCACGGCGCGGATCGAGGAGCTGATCGACGAGCTGCGGCAGCAGTACTGCATCGTCATCGTCACCCACTCGATGGCCCAGGCGGCCCGGGTCTCGCAACGCACGGCCTTCTTCCACATGGGCCGGTTGATCGAGGCCGGATCGACCGAAGAGATCTTCACCAATCCGCGCGAGTCGCGGACCCAGGACTACATCACCGGCCGGATCGGCTGAGGCGCGCCATGAACGAACACATCGTCAGATCCTACGAGGAAGAGCTCAACCAGCTGGCCGCCGAGGTGGTCCGCATGGGCGGCCTCGCCGAGGCCCAGGTCAACGACTCGATCCAGGCCTTCGCCCGGCGGGACGTGCCTCTGGCCCAGTCGATGATCGGCCGGGACGGCAAGCTGGACGCGATGGAAGCCGACATCGAACGGGCCGCCATCCGCATGATCGCCCTGCGCCAGCCGATGGCCAACGACCTGCGCCGGACCATGGCGGCGATGAAGATCGCCATGAACCTGGAACGCTGCGGCGACCTGGCCAAGAACATCGGCAAACGCACCCTGATCCTGGCCGAGGCCGAACCGGCCGGGCCCGTCACCCGCTCGATCGAGCGAATGGGCAAGCTGGTCGCCTCGCGCCTGAAGGAAGTCATCGACGCCTATACCGCCTCGGACGTCGATCGCGCCGTCTCCGTCTGGACCCGCGACACCGAGGTGGACGAGCACTACGAGAGCCTGTTCCGCGAACTGCTGACCTACATGATGGGCGATCCGCGCACGATCACCGCCGGAGCTCACCTGCTGTTCGTGGCCAAGAACCTGGAACGGATCGGCGACCACGCCACCAACATCGCCGAGATCGTTCACTTCGAGATCACCGGCCAGGAAATCGTTTCCGAACGGCCCAAGCTGGACACCCTGACGCCATGACGCCCACGGTTCTCGTGGTCGAGGATGAGGACGCCCTCGCCACCCTGCTGCAGTACAATCTCGAGAAGGAAGGCTACCGCGTGATCCACGCCGGCGACGGCGAAGAGGCGCTGATCCTGGTCCAGGAGGAGCTTCCCGACCTGGTGGTGCTGGACTGGATGCTGCCCAAGGTCTCGGGCATCGAGGTTTGCCGCCGCCTGCGCCAGCGCCCCGAGAGCCGCAACCTGCCGATCCTCATGCTGACGGCCCGCGGCGAGGAGAGCGACCGCGTGCGCGGCCTCGACACCGGGGCCGACGACTATGTCGTCAAGCCGTTCGCCATGAGCGAGCTGACCGCCCGCATCCGCGCCGTCATGCGCCGCATCCGGCCGGGTCTGGCCGATGACCGGGTGACCTGCGGCGACATCGTCATGGACCGCGTGGCTCACCGGGTGAAGCGCGGCGGGGCGGAGGTCCACCTGGGTCCCACCGAGTTCCGCCTGCTCGACCACCTGATGCAGCACCCCGGCCGGGTGTTCAGCCGCGAGCAGCTGCTGGACGCCGTCTGGGGCTCGGACGTCTATGTCGAGGCGCGCACGGTGGACGTCCACATCGGCCGCCTGCGCAAGGCGCTCAACGGCAAGACCGACGCCGACCCGATCCGCACCGTGCGGTCGGCCGGCTATTCGCTGGATCTGGACAGCTAGCGGCCCCGGGCCACCGCGCAGGTGGCCGGGGGATCAGGCGCGCAGCCGCACCAGCACGAACCGCCAGCCCGTGGCCGCCGACCGGACGAACAGGGCTGTCCGGTGGCGGCCTTCGAAATCGTAGTCCACGCTGCCCGCGTCGTTGGCGAGCATGGTGGTGACGGCCCAGGCAAGGCCCGGATTGCCGAGGTCCGACGGGAACACGAACATCTTCTCGGGGTCCTTGTGGATCGCGGTCCGGCCGGTCGCGTCGAGGGCGTAGAAAACCAGATCGTCCGGCAACGCCAGGCTGGCCTCCACCAGCGCGCCAACCAGCCGGGTCCTGACCGAGACGCCCAGCGCGCCGACGACCTTGCCGCCGCGGCTGACCGGCGCCGCGACGATGATCGAGCGATGGCCGGTGGATTTGCTGACCACCAGCGCGCCCTCGACGTCCCGGCCCGCCATCAGGCCGGGGAAATAGTCCCTGTCGCCGAGGGATTCCGGGCTCAGACCGCCCTCGACGGTGTGATAGCGGCCGTCCGGCCGGGCGAACCAGACCGCAGCCTCGGTGGTCAGATCCCCGGCCAGTTCGGCCAGCGCCGGCTTGATGCGGTCCCATCGGCCCGAGCGGGCGTCCGAGGTGAGGGCCAGCGCCTTGAGCGCGGCCAGAACGCCACCCAGACGCGCCTCGACCAGGGCGCGGCAGCCGTTGAGCGCCAGGTGGCCGTCCACGGAAAAGGTCTCGCCCGCTGGCGCGGCCCGGGCCCCGCCGGCGAGAGCCGCGACAGGGACCAGGGCCCCGGAAGCGAGGAATGTGCGTCGATCCATGGCTGAACCCCAGTTCGGGCAACGGGTGGCGCGGACCGGCGCGCACGAAGCCGCGCGCGTGATCGCCGCGCCGCCACGACAGACCCTGATCGCCGATCGCGCCTTGATCAGGGTCAAGGGTTGTGGACGATCCGGGCGCGCTCGCGGCCGCGAAGCGCTGGATCGACGCCAGGCCCGCCCGTGGGAACCTTGACCCAACGCGCGACCCGCGCATAACCCCCTCATGAACATCCTTCTCGTCGGATCGGGCGGGCGCGAGCACGCCCTGGCCTGGAAGATCAAACAGTCGCCGCTGCTGACGCGGCTGGTCGCGGCGCCGGGCAATCCGGGCATCGCCAGCCTCTGCGAGACCCGGCCCGTCCCGGCGACCGATGTGGAGGGGCTGGTCGCCCTGGCGCGGGAAATGGCCGCGGATCTGGTCGTCGTGGGGCCGGAATCGGCGCTTGAAGTCGGTCTGGCCGACCGCCTGGCGTCGGCTGGCATTCCCTGTTTCGGCCCGACCGCCGCGGCCGCCCGACTGGAAACGTCCAAGGCCTTCAGCAAGGACTTCTGCGCCCGCCACAACCTGCCGACCGCCGCCTTCGGCGTGTTCGACACCGTGGACGCCGCCGGCGCCTTTCTCGATGCGCAGACCGCGCCCTATGTGATCAAGGCCGACGGTCTGGCCGCCGGCAAGGGCGTGGTGATCGCCGCCACGCGCGCCGAGGCCGACGCCGCGGTCGCCGACATGCTGGGCGGCCTGTTCGGCCAGGCCGGCGCGCGGGTGGTCATCGAGGAGTTCATGCCCGGCGAGGAGGTCAGCCTGTTCGCGCTCTGCGACGGCGAGACGGCCGTGCCCTTCGGCTTCGCCCAGGATCACAAGCGCGCCTATGACGGCGATCTGGGCCCCAACACCGGCGGCATGGGAACCTATTCCCCCGCGCCGGTCCTGACCGACGCCCTGGCGCGGCGCGCCTTCGAGGAATGCATCCTGCCGGCGGTCAGGGGCATGGCGGCGGAAGGAACCCCCTATCACGGGGTGATCTACGCCGGCCTCATGCTGACGCCCCAGGGGCCCCGGCTCGTCGAGTTCAACGCGCGGTTCGGCGATCCGGAATGCCAGGTGCTGATGCTTCGCCTGGAGTCGGACATCGTCCCGTACCTCATGGCGGCCGCGACCGGGGCGCTCGGCGCCTCGCCACCGCCGGTCTGGCGGGACGAGGCGGCGCTGTGCGTGGTGATCGCCGCGGGCGGCTATCCGCAGAGTCCGGTCTCCGGCGCGATCATCCGCGGCGCGGACGGGCCGGACCAGGGCCACGCAGTGGTGTTCCACGCCGGTACGGCGCGCGACCCGGACGGTGTTCTGCGCGCGGCCGGCGGGCGAGTGCTGAACATCTGCGCCAGCGGCGCCAGCCTCGCCGAGGCTCGGGATCGGGCCTACGGCCGGATCGGGGATATCGATTTTCCCGGCGGATTTTTCCGGTCGGACATCGGATGGCGCGCGCTGTGAATACCCCTGTCGCGGGTATCCTCTGGCGGAGCCCCCCGATTCTCCGCTAAGCTTGAGTCAGTCAGAAATGCACGTCGGGGGGCGGGCTTGAAATTCGATATCGTAGCGTTCGTTCGCTGCCTGCTACGCGGCGGCCACGACAGTACCAACAGCAAGTCCAGACGCGGCTACATGACCTGCGTGCGCTGCGGTCATCGCAGGCGATGGCGCTGACCCCAGGGCATCCTTGCGCCGGCGGCGACAACCCCTAAACTCGCGCTCTCAAACAAGCGTACGAATACGGGGAAACGCTCATGGCAGAGGCCGCCGCGGCGCCGACCGCTCAGGATCTCAATTCCGGCACCAAACCGGTCGATCCGCGCCACGCCATCGACGAGGTCAAGCTCGCCGCCTGGCTGGCGGCCAATGTCGAGGGGTTCGCGGGGCCGCTGGAAGTGCGCCAGTTCAAGGGCGGCCAGTCCAACCCGACCTACCAGCTGGTCACGCCGGCCAAGCGCTATGTCCTGCGCCGCAAGCCGCCGGGCAAGCTGCTGCCGTCGGCCCACGCCGTCGATCGCGAGTTCAAGGTCATCTCGGCCCTGGGCAAGACGGGCTTTCCGGTGGCCAGGGCCTATGCCCTGTGCACGGACGACGACGTGATCGGCACGATGTTCTACGTGATGGACAACGTCGAGGGCCGGATCCTCTGGGATCTGACCCTGCCCGACTACGCGCCGGCCGAGCGCCGGGCCATTTACCAGGCCAAGATCGGCACCCTGGCGGCCCTGCACAACACCGACTACGAGGCCATCGGCCTGGGCGACTTCGGCCGGCCGGGCAACTATTTCGCCCGCCAGATCGACCGCTGGATCAAGCAGTACAAGGCGTCTGAGACCCAGCCGATCGCCTCGATGAACCGGCTGATGGAATGGCTGCCGGCGACCACGCCCGAGGACGACAAGACCTCGATCGTCCATGGCGACTACCGCCTCGACAACATGGTGCTGCATCCCACCGAGCCGCGCGTCGTGGCGGTGCTGGACTGGGAGCTATCGACTCTCGGCAATCCGATGGCCGACTTCTCCTACCTGCTGATGCACTGGGTCATGCCCGGCGCCGAGCGCGCCTCGCTGTCGGGCATCGCCGACCTCAAGACCTGGGGCATCCCCACGGTTGACGAGGTGGTCGAGCAGTATTGCGGCCTGACCGGCCGCAGCGGCGTGCCGAACCTCGACTGGTATTTCGCCTACAACCTGTTCCGCCTGGCGGGCATCTGCCAGGGCATCGTCGGCCGGGTGCGCGACGGCACCGCCGCCAGCGCCCACGCCACCCAGATGGAAGCCCGCGTCCCGGCCCTGGCCGACGCCGCCCTGACCTTCGCCATCAAGGCTGGAGCCTGACATGACCCTTTCGTTCAAGCGGACGGCCGCCCTGGCCGCCGGCGCCCTGCTGGCCGTCGGCGCGGGCCTCGGCCTCGCCCGGGCCCAGAGCACGCCGGCCGCGGCGCCGCTGACCTATGTCCAGGCCGGGCGGCTGCTGGCCGATCCCGCGACGGGCAAGGTCGAGGCCGAACGCACCCTGGTCGTCCAGGGCGGCAAGGTGCTGCGCGTCGAGGACGGCTACACCTCGGCGCCAGGGGCCAGGGTCATCGACCTGCACGACAGCTTCGTGCTGCCGGGCCTGATCGACAGCCATGTCCACCTGACCAGCGAGCAGGGTCCCAACTCCCAGCTCGAGGAATTCACCAAGACGAAATCCGACCTCGCGCTCGACGGGGCCTGGAACGGCATGAAGACGCTCAAGGCCGGCTTCACCACGGTGGCCGACCTGGGCGCGCCGAACGAGTCGATCTTCGCCCTGCGCGACGCGATCCGGTCCGGCCGCATTCCCGGCCCGCGCATCATCGCCTCGGGCGGGGCCATTTCGGTGCACGGCGGCCACGGCGATCCGGGCAACGGCATGCCCGAGGCCCTGGTCCCGGTCTATCGCGGCCCGGCGGTCTGCTCGGGCGCCGATGACTGCCGACGCGCCGTGCGCGAACAGGTCCGGGCCGGCGCCGACATCATCAAGATCACCGCCACCGGCGGGGTGCTGTCCCAGACCGCCGCGGGCCTGGCCAAGCAGTTCTCCGACGACGAACTGCGGGCGATCGTCGAGACCGCCCATTCCATGGGCCGCAAGGTCACCGCCCACGCCCACGGCGCCGACGGCATCGACTCGTTCCTGCGCGCGGGCGGCGACTCCATCGAGCACGGCACCTACATCGACGCCGACTCGATCAAGCTGTTCCGATCGACCGGCGCCTGGCTGATCCCGACACTGATGGCCGGCGACTTCGTGGCGCGGGAGGCGGCCAAACCCGCCACCTTCTTCAGCCCGGCCCAGAAGGCCAAGGCGCTGGAGGCGGGGCCGAAGATGCTCGACATGGCCCGTCGCGCCCACGACGGCGGGGTCAGGATCGCCTTCGGCACCGACACCGGCGTCTCGGCCCACGGCGACAACGCCGGCGAGTTCGCCCTGCTGGTCAAGGCGGGCTTCACGCCGCTGGACGCGATCCGCGCGGCGACCATCTGGGCGGCCGAGCATTTCGGCCTCGCCGACCAGATCGGCTCGCTGCTGCCCGGCAAACAGGCCGACCTGATCGCCGTGCGCGGCGACCCGCTGACCGACGTGACGGTGCTGACCAGGGTCGGCTTCGTGATGAAGGGCGGGGTGGTGTACAAACAGGATTGATCCTCCCCTCGCAGAGGGGAGGGGGACCATGCGAAGCATGGTGGAGGGGGCAGCGCGAATGCGAGCGGCCCATCCTGAATTCCGGTCTTTCCGGCCGCCTCCAGCGCAGCCCCCTCCACCACGCTCCGCGTGGTCCCCCTCCCCCTCGCTACGCTCCGGGGAGGAGCTTCAGCAGCCCTCCCTCGTCCTCGAACCGCGCGCGCACGGGCCAGACGGCGGCCCTGTCGCGCCAGGCGGGCGGCAGGCGGACCCAGTCCTTTTCGGTGGTGACCAGCCCCGCGCCATGCCGCGCCGCGACCTCGTCCAGCAGGGCCAGGTCGGCGTCGCCGTAGGCGTGGTGGTCGGGGAAGCGCACGAAATCCTTCAGATCGCAGCCCGCCGCCGCCAGCGACCGCTCGACCTTCCACGGCTTGCCGATGCCGGCGAAGCCGACCTGTGGGCCGGCCGGCGGGGCGGCGGCGGGCTCAAGCCAGGCGACCAGCACCGGGCCGCCCGCGAACAGGGCCATCAGCTCCGGATCGGGACCGGCCATGTCGGCCGGCAGCAGCAGGATCACCGCGTCGGTCCGCGCCAGTCCGGCCGCCAGCGGCTCGCGCATCGGCCCGGCCGGAAACACCGCGCCGTCGCCGAACGGCCATTCGCCGCCGCGCGTCTCGCCATCGACCACGACCAGCGACAGAGCCTTCTTCAGCGAGGGGTTCTGGTGGCCGTCGTCCATTACCAGCACCTGGGCGCCGCCGGCCTTCGCCGCGCATGCGCCGGCCACCCGGTCGGGCGAGATCCACACCGGAAAGTCCCGCGCCAGCATCAAGGGCTCGTCGCCGACATCGGCGGCCGTGTGGATCGCCGGATCGACTCGCAGCGGTCCCTTCAGCCGGCCGCCATAGCCGCGCGACAGGCCGTGCGCCGCCAGGCCCTGGGCCGTCAGCAGCCGCAGCAGCTCGCGCGCCACCGGCGTCTTGCCCGCGCCGCCGACCGTCAGGTTGCCCACGCAGATCACCGGCAGGCCGGCGTCGCGTGGGACCGTCCGCGCGATACGCCGGGCCGTGACGCCGGCCCAGATCCACGACAGCGGCGTCAGCAGCATCCGCGTCACGCGGCGCGGGGCGCCGTGGCGAACGTACCACCAGCGGGGCGTCGACAGCTTCATGGCGCCAGAGGCCCGAGCTGGGTCCACAACCGGTCCAGCACGTCGCCCTCCTGCTCGGCCGCCTGTTTCGCCGCCGCCGCGGTCAGCGCGCGCGTCGGCGCGTCGCTCAGCAGCGTGGCGATCGCCGCCGTCAGCCGGGCCTGATCCTCGCAGCGGATGCCGCCCGCGCCGAGCGCGCCGTAGACGTCGATCCAGTTGGCGTAGTGGTCGCCGTAGACCACCGGCCGCGCCAGCCGGGCGGCCTCCAGCGGATTGTGGCCGCCGATGTCGGGCAGGAAGCTGCCGCCCATCACCGCCACGTCGCCCAGCCGGAAGAACAGGCCCAGCTCGCCCAGGGTGTCGGCGATGTAGATGTCGGTCTCCGCGGTCGGCGGCTCGCCGGCCGAACGCAGGGCGACGATGCGGTTATGGGCGCGCAGATCGGTCGCCAGCTTCGGTCCGCGCGCCGGGTGGCGGGGTACGATGACCAGCAGCGGATACTCGCCCGTCGCCTCGACCGCCGCGGCGATCAGCGCATCCTCGCCGGGATGGGTGCTGGCGGCGGTGACGATCAGCCGGTCGCCGGCGGCGGCCTTCAGCCGGGCCAGCTCGGCCGCGTCGGCCGGCAGGGCCTCGCCGACCAGCTTCAGGTTGGCGTAGCCATCGACCAGTCCGCCGAGGTCCTTGAGCCGGATGCCCGTGCGCACATCCTGCGGCAGCAGCAGGTCGAACGCGCCGAGGACCGCCTTCGCCGCGCGGGGGAAGCGCCGCCAGCCCCGGGCGCTCTCCTCGGTCATGCGGGCCGAGACCAGCGCCAGCCGCGCGCCACGCGCCTTCGCGCCCAGCAGCAGATTGGGCCACAGCTCGCTCTCGACGAATACGGCCAGATCGGGCTTCCAGTGGTCGAGGAAGCGGGCCGCGGCGCCGGGCGTGTCCACCGGGATATACTGGTGCAGGGCGCCGGGCGGCAGGCGCCGCGCCAGCAGGTCGGCCGAGGTCGTGGTGCCCGAGGTGACCAGCACCGTCGTCGCCGGCCGCTCGCGCCGGATGCGCTCGACCAGCGGCAGCAGCGAGACCGTCTCGCCGACGCTGGCGCCATGCAGCCAGACCAGCGGCCCCGGCGGACGGGGCCTGGAGGCGCGGCCGAGCCGTTCGCCCAGCCGGCCGGGGTCCTCCTTGCCGCGCCGCGCCCGGCCGCGCAGGATCGCGGGCACGGCCGGCGCCAGCAACGCCGTGGCGCCGCGGTAGAGGGTCAGGGAAAACGGAAGCGCCACGCCGGCTCAGACCACGTCGATGGGTGCGAAGTGGCAGGCCCGGCCATCGGCGCCCGTCTCGATCTGCAGCGTCGGATGGCCGATCCGGAAGCGCTCGGCCAGGGCGTGGGCGGTCTCGTGCAGGAAGGCGTCGCCGTCGGCGTTGTCGGGCCGGGTCAGGTGCGCGGTCAGGGCCGTCTCGGTGGTGCTCATGGCCCAGATGTGCAGGTCGTGCACCCCGGTCACGCCGGGCCGGGCGGCCAGCCAGTCGCGGACCGCATCCGGATCGACGCCGCGCGGGGCGGCGTCCAGCGCCATGTCGAGGGAGTCGCGCAGCAGGCCCCAGGTCCCGGCGATGATCACCGCGGCGATGACCAGGCCGACGAGCGGGTCGATCCAGGTCCAGGCCGGCATCAGCCAGATGACCGCCGCGGCGAACACCACGCCCAGCGAGACCGCCGCGTCGGCGGCCATGTGCAGGAAGGCGCCGCGCACATTCAGGTCATGCTGGCCGCGCATGAACATCAGGGCGGTGGCAGTGTTGATGGTCACGCCGATCAGGGCGACCACCATGACCGGCCCCGGCGACAGCGGCTCGGGCGCGCCGAACCGGCGAATGGCCTCCCAGACGATCGCCCCGACCGCCACCAGCAACAGGCCGGCGTTGGCGAGGGAGGCGAGGATGGTGCCCTTGCGCAGGCCGTAGCTGCGGCGGGCGGTGGGCAGGGTGCGGGCCAGCACCATGGCCCCCCAGGCCATCAGCAGGCCCAGCACGTCCGACAGATTGTGGCCGGCATCCGCCAGCAGGGCGAGCGAGCCGGTCATCAGCCCGGCGACCGCCTCGACCGCCACGAAACCGATGTTCAGCGCCGCGCCCACGGCGAAGGCGCGTCCGAAATCGACCGGGGCATGGTGATGCCCGTGGTCGTGCCCGTGGTCGTGGTCGTCGTGGCGATGGCCGGGATCGTCGTGCGGCATGGCGGTCAGAGTCTCACTCCGCGCCCGCGCCGACAATGGCTTCCGCGCGGCGGGTGACAGCCGACAGCCGCGCCGCCCAGTCGCGCGCCACCGCCTCCAGATCGTCGTCGCGTCCGGCGTGGCAGGGACCGTCCCAGACGATGGCCCCGCGCGAGAACGGCAGCGGGATCACGGTGCGGTCCCAGCTGCCCGCGCGCAGGCAGGGGCTGGCGGCCAGGCCGCAGAAGATCACCGGCGCGCCGGTCATGCGGGCCAGCGTCGGCGCGCCGCCCTGCATCACCTCGGCCGGACCGCGCGGACCGTCGGGCGTGATGGCGATGCCGCCGCCGCCCCGCACCCATTTGACCATGTCGCGCAGGGCCTGCTCGCCATGCTTGTTCTTGGCGGCGTCGGTGAGCTTCTTCGACGAGCCACGGATGGCCGGGAAGCCGATCTTCTGAACGGTCAGGGCGATGAACTCGCCGTCCGCCGAGCGCGAGATCAGGGCCCGCATGTCCTGCCGGCCTGGACCTTGGGGCCAGCAATGGGGCGCCAGCGGGATGACGGCGTGCCAGAAACACAGGATGGCGCCGCCCTCGTGCGCCCAGACGGCGCGGGCCCGATCCTCGCCTTCGAAGGTCCAGCGGATGGTGGCGTGGCAGAGCTTCAGCCAGGCCGCGAAGGCCACCGCCAGACTGTTCTGCACCAGGGCGGAGCGGAAGAACGCCTTCACGCGGGGGCCTCCTCCGGCGCGCTGTCGAGATCCTGGGCGCGGGCGAGGCGGGCATAGAGGCCCCGCTTGCGCACGAGGGACGCGTGCGTGCCGGTCTCGACGACGCGGCCGCGATCGATGACGTAGATGCGGTCGGCGTGTTTCACGGTCGATAGCCGGTGGGCGATGACGATGGTCGTGCGCCCCGCCATCAACCGGTCGAGCGCCGCCTGGACCTGGGCCTCGCTCTCGGTGTCGAGCGCGCTGGTGGCCTCGTCGAGCAGCAGGATCGGGGCGTTCTTGAGGAAGGCCCGGGCGATGGCGATACGCTGGCGCTGGCCGCCCGACAGACGGGTCGCGGCCTCGCCGACCACGGTGTCGTAGCCGTCCGGCTGCTGGAGGATGAACTCGTGGGCGGCGGCCCGGCGGGCGGCCTCCTCGATCTCGGCGTCGGTCGCCTCGGGCCGGGCGTAGGCGATGTTGGCGCGGATCGTGTCATCGAACAGGAACGGTTCCTGGGTGACGAAGGCAATGCGGGCGCGCAGCGAAGCCACCGTGACGTCGCGCACATCCGATCCGTCCACCGTCACCCGGCCGCTGGTGGCGTCGTAGAAGCGCGGGATCAGCGACAGGATGGTGCTCTTGCCGCCGCCCGACGGGCCGACCAGGGCGACCATCTCGCCGCGGCGGGCCTCGATCGAGGCGCCCTCGAGGGCCGCGTGGCCGCCCTCGTAGGAGAAGCCGACATTCTCGAGCACGATATGGCCGTCGCCGCCGGACAGGGTTCGGGCGTCGGCCGCCTCGGCGACCTCGGGCTCGACGTCAAGGGCCGTGAACAGCCGCCGCGCCGCCGTCGTGCCCTCGGCGAAGATGGTCTGCAGATTGGCCAGCTGGCGCAGCGACTGGCCGCCCGTCGTCAGGGCGCCCATGAAGGCGGTGAAGTCGCCGACGTTCATCACGCCGGTCGAGGCGCGCCAGCCGGCGTAGGCGAAGACGCCGGCGGTGATCACGAAGGTCAGCAGCTCGGTGACGGGCGCGGCCTGGGACCGGGCGTTGGCCCCCTTGATGATATGCCGCTGCCGCTCGCGGATCACGTCGGCGACCCGCGCCTCCTCGTAGTCCTCGCGGTTCTCCATCTTCACCACCCGGACGCCGTCGAGGCTCTCCATCAGCGCGGTCGACAGGAGGCTGGTGGCGGCCATCGCGCCCTTGGCGGCCTTTTTCGACCGGCGCGAGAAGCGCCGCATCAGCCGCGAGGCGAACGGCGCGGTGAGCAGGACCAGGCCCGCCAGGATCGGGTCGCTGGTGCCCATGACCCACAGCATGGCCAGCAGCATCAGGACGTTCTGGGTATAGTTGATCACCCCCGTCGTCGCGGCCTCGCGGATCAGGCCCGCGTCATAGAGCACCTGCGAGACGAAGGCGCCGGTGTGGGTGGCCTTGAGCCGGGCGAGGTCGGCGCGGACCATGCGGCCGAACAGCTCCAGCTGCACATCGCCGACGATGCCATGGCCGATCCGGTTGACCAGGGTCGACTGCAGCACCTGGGTGACGGTGCGGACCAGGGCGTAGGCGACGATGGTCAGCGGGATGACCACCAGGGCGCCGGGCTTGGGCTTGACCAGCAGGTCGTTCATCGCCGGTTCGAGCAGCTGAACCAGCAGGCCCGACAGGCCGGCCACGATCCCGGCGCAGACCAGGGCGACCGTGACCCCCTTCCAGCGCGGCTTGAGGTAGGTCCGCCAGACGCGGGCCGCCAGCTGGCGATCGGTCATTTCGGCTGGCGCGGCGACGGTCATGGAATGGGGAATCGGCCTTGAAGACGTTTGCGTTCGACGCGCAGGCCACTACTTAGGACGCTCTTGCAAGGAGCGCCACTTGTCGAAGCGTTTCGACCTTTCCACGGGCTGGGGCCGCTTTCGGGCGTACTGGCACTCGATCTGGGGCGATCACGCCTTTCTGCGCGTCGGATTCTCCAACGCCCACTGGATCGGGCCGGACATGGTCCGCGCCGCCCAGCCCTGGCCGTTCCAGCTGCGCTGGTGGAAGCGCGACGGCATCCGGACCATCATCAACCTGCGCGGCGGCTTCGACACCGGCTTCTATGTGCTCGAGCGCGAGGCCTGCGAGCGGCTCGGCCTGAAGATGGTCGATTTCACCATCACCTCGCGCGAGGTCCCGCGCCGCGAGACCGTGCTGGGCGCCCGCGACCTGTTCGCCAGCATCGAGTACCCGGCCCTGATGCACTGCAAGTCCGGCGCGGACCGGGCCGGCATCATGAGCGTGTTCTACCGCCACTTTCACCTCGGCCATCCGATCCGCGAGGCCGTGAAGGAGCTCGGCCTGCGCACCCTGCATGTGAAGCAGGGCAAGACCGGCGTGCTGGACTATGTGTTCGAACGCTACCTGGCCGAGGCCGAGCCGAAGGGGATCAGCTTCATCGACTGGATCCAGAGCGACGCCTACGACCGGGCGAAGATCAAGGCCGACTTCCACGCCAGCTGGTGGGGAACCCTGCTGACCGACAGGCTGCTGCGGCGGGAATAGGGTGCGTGGTTCGAGACGCTCGGCTGAGGCCTCGCTCCTCACCATGACGAATAGTTTTGCGACCCACCCCTGCTCGTCATCCTGAGGAGCGATCCCTCAGGATCGCGTCTCGAAGGACGCACTCTGATCAGTGGTCGTCGTCGTCCGCCGGGTCCAGCAGCTTGTGGGCGTGGATGATGAAGTAGCGGGCGTGGGCGTTATCGACGGTCGCCTGGGCCTTGCCCTTCCAGGCTTTCCAGGCTTCGGCGTAGCTGGGGTAGGCGCCGATGAACTCGACCTTGGAAAGGTCGCGGAACTCGACGTCCTGGACGTCCTTCAGCTCGCCGCCGATGACGAGGTGCAGCAGTTGTCTGTCCGGCATGTGCGGGGCCTTACGCGGGGGAATCAGTTCGGCAGGTCGATATGCCGGACGCGCTCCAGGATCAACGGGTGCAACGCCGGCGCGGCCGAGATCAGGCTCGGCAGCCGGGGATTTGGCCGGTTGTAGGCGTAGGCCCGGCCCTGGTGGTCGGTGCAGACCGCGCTGGCCTCGGCGCAGATCAGGTCGGCGGCGGCCAGGTCCCACTCGCTCTTGCCACTGAGCGCCAGGGCCGCGTCGAACCGGCCGTCCGCGACCAGGCACATGCGATAGGCGATGGAGTTGCGCGTCTCGATGGTCATTGGCGGCCAGGGCTCGCGCCAGGCCGGATGGCCAAACATCTTGGCGTCGCCCAGCATGCGGCAGCCCTCGACCCGGTCCCGGGCGCTGGCGCGGATCGCCGTCTCGTTGAGGAAGGCCCCGCCGCCGACAGTGGCGGTGAAGGTCTCGTCCAGCTCCGGCGCGAACACCACGCCGGCCACCGGCAGGCCGTCCTCGACCACCGCCACCGACACCGACCACCAGGGCCGCCCCTTGAGGAAGGCCGCCGTGCCGTCGATCGGATCGACGACGAACAGCCGCCGCCGGTCCAGCCGGGCCGGATCGTCGGCCGTCTCTTCCGACAGCCAGCCGTAGTCGGGCCGCGCGGCCTCGAGCCGGGCCTTGAGCAGCTGATCGACGGCGATGTCGGCGTTGGTCACCGGCGAGCCGCCGGCCTTGGACCAGATCTTCAGCCCTTCGTCCTTCAGGCGTCGGGCGAGAACGCCCGCCTCGCGCGCCGACTCGAGGATCAGCGCCAGATCGTCCCTCATCGCCCGGCGATCGGCATGGCGTCGACCAGCAGCGACGGCGCGTTGGCCGCGCCGCGGATCTCCAGGTCCGAGCCGGGAACCAGCCGTCCCCAGATGTCGATCAGGTTGCCGGCCACGGTGATCTCGGTCACCGGCCAGGCGATCTCGCCCGCCTCGAACCAGAAGCCGGAACAGCCGACCGACCAGTCGCCCGTGTTGGCGTTGAGCGAGGGCCCGAACATCGAGGTGATCAGCAGACCGTCGCCGGCGTCGGCCATCAGCCCGGCCAGGTCGCGCTCGCCGGGGCGGACCGTCAGGTTGGTGGTCGATACGCCCGGCGGACCGGCGAGACCGCGCGAGGCGTGGCCCGTGGTCTGCATCCCCAGCTGCTTCGCCGTGGCCGTGTTGAGCAGCCAGGTCGTCAGCACCCCGTCCTCGATGATGGCGGTGCGCCGGTTGGCCACGCCCTCGTCGTCGAACGGCGAGGAACCCAGGCCGCGCACCCTGTGCGGGTCGTCGATGATGTCGATGCCGCCGGCGAACAGCGGCTGACCCAAGCGGTCCTTGAGGAAGCTGACGCCGCGGGCGACGGCCGGGCCCGAGATGGCCCCGATCAGCGGCCCGATCAGCGAGATGGCCAGGCGGTTCTCGAAGATCACCGGGGCGGTCGTCGAGTCGATCTTGCGCGCGCCAAGGCGCTGGACGGCCCGCTTGCCGGCCTCGGCGCCGATGGCCGTGGGCGAGGGCAGGTCCGCGCCGTGACGGACCGTGCGGCCCTCCCCGCCCCGCTCCATGCCCGAGCCCTCGCCGGCGACCGCCGAGGCGGACAGCGAGAAGCCCGAGGCCCGGTGCAGGCCGGAGAAGCCGGCGCTGGTCACCAGCCGCCATTGCGCGGCCGACCAGGCCGACGACCCGCCGTCGGAGTTGGTCACGCCCTCGACGCCCCGGGCGGCGGCCTCGGCCTCGCGCGCCTGGTCCTCAAGCGTCTCGGGCGATGGCTCGTCGGCGTCGAACAGGTCCAGGTCCGGAAACGGCCCCCGGGCCAGACGATCGACCGGCGCGAAGCCGGCGTAGGGGTCCTCCGGGGCCAGCCGGGCCATGGCCACGGCTCGCTCGATCAGCTTGCGGCGGCCCTCGGCGGAGACGTCGGAGCCGGACACCACCGCCTGGCGCTGGCCTACGAACACGCGGACGCCCAGGTCGCGCGCTTCCTCGCGCTCGACCTCTTCGAGCTTGCCCGTCCGCACATTGACCGACAGGGACTGGCGCTCGGCGAAGACAGCCTCGGCCGCGTCCGCGCCGGCCTTCAGCGCGGCGGCGACCGCCTCATGCAACTGGTTTTCGTCCATGCCCGGGTTATGGGGACGAGAAGGCGTCGGGGCAACCCGGGGACATGCACTTCAGTGCGTGTCCCCTCTGGCCGGAAAGGGACACGCACTGAAGTGCATGTCCCTGTTTCACCAGACCGCCGAAATCAGCGTCGCGGCGATGAGGAAGACGTAGGCGCACCAGGTCATGGTCATGCCCAGCGCCCGCGGGACCGAGGTGCCGACGCTGTTGGACAGGCCCACGGCGTGGACGATGCGGCCGGCCAGCAACAGGAAGCCGGCGATATGGATCAGCAACGGCGTTGCGCCGGTCATGTCCAACACGATCAGCCCGACCAGGCCCGGCGGCACGTATTCACTGGCGTTGCCGAAGGCGCGAATGGCCTGGGCCAGTTCCGGGATGCCCTCATCGCCGAGGAACACCTTGTGCTTGTTGCGCAGGCGGACGACCAGCAGCGACAGCACCAGCATCAGCAGGATGTGCAGCCCGACCCAGAGGGCCGAGGCATGTCCCGGATTGACTACGTCCATCCCGCGTCCCTCTTCGAAAAGCACCGTTTCAGCGGGCCGGGATTAACCGTGCTTTCCCCATCGAGGGCAAGACCGGTCAGCGGCCCGCTTCCCGGCCCACCGGGTAGAGCAGGTAATGATCGTCGAAATAGGGCGTCCGCTCGTAGAACCAGCCGAGCCGCGCGTCGGGATCGGCGGCGAAGGCAGGGTCGGCGGCCAGCTTCGCCTCGAACGCCACCTTCAGCGCCGGGTCGGCCGCCAGCATGCGGTCGGCCAGCGGCGCGATGGCGTAGCCCTCGATATACTCGACCCGGTTCAGCACCTCCGGGACCATGCCCCAGGCGAAGAAGCTCTCCGACGACTGCGGCTCAAGCAGCAGCACGACCACGTCGCCGAGCGGCTGGTCGGTCGATACCCGCGCCGAGCCGGGGGCGAAGGTCCAGTCGCGCGGCTCGGGCGTCACCGTGTCCACGGTGATCTGCACGTGGCCCTCGTTGGTGTCCGGCGCGATCTTCGGATCGTGCAGGCGCAGCATCTCGACATGGACGGCGCGGGGCGCGGTCAGGGTCTCCATGACCACCCCGTGGATTCGCAGCCGTTCGATCAGGTCGGTGCGGTAGGCGGGGATCCAGTAGGCGGTCGGGCGTTTCAGCGTCAGCGTCGGCCGCGAGCCGTAGAACGGCATCATCCAGGGCTGTGGGTCCGGCTCGCCGAGCCAGCGGATCTCCGGCCCGCCCGATGCGGCGCTGTCATAGCGCTCGAACAGGATGCCCTTGAACGCGCGGGTCGCGACCGGCTGGTCGGTGGACACGAAGTTGGCCGGGATCTCGGCCGGGCGCAGCGCGCTGTCCGCTCCGATCGCGGCCCGCAGGTCGCCGCCCCGCGCGGCCAGCAGGCGCAGCGCCGCCTCAAGGAAGACGTAGGTCCCCAGCACCCGCTGTTCGTGCGGCTTGAGGCTGTGGTTCTCGATCAGGATGGTCGGGACGTGGGCCGCCGAGCCCCAGCCGTTGGAGAACCGCTCGCCCAGCCCGCCGTCGCTGAGCCCCTTCTTCGGGTCGCGGTCGTCGATGGCGAACACCAGTTCGCCGGGGATATGGCCCTGGGCCTCAAGCGCCGCGTTGACCGCCGGCTTGAAGGCCCGGTCGAGCCAGCCCGCGATCGCCGGCGAGCGCGACCAGGCGTCGTCCTCGCCATTGTAGCCCCAGGTCACGTCGTACTGGTAGTCGATGCCGTCGGTGACATGGACATCGACGTAGAGGTCCGGCCGGTATTTCACGATCAGCGACCGCACCGCCCGCATCTCGGGCTGGTCGAGCTTCATGTAGTCGCGGTTGAGGTTCTGGTTGGTCCCCGTGTTGCGCCAGCCCTGGATGCGCGGCCCGCGCTGGTTGGGCCGGGAATACGGACTGGCCCGCTCGTGGCCATCGACCGACAGGATCGGGATCAGGATCAGATTGACCCGGTCGAGCAGGTCATCCTTGCCGTAAAAGGCGATGTCGCGCAGCAGCATCATGCCCGCGTCCTTGCCGTCGATCTCGCCGGGGTGAATGCCGGCCTGGACCATCAGCACGGGCTTGTCCGGATCGAAGGCCTTGCCGTCCTTGCTGGCGATGACCGCGTAGATCGGCCGACCTTCGGGCGAGACGCCGAACTGTTCCAGCCGGATCAGCTTCGAGGCCTTGTCCAGCCGGTCGAACCAGGCGCGCGTGTCGGCGTAGTCGGGGCTGAAGTCATGCGCCGGATCCTGCTCGAAGGCGCTGGCCCAGGGGTCGGTCGCCGGCCGCAGCAACGCCTTGCTGGCCCCGTCCCAGGCCGGCGCGGGCGGCAGGAACGGCTGGTCCCAGGGACGGGCGTTGGGGATGGCGGACGAGGGTTCGGACATGGCGGGACTCGACAGCAGCAGGACGGCGGCGATGGCGGCGAACAGGGAGGGGCGCATGGTTATTTCCAGATCGGCTTGCCGTCGCCCGGCAATCCCAGCCTGCCCCAGATCTCGCTGACGCGGTCGATGACGGCCTGGTCCATGCGGATCTTCTCGCCCCATTCGCGGTGGGTTTCGGGGGGCAGCTTGTTGGTGGCGTCCAGGCCGATCTTGCTGCCCAGGCCGCTCTGCGGGCTGGCGAAGTCGAGGTAGTCGATCGGGGTGTTCTCGATCACCGTGATGTCGCGCGCCGGGTCCATCCGCGTGCTAACGGCCCACATGACGTCCTTCCAGTCGCGGGCGTTGATGTCGTCGTCCACGACGATCACCCACTTGGTGTACATGAACTGGCGCAGATAGCTCCAGACGCCGAGCATCACCCGCTTGGCGTGGCCGGGGTAGGCCTTCTTCATCGACACCACGGCGATGCGATAGCTGCAGCCCTCCGGCGGCAGCCAGAAGTCGACCACCTCGGGGAATTGCTGCTGGAACAGGGGAATGAACACCTCGTTCAGCGCCTCGCCCAGCACCGACGGCTCGTCCGGCGGCCGGCCGGTGAAGGTGGTGTGGTAGATGGCGTCCTTGCGCATGGTGATCGCCGACACCTTGAACACCGGGAAGCGCTCGACGCTGTTGTAGTAGCCGGTGTGGTCGCCGTAGGGGCCCTCGTCCTCGAACTCGTCGAGCATCACGTGGCCCTCGATGACGATCTCGGCCTGAGCCGGGACCATTAGCGGCACGGTCTTGGCCGGCACTAGATCGACCTTCGACCCGCGCAGCAGGCCGGCGAACTGGTATTCCGACAGGGTGTCCGGCACCGGGGTCACGGCGGCCAGGATGACGCCCGGGTCGGCGCCGATCACCGCGCAGGCTGGCAGCGGATCGCGGCGACCGGCCTTCTTGTGCCGGCCGTAGTGCTGGGCCCCGCCGCGATGGGCCAGCCAGCGCATGATCGCCCGGTCCTTGCCCAGCAGCTGCATGCGGTAGATGCCGAGGTTGAAGTCGTCCTCGCGGCTGTCCGACGGCCCCTTGGTGACCACCAGCGGCCAGGTGATCAGCGGCGCGGGCTCGCCCGGCCAGCAGGTCTGGACCGGCAGCCTGGTCAGGTCGATCTGGTCGCCTTTGAGGACGATGTCCTGCACCGGCGCCTTTTTCACCGTCTTCGGCCGCATGGACATCACGGTCTGCGCCAGCGGCAGCAGGTCCATGGCGTCCTTGAGGTCCTTCGGCGGCTCGGGCTGGCGCAGGAAGGCCAGCAGCTCGCCGACCTCGCGCAGCTCGCCCGCCGTGGTGCGCGGCTCGCCGCCCAGCGTGACGCCCAGCGCCACCCGCTTCACCGTGCCGAACAGATTGGCCAGGCAGGGCATCGGCGAGATCGTGCCGTCTTCCATCACCGGCTTTTCGAACAGCACCGCCGGCCCGCCGGTCGCTAGCAGCCGGGTGCAGATCTCGGTCATCTCCAGCACCGTCGATACGGGCTCGCTGACCCGCACCAGTTCGCCATCGGCTTCGAGTTTGGCGATGAAGTCCCGCAGCGACCGATAGGCCAAGGTGATGCTCCTGTTACGCGCGGCGGAAGCTAGGGCGGGAGGGCGTCCGTGTGAAGTGTTGGCGTGCCGCGCCGGGTGGACTAGGTTAGTCCACATGAAACAGGTCAACGTCCATCAGGCCAAGACTCAGCTGTCGCAACTGCTCGCCGATGTCGAGAACGGCGAAGTGATCGTCATCGCCAGGGCCGGCAAGCCCATCGCGCGGCTGACGGCTGAGCCCGCTGAGCGAAAGGTGCTTCGCCAGCCGGGCGCGATGAAGGGTGAGTTCGTCTGGGATGAAGAGGCCTGGAAGGCCGGCGACGCGGAGATCCTCGAAATGTTCGAGGAGTCGATCAACGCGCCGCTGTTTCCGCCAGAGGACGACGTGGCGTCTTGAGCGGCCTGATCCTCGACAGCAACGCCCTGATCTGGTGGCTTGAAGATGCGCCGCGGATCAGACGATCCCGCGCGGCCGACCGGATCGCCACCGATCCGCTGGTGATGGTCAGCATCGTCACGCCCTGGGAAATGTGGATCAAGGCCGCCTCGGGCCGCATCGGACTGCCCGGACGGTTCAACGAGCGGCTGCCCGACCTCGGACTTGAGATCATCTCGCCGACCCTGCGCGACGCGCGCCTCGCCACGGCCCTGCCGCCAATCCACAAGGACCCCTTCGACCGCATGATCGTGGCTCAGGCGCTGAACCGGGGGGCGACCATTGTCACCAGCGACAGAACGCTGGCCGAATATGGGGTCGAGGTCATCCTGGTTTAGCGGCCAGGATCGCGCGTCCTTCGAGACGCGGACCTGAGGGTCCGCTCCTCAGGATGACGAGGAGGAGCGGCCTACAAAACTATTCGTCATGGTGAGGAGCGATCCCTCGGGATCGCGTCTCGAACCACGCACGTTCAGCTCCTGGCCGCGTCCCAGGCCTTCACCTCGGCCTTCTTCGCCGATTTGCGCCAGCGCCGTTCGAGGAAGCCCTTCAACTGGTCGGGATTCAGCGTCTTCAGCCGCGCCAGCACACAGGGGTAGTCCTTGTAGTGGGCGGTGAAGTGGAACGTCTCGGGCTCAACCTCCATCAGCAGGTCGCGCTCGTCGAACGACACCTCCATGATCACCGCGCTGGCGTCGTCCTTGCGCACGCGGGTGAGGAACTTGCCGTTCACCTTGTAGGCGGGCTGGCCGTAGCTTGGCCCCTCCTCGACGCAGGGGAAGGCCATGACGATGGCGTGGAATTCCTCGCGGGTCACCGCTCCCTCCGTCAGTAGGCCAGCGCCACCCCGTCCTTGCGCATCTCGGTGGCGGCGGCGTAGCGGCCGGGCCAGCGCTCGATGGCCTGGTAGCCGCCGAAGCCGCCGGGGTTGGGGCCGAGCTTCCAGCCGATCGCTTGCAGCGCCGCCTGCGTCGCCGCCGGCACGCCGCTTTCCAGATGCAGTTCGCCGGGCTGGCCCAGCAGCTCGCCGGTCGGTTCGCTGCCGCCCTCGTGGTGCCAGCGCGGGCTGTCGCCGGCCGCCTGCAGGTCGAGGCCGAAGTCGACCATGTTGCTGATGATCTGGGCCTGGCCCTGGGGCTGCATGTCGCCGCCCATCACGCCGAAGCTCAGCCAGGGCTGGCCGTCCTTCACCGCGAAGCCGGGGATGATGGTCTGGAACGGCCGCTTGCCCGGCGCATAGAGGTTGGGGTGGCCGTCGGTCAGGGAGAACAGCTCGCCCCGGTCCTGGAACATGAAGCCCAGGCCGTCGGGCGACAGGCCGCTGCCCATGCCGCGATAGTTGGACTGGATCATCGAGACCATCATCCCGTCGGCGTCGGCGACCGTGAAATAGGTGGTGTCGCCATGGTTGGGGGCCTGGCCCGGATGGACCGGATTGAGGATCGCGTCCGGCCGGATCAGCTTGGCCCGCTGGGCGGCATAGGCCTTGGAGTTGAGCCACTCGACCGGGATCTTGCCGAAGGCCGGGTCGGCGAAGTAGCGGCCGCGGTCCTCGTAGGCCAGGCGCTTGGCCTCGACCGCATGGTGGATCGCCTGGGCCGACTGGAAGCCCATGGCCTTGACGTCGAAGTTTTCCAGGATGTTCAGCAGCTGCAGGGTCGACAGGCCCTGGCTGTTGGGGGCCAGGCCATAGACATCGACGCCGCGATAGCCGGTGACCAGCGGCGTGGTCCATTCGCTGTGGTGGGCGGCGAGATCGGCGCGGGTCATCCAGCCGCCGATGCGCTTGAAATAGGCCTGGATGCGGTCGGCGATCTCGCCGTCGTAGAAGACGTCGCGGCCGCCGGCGGCGATGGCGCGGTAGGTCGAGGCCAGGGCCGGATTGCGGAACAGCTCGCCCTCGCGCGGCGTGCGCCCCTCGGCGGCCCAGACCCTGTTGAAGTTGACCACCTCCTCGATGTTCGAGGTCGGGTTGTTGAACCGGCGGAACGAGGCGGCCAGGTAGTAGGCGACGTTCTGGCTGACCGGCGCGCCCTCCTCGGCATGGGCGATGGCGGGCGCGAACAGGTCCTTCCACGGCAGCTTGCCGAACTTGCCGTGCAGGTCCCACCAGGCCTGGACCGCGCCGGGCACGCTGACCGCGATGGCGCCGAAGCTGGCGATGTGGCCGTTCTTCGAGCGCGCCCGCTGGGTTTCCAGCGTCAGCGCGCGCGGCGAGCGGCCCGAGCCGTTGAGGCCGACGACCTTCTTCGTCTTCGGGTCCCACAGCATGACGAAACAGTCGCCGCCGACGCCACAGCTGATCGGCTCGAGGAAGCCCAGGCAGGCGTTGGCCGCGATGGCCGCGTCGATGGCCGAGCCGCCCCGCCGCAGGATGTCGATGGCCGCCAGCGTCGCCAGCGGATGGGCCGTGGCCGCCGCGCCATGCACGCCCCAGGCCGCCGATCGGCTGGCGAAGGTGGCGCCATCGACCCGGTCGCCGCCATGCACGTCGGGCCGGTTCAGATTGGCATTGGTCGGCCGACTCTGGGCCAGCGCCTGGCCGGCGAAGGCGGCGGCCGGCAGGGCGGCGAGAAAGGTGCGACGGCGCATGGGCGGGACTCCCCGGGGACTGAGGGTGGGGACTATAGGCCGGTGGGCCGGAGGGGCTAGGGCGTTCCTGAACCCCTCCTCCTCGATGGAGGAGGGGCAGGGGTGGTGGTGTGGCCGCCGGGTTTGGCGAAGGGCTCAGCATGGCGCTGGCGCCCTATGGTGATCTCACCGCACCACCGTGGCCACACCTCCATCCCCGACCCTTCCTCCATCGAGGAGGAAGGGAGAAGAAGGCTCTACCCCTCGCTCCACACCGCCAGCTCGTTCCCCGACGGATCGGTGAAATGGAACCGCCGCCCGCCCGGGAAGGCGAAGATCGGCTTGACGACCACGCCGCCGGCCGACGTCACCTTCGCCAACATGCCTTCGATGTCGTGGGCGTAGAGCACCACCAGCGGCTTGGCCGGCGCCTCGCTCGCGTCGCCGTTGAAGCCGCCATCGACCGCCGCGTCACCGAACGCCGCGTAGTCGGGTCCGTAGTCGACCCAGGTCCAGCCGAAGGCCGCCGAATAGAAGGCCTTCACCGCCGGAATGGCCGTCGCCGGGAATTCCACATAGTCGATCTTGCCGTCTTCGCGCATCGGGTGAACTCCATCTGTTCCGTCTTTGTTCTATATCGCGCGTGTCAGGGCAGAGTCCAGACGCTGGTCTTCTTGACCTCGAAATCCTCGAGCTCGCGGGTCGTGGCGACCTGGTATTCGGCCAGTTTGATCAGGCCTGTTTTGGGGAAATAAGTGCGACCCGGATCGCCGATCAGCACCGTCGCCCCGGCCGCCCGCGCCGCCGTCAGCCAGGCCATGACCCGCTCGGCCAGCGGCTTTTCGTAGCAGATGTCGCCGGCCAGGATGACGTCGGCGTCGCTCGGCGGCGGGGCGTCGAGCAGGTCGGCGTCGGTGAACTCGACCGCCACGCCGTTGGCCGCCGCGTTCAGGTCGATGGCCGCGCCGCAGTAGCCGTCGATGTCGGCCGCCAGCACCTGGGCCGCGCCGGCCCGTTTCGCGGCGATGGCGACGATGCCCGAGCCCGAGGCGAAGTCGATCACCCGCCTGCCCGCGACCACGTCCGGGTTGTCGAGCACGTAACGCGCCAGCGCCTGGCCGCCGGCCCAGGCGAAGGCCCAGAACGGCGGCGGCAGCCCGATCTCGGCCAGCGCCTCCTCGGTCAGCTTCCAGATCGGCGTGATCTCGTCCGCCAAATGCAGCACCAGCTCCGGCGCATGCGGCGGCGCCTGCAGGCGGGTGTTGGCGACGATGAAGGCGCGACGGTCGGTGATCATGGGGATCTCTTGGACCGGATGGCGCCGCGCGGCCACGGCGATTCAGTCAACGTCGTCCGGCCACCCGTTCTGGGTGGCTGAGTTCCCTTGACGGACAACCAGAAGCACTCCCACTTGGAGAGGCCTTCCCGTGGTCCCGGTCGGCTGTAGCTGAATCCTCGGGGGGAACCCATGACTGTTGTTACTCTGCGCAAGGCCGCGCGCCTTGCGATCGTCGGCGCATTGCTGATGTCCACCACTGCCTGCGTGACCACCACCAAGGTCGCGATCGAGCAGCCCGGCGACGAGGCGATGAGCTGCGAAGCCATCCGGGCGGAATTCGCCCGGCTCGACACAGTCGTCCGCGAAGGCGACGACAACAAGGGCGTCAACACCGCCAACGTCGCGGCAGTGTTGTTCTTTTGGCCGGCCGCCGTCGGCAACTACATGGACGCCGACAAGGCCCAGAAGCTGGTCGATCAGCGCCGGGCCCATCTGATGACGATCTACCGCGGCAAGAACTGCACCTAGCGCGATCGCGGACCATTGCGGCCGCCCTTCCGCAACATCCCGCACCAGCCGTCGCAGTCGCGGCGGCTGGTTTCGGTGCATGGAGCGACCAGTATGCGGACGCGACCTTCCCTGACCTTGAGGCTGCTGCGGCTGGCCTTGGCGATGCTGGCGACCCTCGTGGGCGGGGGGCTGCTGGTCTCGACGCGGATCACTTGGCGTGCGGCCCCGGCTTTCCTGCCCGCTGACCAGTTCAGGCCATCCGCATGGACGGCCTTCAACGGCGGACTCTCCGTGCTCGCGCTGGCGCTGATCGCCCTGGCCCTGGCGGCCGGCTGGCGCACCGTCAACGACTGGCGGGCTGCCGGTGAACCCGCCCCGGCGCGCCCGGCGGGCGGCGCGTTCCTGGCGACGGGCCTGCACATTCCTCTGCCCCGCTACGGGGTGGATGTCGCGATCTGCCTGGCGTTCTGCACGGCGGTTCTGGTCCTGCCTGTCCTGGCCGTCGGCGGGCCGCCGGAGCTGTTCCTGGGCTTCGCCTGGACCAGCCTGACGGTAATCAACCTGATCGCAGGGGCGTTGCTGGGCGCGGTTCGGCGTTAGGCCGCGACCTTCGCCGACGCCAGCTTCAGCACGCTGACATACCCCGGCGCCGTCAGCATCCGCTCCATCACGCCCTTCTGCTTCAGCAGCCTGTGCACCTTCGGCAGGTTCCAGCAGGGCACATGCATGAACATGTGATGTTCGCAGTGATAGTTGACATAGTAGGGCGCCATCAGCAGGCGCTCGACGGGGCCGGCCAGGGTCGTGCGGGCGTGGCGCAGGGGGTCGGGCTGGTCCTTGCTGACCAGGGCGTGCTCGGCGATGTTCCGCAGGCGGGTGATCAGCGGATACCAGGTCGCCATCGGCAGCAGCCACAGCACCGGCCAGGCCCACCACAGACCAAAGGCTGACAGCACCACGATCACCGGGACGTGGAAGATCAGGAACGGCGACCAGAAGGCCAGCACGCCCTTCGCCGTCTTGCCGAACGGGACGCCCTTCCTGGCGCCGGTATGGAAGGCGTCGAAGCTCGGCTGGATGCGCTGTTTGTAGAAGGTCTGGCCGGTCAGGTCGCGGACCGCCTTGCGCCACAGGGACTGCCGCGTGATCGGGAACGGGGCGGACAGGCCGAGGTCCGGGTCCTCCTCCTGCTGGGCGAACTTGTGATGCTTCAGGTGATAGTCGCGATAGCGCCGCAGGTCGCCGTTGGTCGGGGCGCCGCACAGCCAGTGGCCGATCCAGTCGTTGACCGTCTGGTTCGGGTGCAGGCAGCCGTGGGCCCCGTCATGCATCAGGATGGCCAGGCCCAGCTGCCGCGCGCCGATGATCATCACGGCCAGGATGAGGGTCAGCGGGTTGGGCCAGATGATGAACAACGCCCCGGCCGCCAGGATCGTCAGCCAGGCGTGGGCGACCAGCCACAGGCCTCGCCACGACGAGCGGGCGGCCAGCGGCGCCCATTCGGCGTCGGTGAAGAAGTCCTTCGGTTTCACGCGTGCGGCGACGGCCATGGCGTGACTATCTCACTTCGGCGCCGGGATGTGTAGGATGACCAAGCGTCACCTTTCGGAGGGTTCAATGCGACCTCGCCTGTTCGCCGCCGTGCTCGCGGCCGGCCCGCTGACCGCCGGGCCGTTTTGAGCGTGACCGGAGAGAGTCCGCCGTCCGGCCGGTCGGTCTGGCCTTTTCTGCTGCTGCTGTTCGGGCTGTCGCTGCCGTTCTGGGTCGTCGGGGCCTTCGCGGACCGGTTCCTGCCGCCGTCAATGCCGATCAGCCTTCCGCCGAGCGCCCTGATGGCCTTTGTCCCGATGGTCGCCGCCTTGATCCTGGCGACGAGACAGGGCGGCGCGGCCGGCTTTCGCGCCCTGCTGGCCCGGGTGGTGGACGGCCGGCGGGTGCGCGGAGCGGGCTGGTGGCTGGTCGCCGTGCTGCTGATGCCGACGGCGATGCTGCTGGAGTATGGCCTGATCCTGCTGCGCGACGGGCCGATCAGCGACCCGGTGTTTCCGCTGGCCCGCCTGCCGGTGTTCTTTCTGATGTTCCTGGCCGCCGGGATCAGCGAGGAGCTGGGATGGCAGGGCTATCTCTATGAGCGGCTGACGCCGCGCCTGAACGCCCTGGGCGCGGCCCTGGCCATAGGCCTGGTCTGGGTGGTCTGGCACATCATTCCGATGGCGCAGACCGGGCATGACGCTATCTGGTCGGCCTGGCAGCTGGCCGCGATGGTTCCTCTGCGGGTCATCACTGTCTGGCTGTTCGTCGCCAGCGGGCGCAGCGTCCTGCTGGTGGCGGTGTTCCACGCCATGACCAACGTCGCGGAGTTCTCGTTCCCCAACTACGGCTCGCACTACGACCCATTCGTGACAGTCGTGATCCTGTCGGTCGTGGCAGCGGGGATCGTGATGCTGTGGGGACCGCGAACCCTCGCGGGTCGAGACCCCGTTGGCGCCTAGAACACCCCGCCCGGCTTCCAAGCGCCCGCCGCCAGCGCCACAACCAGCAGCACCCCCGCCCAGCTGTTGGACTTGAACAGCGCCAGGGCGCCGGCCGGGTCGGCCACGTTGAGCTTCGACGCCTGGCGCGACAGATGCAGCGCGAACAGGGCCGCCGGCACGAGGAACAGCGGTCCCAGCCCGCCGATCCAGGCCGCCGTCAGGACCAGGCCGAAACAGACGCCGTAGAAGGCCAGCACCGCCCGTGGGGCCTGGCCGCCCAGCCGGCGGGCCGAGGACTTGACCCCGGCCAGGGCGTCGTCCTCGAGATCCTGCACCGCGTAGATGGTGTCGTAGCCGAGGGTCCAGAACACCAGGCCCGCATAGAGCAGCACGGCCGGCCAACCGGGCGCTCCGCCGGCCGCCGCGAAGCCCATCAGCGCGCCCCAGTTGAAGGTCAGGCCCAGCCAGGCCTGCGGCCACCAGGTGATCCGCTTCATGAACGGATAGGCCGCCACCAGCGCCAGCGAGGCGACGCCCAGGCCGATGGTCCAGAGGTTCATCGCCAGCAGGATGACCAGGCTAACCAGGCAGCAGCCGATGACGAAGGCCCAGGCCTGCTTCACGCTGATCTGGCCGGACGGGATCGGTCGGCCGGCGGTGCGGGCGACCTTCGCGTCGATGTCGCGATCGACGATGTCGTTGTAGGCGCAGCCCGCCGCCCGCATCAGCGCCGCCCCGATGAAGAACAGCAGCAGCAGGACAAGGTCGGGCGCCTTGCCGCGCATGGCCGCCGCCAGGGCCAGCCCCATCCAGCCGGGCAGCATCAGCAGCCAGATGCCCGTCGGCCGGTCGAACCGCCCCAGTTTCAGCCACGGCCTCAGCCCCACGGGCGCATACCGGTCCACCCAGTTGCTCGGCGCGGCGTCGGGAAGGATCGAAGTCATGAGGCCGTGGTGGCGCAAAGCGGCCGAACCCGCAATAGTCGCCGCCATGGAGAGTCCGCCGCCACACCGTCGCCGGTCACCCGCCGCCCGCGCCGCGCTCGACGGACTGGGCGCGACGTTCGTGGCCGTGGGCGCGGTCGGGGTGGTCACGCCCGGTCTGCCGACAACGGTCTTCTGGATCGGGGCGGTGGTTTGTTTCCTGAAGACCCGGCCGCAGGCCGTGCGCCCGCTCCTGCGCACGCCCGTGGTCGGGCCGGCGATCATCGGCTTCCTGCGCTGGCGGCCGTTCGGGGGAGGTCGGCGGCGGCGATAGGGACAGACACCCGCGGGCGCCTGTCCCTCCGGGGCGTGCCCCCTCCGTGGCGGGCCACGACGGTGATTGTGATGGACAGGCCAGTGAGGCTAGGGTCGCCGCCACTTCGCTGGTCGAAGACGTGAGGGACGGGGGCGTTGATGCGCATTCTTGCAGTTATGGGCCTGGCGGCCGCGCTGGCGCTGGGCGCCTTCGGAGCCGCCGCCGCCGCGGACAAGCCGGCGGACGCGACGGCCAGGCCGTTCGACGCCGACCTGCCGCCCTTCCCCGCCGACGCGAAGGTCAAACAGGTCACCCACGTCGCTGGCAAGACGCTGAACTACACTGTCACGGTCGGCGCGCTGCCGGTGCGCGACGACAAGGGCAAGATCATCGCCGAGGTGGTGTTCACCTCGTACGTGCTGGACGGCCCGCGCAACCCGAACCGGCCGGTGACCTTCGCCTTCAATGGCGGACCCGGCGCGGCCAGCGTCTATCTGAACCTTGGCGCGATCGGGCCCAAGCGGGTGCAGTTCGGCGCCCAGGGCGACGCGCCGTCCGACTCGGCGGCGCTGCAGGACAATCCCTACACCTGGCTGGACTTCACCGACCTGGTGTTCATCGACCCGGTCGGCACGGGCTTCTCGCGCTCGCGGACCACGCCGGAGGAAAGCAAGAAGGCCTTCTTCGGCGTCAAGCAGGACATCGCCTACCTCTCGCGCATCGTCTACGACTGGCTGCTCAAGAACGAGCGGATGACCTCGCCGAAATACATCACCGGCGAGAGCTATGGCGGCTTCCGCGGCCCGCGCCTGACCCACTATCTGCAGACCGAGCTGGGCGTGGGCGTCAACGGCGTGGTGCTGGTCTCGCCGTTCTTCGACGGGACCAGCTGGTCGGGCGGCGACTTCTCGCCCATGCCCTGGGTGGTGACGCTGTCCTCGATGACGGCGGCCCACTATGAGCGCCAGGGCAAGACCCTGTCGCCGGAGCTGATGGCCGAGGTGGAAAACTACGTTCGCACCGAGTTCCTGACCGACTTCATGGCCGGGCGGACCAACCAGCCGGCGCTGGAGCGGATCATCAAGCGCGTGACCGCCTACACCGGCCTGCGCGAATCGGTGGTGCGCCAGATGGGCGGCCGCATCGACAGCCGCGCCTTCCTGCGCGAGCTCTATCGCGACGAAGGCCGCATCGGCAGCTGGTACGATTCCAACGTCACGGCCTGGGACCCCTACCCCTTCTCGCCGAACCAGCGCAGCGGCGACCCGATCCTCGACGCCCTGATCGCCCCGACCACCAGCGCCATGGTCGATTTCGTCACCCGCGTCGTCGGCTGGAAGGTCGAGGCCCGCTACAACGCCCTCAGCGGCGAGGTGAACGAGGCCTGGGAGGATGAGCTGCCGACCATCGAGGCCGTGTCGTCGTTCCGCAAGGCGCTGGCCAACGACCCGAAGATGAAGGTGCTGATCGTCCACGGCTACGACGACCTCAGCTGCCCCTATTTCGCCTCGCGCATCGTGATCGACCAGCTGCCGCCGATGGGCAATCCGGGCCGCGTCCAGCTGAAGGTCTATCCGGGCGGCCACATGTTCTACAGCCGCCCCGACAGCGGCGCGTCGATGCGCCGCGACGTGATGGCGATGTACGGGGCGGGGTAGGAGGGATGCTCCCCCCTTGGGGGAGCTGTCAGGCGAAGCCTGACTGAGGGGGTCCGCTCAGGTCTCGGATGACCCCCTCCACCAAGCTTCGCTTGGTCCCCCTCCCCCGATGGGGGAGGATCCTGTCAGACCCCCGCGAACAGCAGGCGGCCGGCGTCCATGTCGGGGCGCAGGGCGTTCAGATCCTTCTGGGACACGGCGAAACAGCCGAACGACCGGCCGAGCTTGCCGTGGGCGGACAGGTAGGAAGGTTCGCAGTAGTCGGCCCCGTGGACGATGATCGCCCGGTCGCGGACTTCCGAATTGGTCGGGTCCAGCCCGTCCAGCAGGACGTTGGGGCCGTGCTTGGCACCCATCCCGGGTCCGGCCGTCAGATAGGCCCCGACGGACGAGGCGTTCGACTCCGGCACGTTCGAAAAGCGTTGGGCGAAGCCGGTGTGCGCCGGGTCGGAGCCCCGGCCGTGAGCGGTGTGGTAGGCCGTCGCCTCGCCAGTGACGAGGTCGAGCCGGAACAGGCGCGGACGGCTGGAATGGGCCTGGAAATCGACGATGTAGATGCGGTCCTGGCGTTCCACCCGGTCGCCATGGCGCTTCAGCGCATCGAGCGCCGCGTGCATCAGCGGCCGGCGGATCAGGCCCCCGGGATCGAGCTCGGGGCCGAGGATCGGCGCGACCGCGGGCGGAACGACCAGCGGCGGCGGCGCGGCGGGAGGCGGGGTCAAGGCGGCCTGGGCGACCAGCGCCGGCTTCGGGGTCGAGGTGGCGCAGGAGGCGGTCAGGGCCGCCAGGCCGACGATCAGGCCGCGCCGCGAGAGGCGCTCATCCAGTTTACGCAAGATCGGGTCTCCCCCTTCGCGCCCCCGCGCGGCCACTCAGGCAGGGTGGATACCCCAGGCCACGGCCGCCGCGAACTATGTTTAATGTCGCACCCGCTCACATTCCCGACAGGGATCAGATCGCGGGCGATCGCAGCGCTGACTGCAAGCGGCCGGCCAGATCGCCCTTTCCGGCGACCTCGACGCGGTCCAGTCCGAGCCAGCCGGCCATGCGCGCGAGCTCCATGGCCAGCGCGGCCGGGGTGGCCGGGCCGGCCTCTGGCTCGGCGTGGGCGGCCTGCACCCGCAGCACGGCGGCCTGCCGGTCGGCCTTCAGATCGACGCGCGCGGTGATCGCCTCGCCCTCGAGGAACGGCAGCACATAGTAGCCGTGCACGCGCTTTTCGGCCGGGGTGTAGATCTCCAGCCGGACCTTGATCCCGAACAGCCGCTCGGTCCGGTCGCGGAACCAGATCAGGTTGTCGAACGGCGACAGCAGCGCGTGCGCCCCGATCCGCCGGGGTTTCGCCTCCGGGTGCAGATAGGCCGGCTTGCCCCAGCCTTGGACGGTGACCGGCGTCAGGGCGCCGGCCTCGACCAGTTCGCCGACGGCGCGGCGGGCGCCCGCCAGCGGCAGGCGGTAGTAGTCGCGCAGGTCGGCCTCGGTCGCCACGCCCATCGCCCCGGCCGAGCGCAGCACCAGCTCGCGCAGGGCGTCGGCCTCGGTCGGCGTGGGCAGATCAACGATCGCCGCCGGCAGCGCCCGTTCGGTCAGGTCGTAGACCCGCTCGAAGCCGCGCCGCGTGGCGGTGGTGATCTGGCCGGTCCAGAACAGCCATTCCAGGGCCCGCTTGCCGTCGGACCATGACCACCAGCCCGCCTCGCCCCGGCGTCCGGGGACGTCCTGGCCCGGCGCGAAGTCGCCGCCCGTGACGGGGCCGCGCGTCTCGATCTCGGCCAGAACATTGTCGATGTAGTCGCGCCTCTCGCGGCCGAAGCGGGCCAGGCCCGTCCACAGCTCGCCGTCGTGGGCCCGGGCCATGCGCCAGCGCAGCAGCGGCTGCATCTCCAGCGGCAGCAGGGAGGCTTCGTGGCCCCAGTATTCGAACAGGCTGCGCTTCCTGCCCCAGGCCTCGGCCTCCAGCACGGCCTGTGGATAGTCGCCCAGCCGCGAGAAGGCCGGCAGATAGTGGGTGCGGGTCAGGACGTTGACGCTGTCGATCTGGATCACGCCCAGCCGCCCGGCCACCTTGCCGAAATGGCTGCGCCCCGGCGCGGCGTGGCGGCGCGACCCGGCGAAACCCTGGGCCGTCAGGGCGATGCGGCGGGCCTGTTTGAGGGAGAGATCGAATTTCGGGGTCATTGCGTCCTTCGACACGGCCGCTGCGCGGCCTGCTCAGGATGACGTGCAGGGGTGGGGCTGAAACTCCACGTCATGGTGAGCAGCGATCCCGAAGGGATCGCGTGTCGAACCACGCACCCTGGAGCCGCCGACGCCTTCACGCGTGGTCCAGCACCGGCTTGGGCTTGTAGGGCCTCTCCAGCGTCGCCACCTCGTCGCCGCCGAGCGCGACGTCCAGCGCCGACAGGGCCTCGGTCAGGTGGCTCAGCTTCGAGGCGCCGATGATCGGCGCGGTGATCGCCGGATTACGCAGCACCCAGGCCAGAGCGACCTGCATGTTCGACAGGCCGCGCGCGCCGGCGATGGCCTCGACCGCATCGACCACCGCGAAGTCGGCGTCCTGGTAGTAGAGGCGCGGGGCGAACTCGTCGGTGCGGGCCCGTTCGGTATCGCCCTCGCCGACCTTGCTGCGGCCGCCGGCCAGGAAGCCCCGGGCCAGTGGCGACCAGGGGATCACGCCAATCCCCTCGGCCTTGCACAGCGGCAGCATCTCCCGCTCTTCCTCGCGATAGACCAGATTGTACTGCGGCTGCATCGAGACGAAGCGGGTCCAGCCGTGCAGGTCGCTGACGCTGAGCATCTTCGCGAACTGCCAAGCGTACATCGACGAGGCCCCGATGTAGCGGGCCTTGCCGGCCTTCACCACGTCATGCAGCGCCTCCAGCGTCTCCTCGATCGGCGTGTCGGGGTCGAAGCGGTGGATCTGGAACAGATCGACATGGTCCACGCCCAGCCGCGTCAGGCTGGCGTCGATCGAACTCATGATGTGCTTGCGCGACAGGCCTTTGTCGTTAGGGCCGGGGCCCATCGGGAAGTTGACCTTGGTGGCGATGACCACCTCGTCCCGGCCGGCGGCGAACTCCTTCAGCAGCTTGCCGGTGACGACCTCGCTCTGGCCGAGCGAGTACATGTTGGCCGTGTCGAAGAAGTTGATCCCGCCCTCGATGGCGGCGCGGAAGAACGGCCGGGCCTCGTCCTCCTCCAGCACCCAGGGCCGCCAGGATTTGCTGCCATAGGTCATGCAGCCGAGGCACAGGCGCGAGACCTTCAGGCCGGTCTTGCCGAGGCGGACGTATTCCATGGCTCTCTCCAGAGCGCGATCCGCCGAAATGAAGGCCGGTTCGGCGATCAGATCGCGCTCAACTTTTGAATCGAGCCTGTTTCATCCGGTCAGGTCAATCGACCTGATTGGAACAGGCTCGCGGCCGTCGTGACACGCCGCCCGTTCCTGTCACATATAGACCCCGGGGGCTGCCCACGCCGGGCGGTGGGGAGAGTGACGACCTTGACGGCTTTGACAAGCGGCGACGTTCCGCAAATCCAGCGCGGCGGGCCAGCGGCCGACCGGGCCTTCCGCCTGCACTGCCTCAACCGCGACAGCACCAACGGCGCCCTGCTGAAGTACCGCGACTGGCAGGGCTATATGGTCACCGGCCAGCATTCCGGGACCCACTGGATCAAGTGGATGCTGAGCCACGCCATCGCCGCCCAGTACGGCGTCGAACCGCCGCGCTATTTCAACAACGCCTCGTCCAACGAGATCATCGGACATCCGAAGCACAGGCGCATCCACGGGACGCTGCCGCGCATCGCCAGCTCGCACTCGATCCCGCCCTACGCCCTGGACCGGCGGTGGGTCCGGGCCCTGATGCCCCTGCCGCCCTATGGCGTGGTGGTGCGCGACATCCGCGACGTGATGGTCTCGAACTACGAGAAGTGGCGCGAGACCTACGCCGTGCCGTTCTCGCGCTATGTCGCCGGCGACCCGACCGGCAAGGCCTATGTCTGCGATGTCTGGTGGTACGTCCACTTCCTCAACCGCTGGGGCGAGGTGGCCAGCCGGTTCCCGGCCGAGACCCTGGTGATCCGCTACGAGGACTTCCAGGCCGACCGCCGCGCGGCGCTGGAGACGCTGGCGAAGCATCTTGGCCTGACGCTGTCAGCCGCCGCCCTCGACGCCGGCGCTGCGGCGGGGGCCAAGGAGGTCATGGCCAACCACCAGGATCCGGCGGTGGACGAAAAACCCCTGCGCATGGACGGCGTCCCGGCCGCCACCTTCTCCGAGGCCGACGAGGCGATGCTGCGCGGCATCCTCGACCGCAACCTGAAGCACGACTTCGGCTACGGCTATTGTGGCGCGCCGAGAGGGTTTCAGGCGTAGCGCGCCAAGGATGCTCACCTTCGGGGGAGCTGTCCGCGAAGCGGACTGAGGGGGTCCCCCGAGACCTGAGCGGACCCCCTCCGTCTCGCCTTCGGCGAGCCAACTCCCCCAAAAGGGGAGGATCTGTCAGCGGTGCAGCCGGCCGTCGGTCAGGGCTTCCGGATCGAAGCGGAAGATCACCTCGGGATCGGGCGCCTCCACGCCCTTGCGCACCTTGTCCGGCGCGGCCGTTCGCAGCAGCCAGCGCAGGACGTTCAGCCGGGCCGGCTTCTTGTGGTCGGCCCGCACGCAGATCCAGGGCGCCGCGTCGCAGTCGGTCCGGCGCAGCATCTCGTCCCGGGCGGCCGTGTAGTCGTCCCACTTCTGCTCGGCGACGTCGTCCAGGGGGCTGGTCTTGAACACCTTGAGCGGATCGGTGCGGCGGGCCTTGAGCCGCCTGGCCTGTTCCTGCGGACTGATGTCGAGCCAGAACTTGAGCAGCTTCACGCCACTGGCGACCAGCACGCGCTCGAAGTTGGGGACTTCGCGCAGGAACTCTTCCTGCTCTTCCGGACTGCTGAAACCCATCACCCGCTCGACCCCGGCGCGGTTGTACCAGGAGCGGTTGAACAGCACGAACTCGCCGGCCGACGGCAGGTGGGCGACGTAGCGCTGGAAATACCACTGCGTCCGCTCGCGGTCCGAGGGCTTGGGCAGGGCCACCACCCGCGTCTCGCGGCGTGACAGGGGCGCGGTCACCCGGGCGATCGCGCCGTCCTTGCCGGCGGCGTCGCGGCCCTCGAAGATCACGAGGATCTTCCAGCCCTCCTTGATCGCCAGCTGCTGGGTGCGGATCATGGCGATCTGCAGGTCGCGAAGTTCGGCGTCGTAGGCGTCGTTGTCCATGACGAGACCCTACCGCCGGACCCCGCCGGGCGGCTAGAAGAGTCCGCATGATCCGTCTTCATGTTCCCGACGACCTCGCCGCCGGCGCCGACCTGATCCCCGCGCCCGAGCAGGGCCGCTATCTGGTCACCGTCATGCGGCTGGCGGTCGGGGCCGAGGTGCTGCTGTTCAACGGCCGCGACGGCGAGTGGCGGGCGACGCTGGTCGAGGCGGGCAAGCGCGGTTGCCGGCTGGCGGTCGGCGCGCGCCTGCGGCCCCAGACCGACGGACCGGACCTCGATCTGGTGGTGGCCCTGGTCAAGCGGGCCCGGCTGGAGACGATCATCGAGAAGGCCGCCGAGCTGGGCGCGCGGCGGGTGCGGCTGGCCGTGACCCGGCGGACCAACGCCGACCACACCAATGTCGCGCGACTGCGGGCCATCGCGGTCGAGGCCGCCGAACAGACCGGCCGGCTGGACGTGCCGCAGATCGTCGCGCCGGAGAAACTCGACCGCCTGCTGGACGGCTGGGACGCCGCGCGTCCGCTGATGTTCTGCGACGAGGGCGGCGGCGTCCCGCCGGCGCTGGAGGCCCTGCGCGCCGTTGCTCCCGGGCCGGGCGCGGTGCTGATCGGCCCCGAGGGCGGCTTCGCCCCGGAAGAGGGCGAGCGGCTGCGCGCCCTGCCCTTCGTCACGGCCGTTTCGCTGGGCCCCAGGATCCTGCGCGCCGACACCGCCGCCATCGCGGCCCTGACCCTGTGGCAGGCGGCGCTGGGGGATTGGCGCGGCTAGGCCCTACCAACATCCGTCATGGCCCGGCCTGTCCGGGCCACCCAGGAACACGGACTTCACCGGCTGGAGCGACCGCCTGTTCCATCCTGATTTCGACGCCGCGCCTAGGTGGCCCGGACCAGCCGGGCCATGACGGCGGGAAATTGGTCCATGGGGATTGAACGGTTCTGCTGACACGACGCCGTCACGAAGCCTTGCATCGAGTGTGATTGTCTCCCACCTGCACTTGAGCGTATTGATCGCGCCCGGTGGGGGAAGGGGCCTCCCCAGCCACTCGAAAATGCCTGGGGAGGCGAAAATAAATGGCCACGACCGTCCGTGACGACAGGCCCCTGACTCTTGATGATCTGACCGGCTGGTTCGCCTCCGGCAGCAAGCCCGCCAGCGAATGGCGGGTTGGGGCCGAGCATGAGAAGTTCGGCTTCCACCTGAAATCCCATGCGCCCGTCCAGTACGGCGGCCCCGACGGCATCGAGGCGATGCTCAAGGGTCTGATGCGGTTCGGCTGGGAAGGCGTCTACGAGGATCGCGCCGACGGCGGCCGGACGCTGATCGCGCTGGAGCGCAACGGCGCCAGCGTCAGCCTGGAGCCCGGCGGCCAGTTCGAACTGAGCGGCGCGCCGCTGAACTCGATGCACGAGATCTGCGAGGAGACCGGCAGTCACCTGCAGGAAGTCAAACAGGTCGCCGACGAGCTGGGGCTGGGCTTCCTGGGCCTGGGCTTCCACCCGACCCTGAAGCGCGAAGACGCCGCCATCATGCCCAAGGGCCGCTATGTGATCATGCGGCGCTACATGCCCAAGGTCGGCGGCCTGGGCCTGGACATGATGTTCCGCACCTGCACCGTGCAGGCCAATCTCGACTTCAGCTCCGAAGCCGACATGGTGGCCAAGTTTCGCGCGAGCCTGGCGCTGCAGCCGATCGCCACGGCCCTGTTCGCCAATTCACCGTTCACGGAAGGCAAGCCCAACGGCTTTCTGTCGGCCCGGGCCAACGTCTGGACCGACACCGATCCCGACCGCACCGGCATGCTGAACTTCGTGTTCGAGGAGGGCTTCGGCTTCGAACGCTACGCGCGCTACGCCCTCGACGTGCCGATGTATTTCGCCAAGCGGAAGGGCCTGTACATCGACCTGGCCGGCAAGTCGTTCCGCGACTTCATCGACGGCCGGCTGGACGAGGTTCCCGGCGAGCGGGCCACGCTGAAGGACTGGGTCGATCACACCAGCACCATCTTCCCGGAAGTGCGGCTGAAGACCTATCTGGAGATGCGCGGCGCCGACGGGGGGCCGTGGAGCCGGCTGTGCGCCCTGCCCGCCCTGTGGACCGGCATCTTCTACGACAGCGCCGCCCTCGCGGCGGCCTGGGACCTGTGCAAGGCCTGGACCCCGGAAGACCGTGAAAACGTCCGCCGCGACGTCAACCGGCTGGGCCTCAAGGCCGTGGTCGGTGGCCGCACGGTGCAGGACGTGGCCAGGGACATGATCGCCATCAGCAAGGAAGGCCTCAAGCGCCGCGCCCGGCTCGACGGCGGTTTCGTCGATGAGTCCACCTATCTGGGTGAGCTCGAGGTAATCGCCGACAGCGGGATCACGCCGGCCGAACGGCTGCTGGAGAAGTTCCACGGCGCGTGGAACGGCGACATCACCCGCGTCTTCGAAGACTGCGCCTATTAGCCGGCGCGGGGACATGCACGTCGGTGCGTGTCCCCGCCCGCGCTCCCTCCGCCGGCCGTTTTGCCGCCGCCGCGAACACGGCCAAGCCCGCAACCACCGCGATTGTCAGGCCGGAACCGGAAACCGCGTCGGACATGGTCGATCCTTCCGCGGAGGATAACGCGGCGGCCACAGGTCGGCTTCCGAATAACCGGCACGGCAAGCCGTTGCTTGTGAAACCGGCCCGCGCGTGATTTTCTCGCCTGCAAATCGCGGAGGTTCGGGGGGATCTTGCCGCTTCTCCTCCGCACAGGGCCAAGAGTCACAGGGTAGGCAGTATGAATATCGTTATCGCGCTGGGGATCCTCGTGACCCTGGCCACGGGCATCCCGGTGCTTCTGCAGATGCGGAATCACCCGAAGGGCCTCTTCATTCTCTTCTTCGCGGAGATGTGGGAGCGCTTCTCCTACTACGGGATGCGCGGCATCCTCATCTTCTACCTGACCCAGCATTTCCTGTTCAAAGACGACTACGCCAGCGGCCTCTACGGTTCCTACACCTCACTGGTCTACCTGCTGCCCCTGCTCGGCGGCATCCTCGCCGACCGCTACATCGGCACCCGCAAGGCCATCGCCTTCGGCGCCCTGCTGCTGGTGGCCGGTCACGGGATGATGGCCATCGAGGGCGCGCCCGCGCAGCAGACCCTGAACTACCAGGGCCAGGCCTACGCCATGCAGGTCGAGGGCCGCGGGTCCGAGCGCGAGGTCTGCATCAAGGTCGGCGAAGGCTGCTACGGCTTCGGCGCCGGCGAGAACGGCGCCCTGCAGATCAAGGACCTGCCGGCCGCCTCGCCGCTGCCCGCCAGCCTGGCGCAGGGCTCCTACGAGATGAAGGAGACGCGCAATTCGACCTATGTGAACATCTTCTTCCTGGCCATTTCGCTGATCATCATGGGCGTCGGCTTCCTCAAGCCGAACATCTCGACCATCGTCGGCCAGCTCTATCCGGAAGGCGATCCGCGCCGGGACCCGGGCTTCACCCTCTATTACTACGGCATCAACATGGGGGCTTTCTGGGCCTCGGTTCTCTGCGGCTATCTCGGCCAGACCTATGGCTGGGGCTGGGGCTTCGGCCTGGCCGGCGCGGGCATGCTGCTCGGCTATCTGGCCTTCGTGCTCGGCAAGCCGCTGCTTGAGGGCCATGGCGAGCCGCCGAACCCCGAGAAGCTGGCCAAGCCGATCTTTGGCCCGATCAACCAGGAAGGCCTGATCTACATCCTCGGCATCGCCGGCATCGCCGTCGTCTGGCTGCTGGTCCAGCGCAACGCCATCGTCGGCCTGGTGCTGATCGCCAGCATCATCGCCTCGCTGGTGGCGGTCGTCTTCATCATCGCCGTCGTCTGCAAGACCTGGGTCCAGCGGCAACGCATGATGCTGGCCATGATCCTGATCTTCGGCGCGGTGGTGTTCTTCACCCTGTTCGAACAGGCCGGCACCTCGCTCAACCTGTTCGCCGACCGTAACGTCGACCTGTCGCTGATCAGCTCGCCCTTCACGCTGGACCTGTTCGGCCAGAGCTTCTTCTTCGGCACCCGAGACATGATCATGGCCGCCGGCGTGCCGGCGAACGTGCGCTGGATCGACATGGGCATCACCGCCGCCCAGACCCAGTCGTTCAACGCCGGCTTCATCCTGATCTTCGCCCCGGTGTTCGCGGCGATGTGGCTGTTCCTGGGCAAGCACAACCGCGACCCCAACCCGGTGATGAAGTTCGGCCTGGGCCTGGTCCAGGTCGGCCTGGGCTTCATGATCATCGTCTGGGGCGCCAGCGCCGGGATGGCCAATTCGGCCTTCCAGATGCCGCTGATCATGCTCGGCGCGCTGTATCTGCTGCACACCACCGGCGAGCTGTTCCTGTCGCCGGTCGGCCTGTCGGAGATCACCAAGCTGTCGATGCCCACCGTGGTGTCCTTCATGATGGCCGTCTGGTTCCTGTCCAGCTCCATCGCCCAGTACGTCGGCGGGATCATCGCCGGCGCCATGGGAACCGAGACGGTCGGCGGTCAGGTTCTGGATCCGGCCGGCGCCCTGGCCACTTCGCTGAGCGGCTTCGGCAAGCTCGGCTGGGCCGGCATCGGCGTGGGCGTGTTCTTCATCCTCATCAGCTTCCTGGTGAAGAAATGGGGCCACGTCGGCATCGACGGAACGCCGCATGCGGAGATCGACGGCGACCGGCAGTCCATGCCGCACTGAACGACCGGACATCGCTGAAACAACAAAGGGCCCCGGGAGCGATCCCGGGGCCCTTCTTCGTCGGCCGCCGCCCAGGGGCTCGGGGAGCGGCCGGCGAGCGCCGAGCGTCAGCCGAACTGTTTGCGCAGGCGGATATAGATCAGCGGCTGGTTGTCGTACTGCCGCACCTCGCGGCCGCTGAGCGGGGTCAGGTCGCGCGGGCCGGCGTAGACCGCCTGCTGGCGCTGCAGGTCGCGCGAGGTGGCGTTCTGGATCTGCAGCAGCCAGCTGACGCCGGGACTGGGCTTCCACTCGATATAGGGCGCCACGAAGGTGCGCAGCTTGACCGTCTCGATCCGGTTGAAGCGGTAGTAGGTCTCGCGCCAGCCGCCATAGGCCTCGACGCCCCAGTTGATCTTCCAGGCCGGGATGTCCTGGGTGAAGGTCAGGCCCCAGTCCTGGGGGTGCTCGCCGGAGATGCGGCGCGTCTCGCCGGTGGTCGGATCCTCGACCTCCGACACGCGGATCGAGGCGTCGCCCCGCAGCAGGCCGCCGGGGATGCCGAACCGGTCCAGCGGCAGGGTGAAGTCGATCAGGGCGGCGTTGCGCGTGCCCTCGCCGATGTTGCCGGGGTGGTCGAACCGCACGCAGGACGGCGAATTCAGGTCCGGCTGGCCGCCGGGCAGCAGCGGGCAGGTCGCGGCGACCACCTCCGGCGTGCGGTCGATGACGTCGGTGAACTCGAAATGGCGCAAGGTCAGCGTCACCGACCCCTTCTTCCAGAACCGCCGCTCGTAGGCGATTTCGGCGATCAGCGACTGCTGCGGATCGAGGTCGGGATTGCCGGTGGCGATGCCGCCGCCGGAATTGATCTGCGAGCTGGCGACGAAGTCGTTGAAGTCGAGCTGGCCGACCTCGCGCTCGAGGCGCAGGCGGATCTGGTTGGCCGGATTGGGCGACCAGGTCGCCACCAGGCGGGGCTTGGCGAAGACCAGGGTCTTTTCGAGCGTGACGTCGCCTTCGGACGAGATGCGCGATCCCTCGATGCGCAGGCCGCCCTCCAGCGTCAGCGTCGTGTAGGGCTTCCAGGTCGCCTGGCCGAACACCTCGCCGCGCCGCTCCTCGACCGTGACATTGGCGGCCGGCAGGGCCACCGGGACGCCGTTGGAGACATAGCTGGTCTCGCTCTCCAGCCAGTTGAAGGCCGCCTCGCCGCCGGTTTCGAACGACAGCTTGTCCGACTTCGTGAAGCTCAGCACGCCCCGGCCGATCGTCTCGCCCAGCGTACGGCTGTTGGAGAACAGGTCCTCGTCCGGCGCGATACGGAAGACCAGGTCGAAGTCGCTGCTTTTGAGCTGCTGGATGAACAGCGCCTCGACCTTGGTGCGCGGGCCCAGGTCCTTGCCGTAGCGCAGCCCCAGCTCGCTCTCGAGCCGCTCCTCGAACTCGCGGTCGGTCGCGACGGCCGGGCTGGTCGTGTAGTCGTCGCGCTCGCCGTAATAGAAGCGCTGGAAGAACAGGCGGCCGTTGACGCGGAACTTGCCGCCGGCCAGCGGCGTCTCATAGGCGGCCGTGCCAACGGCCTGCTCGCCGTCGCCCTCGGAATGCATCTCGGCCCGGTCGGTGATGACGCCCGCCGGGTCGCGGCCAATCAGCGGCCCGTCGCCGGAGCCGTCGTCGGTGAAGCCGGCGATGACGAACGAGCCCTCCAGCGTGCGGCCATTGCCGCGCCGCACGCCCTCCAGCCGCAGGGCCGGGGCCTGGCGGCCGTCCCAGACGAAGGTGTTGGCCACCCCCACCAGGCCGGTGACCGAGTCGCCGGACTTGACCACGACGTTGGCCAAGATGGTCTTGCCCTGCATGTCGATGCCGGGCGCGCCGCCGCGGATGACATCGACCCGTTCGACCTGGCTGGCCGGGATCCGCCGCAGGATGCTTTGCAGGTCGTCGCTCTTGGTCGTCGGCCGCTGACCATCGACCAGCACGTTGCCGGCCGCCCCGGCGAAGCCGCGCACGCTGTCGCCCTGGTCGAACACGAACCCGGGAATGCGGGTGATCATGTCGAAGGCCGTGGTCGGCTGGGCCTCGGAGAAGAAGGCCGGGGGATAGGAGATGACGCCTTCCCGCCCCGCGCCCGCCACCGTGGGCGAACTGGCCGCCACCTCCGGCGACGCGGCCAGCAGCGCGAGCAAAAGCACCTGACTCATAAGACCTCCCCCAGTGGGCCCCCCGGCCCGGAACTGACGGGGAAGGTGACCGGCGTTCGCCGCCGGAGCACGTTACAAGCCTGAAATGTGGATTAAATCGGTGTCAGGTTCGATACAGCAAACGCGCGAGGTTACTCGGCACCCCTGAACAAAGGGGCGCAATGCGAACAACACCACCAAACGTTGCCTTTCGCCGGCGAACCGGCGAAAGATGCGCATATGGGGCTGGGCGAACGCGCAAAGTGGGTCTGGGCGCGACTTGGCGATGTTTCACTCGCCAGGGACCTAACGCTGCTTGTCTTTGGGGCTAAGGGCGCTCTCGCCCTTGTCATTGCGGCGGCGACCGCAGCGTTTGCACATGCCGACCACTTTTCCCTAACCACCACCTTCCTTTTCGCCATCATCGCGTTCGCGGCGACGATTTGGGCTTGGGTGGGTGTTGCGGCTCTGCTCGAACGCGCGCCGCTAGGACCACGCCAAGTCAAGGCGCAAACGGGGAGGAGACAACCCGGGAACTTTGATGGTCTACCATTCGACAGGCCCGAGATATCGGTCACGCCCGGCCGGAAGCCGTATTTGATCTTCGATCCACCTAAGCGTTCAATGGAGAAGAGCTGCGGGCACCTTTTGAGAAACGAATGCTCTTTGACGCTCCGGTCATCCTCGCCCATACAGCTTGATGATTGCCGCGTCTTGATCGAGACGATCCGTGACAACATCACGGTGGCCAACATCAACAAGCCCCTTGTAGGCGGCAGCGCTTTCTCATTGCGCGCTGGAGCGTCCAAGGAGTTTCCATTTATTACCCGCGATCTAGCCGAGATCGTGAAGCGACCACCTCACCAACTGCTGCTCGAGGGCGGCTCGTTTCCCCTTCCCGACAACAGGACGTTTATGCTTCGGCTCGTGGTGACGTCGAACTACGAATTCCGGACGGTTGTTAATCTCGTGATCCGGACGGGGCGTGAGGAGCACCTAGAGGTCGAGATTCGCGATCAGTTCGTCTAGGTTTCGATCCCTCGAAAACAACTCCCGCCCACCGACGGAAGGGACGATTGAGACTGGGTGCGTTTGCTACCAAATGCCGCTCAGGTTCGCGCCCGCCCCCCCCTCAGACCGCCGTCCCGCCCACCGTCAGGCCGGTGATCTTCAACGACGGCTGGGCCACGCCGACCGGGACGCCCTGGCCGCCCTTGCCACAGACGCCGATGCCGGGGTCCATGGCGAAGTCGTCGCCGATCATGGTGATGCGGGTCAGGGCGCTGGGGCCGTCGCCGATCAGGCTGGCGCCCTTGACCGGATGGGTCAGCTTGCCGTCCTCGATCAGCCAGGCCTCGGTGCACTGGAACACGAACTTGCCGTTGGTGATGTCCACCTGGCCGCCGCCGAGGTGGGCGCAGAAGACGCCGCGCTTCGTCGAGGCGATCATTTCCGCCTGGCTGTCCTTGCCGCCGAGCATGCCGGTGTTGGTCATGCGCGGCAGGGGCATGTGGGCGTAGGACTCGCGCCGGGCGTTGCCGGTGGGGGCCATGCCCATCAGCCGCGCGCTCATCCGGTCGTGCATGTAGCCGACCAGGATGCCGTCCTCGATCAGGATGGTCCGTTCGGTCGGGGTGCCCTCGTCATCGACGGTCAGCGAGCCGCGGCGGCCGGGAATGCTGCCGTCGTCGAACACCGTGACGCCCGGGGCGGCGACGCGCTCCCCGATGCGGCCGGAGAAGGCGGAAAGGCCCTTGCGGTTGAAGTCGCCCTCCAGCCCGTGGCCGACGGCCTCGTGCAGCAGCACGCCGTTCCAGCCGGGGCCGAGCACCACGTCCATCTCGCCGGCCGGACAATCGACGGCGTCCAGGTTGACCAGGGCCTGGGCCAGGGCCTGGCCGATCTGGCCCTGCCATTTGTCGGGGGAAATCCAGGCCTCGAAGCCGGCGCGGCCGCCAGCGCCGGCGACGCCCGTCTCGCGGCGGCCGTCGCGCTCGACCGTGACCTGCACGTCCACCCGCACCAGCGGGCGGACGTCGCGGACCAGCCGGCCGTCGGCGCGCAGGATCTCGACCGTGCGCCGCTCGCCCGACAGGCGGGCCATCACCTGGACGACGCGCGGGTCGCGGGCCCGGGCGAAGGCGTCGATCTCCTGCAGCAGGGCGACCTTGTCGGAGAAGCCGGGCGAGGCGACCGGGTCGTCCTCGCCATAGAGCCGGGTGTTGGTGGCGCGGGGCCCCTCGGCCGCGACGCCGCTATAGCCGCGCCGGGCCAGCCGGGCCGAATCGCCGGCGCGGCGGATGGCGGCCTCGGAAATCTCGCTGGCGTGAGCGTAGCCGGCCGTCTCTCCGGCCACCACCCGCAGGCCGAAGCCCTCGCCACTGTCATAGGCGGCGCTCTTGAGTCGGCCGTCGTCGAACACGAAGGCCTCGCTCTCGCTGCGTTCGAGGAACAGCTCCCCGTCGTCGGCCCCGGCGAGGGCCTCGCCAAGGATGGCGCGCGCGCGCTCGGGATCGACGCCGGCGGAGTCGAGAAGGGACGGGGCAAGGACTGAGGCGGTCATGGCCTACAGGTAGGCGCTTCGATCGCCTTCGTCATCTGGCGCGCCGAATTTGGAGGTCGAAAGCCGGACGCCCCTCGCTATGGCAGGTGAAGATCGCCCGATCCGTCGATATTGCTGCTCAGGCTGGCCGGCTTGGTCGTCAGGGTGACGTCGCCGCTGCCGGCGAGGCTCACCTGCACCGCGCCCCGGGCCGACAGCTCGGCCTCACCGCTGCCGGCGAGGCTGACGTTGGCGTCCTGGGCCTGGAGTTCGCCGAGGTTCGCGTCGCCCGAACCGGCGATGGCCAGGGTGAGGGCCTGGGTCTTGCCGGTTCCGGACACCTCGCCCGAGCCGTTGATCTCGATGGCCAGCTCGGGCTGGTCATAGGCGGCCAGGCTGAGCGACGGCGAGCCGTTGAGCACGAAGCGCTTCACGGCCGGGGCGACGACGTCGATGCTGAGCCGCTCACGCACGAGACGGACGCGCATGCCCTCCCCGCCGTCGCCATCGCGGAACCGCAGGCGGCCGTCCACGATCACGACCCGATCGACCAGGTCCTGGGGGCCGGAGACGGTGATCTTCGGCGCGGCGCCCTGGGTGAAGGTCACCTCGGCCGGCACGTCGATCTGCAGCAGCGGACCGCCGGCCCAGGCCAGGTCATGGGAGACATCGGGCCCTGAGTCCCGGTGGCGGCCAACGCTGATTCGGACGTCGCCGTCATCGTCGAGGTTCTCGAAATAGGCCGGAGAGATGTTCCAGCCATGCTCGATCAGGTCGCGGCCGCCCGTGGCGACGGCGCCGGAGAAACAGGCCACGGCCAGCACGAAGCTCGCCACGGCGATGATGATCAGAACGCGGATCATGACGGGCCCCTCAGCCTTGCGGATCGATGGCCGGCTTGAGCAGCCGGTAGTGAAGTCGGGCGTACCAGACCAGGGCGTTGACCAGGCCGATGGTCGCCAGGGTCAGCAGGGCGCCGATCGAGGTGGCGATGGCCATCATGCCCAGGCCGCCGAGGATGGCGGTGACCGGGCCGCCCGGCGGATCGGCGAAGGGCCCCGCGGCGAACACGACGCCGCCGGCGAAGAACACCGCGATGACGGCGACGAAGAAGCCGAACATGGCTCCCAGCACGCCCATCAGGATCGGCAGCAGGACGATGATGTCGATCGCTCCCAGACCCAGCACCGCGAAGATGGCGGCGGCGACGGCCGAGGGGTTCTTTTGCTCTTCCCACTTCTTCAGGCCGGCCTCGGCGCGCAGCTCGCGGGCGAGACGACCGGGGGCGCCGAGCGCGTCGGCCACCTCCTGCTCGCTGCGGCCGGCGGCCTGGGCGTCGGCGAAATGGGTCTCGTAGTCGGCGGCGATGTCCTCGATCGTGGCGGCGGGCAGGCCCGCCAGCCCACTCCTGAGTCTCGCCATGAAGTCCGCGCGGGTCATGCCCCTGCTCCCAGAATGTCATTAACGGCGCGGGTGAAGGCGGCCCACTCGGTCTTCTGCTGCGTGAAACTGCCGCGGCCGGCGTCGGTCAGCCGATAGTATTTCCGCGGCGGACCGCTCTGCGATTCCACCAGATAGGTCTCGACCAGCCCGTCCGCCTGCAGGCGGCGCATGAGCGGGTAGATGGTGCCTTCCCCCATGTCGATGTCCTTCGCGAGACGGCTGGCGATCTCGTAGGCGTAGCTGTCGGCGCGCGACAGCAAGGCCAGAACGCAGAGCGCCAGCACCCCTTTTTTCAGTTGGATTTCGATAGTTTCGGTCACGATTTCCATTCCCAAACCTGACACCCTTCTACCGCATGATACTGACTAATGCAAGGTAGCTGTCGTGACACGATAGCGGGTCAGATCAATGACAGCGGCCGGCCCAAGCCGGGCCAGCCCTTGAGCGGCTTGGCAAGCCCGGTTCCAGCGCGTATGCACCGGGCCTGAACAGGCGAAAGGGTCGGGGGGCCAAGCACGCGACAGCGGGCCGGACCATCCGCCGAGTAGCTCCAGTCTGCCGGCGGACTCCAGAGACCGGCGAAACGGACGTGAGGCGCATGAACGCGAAGGTTAAGGGGATGCGGGGGCTGTTCGCGGCTTTCGCCGCCGTCGTGATGACGGCGATGGCCGCGGGTGGGGTCCGCGCCAGTGAATTGATCGGGCAACCCAGCCCCGGGGGCATGGGCCTGCAGCCGGCGGGATCGCCGCTGAAACAGCAGGTCATCTTCTTCCACGACGCGATCCTGCTGCCGATCATCACGGTGATCTGCCTGTTCGTGCTGGGCCTGCTGCTGTGGATCCTGGTTCGCTACAACAAGCGGTCCAACCCGACCCCGGCCAAGTGGAGCCACAACACGCTGATCGAGGTGGTCTGGACGCTGGTGCCGGTCCTGATCCTGATGGTCATCGCCATCTTCTCGTTCCGGCTGCTGTTCGACTACCACAACATGCCCAAGCCCTACATGACGGTGAAGGCGGTCGGCTATCAGTGGAACTGGGGCTACGAATACCCCGACCAGAAGATCCCCGAATACATCTCGGCCATGCTGCCCGAGAAGGAAGTCGCCGCGCGGGGCCTGGACCACAGCCTGTTCCGCCTGGCCGCCACCGAGCCGATGGTCGTGCCGGTCGGCAAGGTCGTGCGGGTGCAGGTCACCGGCGCCGACGTGATCCACAACTTCGCCCTGCCGGCCTTCGGTCTGAAGACCGACGCCATCCCCGGCCGGCTCAACGAGACCTGGTTCAAGGCCGACAAGGTCGGCGCCTACTACGGCCAGTGCTCGGAGCTGTGCGGCGTGGACCACGCCTTCATGCCGATCGAGATCAAGGTGGTGAGCCAGGCCGACTTCGACGCCTGGGTGGCTTCCAAGGCTCCCGCCGCCGCGCCGGCGCCCGTCGCCGCTCCGGCGGCCGATGGCGCCACGCTCGCTCCGATCCCCACGGCGGCTCCCGCCGCGCCCGCCGCCGGCCCCGCGCCGGCGGCCGTGAACTGAATTCAGGATAAAGACCGATGGCTCACGCCGCCGCTCATGACGACCACGAGGCCGAGCACATTCCCGGCTTCTTCACCCGCTGGTTCTTCTCCACGAACCACAAGGACATCGGCACGCTGTACATCCTGTTCGCCATCATGGCGGGCCTGGTGGGCGGTGTGCTGTCAGGCCTGATCCGCTGGGAGCTCGCCGCTCCCGGCATCCAGATCTTCGGCCCGAACTCCTCGGTTAGCCTGATGGGCCTGATCGAGCAGAGCAACCACGGCTACAACGCCATCGTCACCGCCCACGCCCTGATCATGATCTTCTTCATGGTCATGCCGGCGATGATCGGCGGCTTCGGCAACTGGTTCGTGCCGATCATGATCGGCGCGCCGGACATGGCCTTCCCGCGGATGAACAACATCTCGTTCTGGCTGCTGGTGGCCGCCTGGGTGCTGCTGTTGACCTCGATGTTCGTCGATGGCGGCCCGGGCAAGGGCTTCGGCGGCGGCTGGACGCTCTATCCGCCGCTCTCGACGACAGGCCACACCGGTCCGTCGATGGACCTGGCGATCTTCTCGGTCCACCTGGCCGGCGCCAGCTCGATCCTCGGCGCGATCAACTTCATCACCACCATCTTCAACATGCGCGCGCCGGGCATGACCCTGCACCGCATGCCGCTGTTCGTGTGGTCGATCCTGATCACCGTCTTCCTGCTGCTGCTGTCACTGCCGGTTCTGGCGGGCGCCATCACCATGCT
>Ga0172380_10000371_pt1 | contig 90816 bp, 67 predicted proteins | sample Leawe162metaG_FD_119747 | JGI IMG/M metagenome (GOLD analysis project Ga0172380, IMG submission 119747) | Leachate microbial communities from a municipal landfill in Southern Ontario, Canada - Leachate well 162 metaG | ecosystem: Engineered > Solid waste > Landfill > Unclassified | place... | reverse complement strand
TGTTGAACCGTCACCCGAAAGAGGAGCAGACGCTGTAATAGTACCAGAGTTGTTGAACTTAGTCCAATCTGTAGCTGAAAGATAACCGTCAGTCGAACCGTTCGCTTGAGCAAGAACAAGAGGGTCTCCAGACGTTCCACTACCAGTCATTGGAGCTGAAGCTGACACAGTTGTAAGTTTATTATTAAATGTATTCCAATCAGTAGATGTTACATAACCATCAGTTGTAGTATTTGCAGTAGCGATAACTAATGGACTACCAGTTGAACCGTCACCCGAAAGAGGAGCAGAAGCTGTTATTGTACCAGAGTTATTAAACTTCGTCCAATCCGTAGAGCTTAGATAACCGTCTGTACTGCCATTTGCTTGAGCAAGAACAAGAGGACTTAAAGACGTTCCACTACCAGTCATTGGAGCATTAGCTGACACAGTTGTTAGTTTATTGTTGAATGTGTTCCAGTCTGTAGATGATAAAAACCCATTTGTTGTAATATCGGCTTTACCTAATGTAATAGGAGATGATGTAGTCCCATCACCAACGAGAGGTCCATTAACGGATACTAATCCAAGTTTATTATTGAATATATTCCAATCCGATGAAGTTAAGTATCCATCAATAGAAGTATTAGCTGATGCCATTGATATTGGGTTTCCACTTGTTCCATCACCACTTATTGGTGCTGATACGGAAACTGTAGCTGCGGTATTGAATTTCACCCAATCAGAGGATGAGAGATATCCATTTGTTGTAGCGTTTGCCTGAGCCATTGTTAGTGGGCTAGCAGTCGTTCCTTGCCCATTAATTGGTGCTGTTGTAGCTACTACGTCTAGTTTGTTGTCGAATTTAACCCAATCTGTTGAGCCCAGATAACCGTCAGCAGTAGAATTAGCTCTTGCTAAAGATAATGGGTCGAGACTTGTTCCATTCCCAGTCATTGGAGCATTAGCAGATACAGTTGTAAGTTTATTATTGAATAAATTCCAATCACCTGAACTCAAATATCCATTTGAAGTGGTGTTCGCTTGACTCATCATCAAAGGAGAAGCAGTTGTCCCATTACCTGAAAGAGGAGCGTTGCTAACTAACATTCCAAGTTTATTGTTGAATGTATTCCAATCTGATGAAGATAAAAATCCATTAGTCACTGCATCTGCCTTTCCTAATGTGATAGGGTTTGTTGTACTACCGTCACCTACAAGAGGGGAGTTAACGCTTACTGAATTCGGAGCATTGAACTTCGTCCAATCGGAAGCTGTAAGATATCCGTCCGAAGTTGAAGATGCTTTGTTCATAGTTAGTGGATTAGTAGTGGAACCATCACCTGTTATAGGTAAATTGCTTTTTACTGAAGTTAGTTTGTTATTGAATGTGTTCCAATCAGTGAAAGATAAATACCCATCTACCGAGTTCGTTGCTTTGTTCATTCTAATCGGGTTAGCCGTTGTACCTTTACCTATTATCGCACCACTAGCTACAACATTATCAATTTTATTATCGAATCTCTTCCAATCTTCCGAATCCAAGTAACCACTATTAGTACTATTTGCTTTCGCCATTGATAATGGGTTTGTCAAAGTACCATCACCAAGAATTATCGCATCCGTAGATACTTTATCTAGCTTATTGTCGAATTTAGTCCAATCGTTCGAAGTCAGATAACCGTCAGTATTAACTGAAGATTTACTCATAGATAATGGGTTCAGCTTTGTGCCGTCTCCCGACAAAGGGCTATTAACAGTAAATTCGAAACTGCCAACCATATCATCTTCGGCAACCCATTGAGTACCATTCCATTTTAAAACTTGACCAGTAGTTGCACCTTTGTCAGATAAAGTAGGATTCGGGTAATCACCGACTAAATCACCACCTGCAGGGCCACCGGGTTGATAGAGAGTTGGTTTATTGGTGATAGACTCCCAATTTACACTTGATATTTCTTCTTCCGTTATACTTTTAGGAGCGATATTTACATCGACTTCCGTACCGTTCATATTTATAGTTAATTGTGCCTTAGAAGAAATTATTGTTTCAATAGCACTTACTTTATTGCTGATTAGTAGCTTATTGCCGCTTTTGCTTACAGTTACTCCGTTATCGCCTTCTATTTCTACGTCACCTTCTAATCCATTTAGAGATAGAACCGCACCTGTCGCATTATCAGCTAGTCCTTCCGACAAACCAGCATAAAATGAATAGGGAACCGAAACCATCGGAATACGAGGAGTCATTTCAGCCTCATTTTCTACTTTTATTCCAAGCCAATACCTCTCATCAAACTTCAGATTAATAGGGGTGATTTCACCCAAAACTGCGTTGAATACACCGTTCTGAATAGTTAAAGTCTGTTTCTCAGTCCACAGTTTTTGTGTACCGTTTTGATCACTATATATCCTAAATTCGATATTATAGTCCCCATCAGCCAGAGGTTTGAGAGCAGTATTTGTTAGTAACCCCTGATAGGAAATCTTATTTGGTACTTGCCCAATTAGGGTAGATGATACTAATAGTAATATGCATGCACATAGTATAGCTATTCGTTTCATAATAAACTCCGGAAGTATATATTGTTTTATTTCTTTTTATATAAATTACTTTAACTTGATGATTTTCCAATTTGAGTTCTGTAATACAGCCAACTCAAATTCATCACCACCACATACTATTAACTTGTTAGAAAAAACTATGCCTGAATTAAAATAAATGCTTTCTTCAAATTCTTTTGTTTGAGGGTTACCAGGTATTCCAGTTATTACCTTGCCTAAATTAAACCCGCTATAGCCGACTAATGCTATCTCATTAGCATAGTTGAGTATTTTCTGAGCGATGAACCCATTGTTTGTGCTATAAACCAATTCCTTGCTATATCCAGCATTCTCTAATAGTTTGTAGCAACCTGAATAATCGGTGAAGTAAATTTCACCATCGATTTCAGCAATATCAGTAATGAATGAGCTGACTTCTATATCAATGCTTATAATTGTATCTGTGTTAATTTCGTATTTATAAAAAAGGGGAGAGTTATCTGTATTTGTTCGAAGTCCAATGTAGATTTCGTTATTGATAAGGGAAAGTTTTGAGATTTGCGTGGAGAATGGGGTTGGGATTGTCACCCAAGTTTCTCCGAAGTCGGTGGTTTTTATTAATGTGCCAGAACGCCCTCCAGCATAGTATGTACTGTCGTCATATATTAGTATATCTTTGAGAAATGATGAAACTCCTGTAGCTTTTTTGCTCCAATTCTCACCATTATTAGTGCTAATAAATATCACACCATTCTCACCGCTTGCTATTATTCTACCATTTGGAGTAGATTCAATATCTAAGAGTAATATGCTATTATTGAGCACTAGAGGATTCCAGTCTTCACCATCGGAAGACCTGAAAATTTGTCCATTGCTTGCAGATGCAAAAAGATATGAATCCGATTTTGCAATGGACGAAATATAATTGTCATCTATACTTGTTTTTACTGGGTCTTCTATACAAGAAGTCAGTAAAGCCAAGATTAATAGAACTATTATTCTATAAAGGTATATTACCATGTTTCTTCGGTGGATTCTTATCCACTTTGTTTTTCAGTAAATTGAATGAATCAATTAATCGTTGACGAGTGAATTTTGGCTCGAAAATATCATCTATATAACCGTAAGAAGCGGCTATATATGGATTCGCGAATCTCTCGTTGTACTCATCTTCTAGTTCAATCATCTTGTCAGCTTTATTATCGGCTTCTTCGACTTGCTTCTTGAATATAATCTCAATTGCACCTTTCGCTCCCATCACTGCAATTTCTGCAGTAGGCCATGCAAAATTGAAATCACCTCTTATATGCTTGCTACTCATCACATCATAGGCTCCACCATAAGCTTTTCTTGTGATAACAGTGATTTTCGGTACTGTTGCTTCGCAATATGCATAAAGTAGTTTAGCGCCGTTTGAAATTATCCCGCCCCATTCTTGCTCTCTACCAGGCATAAACCCAGGTACATCTTCGAATGTCAGCAATGGGATATTGAATGCATCACAAAACCTGATAAATCTAGCTGCCTTTCTTGATGCCTCGTTATCTAAAACACCAGCTAATATCATAGGTTGATTAGCGACAACTCCTATGGACATACCACCTAAATGGATGAATCCAACTACTATATTTTCAGCATAATCCTGATGAACTTCTAAGAATTCACCATCATCAGCTACTTCTTTTATTACTTTCTTTATATCATAAGGTTGGTTAGGATTTGCAGGAACTATGTAGTTCAAATCTGGACTTTCTCTATAAATTGGATCAGCTGTTTCCTTGAAAGGAGCTGCTTCTGCATTATTGCTTGGTATATATTCTAATAGACTTTTTACTATTTCGATAGCATCTAAATCATTCTCTGCCACGAAATGGGCAACCCCACTTTTCGTGCTATGAATAGAGGCACCACCCAAATCTTCAGGTGTTAAATCTTCGTGAGTTACTGTCTTTACTACTTTGGGGCCTGTTACGAACATATAAGATGTATCTTTGACCATTATAACGAAGTCAGTAATTGCTGGTGAATAAACAGCACCACCAGCACATGGGCCCATAATAACTGAGATTTGTGGAATTACCCCGGAAGCGATTGTATTTTGCAGGAAAATATCAGCATAAGCGCCAAGCGAGATTACTCCTTCTTGAACACGAGCACCACCAGAATCATTCAAACCAATGACTGGCATTCCATTTTTCAGAGCCATTTCCATTATTTTTACAATTTTTCTACCATGTTGTTCAGCTAATGAACCACCGAGTACGGTGAAATCTTGTGAAAATGTAAAAACACTTTTGCTATTTACATTTCCATATCCAGTTACAACACCATCGCCTAAAACAACGGTTTTGTCTAATCCGAATGAAGTAGAATGATGATGAGCGAGCATATCCATTTCTGTGAAACTACCTTTATCAAGTAGCAAGTCTAATCTTTCTCTGGCAGTTAGCTTGCCTCTTTTGTGTTGTGCTTCTATTCTATCTTTGCCTCCACCCTGTAGGGCTTCGTCCTTTTTCTTTTTCAGCAGCTCAATCTTTCGATCGATTTCTCTGTTATTTTCCATAATATAATCTATTTAGTTACTAAAAGTATTTTTAAATTAATAAATTAATGAATAATTATAAAATAGTAATACTTATATAGCACATAAATATTTATTATTTTTGTATTCATCTAAAACTAAAATAATAAGAACAATGAAAACTTTTATCTTTTGTTTATTAATATCAACTACTTCTATGTTCTCGCAAGAGATAAATAGTGTAGTAGAATCTCTCAATAAAGATGAGGTATATAATAGAGTAAGTGGTGAACCTGCTCTTACAAATACTAAAAACTATATTACTAATCAATTTAAAACCCTTGGACTAGAAGAGCTAACCGATGGTTATACAGATGATTTTGAAGTAAAAAGTGGTCTTAGCTTCGGTGATAATAGTGTTTCATTTGGATTGATTGTTCCACGTATGGGCATTCCAATGGACAGAATAAAGCCAAGTATTCAAAACTGGGAATTCCAGAAAGATTGGCTACCTCTTGGGTTTACATCAGATGGAAATATATCAGAAGCAGAAATCGCATTTGTTGGGTACGGAATTACAGCCCCAGGATATGATGATTATTCTGGAATGGATGTGAAAGATAAAGTAGTGATTATATTGACTGACTCCCCTGATGGTGAGAAATCCGAAAAATATAAGACTTTCAGTAGCTACGAATATAAAGTTAAAAATGCTCAGAAGAATGGGGCAGTTGGTGCTTTATTTATAAAGGCAATGGGCGATTCGGCTAATGTGTTCGAACCAGTAATAGTTGATAAATTCAATTCTGGTATCGTCGCTTTGCAAGCTAATAGAGCTTCATTAGAAAGGTATTTCCCCAAAAAACAAGCACTTATAGATCAAGAGAAGGCGATTAGAGAAACTAAATCTCCTAAAAGCTTTATACTTCCCAATGTAAAAGCAGATATAAATTTGCAGTTGGAAACGAAAGCAGTTAAATACTCTAATGTTTATGGTTTGCACGAAGGTGAGGATAATAACAGAAACATTATTATTGCTTTCCCTTATGATGAGGCACTTTCTGATAAAAAAATAGAAGACTATATTAAGAAACAGAATAAGTTTTACTATGAATCTGGGAACAATATCTCTGGTATTGCTGCTGCTCTAGAACTAGCAAGAAGGTTCAAAGAGAATCCAGCGCCAGTGAATATAGTATTCGCAGCACTTAGTGGTGATGAACCAAACCTAGAAGGTGCTAGAAAAATGGTAGATGAGTTAGATGAAAAAGTAGCTAATTCATCAGCAATATTCTATCTTGATAATACCGAAAAGATTCATAAAAAGCATCTGATTATCAATTCGAATGATCCACTAATAGTTGAGAAGTTCAGAGGTGTAGAGGCGTTCAAAACACTGAATGCAGAGGCGAAAGAATTAGATGCAAGGGACACTAACCCTATCATAAGCAAAAATAAAAAGTATGTTCGTGTTTGGAATAAACTACGTAGCTATCCTCCTGCTAAACGTGAATGGACTGAAAGTGATTTCGCAGAACTGAACGAGTATATCAATTTGCTTGAGCAAACTATCAGAAATCTTACTCAAGAATAATGAATAAGAATACTTTTGCATTACAAGTAGGAGAAGGATTAGTAGTCAACGGTGATATATATAACACCGAGGCTATCAGTAAACCAGTGTTGATAACAACTCATGGATTCAAGGCATATCGTGAATGGGGGTTCTTTCCTTATATGGCGGAGCAATATGCTAACTCTGGAATGATTGTCATTAATATAGACTTTTCTCAGAATGGAGTTGTCGATGCTGAAAAAGGAATATTCGATGTAGATAAATTCAGATCAGTAACAGTTACGCAGGAATTAAATGACCTAAAAGCTGTATTATATAATCTGCAAAATCTGTTAGAAATCAATTCGATAGAAAATTGGAATGGAGAAATATACTTATTTGGTCATTCACTTGGTGGTGCCGTTTCTATAATAACAGCGTCAAAAAGAAATGATATAAGCAAGATCGTAACTTGGGGCTCAATCGGAGATATAGATAGAAACACACAAAGGCAAAAAGATGATTGGCGAGCAAAAGGAGTTCTCGAATTCGAAAATCGAATAACTGGTCAAATGCTATATTTGGATGTTGAATATCTCGAAGATAAAATTAGAAATAAGGAAAAGTACGATTTAGAAAAATGCATTTCTGTACTAAATATACCCGTACTAATAGTCCATGGCGATAAAGATTTCACAGTAAGTACGAAAGAAGCAGAAAAGTTAAATAATGCCGCAAAAATTTCGGAACTTTGTATAATAAAGAAGGCAAATCATACTTTTAATTGCCGTCATCCGTTTACAGGTTCTAATGAAATATTAGAACATGCAATTAACTCAACAATTGAATTCCTAAAATAATAATGCGCATAATCAGCACAATCATACTAGTACTATTCTTGACTTCTTGCGAGCTATTTGTCATTGGTAACAATAGACCACCGAAAGAAGTGATTGACATAACCCAAGAATCAGCTATAGGTGGGGCTTTGCTATTCACAACAGAGTTACAGCAAGAAAATGTACCCGGTGCGGCTCAGCTACTATCTGATAATGAGAGCCGATATAGTGCGAATAAACAACAAGAGCAGTACTATAACTTAGCTAGGTTAACTAGAATACTGAATGAAAGAAAAGTTACTCGTATTATCGCAGATACAATAACAGTTGAGTTGCACAATGTGAAACTCGAATTCGATTACGTGAAAGAATTTGCATTTTCAATGCGTCAGCTAGACTCACTCTGGTATGTTATGGATTTCCGACAGATTAAATAATAGATTTCGGCTTTATAGACATAAATAAGTAAAACCATCCTACTAAAAACAATACCCCTCCTATCGGAGTTATCGCTCCGAATATACCAATATTAGAAATAGATAGTATATAGAGCGACCCAGAGAAAACAATAATCCCTAATGTAAAAAGAAAATATGAAATTTTGATTTTCTTTGAATCATATTTTTCGAATAATATTCCGCAGACTATAAGTGCAATTGAATGGAATAGCTGATAAAGTACAGCCGTCTTGAAAGTCTCTAATCTTCCATTTTCAGTAAGTAAATCTGATAGTCCATGAGCACCAAAAGCACCTATAGCTACAGTGAGTAAAGCGAAAATAATACCTGTTCGGAGTATAGTTTCTTTAGAAATTGATGATTTTATCATGTTTTTGGTTCGATATTTGATTAAATTATACTAAGTTAATAGAATACTAACAGATTATTAACGTATAATATACTGAAATAACATAAATTTGTATATAACAATTAAATAAAAGTTAAAGATTATGACTAACGATTTGTTTCCAAGAAAAACCAAAATACTTTGTACAATAGGCCCAGCGGCTACTGGTACGGAAAATCTCACACGACTAATATATGCTGGTATGGATGCGGCGAGATTGAATTTCTCGCATGGTAGCCACGAAGTTCACAAAAAGACTATAAAGTATATTCGTGCTGCATCTAACATAGCTGGCAGAAATATTCCAATTCTTATGGATTTGCAAGGGCCGAAAATTAGAATCGGCAATATGAAAGGCGGTGGAGTAGAGTTAATAGATAAACAAGAGTTTACTATAACTACTAAACAACTAAAAGAAGGCAACGAGAAAATAGTAAGTACGGAATACACTGAACTTAAAAATGAAGTGAGACCCGGACATACTATACTACTTGATGATGGTTACATTAGCTTGAAAGTAATAGATGTAAAAGGCCCAGAGATAAAAACACAGGTCATCAAAGGTGGAATACTAAAGAGCAAGAAAGGAATAGTAGTACCGGGTGCGAGTAGTAATGCTCCCTCCCTAAGCGAAAAAGATCTAGAAGATTTGAAATTTGGATTGGATAATGGGGTAGATGCTGTAGCACTATCTTTCGTTCGTTCCAAAATTGATATTATGGAACTAAAAACGGCTATGAAAATCTTCAAAAGAGAAGTACCAATCATAGCTAAGATAGAAAGAGTAGAAGCTTACGAAAACATCGATGAGATAATCCAAGAAGCTACTGGTATAATGGTAGCAAGGGGAGATTTAGGATTAGAAATGCCAGCCGAAAGAGTACCTTTAATTCAGAAAGAAATAATAAATCGTTGTAATTACTTTGGGAAACCAGTAATAACAGCAACTCAGATGTTAGAATCTATGATTGAGAACCCACGTCCAACTAGAGCAGAAGCTAGTGATGTAGCAAATGCTGTTATGGATGGCTCAGATTGTCTGATGCTAAGTGCTGAATCTAGCGTTGGTAAATACCCTTACGAAGCGGTTGGGTATATGTCTAGAATAATAAAAAATATAGAAGAAAAATATCCATTCGGTAGCGAGAAATACAAATCTAGCTTCAATGATGGTGATATTTCTGATGCTCTTGGTCACGCAGCTACTATGATAGCTGACCAGATTAATGCTGCCGCTATAGTATCACTAACTAGCTCGGCTTATACAGCAAAAAATGTAGCAAACTATCGACCTAGAGTGCCTATAATTGCGTTCACTGATATAGAGTCAGTTGCTCGTAGATTATCATTCATCTGGGGTGTAATCCCAAAATTTGTAGATACTCCGATAAAAGCAGAAGACGTGATAGCAACTTTCAGAGAGGAGTTACTAGAAGAATTTGAGTTTATAAAAGAAGGGGACTACGTAGTTTACGTAGCTGGTTTATCTAAAGATAAACCTAACTATCAGAATATGATAAGAGTATTTAAATTTTAAGAAAGAATTCGTCTTTTACTGGCGTTTCTTTTTGTAGTTTTTTTATAGAATCTTTGTCCAAGCATTCGTTGATTTTCTGTATTAACAGTTTTTCTTCGAATGGTTTGGCTATGAATGCAGCAGCACCCAATTGGTAAGTTGATTTAATCTTTTCTTTGGTTATAAGAGCCGAAAGTATAACTACTTTTGTGTCTTTGGTCATTGACATATTCTTTATTAGATAAAGCAGCGAATCACCATCTATATTGGGCAAACTAAGATCAAGCAAAACAAGTAGCGGTTCTTCTTTAATTATTAGTTCTAGACCTTCGTGTGGAGTTGTAGCTTCGAGTACGGTAAACCCGTATTTCTCAAGCATATTACGTGCTAATTTGATTATCCACTTGTCATCGTCTATTATTACTATTGAATTATTGATATTTTTCATATTTCCTGCTATTTCGGTACTCCATTTGCTATGTATTATCCATGCAAGATTCTATAACTCAAGTATTATAAACAAAATTGCATAAACATACGTTTACATATTAATATAAAAACACGAAATACAAAAGAATTATTTGAAGAAAAAGAAAGACATAGAAGAAATAAAAGCGGAAGCCCAAAAGAAACCATCTAAGGTTAGAAAGTGGATTGTCCGTCTTGTATTGTTTCTGCTACTCTTTATTGTATTTACTATAACTGGTGCCTTTGTAGCTCTCCAATTCAAATCTGTCCGTACTATTATATTAGATATTGCAGAAGATGAAATCAACAAGAGTTTGAATGCAAAAGTCAATGTAGATGATTTCACCATTACTAGCTTGAAATCAGCTGACCTATTCGGTGTTTCATTGGTCTTAGATGAGAAAGATACTATTGCGTTTATACCAGAAGCTAATGCATTGGTTAATCTAGACGCTATTCTCAATGGGAAGATATTTATTCCTGATTTGATATTGCATCAGCCAAGAATCAATATGATTAGGAATGAGGTAGGAATATGGAACGTTTCTCAAATCCCAAAAATCAATACTGATACTACTGCTCCACCTGATACTAAAATACTTTTCAGCAAATTAAAATTAATAGATGCTGATTTTAGAATGTTTGACCCTTATGCAGAAAGCGGCGATTCTTCTGGGTTCAACACCAGTAATCTGCACCTGGAAAATCTGAATTTTACAGGTTCACTATATATCCGACCTACTAAAAAGCAGCTCAAAGCAAGCTTAGATAACTTGTCATTCTACGAATCAGTGATGAAAAAAAAGTTGACTCCTACACATTTGGAATTTGCAATCGATAGCAATTTTCTAAGTATTACGGATTTGGTTTATAAATCGGGTGATACCAAACTAAACCTCGATGCCAAAATCACTGGTGTTGATATATTCGGTGGAATAGAAGATGGAGATTTCGAAAAAGCTCGGATAATGCTGGATGCCGAAGCTGTCAGTATGAATATACCTGAGTTAATGTTGCTTGTTAATGCTCCAGTTGATTTCGTAGGTACTCACGATATGACCTTGAAAGCTGATGGCACGATGGATGATATAAATATTCAAGAGTTCAAATTGATTCTAGATAATTCGAGAGTAAAAGTAAAAGGAAATATAAAGAATGTCACAAATCCTGATAAAATCTATTTTAACCTGACTGCTAATAATTCGCATGTCGCATACAATGATGTGGTCAAATTCCTGAATATGAAAAATAACAATATGCCTGATTTCATATTTGCAAACTTTAACCTTATGAGAATGACTGGAACGCCAAATAATCTAAATTTCGGTTTGGACTTGAACTCTGGAGTTGGCAATATGAAGGGAGACTTAGTAGTACAGAATAGCAATCAACTTGATGTTAAATATAATGGTACTGTAAGTGCTATCAATGCGAGTAAACTATACCCGAATACTATAGCTACTAATATAAATGGTGAATTGCATACTGAGCTATTAGGGATAACAGGCAATAACCCAATTATCAATCTCCGATTTGATGGTGGTGCCAACTCCATTGATAAATACAAAATGACAAGATTGAAAATTGACATGGAATCGGAAGATTTCAGTATCGTTAGATTAGACACTCTATATGCAGAATTCGGTTCTTCTACTATGGTAGGGCAATTGGAAAAGAGTTATATACAAGGACAGGGTTTGCTAGATATTAGGAATAAGGAGAACTCTATTTATAATATGGATGTGGATTTCAATGCTATCAATGTGAAGCAATTATTAGGTGACGAGAATATGCCGACCTATCTTTCAGGTAGCTCCAAATTAAAAGGGAAAGGCATAGAACTCAATAATATAACTGGTGAGTTTGATACAGATATTAGAGATATTGTCTTTGAAGACAGAGCCTTCTTTCCATTTGGATTTTCTCTTAAAGTTGATAAATTCAGCGATGAAGATAGGAAAGTCGAGTTTAACTCAGATTTCGGAAGTATAGTACTTCAAGGGAATTATAATTTTGAGAATACTTTATCTTCATTACAAAATCAAGGATATTCGCTATATAATTTTATCGCAAATGAAGTAAATAAACTAATACCGAGCGAGCAAGAACTAGTTAACAAGCTAGAACTTATGGAAGTAGAGAAGATTGGTTCTTTTGACCCAATAGACGCTAATCTGAAGATAAATGTGTCTGACTTCTCATTCCTTACTGCATTTATGGATAGCACTAACTTAAGAATGAATACGGAATTAAACTTCCACATATTCGCTAAAGACGATGAGAGTTCGCTATATATCAACAGTTTGAACATAGAGGATTTGTACTATAATTCGGGTACATTGACTGTGACTTCCAGAGGACTCTCTGCTGAAGGTGGGCTATATATGAGTTTAGAAGATTCTGCTGCAGTTTTCTCTGATTTTAAACTCAAAGCGAAAGCAAATGAGAAATTAACATTTAATGATAACACACTAAACTTTCCTACAGTTCAACTAGAATACGATGGAAAAGAGTTCAAATTTACTGGACAAACGGATTTTAATAATCAGCTAGATATTGCCTTCGATGGAAAAACAATGATTATTCCTGGTGGTATTCAACTAGGATTCTCTCGACTGGATATGTCTTATCAAGATGAATATCACTTGTCACTTAGCGAGCCGATAGATGCCAAATTTGTTGATGGTGGTTTTACTATCAACTCGATGGAATTAACCAACCCAAATACTAAAGAAAGAATCACACTTGGCGGTGAGTACAATTCTGATAATAATCAATTTAATAATTTCAGTCTTAAATTAAATAATCTCGATTTACAAGCAATCAAATCATTTATACCAAGACAGAATAGAAAAGCTTTCGATCAGTTGAATGGTAAAGTCGATTCTCTGAATATATTGCTAAATGGTGATGTAGAAGATCCCAAAATGAAGTTCATAGCACATTCGAATGATTTAAGTGTAAATGAGCAAATGGTGGGAGATGTAGATGTAGATTTGAAATATGCTGATAAGCAAATCAAAGGTAGTTTAGTGATAAATCACTATTCTGATAAAGTGAATATGCCTCAGTTAGTAAGAGGCGAGATAAATTCACTTCCGATTGATTTATCATTAATGGAAGTTGAGAATAGATTATCTACAACAAAAGAAGCCGATATGGAGTTCGTTATTGATTCACTTCCTCTTTCTATTATTAGTCCATTTGTACCATCTATTAGTTACCTAAAAGGAATTGGAAAAGGAAAGTTATTAGTCAGTGGGTATTTACCTGATGATTTGAAATTCAACGGTATAGTTAGATTTGACAATACTTCATTTCTAGTAGATGCAACTAATGTTGGTTATAGAGCTAAAGGTGGATTAATACTAAAAGAAAATATGGTGTACCTAGATAATGTGAAATTATATAATCTACCTGATGACCTGAGAGGAGGTGAGGCAGACGTTACGGGAAGTGTCACAGTAGAAGAAATGAACATCGCAGGTCTTGACTTAGGTTTCAAAACAAAACGATTCCTTGTAATGCATGATGAAACTCAGAAGGCAAAGAGTGATCTATTCGGAAGATTAATAATATCAACAGAGAAAGACTCTTTACATTTCTATGGTAGTTTCGAAAAACCCAATCTAGATGGTTATGTAGCATTAGAGTCGGCTGATTTGAAAATGCCTGATGAGGAAGAAATTCAACTAGTTCGCTCTAAGTTTATATATAAAAGGACTGGGAATGTAATCACTGCTACTTATGGTAGAGATGATAGCGTAAAAGTAACTAAAACTAAGAAAGCTCAAGAAGTAACTGAAAGTCTGTTTGATTTATTGAATATGGATTTGGATGTCGAATTCACAGGGCGTACTCTGATTGATATGCAAATTAATCAGTTCCTTAGTACGAGTGTCATAGTAGGTACACCTATTAATCTCCGTAATATTCGGTACGTGAAGAATAGAAATAGCAAAGAAGCTAAACTCTATGGTCAAATAATACTAAAAGAAGGTAGTAAACTATCATTCTTCAAAACTTTTGATATAGAAGGAGATATTAATTTCCCAACTGGAAATATCTCGAACCCTACATTAGATTTGATTGCAAAATACGAAGGTGCAACTGTAGATTATAAGAAATACAAAATCGAAATATTTGTTACTGGAACCAAATTAGAACCAACTCTAAGGTTCGAATATGAAATTGGTGGAGAGACTGGTATTGGGGATGATGAGCAAAAATTATCAGATATTATCAGACTATTATTAACTGGTAGAGCTCCTAATTCAGGAAATGGAAACGGTGGTGGACAAGATATAAATCTACAAAGTACTATTGCTTCTGATATAATAACTAAACAAATTGCTCAAGAACTAGGTAAACTAGGGCTTAGTGCTCAAATTGACTTTGATGAGAATTTTGAAGATGCTCGTGTGAAAATAGGTGGAGATATTGTAGGAGGTGCTCGTTGGTCATTCGGTGGTAATGTAAATGATATTAGTGGTTCGCGCTTGGAAGTAGAGATTCCATTAGACGATTTTTTCAATTTGACTGAGGAAGATTGGCTGAATATCTTGCTTAACTTTACTTATGTAAACTCACCTGAAACTGTGAAAACTGATGAAAATCAGATCCATTGGGAAGGTAAATTGAAGTTTGGTGGTAGCTGGTAATAGCTATCTGGATTAGACTTTCTCTGCTACTCTTAGCTTTGCACTTCTAGCTCTCTTATTGTGCTCTATCTCTTTCTTACCTGGTACAAATGGAGTTTTAGTTATTGTCTTTAGTATAGGGTCTATAGCTACGTAATTGCCATAGTATTTCTCATCTCTAGTAACAGATGGTCTTCTTTTAGCAGAGTATTTCTTGAATATGTCTTTCACTATTCTATCTTCTAGAGAGTGATATGACATGACGACAATTCTTCCCCCGCTATCTAACTTAGGAATAATCTCAGTCAATGTATTCTTAAGTACATCTAGTTCTGCATTTACGTGTATTCTTATTGCTTGGAAAACTCTAGATAATGATTTGAATAGGAATCTTTCTGGGACTATCTCAGCTATCAATGCCTTCAAATCAGTAGTGGTACTAAGAGAAGAAGCACGACGATTCTCTACGATTCGTCGCGCTATCTTTTTTGAATATGGCTCTTCGCCATATTCCTCAAAAACTTGGACAAGTTCTTCTTCACTTGCAGTGTGCAAGAATTCTTTTGCAGTTTCTCCTTCAGTTCCGAATCTCATATCGAGTTCGGAGTCGAATCGGTAGCTTATCCCCCGACTGCTACCGTCTAACTGATGCGAAGAAACACCTAAGTCAAGCAAAAGACCAGATACTTTTCCATCGTTCTCCTTTATGCTGCATGCCTCATCGAAACTTGCGTTTCTTAGTTGTAACATGCCATTTTCTATATGAGTAGAAAATCTTTCTTGGCAATGCGCTATTGCATCTGGGTCTTTATCAAAAGAAATTAGTTTGCCCCCCGGCTCCAATTTCTCTAATATAGCCGCAGTATGCCCTCCGCCGCCTAATGTACCGTCTATGTACAAACCTTTTGGATCTACTATCAGAAAGTGTAAACATTCTTTTAGTAGTACCGGGTCATGGTAATCGTATTCACGTTCTTTAGCCATAACCTTTAATCTTCTTTTTTAGTCATTACAAATTTTGCAACATCTTCGTAGCTTTCGCCGAAGTTATTTATACTTTCTTCGAATGTGTCTGGATTCCAAAATTCTATTTTGTCCACCATCCCCATTATCAATACTTTTTTGTCTATCCCAGCGAATTCTATTAATCGCTTGGGTAAACTGATTCTGTTTTGCGAATCCAAACTAACTTCATCACTCCACATAAGCAATACACGTAGGAAATATCTATTCTTTTCGTCGTATTGGTTCAGTGCTTGCAGTTGTGTTTGATATTTCTTCCACTCATCCATTGGGTAAGCGACTACGCAATTATCAGTACCACGAGTTACTACAAATGTCTCATTAGATTCGTTAGATAGCATCTTTCGCATCTTGGCAGGAATATTCACTCGACCCTTCGAGTCTATAGAATACGTCTCCTGACCTTGAAAAAATGACATCTTTTACACCTGTATTTTGCTCTAATAGGAAAAATGACACACTTTCTACCACTTTTACCCACTTTGGTACATGCAATTAACCAAATATAATTTGAATTACAAAAAAATATTTATCAATATTTGTAAAATAGTTTTGTATGCATTGCTAATAGTAGAGTTGTGGAATTAAATATTTGTGAGTAAAAGTGGGTGATATTGAAATAGATTACAAAAAGGAATTATTTCGTTAGGTTGTATCATTATGAATACAACGATTCTCGAAGATTTTAGATAAAAAGTGGTGGATTGTGGGGCGGGTATTAAGAAGCCAAATTAAAAACAACCTTTTTTGTAATTATTTGAAAGTTCAACTGTTATTAAATTGTTCAGGATTTATAGAGAAAATAAGAGTGCTAAAATGAAAACTATATTTAAAATTGTATTTGCTTTTTTTCTGATTAACTCAGTAATGATATCTTCGGAATACGCTTGGGTTCGGAAAACCTTAATAGTAGATAATCCTGAATTTCAAATGAGGACTAAATCGGCCGTAAAAGATGAGTTAAATATTATAGCTATTAGTAAAACTAATAATGAGGAATATTTAGTGAGTGTGATTATAAATGGCGAAGAAAATACACAGCTTAAAAGCAATCTTGAAGTTATGTTAGAAGATGAAATATATTGGAATAGTTTATATATGTTATATAACCGACAACAAGACTTATTTTACATTTTTTCTAAAAGCAATATTATCATTTTAGAAGTATCAACTAAAGAAATTAGCACTATTCTTTTTCCAAATTCTTTCCAGACTCTCAAACACTTTGGCTTGGAAAGCTTTTATATCAGTAATTCTGTAAATGAGAAAGATACAATTAAATCCAATATCTATGATTATCAGATTGGTAATAATAATGTAATAAGAGAAGCAATGTTATCTATAAAGTCAGAAGAGTATAGGATAACTGATTTTTCATTCTCAGTTGAGAACGAAGTATTGGTTTTTTCAGAAAAGAATAATGAGGCATTCTATATTCCTAAAGTTGAGTTTTATGATGAAAATAGAAATGTAAAGGTGGGTTTTGATTTTTCAGCTTCTTATTTTGATGAAGTGTTTTATAATAGCGTTTTAACCAATTCAATTATAAAAGGTATGTATAATTTAGACGAAGATACTTGGGTGCTTGCCATGCACGAAAAAGGATATTATGTTTCTAATGACGATGCTGAGACGTGGACATTTGTGTTTAATCCTTTACAATCGGGTGGTGATCAAGAAATTCATAATATACCTAATTCTGATAAGTATCTGTTGTCATTTGGATATGGTAAGAACAGCCATACATTTATTAAAGATAATCTATTGGATGTCGGCACCGAAATAAAAATAATTTCATCTGATTTGAGTGTGATAGAATTTGGTGATGGATATGCAAAACGCAATATTTCTATAGGAGCCAATAAAGAAATTTATTCTTACGGTCAAGATGGTTGGATATATAAATTAGAAAGCGTCGAAATCACATCTGTCGAGGATTCGGATAACTTAGTCAATATCAGAATAGACCCAAACCCAGTAAATGATATTCTTCAGATATCAGCCAACTCTGATATACAAATAGAGTCATTGACTATATATGATTTATTAGGGAATAAGTTAATAGAGCAAGCAGTTAATGGTTCAAATCATAATCTTGAAGTGAATTGTTCTACTTTGATGACTGGAACATATATTTTAATTGCACAAACAAAGAACGGTAATATCACAAATAAATTTATAAAGCAATAGCTTATTAATAATATATAAATGACAAGAAAAAAGCCGAAACTATTTTAATAATTTCGGCTTTTGTTTTATTTCTATTTTGTGAGGATTATAATTTCCCGTGCTGAGGTTTCGGTCGTCCCTCTGCTTTCTCGTCCCATTTGAAATATTCAAAAACGGCATGCCCACCATCTATTCTGATGATTTCACCATTTAGGAAAAGTAATTCAGGATTACAAAGTGCTAATACAAGAGATGCAACATCTGCTTCAGTAGTAACTCTTTCGAAAGGATTTTGTTCTTTTGCCAAATCTATCATACTAGGGAAACCTGGTATTTTAGATGCCGCAGGAGTATTGGTAACACCTGCGAATATGCTATTAGAAGAAATACCATGTGGAGCTAACTCAATTGCTAACTGTCTGATATATGCTTCTAGTGCAGCTTTGGCAGCTGAAACAGCACCATAGTTTAACATGGCTTTCTTAGAGCCAACACTTGTGAAAGCTAATATTCTAGAATTATAACTAAATAGTTTTGCAGCGAACACATCTTGTGTCCAGTAAACTAAACTATTAGCCATAACATCCATTGTCATTTCTAATTGTTTTTTCGATAATTGAGCTTCTTCGAATTCTGAAACTAGATACTTAAGTGTACCAAAAGCTAGTGAATGAACTAATAATTTTAGTTCATGGCCTTCTACTATTTCAGCATTAGCCTTGATTGCCTCTACTACTGCGGCTCTGTTTCTATCATCTGCAGCGTTAGTATTGAAAAAATGTACGTCAACACCGAGCGCTAATAATTCATCTCTGAATTCTTCAGCTTTTACTCTGTTTTGACCTAAATCCATGTGGACACCATAGATATTGTATCCATTTTCGGCTAATTTTCTTGCCGTAGCTTTACCAAATCCACTCGACGCGCCGAGTATTAATGCATAAGGTTTGTTTGCACTCATTCTGTACCTTTTGAAAAAGTATTTATTTTGTTCGTTTTAAGATTTATAAGTTAATAAAATTTTTTTTCAATTCTATGTACCTTATCTTTGGAAATTGAAATTTCAAAAAGAATATGATAAAAAATGAAGAATATAACACCACCACAGCCAAATAATCCCGAAATAGAGAAAGATGTATTCGAAGCATTTATGGAATTAGTACGAATACTTCGAAATGAATGCCCATGGGATAGAAAGCAGACGAATAAATCAATCGCTCATTTGACAATCGAGGAATCCTATGAGATAATGGACGCAATAGATAATGAAGATGATAAGGAGCTTGCCAAAGAGCTAGGTGATGTATTACTACATGTCTTGCTTCATAGTGTAATAGCTGAGCAAAGAGGGGCTTTCAGCATAACTGACGTTATCAAGGCCGTCCACGAAAAGATGATTCATAGACACCCACACGTATTTAGCGATACGAAAGTAGATTCTGAGGACGATGTTGTAAGAAATTGGGAGCTATTGAAGAAAAGCGAGGGTAAAAAATCAGCACTCGATGGCGTTCCCAAAGGTTTACCTGCTCTTCTAAAAGCTGAAAGAATGCAGCACAAAGCGGCGAAAGTCGGCTTCGATTGGGATGATAAGAGCGATGTGTGGAATAAAGTATTCGAAGAGATAGATGAGCTGAAAGAGATGATAGCCATTGGAGATAAAGAACGAATGACCGATGAGTTCGGCGATGTACTGTTCTCACTAGTGAATGCAGCAAGACACGAGAAGATAGTGGCAGAAGAGGCGTTGCACTTCACTAATAATAAGTTTATTTACAGATTCCAATACATTGAAAAAAGGGCGGCAGAACAAGGGAAATCTCTTGATGATATGACGCTAGAAGAAATGGATGTACTTTGGGATGAAGCTAAAAAATATTAGAATAAATAGTTAATTTCGTATGAATCTAAATACTGAAAAAAGAAAAAAAATGACAAAAAAAATATTACTTATAACATTAATAGTGGCATTTGCTACATCTAATCTAATTTCTCAAACTTCGCAGAAGAATATTAAGAAGGATTTTTTAACTTATATCAATCTCTTAATTAATCAAGAATTCACTGAATCAGTTGAGTATCTTTATCCAGAACTATTCGAACTTGTCTCTAAAGAACAGTTGATAAACAATATGGAAGAGACATTTAAAAATCCTGGAATAATCATTAGTCTAGCTGAGCCAAATATTCTGAATATCGGGGAAGTTAGGTTAGTAGATAGCTTATACTATTGCAAGTTGGAGTATTCTCATAATATGTATATGAAATTTGAAGACGGCCAAGATACTTCAATTACTCAACAAGAAAAAGAACTAAGAAACAACCTAACTCTTTCTAATCTTGAAAGTACTTTTGGTAAAGAAAATGTTAGCTATGACGCCGATAATAGCTCATTCGATATACTCTCAATTAAAGATAGTTACGCCAAATCTTATGATGGAATGACAGATTGGAAGTTTATAGATATCGAAAAAGATAATTTGATGCTCCTTAATTTATTACTACCTCCAAAAATAGTAGAGGAAATAACATCTGAGAAATAGTTAAATCTCATTAACAAATTGCATCAGTATATTCAGATCTACGTGATCCATAATAACTATCTTCCACCACTTGTTATCACCATCGTGAGTTTCGGGAACTAATCCATATTTGTGTGCTAACTCTATAGTAATTTGATCAGAGAAGATAGTAACTATATTCATATCTTTCTCACGGAAGTATTTAATTTGCTTTTTGTCTAACTCCGTACATAGTCTATCAGTCCTATAAATTAATGTCTGCATTTTCTCTAGCCAACCGTAAGGCCCGTAAGTCATTAGAATCATCCATACGGCTATAGCATTAGCACCTGAGCGAGAGCCGATAAGTGTCAAATCCATACCTGATACATACTGTGCTTCCTTCGTCAACACATATCCTATTAGTCCTTTTCTTGCAAGAAAAACCCCAGTCCCATAAGGGGCTTGGAGCATTTTATGCGCGTCTATTGTTATAGAGCTGACTTCTGGATTAGCAAATGATAATGATTTGTCACTAGAAGTTACGGGGTATATGAACCCACCGTAAGCCCCATCTATGTGGAGTTTGTACTCTACACCAGCTGCTTTTAGAGCATCTATATATATTTGCGGATTATCCACCGAGCCGAACATAGTCGTAGCCATATTAGCTATTACTATGAAGTACTTTCTGCCATCTTTTTTAGCTTGCTCTATAGTGCTAGCAACTGCTTCTGGAGTTATTTCTCTTGTGTCTTCGACAACTGGAACCGAGTACTTCCTAATTATCAATAGGTTTGAAGCTTTGGGAATAGAATAGTGGGTGTCTTCTGAGCAAAGCAAAGCTATTTCTTTGTGCTTAGCTTTTCTCTCAGTTTTGAAATAATTCCTGTATATCCAGCACGCTTGTATGTTTGCTTCCGTACCACCAGATGCTACGTAGCCGTCTTGCTCATCATCTCCACCACCTAGTAAATCCTCTGCTAATATCTTGATAGCTTCTCTTTCTATATCGTGTGTACCTTCGAAAAACTCCTCGGATTCACCGACTGTGTGGCAACCTATATGATTTGGATTATGCACCAAAGTATTCATAAATGGGGCATCTTCGAGGAATGGAGCTTGACTGAAAAAAACTTTGCTATCTAGATGAGAAGCGGGAATACCAATACTCAGGTCATTCTCAAAATTCACATTCTTATCTAGTGCAGCAAAGACAATATCTCTAATCTGTTTTGAAGTTAGTTTTTTCCAGTATTTCATTTTCTTTTCTGTATTTATTCTAATATGAATTACAAAAATAAGACTTAATTATCTTAAAACTAAATCTATTTCCAGATTACATCACCGAAATGTAATTGAGTTTGATTAGTGACAGAATCTGTTGATTCGACGAATAGTCTATAAACCACATCTCTATGTAATTTTTGGTCGTCAAAAGGTATCATTAAGCTAGTAGGGCCTACTTGCTTTTTCTCCTCCATTATTGGCATTGAAACCGTAGAATCGTTCAGAGCTAACCATATCTTATAGTTGCCAACTATAGCAGAACCGAAGCTTACTCTAAGAGTATCAACTGCTGGAAGAGGATAGATTGTGTAAAAACATAAATGATGTTTACCAAATTTGACAACTTCGTAGCATCTTGGTTCCCAATCATTATCAACTTGCCTTAGTTTGTTCCCTAGCGAATCATATTCGCTTACACCACTGTATTGCGAACGAGGAGTATTGGAATAAGTAATTTTATCATCGCTACACGATAACATCAGCGATAAGAGTGAAACTATTAGGGTGTATTTTACTATTCTCATAATTATTAAAAATATATAGAAGCGAATAGTACCGCTGCTGTGTTTATATTGAGTCCACTTGGATTGCTGAATCTTAGTGAGTTTTCATCGAAGAAAACAAAGTTTAATTGACCTTCTATACCTAGACTTATGTTTGAATTGAAAAAATACTCTACTCCGTAGCTTGGACCGACTATTATATCCATCAAACTAGGTGTATTAGCTTCAAAAGAAGTATAGATTAACCCGGCTTTCAAACCGAAATATGGTCTTGCTGATTTGTCGTTTGTGAATATTCTAGCACCCAAACCAAAATCTATTTCAGTTCCTAAATTATCCTGATATCTAGTCCCAATTGCTGGAGCTAATATAAATCTATCGGATAGCCACATAGGTATTTGCAAATCGAATGTCGATTGTTGAACAACAACAGTGAATCCCATATCTGGTTTTTCTACCTTCTCTTCCGCCAATAGTAAAAATGGTAAAAGCATTGTAAGTAATATTAATTTTTTCATCTGTAATTCCCTATATTCAAATTCTTATAAATTCTGTTTCTGTTTGTTTCTGTTGTTTTGAAAAATGCAGCTTCTCCGTTTATAACTCCTGTGTCATTATCCTTTAAATATAACACATAGACACCATCTGGCAAACCTTTTAATGAGAGACCAAAATAAAAAATTCCGGCTGCGCGAACCGAATTCTCGATAACATAGATATATTTCGAATTACTTATTCCTATGTAGCTACCAAAATATAATTCTTTACTTAGATATGAATTTATATTAGCACGTACCAAGTACATAAGATTATTAGTAGTCTCTACGTTTGAAAATGTCAGAGTGATTTCGGAAGTTGCAATCGATGGATACACATACATTTGAGTATTCAATACGTCATCAACAACGATAACTGTATCTGTAATCGGAACCAAAACTGGACCAAACCTCAATATACCAGCTTGTTGAGCATTTTCTAATGTAATAAGCATTTCGTTCACAACTGGTGGGTCAAAACTAGGATTGACTGGGCCAGTAGCTGGGTATTCGGAACAACTGAATGTGGCTATTATGATTATGCTAAATAATAAATATTTCATATCTTGATTTCTATGATTAATAGATTTAAAATTACATAAATAATGTCTAAAGTAAAAGAAGAAAAATCTTATGTTGTAAGGGAGGCGACCACTGAAGATATAGCTAATATAACTGAATATTGGACGAATCTCAGTTTTGATGATGCTTTTAAACTGGGGATTGACCTAGACAAGATACCGCCAACAAAAGAAATTATAGATTTTATTGAACAACAGATATCATTACCACCTAACGAAAGAAACACATACATCCTTATTTGGGAAGTGGACGGCAAAGCAATTGGGCATTGCAATATTACACCAATAGTTGTTGGCGAATATGCTAATATACATTCGCATATATGGGACAAGAAGAACATCGCCAAAGGAATGGGGGAGAAGCTCATGAGAATGTCGCTTCCTATCTTCTTTGAGAAATATAAGCTAGAGAAAGTATATGGAGTGTTCTATGCTCTAAACCCTGCACCAGAGCGGCTTTGTATAAAACTCGGTTTTAGTTTTGTAGATGAATACCCAACTATTCCGGGGGAATGGTCATTCTATCAAAATGTAAAAAAATATGTATTAGATGGTAAAGACTACAAAACATAAAAATGATTTTCCATTAATTTTTATATATTGAGACTTATACTTTACCAAAAAACAGACAACAAATGAAAAAATCAATTCTTATAATCTCAGCCGTTTTATTTACATTCTTTTCTACTGTTGCTAATGCAAAAGAAATCTATTCCAAAGCTTATGGTGATAAAACAAAACCTGCATTGCTATTCATGCATGGTGGGCCTGGATACAACTCAGTTTCGTTCGAGCTATCTACTGCTCAGAAATTAGCAGATGAGGGGTTCTATGTAATAGTATATGACCAAAGAGGTGGAGGCAGATCAAAGGATGTTGCGGACTCAAAATACACTTTCGAAGAGGCCTTTGCCGATATCAATACTATTCTCAGCAAATACGGTGTAAAAAAAGTAAGTATATTGGGGCATAGTTGGGGTGGTACACTAGGGCTACAATATGCTATGAAATATCCAGATAAAGTGAACAAATTTATAATGGTTGATTCACCACTTTCTTATCAAGCATCTTTCAAAGTTATTATCAGTAGATGTAAAGAAAAATATACTACAGAGAAATCTCCGAACTTACAGTATATACTTATGCTAGAGAAAATGGATACAACTACACTTGAGTATAGTTCATATTGCTTTATGAATGCTATGCAATGTGGGCTTTACCAACCTAAAAATCAAAGCCCAGAATCTAAGGAATTATACCAAGAATTATCGAAATTGCCAGAAGCAAAATATATGTCGGATATGACTCGGGAGCCAGTCTCTGGCTTCTTTACTAACGAGAAATATACTTTGATGGATATGTCGGATGAGATAAAGAAATTAGCAGCTAAAAATAAGATATTCGGAATCTTTGGTGCTGACGATGGTCTTTTCGACGAAGCACAATACAATGAATTCAAATCGCTAATGGGCGAAGATAATTTCTCAATTGTAAAAGACGCTTCTCACAGCGTATTCATCGACCAAAGAGAGAAATTCATTGATTTGGTAGAATGGTATATGAGTGGGGAGTAAGCTATTTGAGTAGCTTTATATTCTTAGTTAGATTGACCATAGTGAATATAGACACCAATACGAAGTTAAGAGCTAGACTGCCTAGATTGTCGAACTCTAACAATGGTTTTCCTTCAATTAAATTGAAGGCAATATCTATCCCATAATAAGTACAAAAGATCAAAAACATAAATACAACGGAGTTGAAGGTCAGGTATATACCTGACACTAGATACTCCTCACTGTAGTACTTATCATTTTCCTTTCGGAATAGCCTAACCATACTTATTATGATAATCAGAGTCGTTGTCTTCGTTATTAGCTCACGCAAACTAGAAGAGTTCGACTCATTGAAAAGAAAATTGAATAATAATTCAACCAAATAGAAAACAATGCTAGCAGGCACTATCATCATAGCCAAATACTTATACAAGTACTTTATTTCGGTTTTCGTCATTAGCGGTTAGACCGAGTTTTGATTAGCTCATTAGCATAGTTAGCATCATGCCAATTGACTATACTATCCACTTCGAATGCATTGGTCAACCATAGTCCTAGTATTGTTTCCATGTCTTCATGCAGTTCGTTTGTATCTTCCATATCAATACGAAGCAACTTATCATCTGGAATACAAAGTACAAGTTGTACTTCTTTACCATCTTTAAGCATCGTCACAGCACCCAATGGCTTAACATCTACCATAGTTTGGATAGATAGTTCTGGAGCTATTAGGAAACCATAAAGCAGTTCACCTTTATCTTCACCATCGGCATGAGTAGAAGGGAAGAAACCGTAGTTTGCTGGGTATGGCAAAAAACTAATACTTTCGTTGATTCCATTAGTTGTTTTGACTTTGAATCCATTGGACTCATTATCATATTGGAATTTCTCAATAGAACCAGCTGCGTTCATCACTATAAAATGTGGCTTGCCTGCTTTAGAATAAGTTTGGAGATCATCGAAACTCTTCTTCTCTTGACAAGCCATCATAAGAGTGAAAATAGCTATTAATAAAACTATTTTTTTCATTTATATTATGCCTTTAATATGCCAATCATTTCAACTTCGAAAATCAAATCTTCACCCGCTAGTGGAGAGTTAGCATCGAATGTAACTGTGTCTTCTGTTACTGCAATTACTTCAACAGGTATCGGTTGTCCACCTTGCTCTTGGTTAGAGAAAGAAACTTGCATACCAACCTCGAATTCATCGCTATTGTCTAATTTATCTTTTGCTATTTCGACAATGTAGTCTTCGTTCTTAGGTCCGTAAGCTTTTTCAACAGGTATCTCGATAGTTTTCTTTTCGCCTTCTTTCAAACCTAATAAGCCGTCATTGAATCCTTCGATTACCATTCCCGAGCCAAGTTGAAATTCCAATGGGTCTCTTCCTTCCGAAGAATCGAAGATATCGCCACTTTTTAATTTGCCTGTATAATGTACTTTGATAGTATCGCCATTTTCAGATATTTTCATCTGTATCCTTATATGTTTTATGTGTAATAATATACTTTCAGTTAGTTATTAGAAAAACTTTTTCCACTAACATCCAGTTAGAACTTACAAAACTAAAATAATTTCTTGTAAGAACAATATTTAGCACTTCAGAGTCATTATATCCTAATTCCAAAAGCTCATCAATATCGCTTTTGATAACCTCGCTTGGATGTAATGTCAGCTTCTGTGCGTATCTAACAACTGCTTTCAACTTCTCATCTTCCACCGAAGTTGGGTCAGCTATAAACTGCTCCAACTCACCTTCATCTTTTAGAAAATGAGACAACGCTTCTATATGGTGATGAATACAATATTCACATTTGTTAGATTTAGATACTGTAACGGCTATCATCTCTGCTAATTTTCTATCTATCCCTTTTTTATTAAATAGGATTGACTTGTATAATTCTAGATGAGCTGTCATAGTCTCTGGCATCAAACTATGTATAGCCATTACATTAGAAACTTTGCCCCTAGTGCCTACCAAATTATCGTAAGCGGCTCTGAGTTCTCCAGTAGCGTCTTCGTGTTTTATTATCTTTATATGTGGCATGGTTATGTTGGATTTAGTTATAATAATTTATTAAATTAGTAAGGTAATAAGGATAAAGCAAAAATTATATGAAATAGATACTAATAAAATCAGCAGATGTAAAACGGAGTAAAATCTAGTATTTCCGATTCAGATAAAATACGGATAAGATTTGGATAAAATACAGATATATCTGAAGAACCAACATTTACTTCTATCAACTTAAAAAAAACAAATGATAAAGCATTGTAATTTGATAGATTATAGTATATTAGGAATATTATTAATTACAGATTAACAATATTTGGAGCAAGAACTATGAGAAACCAACCTATACAAGTACCCACTTGGTATTGGATAGCAGCAGTTATCTTCCTTTTGTGGAATCTAATGGGTATTGGCTCTTTTTTGAGTCTAACTGTAATGAAAGATCAAATGATGCAGGCGTTACCATCAGCTGAACAGGAACTCTACAATAGTTATCCTTTTTGGACTTATATTGTATTCGCCATTGCTGTTTTTGGAGGTACAATCGGTTGTGTCGGCTTACTAATGAGAAAAAAATGGGCTAAAACTGCTTTCATTATCTCTCTTGTTGGTATAATACCACAGATGACATACGGTATATTTTTCAGTAATACTATGGCTGTCAAAGGTATAACAGCTTTGATAATGCCTATCATGATAGTAGTAGTCGGCTTTTTTCTTGTTTGGTATGCTGAATCAGTTACCAAAAGAGGGTGGTTGAGATAATGTGTTGAGCTTTAATAAAGTATAACACAAACTAATCATCTCAACCTAATATTTGTGACACCCAGTTTTGCTACTTTTATCCGTTTACCTATGCTGATCAATCAATATCACATTACCATCTGGGTCAGTTAGGATGAAATTTGCCGGACCCTCGCTGCTTTCATCTACTTCATTCATCAAAGTAACCCCTGATGATTTTAGCTTCTTTTGTATCTCACGAATATCTTCGAAAGGGTCAGCATTCTCGCCAACAGTATCCCATCCAGGGTTGAATGTAAGTATATTTCCATCGAACATACCTTGGAATAGCCCAATTAGTGTAGTTCCATTCTTCATTATCAGATAATTCATATCCATACCACCACCTAACTGGGTGAATCCCAAATTCTCATAGAATTCCTTTGATACAGCCAAATCTTTAACGCTCAAACTCACTGAAAATGCACCTAAATCCATAATTATCTCTTTACGTTTATATTTATTCTAATTGTCAAAATACGAAAAATTATATATTTAGGCAAAAAACAAATTTGAAAAATTAAACAAGAATGTTATATTGTTAGAAATGAATAGATTAATTAAAAATATTTCCTTGCTACATTACCTTATGACAAACTTTGTTTTTAGTCAATAGTAGTGGAGAGGAAATTGTATTGGATTCTTCTGCTGCATATATTAATATGGCTGATGGTAGAGTCAGTTTTGATTTGCCAAATATACCAGAAGATGATTATACAGAGCTTAGGTTCTTACTCGGTGTAGATTCTACTATTAATCACCAGAATCCTAACCTATTTGCAGCTTCAAGCCCACTGAACCCAATTATAAATAATCTCTATTGGGATTGTGGTTAGATGGGTTTATATTCTGCTCAGTAGAGGGCTACCATTATAAAGATGGTCAGATGAAAGGGGCTTTCGCTTATCACATTGGATTAGACGAAAACCTTATGAAAACCATAATCAAGAATAATTTCAAAGTGAAAAAGGTACACCGCTTGAACTTAACTTTGATCTCGCTGATTATCTTTGAAATACTCAGCATAAATCTTATTATATTTCGGAAAGTCATCTTTCATATTAGTAAGAAACACTGTAACATCAATTAAGTTACACCAATCACTACCACAAGCCTCTAAAATCATCTTCACATTATTGAAAACGGAGTGACATTGTGTCTCTATATCGTAGCTTTCTATATTGCCATCTGCATCAAAGTCACACCAGGGATTTCCTTTTTGCCACGCTCTCTTGGCCCTACGTCAGATAGGAAAAGTAGATTACCTACTTGTCTAGCGTGAGGGTATAGTCCTACTGGTTCTGGTGCTTTATCCGAATTTAATCTAATATCATTACTCATATTTTCACTACAAAAGTGATATTGTTAAATTTTAATTAATAATATGGATTATATTGTACAAATAACACGGTTAAAATATTACCTCACTACCTCGAAAATTTCAGTAACTGATTCCGTTGGGGTATACAAACTAATATAATATCTGCCATTACTATAGATACTTATATCATGAGCTAAAGATTTAGCACCAACGTAAATGCTTTCTATAAATCGACCTTCGCTATTATAGATTTCTAACTTGGAGTTCAACAGTTCTTCTTCCAATAATTCAATATATAACTTATTTTCATAAGTATCGTGTTTCACTCTAAAAAATGAATTTAATTGTTTTTGTTGTTGTTCTATACTAGTAGGAGCTGAAACTGAGAATGGAGATTTTGTAATAGCTGTAGAAGCAGTCTTAAAACTTGGCTTTGCTTTAATCAAAATGATGCTATTATCATCTAATAATGTACTATCTGAACTATAATTTATCAGATTACCACCAAAAATATACTCTCCGTCTGTAGTAATAAACTGCGAATTTATAGTAGTTTGTAATTTATCATCAATAGATTTAACCCATTCGTGTTCACCATTTTCATCAATCTTATTAATAAAACTTTTGTAATATTTAATATTGGTGTCTTGTTTAGAAACAGAATAGGTGTACCCACTAGTTAAGTAGCTTCCATTTTCTAACTGATTTACACCATAAAGATAATCAGCATTTACAGTTGAGTAAGTATTAGACCATTCCTTGTTACCATCTTTATCAAACTTTATAGTCAAACCTTCTTTCCATCCTCGTCCTTTAGTAACATCTATGCCATTTGCGCTAGCGTAGCCTGTTACTATAAACCCTTGGTCATTTGTCTCATTTACATCATACCCAATATCGTCTTGCCAACTCCCATTGTTACTTACCCATTCAACTTTACCCTCCGAATTTAATTTTAAAGTTAGAATATCATAAGCCCCATAATTACCTTTCATTAATCCATCATTTGATAACGAAACACCTGTAATTATAAATCCATTATCCAAAGTGGACTTCATTGAATAAGCTGCTTCTATTAATGTCCCACCATATTTACGAGACCATAACTCATCGCCTTCACTATCAAGTTGCGTTACCCACAAACCTACTATGCTATTACTACCTTGTATATCAGAACTATAGGTCATACCCGCAAAAGCCGAACCACCGTCATTAGTGCTTACAATTGAGTATGGGTAATCTGCACTACTAGCACCATAAAACTTTGAATATATAATCTCACCATCACTATCTAATTTTAGAATCCATGCATCCATAGTTTCAATATTATTTCCGACTGCATCACCGTCAATCGATAAACTATAACCTGTGATATGGAATATACCATCTTTATTCTCTTTTATATCGGTTAAACCTTCTGTTTTACTTCCACCATAAGTTTTTGACCATAATATTTCACCTGTATTAGAAATTTTTAGCACCCAAATATCATACTCACCATTATTAGATAGTATATCACCATCAATTGATTTAGTTTGACCAGCTAGTAAATAATTACCATCTTTGGTTTGTAAAACTCTTGTTAGACTTTCCGATGAACTGCCTCCGAAAGACTTCATCCATTCTATATCTATATAGTCATAAGATTTCTGGCTAACTCTTATCAAGCAATTTTTCAGTTCCATATTGGGAACTAACCATTTGTACTCATAGCCCGTTACATTACTTTGAAGAACTACCCAATTTTCTCCCATATCGGAACTAAACTCTACTTTATAACCTTCTTGAATCTCTAAGCCCTCCCATTGTATTATTATTGGCTTCCACGGGCTTAATACTTCACCACCTTTGGGGTTTGTTATTATCAATTCATCAGAAATCAGTCCCTGACTTGTAAGTATTATTAGTGCTAATATTATGTGAATAGGTCTCATAGTTCAGTGCAAAGGTATTATTGTTAAATTTTAATTTTTTGTAATATAATGAAGAAATATAACATTACTAAATGAAAGTCATTAATTATATGATATAATGTGTAAATTAAGACAAAGAAGTGAATACAATTGAAGAAACTAGATAGAAAGGCTCACCAAAGTGCTACACACCATCATGACTATACAGTAAGGCAGTTAAGTAATCCGATCAACTAATTGTCCAACTTTTCGTGCAATTAATTCAGCTCTGCAATAAGTACAACCTTTTTATCAAACCCCGTTAGCTGTTAATTCCTGTACGAGGTAATAACTTCAAACATTTAGCATTTAATATTCAATACAAAGTAATTATAATATTATATCAAATATTATATCAAATATTATATCAAATATTATATCAAATATTATTTCAAATATTATTTCATAATATGGAAATATATGTTATTTTAGATAAATTAATTATTTAAAATTCGTTTAAGATTCATAATATGAAAAAAATAATAATATATTTTATCACTTGTCTTTTTATGCTTTATACGAATTATAGCCAATCCACAATTCCCGAATGGCAATCATTACCACCATTTCCCGAAGCTCTCCATGGCCACAGTTCGATACTTCTACCTGATGGAAACATATTGATTAGTGGAGGGATTAACTCTTTAGGGAATGCCGTAAACTCAGCTTATATTTTCAATTTTAAAACGGGTGAATACAGAAAAGTAACTTCAATGTCATCATCCAGAGCATATCATTCACTTGTAGTAATACCTGAAAATAACGGTGCAAGTATTTTTGTGATTGGCGGATACTCAGGAAGCTCGGGAAACTACAGCTCAGTAAGATCAGTAGAAAAGGTAAACTATCAAAATGGACAGGTCAATATTAACTGGATTAGTTTGGATGATATGGATATCGGAAGAGGCGATTGCAGAGCTACCTGGGACAAATCTAATAGGATAATTATTAATGGTGGAATTGTGCAATCTGGAGGTCAGCTTAGAAGTGGTTCTAAAGTTTCATCTTCTGAATACGTTGAAATTTCGACTAACCGTTTATTTTCATTACCTAATATGGGAAAAGAGAGGGCTGGTCATTTTCTAGGTACTATCCTAGATGCAAATGGTGATGATCTGGTAATCACAGCAGGGGGAGAGCAAGGCACTACTACTACAGAACTTTTTGAAAATAATGATTGGAGTTCCCATGCCTTTGCTCCACGAGAATACAGATATTTGGGAGCCAGTTTTGTTGATATAGGTGGTATTGCAAGAGTTATAGGTGGCTATAACGAAAACGGTGATGCCCATAACACTTGTGAGTGGTATGATGTAAAATCCGGTTGGAAATACACAGCTAGTATGTTTCGACCAAGGGCTGAAACGGACGTCACTTTTATAGGTGGAATTACTGATTCGTCTCGTTCATATTTGACTGTTGGTGGGAATAATTCATCTGGTGCTATAAAGGAAACAGAGTATTATACTCTACCGACTACTTCTTCCCCCACAGGTATTTGGTCACAACTCGGAGACCTTGTTGAATCAGGTTCTAATCGTGAAGTAGCAATAGATGGTAATAATTTAGCTCTGGTATTCGGAGGAAAGAATAATTCTGATGGTGCTATGAACGGAGTTGAAGTTTATCAGCCTTTGTCAGCAAATGACGCTACATTCAGCCCCGAAGAAGTCGGTCGAATATCTGACAGCATTCCAATAACAATCACAAATAGTTGGCTGTTGCCTGTAAAAGTAAATGGTTTTAGAATGAGCAACCCGGGAGAATTTTTCTTTACCGGCGATACTGCAGATTTTGTATTGCAACCTGGACAATCTCGTAGGATAAATTCATGGTTTAGACCCTCTGCAGAAGGTAATCGCAATGGTTTAATCTTATTTAATATTGGCTACATGACAGATACAGTCAAACTTGCAGGAACGGGTATTAAATCTTCAATTGAAATAGTTACTAATTCACAAGAATTCGGAGAAATATTTGTTGGTTCTGATACTACAATCTGTTTTGAAGCAATTAGAAATAATGGAACCGATACTACTTATATTGACTCAATTTCAATTTCACCTCGTGGTAACTACACAGTAGTCAGTCCAAATGGAAGGGTAAATATACCGCCGGACAGCACTCTAGAAATCTGTATAAGATTTAATCCTTCTGAAAGAGGTAGATTACTTAGCAGTGCAATTGTAAATATTGCTGATAGATCCTATCCTAGCGGGCTTTCTGGTACAGGTGTATTGAAATATTTAAGCGGATATGGTCCGAACGGGTGCGACACATTGGTCTATGAAGAAGGAAGTACATATCAAACTTCGATAATACTCGAAAACCCCGGAGACAGAGATATTACTGTTACTGGATATCAGTTCATTGGTGGTAATGTTAATCTTTACAGTATGACAAATAACTTTTCTTTTAATATAGCTAAAGGTGGAGATAAAGAGATATTTGTTGACTTTACCCCTGTTGCCGAAGGTACTTTCAAAATAGATGTTCAATTTGAGCACGACGGAAATCAGGATTCTACAGTAATAATACCTTTATGTTATGTAGTAAGATCAAAAAATATAAGATTCTCAGTTTCTGAATTAGATTTCGGAACCATCTGCTCCGGTGACTCTATAACGAAGGTCATACTTATAGAAAATCCAAGCAGTATTGAAACAATAACGATAGATCGGATTAAAAAGGATGACCCTTTATCCCCAATAATAATACCAAGTTCAATCGATACTATACTAAACCCGAGGGAGTCAATGACTCTGACTGTTTCAATTAAAGGGAATAACTCAGGTATTATAAACGAAACAGTCGAAATAGGAGGGTCATTTGGCAGTACCGATATCCCAGTAAAAGCTGAAATATTACCTAATATAGTTATAGAGCCAAATGTTATCGCACATTATTATGACCCTGGCGAAAGTTTTATTGTACCTTATGATATCAGTGGAATTGATGCGGGGAATCCTTTAACAAAAATTGAAGTGACTACTAGCTATAATTCAACTATGCTATATCCTCTAAGAATTGTAGAATTAAACGGAGGAGTAGCGCTGGATCAAGCAAATACAGAGATTACATTGAGAAATGTAAATAGTGCTGAAATGACAGTTACATGGCAAAATGGTTTAATTGCAGATGGTGCAGCATTTGGTGTTGAGTATGAAGTACTTAGAGGCAACTCACACTTTACCACTATCAGAATTGAAGATAAAACTTTACAGAATGTATGCCTAACAGGAAATAATGCTGAGTTTTACGTGGAAGGTCTTTGCGGAGGGCGAGACAGTCAAATTCTTACAGAAAATGCTACTATATTTAACGTATATCCTCTTCCAGTAGGGAATGAAATGAATATTCTACTTTATGACAAAGAGGATAAAGAATTTGAAATTGAAATATATGACCAAATTGGAAAAAGAGTATATCAAAATAATTTGAATGTAAGCAGTAAAACTGCAGCCGAGTTTAAAATAAACACCGTAGATCTATCTAATGGCACTTATGTGATTAGATTAAAAGATGGTTATCAGGTATTATATAATAAAGTAATAATTCTCACAAAATAAGCAGATGTGAATTGAAAAAGACTATACTAATTATAACGGCTATTGTATTAATAGCGGGTAACTCTTTGTTATCCCAAGAGAAAATATTAGAAAGAAATATACGAATAGGAATGTTTGGTGCAGGAGCTTTGAATATGCACTCGGGTCAGTTCAGTAGCTATGACGGTATGCTTATTTGTGGCACTTTCGAGGATGGAAGTGGAATAGGTTGGATGGCCGGCAACAGCATTGAAGTACCATTCGGCACAAACCTTTCATTTTTTGGAAGGGCTTTTTTTCATAAAGCTGATGGTGATTTTAAGAGTATCCCAAAAGATCAGCCCAGAGTTTCTCTGGATGACGGTACCTTAGTTTACCTTTCAACGGAGCATCAGCTAGATGTTTCTTTAGATTATGTACAGATTGAAGCATTGGGAGCTTACTATGTATCTGATAAAGTTTATCTGGCTATTGGTCCTGGTGTGGCTATACCTACACATGCATCATATACTCAAGTTGAAGAGATACAACAGCCATTCGGAATAACATTCAGAAACGGTGAAAGCACCAGGCAGATTGCTTCAGCAAATTTTGATGATAATCCGAACACAGAGACAAATCTAAGAATAAATGTTCATGCGTTGGTAGGTGCAGATTTTTCAATAGCTGAAAATCTATATTTAAGCCCTGAAGCAGGTTACATTTTCCCTTTTACAAATGTTCTTAGTAATAATGATTGGTCGGTAAGCACATTACACGCAGGACTGGCTCTTAAATATGAACTAGGTAGTCCTGAAAAAGTAATAATAAATGAACCTGCACCAGAACCTGAACAGGAAATAAAACCTAAGTTCACTCCTAGTCCAATCGCATCAATTAAAGCCAAAGGTCTTTTGGAAAACAGTACAATGCTGGAGTTTGCACAAGTAACAGTGACAGAAGAAAATAATAACAATTATGTTCCTATCCTACCTTATATATTCTTTGATGCTGGAGATTTGGAACTACAAAACAGATATATAACACTTAATAGCTCTGAGATTAATAACTTTGATGAATCAACTCTGCAAGATTCTGTAATAGCAGTATATCATAACATACTGAATATTGTGGGTAGTAGAATGCAGAAAAACACTAATTCAAATCTTACTTTAACAGGGTGTTTAGAACCGTTAGATGACGGTGGTAATCAGAATAAACTTGCTTCCTCAAGAGTACAAAGTGTAAAAGATTATTTGGTAAACATCTGGGGAATTTCAGCGGATAGGATTATAACACTATCACGTGAATTACCTGAGGAAATTTCAAACAGGAAAATTGCAGAAGGAAGAGAAGAGAATAGAAGAGTTGAATTAAGTTCAAACAGTTCTGAGATATTGGAGCCGGTAAGACTTATTACGCATAATAGTGAAGTAAGCCCTAAGTCAATTGTACTGCAACCTAATGTCAAGTATGATGAAAATCTAAAAAGTTGGGATATAGAAGCCAATTATATAGACAACTCTCAATTATGGAAGAAAAGCGGCAATGGGTCACCTTCAAGTTCAATGCAGTGGGATTTAGACAGAAATAATATAATTGAACTGGCTAGAAAAGATGTACAGGGAAATCATATTTCTGTAAAATTAAAAGTGGCTGACAATGAAGGCAATACTGACGAAGCAAGTACAGCAGTACCTATCTTTTATGAGAAAAAATCAAAATATTATGATGGTGAAATAGTAAAGGATTCTATCGTAGAAAGATACAATCTAATTTTCTTTGACTATGATATGCCTTTGATAAATGAAGAGAATGAGAATATATTCAAAACTATTTTAAGCAGAATAAACACGAATTCATCTGTTAGTATTACTGGATTTACTGATAAATTGGGGACTGATGAGTACAACAATCAGCTTTCAATTGACAGGGCAAAATCAGTTGAGAAAGCTATCAAAGAAAGAGTAGTTCCTGAAAAAATATTCAGTAAAGGGGTAGGAGAAACACTGATATACGATAATGACCTTCCGGAAGGCAGGTTTTATAACAGAACAGTTATAGTAGAGATCACAACACCATTAAAACGCTAATAATAATATGAAAAGAATTTTTCAAATATTCATACTTGCATTGATTATTGCACCATCAATGCTACCGGCACAGCAAGAGTTGAAACTGGAAGATATGCTACCTCCCTACTTACTGGATGCGGTTGTTTTGAAAAATGGACATTTTTATATTAATACATCTTATCTGGATCCGACTGTTGATCCAAAATCTTTAATATATAATGAAGATGGCAATGGAATCACACCACCAAACTTTACTTCTCATGTTCACTTGATGATAGACAGTATTATATTCCAGTTGCCATTTGAGGAAGACCCTAATACAGAGATGCCCCCCCCTCAAAACTCTTTGACGGTTTCCCGATTGTTCAGAGACACATTGAACGGAAAGCCAAGGATAAACTCGGAATTAATAGCCAATATGCCGGATGGTGAAAAAGTTAGATTTACATTTTCAATGGAGCCGAGTAAAAGACCAAGTGGTGGATTTATTAAGATGTCAGTTTCTGCGGATACGTCTTCTAAAGCTCATGATGTTGGTGTACTTCTACTAATAGATACCAAAATCGGTAACAATGATAGGACACCGATCGTGACATCTTATGGTTATTATAACTCAGAACAACAATTCACCGATGCGATGGCACCTGGAATACCTGAATTTTGGCTGGCCTTGGAAGGTAGTACGGTTCAACCAGGGTTGACTGCAAGGGGTAATTTGAAAGAACAAGGGCTGATTGCACCTGACTTTTTTATGTTTGGGAACTGGGCAGATTATACTGGGCAGAATACCCTAAAAGGTCTTGGAAAATTCTTATGGAAAGACCGAAATGCTGATAACACTCTTACTTATACAGATAGTGCCGTATTATTAATATGGGATGAGGAATCCGTAGGAGCCGGGCAGAAGAAAGTCCTTGCTTCAACAGAAATTGGTATAGTTGACTCTCTTGAAGTAATCGATGCAGGTTCAACAACTGGTGGTGGGCCGTCAGGTGGTGCAGGTGACGGTATTTTCTATGCAAGACCAGATGGATGCGTTCCGTTTGACACATTGCATCAGACAGATTGTAATGACCCGAATTATCACCCTTATTATCCAGACACTTTAGATGTTTTATTCATAATTACAAACACAAAAGACAACACATTCAATAATGTAAGAATAGAAATAGATGCTCTTCCTTCAGGACTATATACAGTTGCGACTTCAAACAGTATTACGCCTGACTTGCTCGAGGAAAGCACATCTGCTGTGGGTGTTGTATCATTTCACGCAGATCCGAGATTATATACAGCTGATTTGAAAGTACCAATACGGCTAATGGGTAATGCAAATGATACGCTTGCAATAGATGAGTTATGTATTACAGTACCAGGAATTCTTAGCAGAGACTCTATACCTGATATGGAATTCGGTTTTGTTTGTCCGTCAACGGCGGACACAATGGCAGCCCGTGTATTTTTAAAAGATGTCAGATGCCGTGATGTTGTAGATATTTATATAGAGGGGAATACTCCTGATATAAACTATTTCAAAATCGCACAAACTTTACCGGGAACATTACAGCCCAATATTGCAACACCACTTGACATACATTTTCAACCTGGAGCTTTAGGCAATTATCAGGTAAATCTGATAGTGGAAATAAGAGATTTTGATGGTTTCCCCGGTGGTGACACTTTAATTGTAAGAGATACTGCAGTTATATCTGGCACGGGTAAAAGCGAAGAATTTTACTTTGCTGATAAAACAGATACACTTGATCTGGGAGCTGTATGTATTGGAGATACTGCTACATTCGAATGGGCTATACTCAACCGTGGAGGTTGTGATGTAACTATTCGAGATTATAATTTTTACAGAAATTCTTTGAATCAGTTTTCACTTGGAAATGCTACCGATTTTCCTTTGGTAATACCAAAAGCAGATGATGGCTCCATTGGCAGGGCTTTGATTCAGTTCATTCCTAATACTCAGGGTAGTGATACGACTTTACTGGTGATAGAAAGTCAATCTGCACCCGGATTTGATACTCTCGTCATTATAGGCAGGGGGGATTTACCTATATTTGAGATACAGCAAACCGAAGTAGCTTTTGATACTATATGTCCGGGTACAAAATATCCTTTCGCACTTAAATTGGATAATCCAACTGCTTGTGTTGTGGATATAGATTCGGTGTTCATAACATCAACTAGTAATGCCTTTACAGTAAATCCGGTAAAGTTCACTATACCTTCTAATGGTAGTGCTAATGCTAATATAGTTGCCGAATTTACCAACGAAGGAACCTACACCGGTACTGTTACAATCAGAACAGCTTCAGGATTTGAGATGACGAGAAATATTAGTGCAGTTGTAGCAACACGTTCATTGGTAACTGAGTTGACAAAAGTTTTTGGCGATGTAAGAATAGGAAATTCTTCTACATTGCAGGCAGTTGTTACTTCAACAGGATCAGCAGGTGTAGAGATAGAGGATATAAGAATCAGAGGTGTACATCCGAACGATTATACTGTTGTTTTGCCAGCTGGGGTTACTTATCCTATATACCTTTCTCCAGGAGAGAACCAGGTATTTGATATCCAATTTGATCCACAGGATGAAGAAAACAGAGAAGCATTTCTTGACTATGTTATGAACGATAAAGCAATATGTGAAGATCCAGAAAACACTAATCTCACAGGCCGCGGATTCAGACCCGTTATAAATATGAGAGAAAATGCTATCTATCTCGGTGAGGTTTGTATTGGAGAGTCTATAGACACCACAGCAGTTATTAGGAACTTTGGAAATGGTGATCTAGATGTAACATCTGTAACAGAAACAGGTGCGGGGAATATAAATGTAAATGCCGGATTACCGATTACAATAGAGGTGGACAATAGCAAAGAAGTTGCAATTAACTTTACTCCGCAACAGATTGGAGATTTTGAAAAGAAGATTTATTTTGAAAGTAACGGCGACTGGCTGGCAGATCCTGATACGCTTCTGATAAGAGGTAGAGGCATTGTCTGTGCTGATATTTATGTGGAGAGTGTAACTGGTATAGTTGGAACAAATGTTGATATTCCAGTCAGAATAACTCCGAAAGAAGGGACAGGGCTTACCACAAAGGATATTGCTCAGTTGATGAACGATGCCAATAAGACAGGTATTGAATTTTCAATTTATCACAACTTTAGAATTGCCCGGTTTAACAACACACCTGTTAATGAAGGCTATATAGCAGGGAATGAAACTCTGACAGTATTCCCAGATCATATAAATGTTACTTCAAACGGTAATCTTAACCAAGATGGACTACTAGCTGTATTGAATGCTGAAGTTCTGCTTGGAGACGATTTCGAGACACCACTGGAGTTACGAATAGACAATTTCGCTGATGGTTTTTCACGAGTGAACACTAGAGATGGCATACTGATAGCTGAGTGCTGCGCATTTGAAAAGAGATTAGTTGACGTCTCCAATGTGGTATTAGATATCAGACCAAACCCTGTGAATAATACTGGCTACTTTGAGTTATACTTGAAAGAGAAAAGAGATATAAATATCACGATATTTGACATTCTCGGCACTCAGATAAAAAATATAAGCAAGAATCTAACTGTAGGAACGCACTTAATAGAATTCGATGCCGATGATTTTGGCTCTGGTACTTATTCTGTGATTTTGCAATCGGGAGAGATTATATATTACACTCGCTTGGTGATAGTGAAGTAGAACTGAAACTAAGAGAGCAAAAAGAGTTGGTCGTATTACTCTGATGAAACTAAAGAATTTAAAGATTTAATTGACCTTGAGAACACGATTGAAGATAAAATTATACATGAAACACAAAACCCTTATTATATTTATTTATATATTTTTCACTTTCTGTTATACGTCAATGTCCTTAAGTGACAGCAATTGGCAGAAAATGATTACAGCAATTGAAAATTTAACTAGCGATTCGGTCGATTGTAAGAATCAAACAGAATTTTTTAATCTTTTTCCAAATGATAGTAATAATTTTTATAAATATTTTTTAAACAATCCTAATATTGAAAGAAGGAAACAATTTACTTTTTCTGAGAAGGTAGTGGAAAGATATTTCCAATTAAGTTGTATTGATGATAGTTTATTTTTTAGTAGAACTATTAAACTATTTATTCAATTGGATGAATGGAATTCACATGCAATGTTTCAGTATCATCTTTATCATAAAATTAATGAAAATTTTTTGATATTTATTAAAACTTTAAAGAGATTTGATATTAAGAGTCAAGCTACGTTTTGGAACTATTACTTTGATAATCAGCATCCTGATGACGTTTTTTCTGAAAAATTTGAACACTTGAAAAAAACAGACCCAGATATTTATAAGATTATATTTAATGAATTTAACAAAAACCTAGAAAAATATTCTCATTAAAATAATTTATAAATTAATAGATAATTAATGAATAAATATGTTTAAAGACTATATTAAATAGAGGTACAAATAAATGAAATTCCTGCAATTAAGTATAATTATCACAATACTATTTTGTTTTATGTTTTCATCCAATGTTAGTGCGCCGTTGATAAGCTGTAATGAAGTTAAAAATTATTTTGATGAACTTCCTCTTGATATCTATGGACATTACGCTGAATCTGAGGATTATATAAACTCTAGTAAGTATATTGATAGCATTTTTAACGGATCTTGTATAAGCGTCGAGTCAATTGTTGAGAAATTTGCACAGTCTTGTGCGAGAAGAGTCAATAGCTTTTGGGCATTTGATGGACAGAATATGTTTGCTAACAAAGTAAGCTCATTTGTTAGTGAGAACAATATTGAAATAATTAACATTTTAAAAGAAAAAGATAACGATTTTATACGTGACTTCTTCTACTTTTATTTAACTCCAACATCGTTTATGTTCAGTTGGCCTCTTGGTATTCAGCAAAAAGATAAATATCCTGCTTTTTCTGAAAAATATGATAAAAACTTAAGAAAAATATTATTCGAAGTTGTAAATGATTTAAAAAAAGATACCAATAGGGTTAATGATAATAAAAGGATACAAATAATTGAAACTCCTGCAATTAAGGATGAATTAATAAAGCGCTAAGTATCGGATATTATTAGAAAAAGCATTAAAGTAAAAAGTATTAGAATGAAATTAAATAAATCTATACGGAAGAAATTTTTATATATAAACAATCCCTATTGGTTATCTGTTTATTTACATGATAAGTTATCAGCGATGATATTCCCCTCTTTAAGCAACGCGAAAGAGGGGTGGATCACGCCAAAGGCGTGAGACGGGGTGTTAAAAAAAGCAGAAAGACAGAATAGTGATTAGTATAAAATAAGCCTTAAGAATTATAAAATATGAAATAATGAAAATACTTAAATACCCCGTCAGACACACTTCGTGCGCCTGCCACCCCTTTTTTAAAAAGGGGAATTTCAGCACAATGAATATTTATGTGAAGTATTTCCATAAAATAAATGTCAAACATGAAAATACCCCCCTCATTTGACACAAAAAAAATCCCGATACTTTCTGCAAATATCGGGATTTGTATTTTAGTTGTTATAAGTTAATTATTTGATTAGTATTAGCTTCTGTGTTGTGTATATGTCCTCAGCTTCTAGTTTTACCAAATAAGTACCTGCTGCCAGTCCTTGAGAATTCCACTTGCTGTTTATAATACCAGTTTGGTAGTAACCTTCAGCAAGTAATGCTATTCTATTACCAAACATATCATATATTGCTAATCTTACATAAGAGTTGCAATTCAACTTAAATGATATATTAGTTTGATCAGTAACAGGATTAGGTACTATTGAAATTCTACTTTCATCGAAAACTAAACCTGTAATAGGATCTGTTTCTACATCAGTAATAATATCTATTGGTGCTGATGGGCATCCGCTTCTGTAGTCTGCATCAATTGCTGCCATTCTTATGGTTATGTCTTTATTATCTTCCAAATTGAACTGAACTTTATGGTCATTTGCATAAACTATAGCATAAGTTGAATCATTGCCATCTTTGTCAGTAACTATAACATAATATCCTACCACTTTTTCCATGTTATTCGGCATCCACTCAACTGTCATCAGCTTTCCTGTTGTGTAGTAAACGGCAGTCATGTCGTGTGGCGGAGGTAATGAAGTCTTTTCATTCATTACTGGTGCATCCGCATAGCCAGTAGCAAGCAACTCTTCACTATCTGACTGCACATAAGCATATATGTAGTTATTACAGTAACCCAAAGTGTCTGGCATTGTGAATATATATTCAGCCTGAGTCGCACGAACTTCAGCAAATTTATAACCATCAAATCCATCACCATTGTCATCTATATAGAATTCTATATTATCAGTCGGTTCAAAAGAATCTGTATTCCAAGACAATGTAACTTGATTATCTTTCTGAGTAGCAGAAACTGAGAAAGGAGTTTCACTTTCTGTGATGTAAACTTCTACAATATCGGACTCAGAACCATCTAATAATACTATCTTCCAATCGCCTGCCATAGGAGCTTCAACAGACCAGAATGAAGTTAAACCATCTTCAGAATTAAAATGCAATACATTTGCATCTTCATCAGGTCCTGTCAACTCTGTTTTATCAGGCATTATCAGTTTGCTACTAGGAGCATGTAATGTGCTATTAATTCTAACATACATCCACTCCGAATTTGCGGGTATGTTGATGCTTTTTTCTATATCTGCTTGTATTGAATTTCCATCATTGCTTTTTTTACCTATAGGAACAATAGATGGTATATATTGTTGACCTTTGTTATAAGTAAAGAATTCTGTGTCGTCGCTCGATTTTGTCAAATCTAGCTGGAAATTAAATTTCCCAAGTTCTGCAAAATTGCATTCTGTGTAAATATGACGGGTGTTTTCAGACATATTTATCAAAGCATTCATTGATGCAGTATAAGGAAGCTTTAATCTTGCTTTAATAATATCATAAGGAAATCCTTTAAATGCTAGTTCTGGTAAAGTCAAACTACCGTTTACTCTTCCGGTAAATTTACCTTCATCTGCCTTGTATCCCATATCGAATGCTCCATTTAGCACATAAGCTTTCCCGTCAAAAGTACCACACTTTAGTTGCGAGGTCAATTTCAATAACGCATTATTATAGTCAAGCCTAATTTCAGGAGTACCTGTTATTTGCCAATAAGTAGTACCCGGCAATTTCATAAAGTTTGCTTCACCATTGATATAAATAGTAGATGGTGCTTTGTAGCCAGCTCTTGCAGTTATCTCCATCAGATCTTTGTTTAAGCAGTTATTTACTGTTCCGCCAAATGTAAGTTCAAGAGGTGGAAATGCAAGTCCGTGAGCTTTCCCTTCTAATCCTAGTACACATACCCCTGTATTTCCAATTGGTATTCCTTTTGCCAGTTCACCTTTGAATCCGACACTGTCAAGCATTGCATTCCTGAATGATGCACCTGCACCAACTTTCATAAATGGGACAGTGAATTCAGCTCCTAGATCAAGTTTGTCAGTTTTCTGATCATAGTTATAAGTTAATTTGTTAAGACAGAATTTTGGAGCTGGAGATAAATTAGTAACTTCAAAACCATCAAAATACATACCTGTATTTCTTTGTATCTTTAAACCAGTTACCTTTATGCCCGTATCAACCGGTTTCTTTCCATCTTCATCACATCCGGGAGCGAATCCCGGAATTTTAATCGAGGCACTGATTTCAACACCTGTTGCATTTGTACCACCTATCAACTTAATATCCGTTATTTTTTCAACTTGCACCCCGCATATTTTTGGTGCAGCGGAAAGCGATTGATTCAATAAATTCGTAAAACTTCCATTTGAACCTAGTAGTTCAACGTTAACCAGATTACCGCTCATTAATGTGATGGTTCCATTACCGCCTCCAGGAAGTGGAACATTTTTTACTGAGAAAGTTCCATTTGCATTGAGTTTCAGGGTTTCTTTATTTATTTCCATTGTTCCGCTAAAAGAAATCAAGTTGTTTATAAGGACTTCTCCATTTGATTTTATAATTGGATCTCCTTCTTTCTCTTCCCAACCTTTTTTTGTGCAGAACTCCAAAGCGCCTTGCTTCCAGCAAGAGTCAATACTTACTTCAACTTTTACAATAGATTTTTCAGAATCAACATATTTATCCTTTGAAGCATAGAACTTTACTTCATATTCGCCTTTTTCTTTTTCTTCGGGAACCAGAATATCATACGGCCTTACTCCATTTGCATTTGTTGCTCCCAAAAATCTGAAAGACTTATCTCCATTCAAACCGTCTTGTATATATATTTGAGCATCTTCAACTGGAACTGTTTCACCCTCTTTGTTTTCTGTAATTGTAAGTACAATTTTTTCCGATTCATTGGGTTTCAGTTTGTAGTCTGTATTAGGTGTAATGTTAATCAACAGAATTGGTATTTTACCAACTATAACTCTTACTTTTAATGGATTAGATTTTTGGGATTCATCAAGTGTTTCATTTGCGTAGAAAGTAAATTCATAAGCTGAATCTTTTGTATCTTTTGGAATAGGAAATTTATATAATAATTTTCCACCAGCATCTGTTTTTCCAAGATATTCCTCAAAACCAGCTTGATTTATAGGATTAATTACAGTTACTCTTGCGCCTTCTACTATTTCACCGTCTTTATTTCGTACTATAAGATCTATTTCAACTGTTTCTTCCTGCAATATTTTGTACGATTCTTCATCAGAGGTAATCTCTAAATCCGGCTCTGGTGCAACTTTTATTACGCTTTTTACTGTTTTAGATTTAAGTGCATCACTATCATTAGTTTCTGCATAAATTTGAATACTGTATAAACCAAATTCAGTATTTTCAGGAATTATGTATAAGTACACTAACTCGCCATTTGCATCAGTTTTCCCTCCAAGTTCAACAAATTTATTATCTTTATTTACCTCATTTCTAACGAATACTTTTGCACCTTCAGCGGAGCTGAAAACACCTTTATCGTCAGGTTTATCTACTTTAATATATAAAAATACTGAATCATTAGGGGCAACCGGCTTTTCAATATAATCCTTATCTGCAGTTACTATTAGCTTAAGTGCAGGTTTTTTATCTATTTCAACTTCATTTGAAGCCACAGCATCAGATGAAGAATATTCTAACTCCAGTGTGGCATTAGTTGTTGATGTTGATGTTAAATCTGGAGTTCCGTCGCTTGCTATACCTACAATTGCAGTACCAGACTTTTCATCACCGGTATAATGTATTTGGAAATCCCATAATTTTTGAGCTCCGGGAAGTCCCTGCATTTTACCAGCTGCTGCGTTTATCCATATCTGTCGTGTTTTTGTTTCATCATTAAATGCAAAAAATGAAGAACCACTTGGCAAAGTAGGCCTTCCATTAAAATTACTTGAACTATGTCTGTAAACAGGGAAATCTGATACTGAACCTATTGCATAGAATTTAGCTGCATCCGGCAAAGTATTATGCCAATTTCCCAACGGTGAAAGCCCTGTATATGGTTGATAATTATCAGTTGGTCCCTCTGAATTTCTCAGGATAACAGGACCTGTTTGATTTTCATATTGTGGCATAACATCACCCAGATGAATCTTTATAGATGCGGGTTGGGATGATTTTGCACTAAGGTATATCTTAACATTTAATTTACCTGATATATCATTGTCAGTAAGTGTTGGCTCATAGTACCAATTGAAAGTCTTTGTGGAAGGACTAGCAGTTTCAGTATAACCGATATCACCGTTCAGGTCAGCATCACTTATATCCTTTTCTTTCAATTCGTAAAAATTAAGATCCTGATCAATTATTTCAATTCTGTCAATTTGAATAAACGTTGATTCACGTAAAACATATTTAACTTCAATAAATGGATTTTTATCGCCTTCTTTTGCGGAAACAACAACTTTTACAATTGGGTTTTCCTGTGCATCTGTAATATTGGGGAAGTTGAAAAATATCATCAAGACCAAAAGGTAATTGATGATTTTGCCCTTGTTTTTAAAGGTTGTATGAGAATGTTTCATATATACTCCTAAAAGTGATTTAAAATTGTAAGTTTTTTTAACACTTCTAAATTACTTAATTCCATACTATTAAACAATAGTAGATATTATGAATTTATTAAAAAATTATAAGTTTATTTTACTTTAATTTATACTAAGATGTAACTACAGCATTAGTACAATACTTCAAAAGGAAGAAGAAAAAGAAGTACTGAATCAATTACCAAGTTTATGGAGAAAGAAAAGAGGCAGAAGATTATATCATTAATAGACCAAGGAAAATCTGTTCGTGATATTAGTGGGCATTTATCTGTTTCTTCTAGTTTAATTGTGAAGGTAAGGAAGCATTACCTGAATAGTTAGGCAGCAAATTAATGATATGCTGGTGTAGTAGCTTTGAAAGTAGATCAAGATTTACTAATTTAAAATTCAATGATACTTAGTTATCATAAAAAAAGAAGTGAATGCAATTGAAGAAACTAGATTGAAGGCAACCCTTATTAGCGACCAAAAAAAAAGCTCCTCGTAATACGAGGAGCTTTAAACGCTAGGTTGTGGGCCCAGAGGGACTTGAACCCCCGGCCAACGGATTATGAGTCCGTTGCTCTAACCAACTGAGCTATGGGCCCGACTTACTATTATTTCATTTTCGTCTATAATAGAGTTTCAAATATAAGAATTTTTTTTTAATTCCAAATATAAATAATATTAAAAATTTACTAATCCCACCATTACTCCAAATCCAATTTTAAGTCCTGATATATCAAAGTTAGGATTAACAGTAGAACTTCCGATATTATTATGTGTCCATTTACTATCTTGACCGATTGTCAAGTTATAGCTGGCGTCTGCTCTTATAATTATAAAATTTGCAAGAGCATATTCTAACTGGATATTGGGCATTGCGAAAAAGTAATTTTTTACTAATCTGTCTGTTCCAAAATCACCTTGCTGTTTTACATCATCAATAGTTGTTGAGGAAGCAAATATCTCATAAGTAATGTCACCCCAACCTGCATTCACTCCACCTAAAATTGCAAAATGTTCAAATGGGACATAACCATAGTGCAAACTAAAGCCGAACATACTAGCCGCTAGGCTTGTTTGTAAACTTCCATTGATTACAGAATCATTAGCTGTCGACATCGGACGATCAATTTGATTAGATTCAACACTTCCGCCATATCCGAAAACCCCAACCCTTAGGTTCTTCACCCAAGGAATACCAGTCACTCCCTGACCACCAGTTAATTGAATTGGTGATGAAAGTAGTAAATCGGGACAATCACAAAATGAATTTAAGTAATCCTCTTTTATCATAAGCCAATCGAATGTAATACCACCAGCTAATACGAAGTAGCTGCGAGCATCTTCAGTTAATGGCTCATTATCGAATGACAAATCAATCTCCTCATCTTGTGCTGTTAAGTACATAGGTAAAATAAGTACCGACAATAGTAATAATACTTTTTTCATGCTGTTCATTCTATATTTTAGAAATTAGCTAAACCAATCATAACCCCAAATCCTACTTTCATACCATCTAAGTTAAAGTCTGGGTTTACTGTATTAGTACCTAAACTATTATAAGTCCAGTCTGTGTCTTGTCCTACAGTCATATTATAACTAGCGTCAGCTCTCAATATAATATAACTTGTAATAGCATATTCTAACTGTATATTAGGCATAACGAAGAAATAGCTTTTCTCTAATCGATTAGTTCCAATTGAAGAAGTAAAGAATTTATCACTAATTTGATCAGTGCCGAAGTAACTTTCATACGTAACATCGCCCCAGCCAGCATTAACTCCACCTAGTATAGCAAAATGCTCAAAAGGAACATAACCATAATGTACACTAAATCCGAACATACTAGCAGTTAAATTAGTTTGAAAACTCGTTGAAATTTCTTTATCAGGTTCTCCCTCTACCATAATATAAGCAGGTCTTTCTAGAACATCTGATTCAATACTCCCACCATAACCAAACACTCCTAATCTTAGATTTTTAATCCAAGGAATACCTAATACTCCTTGACCACCTGTTAGCTGAATTGGACCTGATAGTTTTAATTCGTCAGAGTTATTTAAAAATGAATTCAAATTGTCTTCGTTAATCATAAGGAAATCATAAGTAATACCACCAGCTAATACGAAATATGTACGAGCTTCATCTCTAAGTGGTTCGTTATCGAATGGTAGGTTGTCTATCTCATCGTCTTGTGCCGTTAGGAACATCGGTAACATAAGTACCGACATTAGTAATAATATTCTTTTCATTGCTTCTCCGATTTTTAATTAATTTATCAACTACAAAAATAATGAATTATACGAGACTTACATATTATTACGATTATTTACTCATTAGTTTTTATATTTGTAGTCTATTTTAAGACCAAAACTAGCTTAACTATTATGAAAATCACATTTCCAGATGGCAGCGTAAAGGAATTTCCTCAAGGCACTAGCGGCTACGAGATAGCTAAATCTATATCTCACGGCTTAGCCCGCAATGCACTAGGCATTGTCCTGAACAAAGATGTAAAATATGAACTCCATAGTCCTATCAACGAAGATAGCACAATTAAATTTGTAACCTTTAATGACGATGAGGGGAAAGATTTCTTCTGGCACTCGTCTGCTCACTTATTAGCCGAGGCACTGCAAGAGCTATACCCAGGGGTGAAGTTCGGTATAGGGCCATCTATAGAAAGTGGATTTTACTATGATATAGATATGCCAGGTGATGAGACTCTATCGTCAGATGATTTCCCGAAAATAGAAAGCAAAATGAAAGAGCTTGCTAAGTTAAAATCGGACTTTGTAATGTCTGAATCTACTTGGGAAGAAGCTTATGAATTCTACAAAGAGAAAGGAAACGAGTACAAATTGGACTTGTTGGATGGACTAAAAGGTCAGCCAATAACTTTCTGTACTCAAGGTAATTTCAAAGATTTATGTCGTGGTGGTCATATACCAAACACAGGCGAAATCAAAGCAGTCAAGTTACTATCAACAGCTTCAGCTTATTGGAGAGGCGATAGCGACAATGCAACATTAACTCGTATCTACGGTATTACTTTCCCGAAAGCATCTATGCTAGATGAGTTTTTGGAAATGAGAGCCGAAGCACAAAGACGTGACCACAAAAAATTAGGCCCTGAGTTAGGCATCTATATGATAAGCCAGAAAATTGGTCGTGGATTACCAGTTTGGTTACCTAATGGTACTATACTTCGTCGTAAATTAGAAGGGTTCATCAAAGAAGAATTATTAAAACGTGGTTACCAAGAGGTAATCACACCACATATTGGGAACTTAGAACTTTACAAAACTTCTGGTCACTACCCATATTATTCGGAATCGCAATTCGCACCTATGAGCGTGGAAGAAGAAGAGTATATGCTAAAGCCGATGAACTGCCCTCATCACCATCAGATATATAGCTCAGAGCAGCGTTCATATCGTGATTTGCCAGTGCGTATAGCTGAGTTTGGTACTGTTTACCGCTACGAGCAATCAGGTGAGTTGAACGGTATGTCGCGCGTGCGTGGATTTACTCAAGATGATGCACACATCTACTGTACAGAAGAGCAGTTAAAAGATGAGCTAATCAACTGTATAGAGTTAACTCAGCTTGTGTTTGAGACTTTCGATATGGAAGTAACTACTCGTCTATCATTCCGTGATGACCAAGAAGGCAAATATGCTGGCGACGAAGAAGGATGGGAAAAGTCAGAAAGAGTAGTAAAAGAAGTCGCTGACCATTTGGAGTTAAACTATTTTATTGGTTTGGGCGAAGCTTCTTTTTACGGACCAAAAATTGATTTCATCGTACGTGATGCTATTGGTCGTAAATGGCAATTGGGTACTGTGCAAGTGGATTACGTAATGCCTGAGAGATTCGAGTTGGAATATATCGGCTCGGACAATGCTCCGCACCGTCCAGTTATCATACACCGTGCACCATTCGGATCTATGGAGCGATTTATCTCTATATTAATAGAGCATTATGCAGGTAATTTCCCATTTTGGATAGCACCAGTACAAGTAAGTGTACTACCTATAACAGATAGACAGAATGATTTTGCAGAGAAAATTGTGAACTCACTATTAGCTTCTGGTTATAGAGTGAAATTCGATAATCGTTCGGAAGGTGTAGGTCGTAAAATAGCCGAATCTGAACAAGCAAAAATACCTTATGCCTTGATAATTGGCGAAAGAGAGCAAGAAAGCGAAACAGTTTCTATACGTCAGCACACTAAAGGCGACGTAGGTACTGGCACTATAACTGAGATAATGGAGCTATTTGCACAGCTCAACCAGCCGGGTGGCGAGAAAGAAGCGGAAGGATAATGTTTAAGAAAAAGCTTATAGTTCTATCTTCTCCTAGCGGTGGTGGCAAATCTACATTAGCCAATTATCTGATGACTTTGTATCCAGAGATTCGTTTCTCAGTGTCTTGCACTACACGTAAAATACGAGAAGGTGAGGTTCACGGTAAAGACTATTTCTTCCTCACAAAAGAAGAGTTCGAAGAGAAAGTAGCTAACGGAGAATTTGCCGAATACGAGCAAATTTTTGGCAATTACTACGGGACTCTGAAATCAGAAATCAAAAAGCATATAAACTCTGGTAACTCTATACTATTCGACGTAGATGTGAAGGGGGCTGTATCACTGAGAAGAAATTTCCCCGATGATACACTTCTATTATTCATCTATCCACCTAGCTTCGAAGAACTACAACGCCGTTTACAGAAGCGAAGTACCGAAAGCCCCGAAGAGCTTAATATTAGGTTAGAACGAGCAAAAGAAGAGCTTGAATACAAGGAGCTATTCGATCACTCTATCCTCAATGACGTATTACAAACGGCATTCAACGATCTAGAGCAAGTGATAAAAGCAAATTTGAGTTAATAGATAAAATTCGTCACACTGAACGAAGTGCTTGTGTTGAGCGAAGTCGAAGTGAATCGCCCAGGAGAACCACGGAGCAGTTCAATATTAGCAGCATCTTTTTACCAACTTAATAGAGTAAGACAACAAGGTGTTGCAACTTGATGTTATGCAATATATCGCCCCGCTGGGGCTTTGGGTTGGTAGTTTTATTAAATGCTACAGATATTTCGCCTCGATGAGGCGATTTTAGGTTTATTGAGTTTCTCCGATTTGCCCCAGAGGGGCTAAATATCTGTAGCCACAAACTCACCACGCAAATCAGCCCCGTAGGGGTTGAATAACATGGGACTAAAGTCCGAAACCGGTGTGTAAAAATCATATGTCCGTCGGTTAAAACTGACGGCAATACAATTTATTCATTAAAGTCAATTTCTGCTAGTAGTTTGACTTCTGTTATTTCACCATCATCATCTTCTATTATAGCAATTAATCCATTTTCCTTACTAAAATAATAATTTGTTGTGATTGTACTAAAGTTTATTTTCATGGCATATTTTATTTGCATATAATCACCATCTTTTAAATATGGTGCAAATTTCACATTAAAAAGTACCTCACCATAACAAAAACCATCTCGAACTGACACATACTTAGAAGAAGAAGGTATTAGTTCAAAGAACTTTACACTGTGTTTTTTTGTTAGATAATTTGAAATTGCGATACCTTCTTTAGTCTTAATTAAATATTCTTCATCTTCAGAGACTAACGAATCTGCTTCAAATATTCTTGTTTTTAACCTAAATACCGGCAAATTAAATTCTCTACTCCCAATACGAACATCAGAATCCCTAAAGTCAATTACTTCCCTTTCAGTTTTGTTTTTAAATTGGAGTTCTCCTTCTTCTATACTATAAACATTGTAAGTTTTAATTATACCTACATTAATAGGGAAGTAAACATTCTGATATTCCATAGGGTTATCGACTGGGGTGAGTAAATCTGTTGCTTTGTCATAGACAGAACAGGATGTTAATATTACTATTCCGATAATGAATAAAACTGTTTTTATAAGGTTATTATATTTCATTTTTTACTCTCAATTTAAAGCATACTGTTTTCATTTTAAACACCCTTCTTGCTATGCAATCCACCCCAATATGAAAAGAAGGGAATATATCCAGAATTACTTGAATATCACTTTCATAATCTAACAAATTCCCCCTAATCCCACAAATGCAAACTTTTATCAATTTTCTTCGTATTTTTGTTTTTATAGATTATCAAAAGAATAAGAATATATGTCTTCACGTTACAAATCATATAAATACATAGAAGATTTGCCGAAATACGATGGGCAAGAAATCACCCTAAACGGTTGGGTTTACAACAAAACTGGTAAAGGGAAATTACAATTTATCCAGCTTCGTGATGGCTCTGGTGTAGCGCAATGCGTAGTATTCCAAGGGAATGTGAGCGAAGAGGATTTCGAGAATGCGAAATCACTAACTCAAGAATCATCAATAAGCGTTACAGGTACAGTAAAGTCTAACGAGAGAGCACCTGGTGGCTATGAGTTAGATGTAACTTCACTTAAAGTATATCAGATAGCTGATGAATATCCTATTAGCCCGAAAGAACACGGTGATGCATTTTTGATAGAGAACCGTCACTTGTGGTTGCGTTCATCACGTCAGCATGCTATTATGCGTGTACGCTCGGTTATAGTTAAAGCTATACGTGACTTCCTAGACAATGGTGGCTTCCGTCTTATGGATTCACCTATTTTGACTCCAAACGCTTGTGAGGGAACATCGACTTTATTCGAGACTAAGTATTTCGATTTGGGTAATGCTTACCTTTCACAATCTGGTCAGTTATATGCAGAAGCTTCTGCAATGGCTTTGGGTAGAACTTACACTTTTGGCCCTACATTCAGAGCTGAGAAATCTAAGACAAGAAAGCACTTAACAGAATTTTGGATGGTTGAACCTGAGGCTGCATTCTTCGATTTGGAAGATGATATGCAGTTAGCTGAGGATATGACTGTTTATATAGTTAAGCAAGTATTAGCTAACTGTGAGAAAGAATTAGAAACATTAGAAAGAGACTTAGAGCCACTTAAGAAAGTAGTTGGCGGTTTCCCTCGTATGTCTTACACGGAAGCTGTTGAATGGTTACACGAAAACAAAATCCCACTTATCCAAAAAGTTGATGGTGCTGATAAAGAAATACTTCCGTTTCCTTGGGGCGAAGATTTCGGTACTGTGCAAGAAGAAGCACTGATGGAGCAATTCGATCAACCGTGTTTCATCTATGACTATCCTACTGAGGTAAAGGCATTCTATATGAAGCGTGACCCAGAAAACCCGAAAGTTGTAAAAGCTATGGATATGTTAGGCCCTGAGAAAGCAGGCGAGCTAATCGGTGGTAGCCAAAGGGAAGACGACCACGACTTGTTATTAGAAAGAATACAACACGAAGATTTACCTTTGGAAGAATTCCAATGGTATTTGGATTTGCGTAAATATGGTAGTGTACCTCACTCTGGTTTCGGTATGGGATTGGAGAGAACAGTGAAATGGATAACTGGCGCTAAGCATATACGTGAGACTATTCCTATGCCGCGTACTATTCATAGAATCGTTCCTTAAACGAACAACTAAAATTGATTTATTTTATAGACCCTGACTTACCAAAGTTGGGGTTTTTTATTGGATTGAATTCTGACTTAGATATATAGAATGATCCTGCAATTATTTTCTGTACAATGCAATCGGGATTATTTCACCTAGACTCTTCACTTGCTTCGCATTGTTCAAAGTGATGTATCTTCTTAGTTACATTGATAGAAGTGAAGCTCAACTTGATTTTCTTAAGTATCCTGCAATCTTGTTCTGATATTTTGAGATGTATTCAATACATCTCTACATAACACACCAAAAAAAAGCCGAGAAGGATAAATTTCCATCTCGGCTTATTAATTTTAAATCGAATTGTTGATCCTGTTATTTCTTAATAACAAATCTATTTGTATGTGATTCCGACTCAGTCTCTATAGTATATAGATAGACACCAGCAGGTAAATTGAAAGTTTCCATATTAATAGTATGGTCACCAGCAGTTTTCTGTTCCGAGTTAACCAATGTAGCAACGGCTTTACCGGTCAAATCACGAATTACTATACTCACATTACTTGATTGTTTCAGATTGTAATCTATGTTCAGCATACTAGATATTGGATTAGGATAAACAGTAGAACTGATTGTTCGTTCGCTCAATCCATCTTCTCTAGCAATACCTGTCACTGGATTTTTGATTTCAAATTCAGTGCAAAGAACTGTTTCACAGTGGAAACATTCGCAATCTAGGAATTCGTAACGAATGCAAAGTTTAACAGTCAGCTTACATTTTTCAGCCGAAGTAAACGGAATGTCTAGTTTATAGTCAGGTAAGAACTCGTCTAATGAGTCACATTCCTTACTATCCCATGTTACAGAAGAAGTATTCAATCCAGTAGCGTTAATACCAGCCCAAGCTGAAGTACTCTGGAATATAGCTCCTGTATTATAAGTAGTAACTTGACCACCACATTGTTCAGTTATAACAGCACTTATTATAGTAGCTCTTACTCGTTTCAAGTTAGCACCACTTGTATAAATACCATTAGTCATAAAGAAGCTAGTACCTTGGATCTGACCTGCTTCTAGTGGCTTCACGTTAATATCGAATGGGCAATTGCAGCCTTCATCTTTCTTACAATCTGGGATTTCTATGCAAATTTCTTTCTTACACAATGCATTACCAGCTGCGTCATTCAACTGTACTACAAAGCAAATAGTATCACCTACTGAAGCAGTAGTAATAAAATCAGCCAATACTGTAGTCATAGTCGCTGGAGGCAACGTAGTAGGGGTTATGTTTGAGAAACTTGCATTAGTCGAGTTAAAAGTAATAGTTGCAGAACTAGCAAGATTACTTTGTAATAGTAAGTTCAGACCATAAATTTGATTTCCTTTCTGGTCTAAACCTTTACAGTCAACTTTTGCTCTTTCTAATATCAAACAATCATCATCCGTGCAATCAGGAATAACGATACATACTTCTTTTTTACAAACTGTTCTTTGCTCTTTATCTTTCAACTCTATAATAAAGCAAACAGTGTCTCCAGCTGAAGCTGAAGAAGTAAAGTCAGACAATATAGTCGTCATCGTCGCTGGTGGCAACGTAATAGGAGCTATATTAAAGAAGTTAGCATTAGTAGAAGTCAAGTTAACAGTCGTTGTATATGTTAGATTACTTTGTAGTAGTAAAGTCAGACCATAAATCTGGTTTCCATCAGCATCAACTTTCTTACAATCTACTAGTACTCTCTCAACTATTAGACAAGGGTCGTCTTCTTTTTCCTTTGCTACTACACATGCTTTGTTAGATTCTGTTGATAAGCAGACGTTAGGTAAACCAGCTGGAACAGACTGTATAGCAAATGAATTGCATGCAGTATCATTCACAGCTGTAGTACTAGGAATAGTTGAAGGAACTAATATTTCTAAAGTAGCACCAGCAGCAAGTGAAACACTTGAGTTAGCATTGACTTTGTAAGAATAAGTATTAGCGGATGCGCCCCAAGTTCCAGCAAGTGCACCAACTGGATCAGCAATACCACAGAAACCTCCACACTCATTTGTACGAGATGGATTCTTCTGAATACCAACTGTAGAAGTGTTGTAAGTAGTAGTAAATCCAGCAGGAGTAATAGTAATTGCTCCATCAGCAGGATTATAAGGTAAGTCGAACTGACTATTTCTAGGGCTATAAGGAGGTAATACGCTAATATCTCCAACCCAAGGTGCTATATCGAGCAAGCAAATTTGAGTAAGTGGAGTATTACCAGTGTTTATAACGCTTAGTTTATACTCAGCTGTTTGTCCTTGAGGTATATTTGCAATATTTGCCCAAGCATTACCAGAGCCTTTTAGCCGAACTTCTTTCTTAGTTTGCAACTGTGCTATAGCATTAACTGTCATTATAGCTATGTTTGATGTTACAATAGGTGAGTTATTAGCATCGAAATCAAATGTATTCTGATGCTGACCAGCCAATACTGGTGGATCTTCTGAAAGTGCCACGTCGAATTCAATTAAGAAGAACTCCACTGAGCCATCACAATTAGCCGGTAGAACTGGGAAGCTCCACAATAAGCTATTGTCCCCAACAGATGGAGTAGTTATCGAGCCACCGACTTGTGTCGGTATAGTTGAACTAAATGTACTACAATTCGGATTATAAGGGTTCACATTATAGTTGAAAGTACCATAGAAATAGCTTTCATTACCTACATAAGTAAATCCTGTTGGTAGTATATCAGCTATTGTAGCAAGACTAGCGTCCAGATTACCTACGTTTGCAACAGCCATTCTATAACGAACAGTATCACCCGGCATAAATGGACCATTAGGGTTAATTACACCACCGTCACATTCGCCTGTAAATAGCTTAACGGCTACTACATTAGGTGCAGTTGTATCAACTGGAGTATCCACCTCATCAAATAGGTGTAATGTATCAGCGTGAACCGCCATCGGGTTGTTGGCTATATACCCTGGAGTTAAAGGAATACCAGTTTTGAAGTTTGTTGTTCTAGCACAAACATCTAAGTACTCTCTTACTATTGTATTAACGGGTATAGTATCATAAGTCCACTTTATTCTGCATATATCGGCAGGAAGAGTAGATTCTACTTTTGCGCCTACAGTAGTGTATGTGAATGTTGCCGCAGGAATGGTGTTACAGCTTGAACCATTCCACGTATAAACCTCAACTGTAACAGGTAATATAGCTATGTCATTGGGAATATCTGTCTGTATAACATTTACATCAACATCTCCTGAAAGAGTATCTTCTATAACTACAGGACTTTGAGCAAGTGTTCCTATATTTCTGTACCATAATCTATATTCGCCGCAGCAACCTGGTGCGAATGTAGGGTACCAAAATGGGTTGTTGTAGAATGAAATATTATAAGCAAAGTATTTATTTAATACGCCCATGGAGACACCTTCACAAAGGATAGTTGATACAGTATCTTGCCAAACTTTTGGCTCATCATCACAAGCGGTGTGATAAGTTAATTTAGCTATATTCTTCACTGTATCACCTACGCTAAATGTAGGAGAAGGGTATTTAACTCTTATATAAGTACAATACCAAACGGGGTAAGGGTTCACAGTTAGTACCAATGGACCACCAGTTAAACCAATCCAAGTACCTGTCGAAGTTACTCCATCAGGTCCAGTCCAACTTCCATTTACATCTATGATTTCCGCTCCAGCTGGAAGTAAATCTTCAAAAGAATCAATATAAAGGTTTAAACCACCTATATCAGAACCACTAGGCGAAGTTATGCATATTCTATAAACGACTTCATCATCAATAGCACATCCTGCTATTTTTTCTTTTTTCAATTGCCATTTATTTTCTGGCTTATCAGAAATAACACAATTTGAGTTAGATTTGATCCAGTCATTGCTCTTCAAATCGTCTGATATCTGAGCTACGTTACAAACTTCAACTCCTTCGCAGGTGACCCCAGGTTTGAACCGTGCATTTATCTGAACTGTACCAGAACCACTAGGGTTTGTTAATCCAGTTAAAGCAAAAGTTACAGTATTACCTGAAATTGTCGAAATAGGGCTCGATGGCAATGCACTTAGTACATCTAACGCTCCTGGTACTACGTCTTGTATATATAATGTACCAGGTGCACCACCCGACCAATTATATGTAATTGTATAAGTAAATGGTTGCCCCGATTGAATAGGAGTGGGGGCGTTATTGCTTTTGCTTATACTGTATGTTAGTTGCGAATATGCTTCGTTGGTGGGTATTACCAGCAACGAGAAGACGGCGAGTAAGTACGTAAAGTACTTTAGTTTACTAGGGAGTTCCCCTAAATTGAGTAATAGATTTTTCACGAATACCTCTAAGATTATAAATAAGAATTACTTTTATAGATACTACAACTTATAAAAAAATTGCAATACATAATACAAAAAATTGTTAAATATTTTTAATTTGGACTTCCGAAATGCTGATATTTCATTCAATTGGAATAATTATCAGCTCTGAAATATTAAAAATAATTAATATATTGGATGGGTAGATAGTAGATAGGGCTAGCTGAAATTCTGTAAATAGTATAATCGTATTAGAAGTAGAATAGGTAAAGAAGAAGTGAAAAGTAATATAATAAATGAAAATTTTCCTTTTTCTAGTAGATGATTTTCTTTCAATAGTATAAGTGACCAAGCGAACATAAGTAGCTCGTAGATAATAAGACAAACGACTAAGAAGATAGCCAAATATCCCCACTCATATTCTGTCATATCAGAAGTATTGTTGTAGCTAGTTTGCCTATTGAACTCTACTATTATTTCTATCAGTTTGTATATGCAAACTAGAATAATAGCGGAGATATACAAAGTAAGAACAAATTCCTTAGATTTATATCGTTCTTTCATCCTACTTTCTATGAACCATATATGTAATCATTTCGCCCTTTCCTTTTACTTCCATCGGCGGTAGTTCATCGAACTTGAAATTATGATTCTGTCCATCTAGTTCCCTTTTTACATTTGATGATATATGCACTAACCCAGGAGTTCCAGTTGACTCCATTCTCGATGCGGTGTTTACTGAATCTCCCCATAGGTCATAAGCAAATTTCATTTCTCCGATTACGCCGGCTACAATTGGACCTGATTCTATACCAACTCTCGCACGTATATCGGTATTCATTTTTGCGTTAATTTCTTTCAGAACTATATGTACATCAAGTGAGAAGTTCGTTGCTCTAACGGAATGGTCATCACACGGCTCGGGAACTCCAGCCGCAGCCATATACCCATCACCAATAGTTTTAATTTTCTCTAGACCGTATTTTACTATTAGGCCGTCTATCTCGTGGAACACATCGTTCAACATCTGTAATACATCTGATGCTTTTCTATCTTTAGAGTAGGCAGTAAAGCCGACTAAGTCAATAAATACTATACTAGCACACTCTATATCATCAGCGATAAGTCGTTCTTTTCTCTTTAATCTTTTAGCTATTTTCAAAGGAAGAATATTAAGCAATAACTTTTCTGACCTTTGTCTTTGTCTGAAAACTAATATTGCGATAAGTGCTATCCCAATTGCACCTCCTATAAATGCCCATCTCTCATTTTTAGCTTTAGTTATCTCTAGGTTCTGTATCTCGTTTTCTCTGTTCTTTATCTCTAGTTCTTTGTCTTTTATTTCGTTTTCTCTTATAGCTTCTAGGTTAGCTATACGAGTTTGAGTTTTTTCAGTAAATACTGAATCTTTTAAACTAATATAAGCTTTGAAAGACTCAAGCGATTTGGCGTAATCCCCTTTGAGTTTATAAGAGTCAGAAAGACCTTTCAGGAATCTTGAACGTGTGTCTAGTTCACCTATTTCCTCTAGTAGTTTTATTGCTTGATTATAGTAAGATATTGATCGTTCTAAGTTGACTTGTTTGTTAGTACTGATATAGTTTGTAACTTCTGTTATTTTAACTATTACCGAGTCTTGTGATATGTTATAATAGAACTCACCTATATTGCCAAGATTGCTAGCTAAACTAGATTTATTACCCAACTCGTCATATATATTAACAGCTTCTTTATAGTTTTCTAATGCTTTCGAAAACTCATTTTGCTTCTGATAAATGATACCTATATTTCCAAGTATAGATGCAACTCCATATTTATTTCCAATATCATCAAATATATCTACTGACTTTTGAAGATATTCCAAGGCATGAGGATAATCACTCTTAAAATAATAGACCAAACCGATATTAGATAATAATGCTGCTTCACCAGTTTTATCCCCCAACTCTTGCTTTAATTCAATGGCTTTGTTGTAGTATTCTAGAGCTCTTGTGAAATCACTTTGATAATCATAAATCATCCCTATGTTACCGAGGTTAGTGGCAATTCCACTCTTATTCCCAAGTTTTTCGAACATAGATAGCGATCTTTGATAGTATTCTAAGGCATTGGCATAATCAGATTGACTTCTATATACAAAACCTATATTGCCCAATGTACTTGCTATTCTTTCTTTGTCTTTTAATCTATCGAATATATCTAATGCCTTTTCATAATTCTCAATAGCTTTATCGTATAATGATTGATTTTGATAAACTATACCAATGTTTACTAAAGTCTTACCTAGTTCTAGTTTGAGATCTAAATCTTCGTAAGTCTTTAGGGCTTTATCAAAGTATAACTTCCCTTTTGTAAAATCTGATTTGCCTAAAGCATAGTTTAAACCGATGGAAACATTGTTATCTGCAATCCCTTGTTCCCAATCTAATTGGCTGGCTAGTTTAACACCTCTTTCCCCATACTTAATACCTTTATCAGGGTTAGTGGCTTGAATACTTTTAGATAATTCGGCCAATAAACTCACATGTGCTGTATCATTCTTCGCCTTTGGCAATACCTTGAGTAATGAATCTAACTTCTCTTGCCCTTGCTTTTGTGACAAAAGAGATTGTATAGATATAGTTAAAGTAAATAATAAAAGCAAAACTCTAAATTTCATTCTATTCCTTATTTAAGTAGATAAGTCGTAACCTTACCTTTTCCTTTGATTTCTACTTCGCCACGTTCCGTGTACTTTATACCGAAGTCTTTTACTTCATTTATAAAGTTTTCGGTAACTTGTATCTCATTTGGCAAACCAGTACTTTCCATTCTAGAAGCCATATTAACTGCATCACCCCATAGATCATAGCTGAACTTTGATTCACCAATTACTCCTGCTACTACAGGCCCTTCGTCTATACCAATTCTGAATAGCAATTTATGTCCATCAGGAGTTACATAGTTATGCATCAAGTCTTTTGCCTCTAGTGCGAATCGAGCAGTTGCCAGGGTGTGGTTATCGTGTGGTTCTGGTAATCCAGCTACTGCCATATAACAATCACCAATGGTTTTTATTTTCTCTAGTCCATGCTTTATAGATAGTATATCAAACCTAGTGAAAATATCATTCAATGCTGATACTATTTCCTCTGGTTCGGTCCCTCTAGAATAGGAAGTAAAGCCAACTATATCCACAAATATAATTGAGACTTCCTCAAATCTATCGGCAATATTTTTCTCATTTCTTTTTAATCTTTTTGCAATTTTTTCTGGCATTATATTCAGAAGTAATTTCTCTGATTTACGGCGTTGCATAAATATAACGATTAGTAATATCACTACTGCAGCCAAACCAACGAAAAGAGCTGTCTGTTCATTTACCTTTCTGAGTAATTCCAAATCCTTTAGCGTCAGCTCTTTTTCTTTTATCTCATTTTCTTTTTTGGCTTCTAAGTTAGCAATTTCGGTAGTCTTCTCTACGCTGAATATAGAGTCTTTTATGTTAGCCCATCGGGTTTGATATTTATAAGCATTCTCATAATTCCCTATAGATTCATTTGCTTTATCTAAAGTACTATATACTTCCATCAACTGTCTTTTATCACCTATTTCTAGCGATAAATCTTTAGACATATGTGCATATTCTATTGCTTTTATTAAATTATAATTTCGATCTAAATTGAAATTTGTATTCTTCGATTTTAAATTTTGAATCACACTATCTTGGGATAAGATAAAGTGTAATGCTGCCAGATTTCCAAGATTGACGGCCACACCGCCTTTACTAGCAATCTCTTCATTCATTTTCAATGCTCGATGATAGTAATCATAAGCTTTAGCATAGTCTAGCATTTCCCAATATAAAATGCCAATATTGCCTAATCGAATAGCTATACTTTTGACATTACCTAATTCTTCGTCTAGTTCTAAGGCACGCTGGTAGTAGTCCAATGCCTTATCATAATCTTTTAAAAAAGTATAGTTCCAAGCAATATTTCCAAATAGTTTTGAGATTTTATCCTTCTCTATCTGCTTTTCGGTAAACTCTAAAGATTTTCTATAATATTTTAATGCCTTATTATAATCTTTCAGATATGTATATACTATTCCTATATTACCATTTTGTCTAGCTATACTGGCTTTTATACCATCTTTCTCGGCTATTTTAAGTGCCTGTTGGTAATAATCAAGTGCGGCCGTAAAGTTTGATAGATTCATACTCGCTATGCCAAGGTTCCCAAGTTGTTGAGATATACCTTCTTTTTGACCTAGTTCCTTGTATATATTTAATGCTTTTTTAAAGTAAGTAACAGCTTCATTGTTATTACTTTTAATCGAATTGTTAACGCCTAGGTTATTATATGCCTTAGCTTTACCCTTCTCCCACCCTATTTTCCCGGATAGATTATTTGCTAAATCGGCATATTTTATCCCAGAGTCTGGACTTATAGTGTAGAAGTTTGCTGATAATGAACAAAGCAAATTGACTTTGTTAGTATCATCCTTTATATTAGATAATCTGGACATTAGCGAGTCAATTGTCTTCTCACCTTTGTTAGAAGGCACTAAAGGAGTTGTCATCAAAAAGTATAAGATTAAGATATGGAATATGTACATTTTATTCATCAATTTATTTACCCGACCTTTTATTTCGAATGGTTTGATCTTTGAGTAAATAAGTCTTTATTAAACCCTTACCTTTTATATTTATTTCGCCACGTTCTTCACAAGTTATATTATAACCAGCTAGACTTTTTGCAAAATTCTCAGTTACTTGTATCTCATTAGGTAGTCCTGTGCTTTCCATACGGGATGCAGTGTTTACAGCATCGCCCCATAAATCATAGCTAAATTTACGCTCACCGATTACTCCTGCCACTACTGGTCCAGCATCAATTCCTATTCTGAAATTAAGCTTATGCCCTTCTTTCGTCGTGTAATCTCGCATTAATCTTTGAGCATCAAGTGCAAATTTGGCAGTTGATAGTATAGGATGTGGGTGCGGTTCTGGTAAACCAGCTGCTGCCATATAGCAATCACCAATTGTCTTAATTTTTTCTAGACCGTACTTTTTGGTCAAACTATCAAACTTTGTGAATATTTCGTTAAGTACAGATACTACTTTCACAGGGTCAGTGTCCTTCGAAAAGCTAGTAAACCCAACTATATCAAGAAATATAATAGCTGTATTTTCGAATCTATCCGCTATTCTTTTTTCATTATTCTTTAATCGTTTTGCAATTTTCGCAGGGAGGATATTCAATAATAGTTTCTCTGACTTTCGTCTTTCGAAAAAGACAAGTAAGAGCATAATAGCAGCCCCACCAAATCCGAGAATTAGTACATATTGCTCATTGCTCTTACGAGAAAGTTCCAAATCTCTTAATTTGATTTCTTTCTCATTTAACTCACCTTGCTTTGTTGCCTCTAGCTTTGCTATTTCTTTTGTTTTCTGAACACTGAAAATAGAATCTCTCAATTCAATCCACTTCTTTTGAAAAGTGTGTGCCATTTTAAAATCGCCTTTAAGTGCGTATGCCTTTTCCAAATATCCGTAGAATTCTCTGAGCATATCCTTAGAGCCGATTAATTCTGCGAGTTCTGTTGCTTTTTCACTGTATTTGATTGATCGTTCTATATTGTATTCTTTGTCCAAAAGAATTGTACTATTCTTTTCCTTCAACTTAGATATTACTGTATCCCGTGTTAGGTTGTAATATAGTCCACCCATATTACCCATTATAGCAGCACTTCCGAACTTGTTTCCTATTTCCTCATTAATAGCAAGTGCTTTCTCATAATTAGTTATAGCTAACTGATAATCTGAAAGATAATTATAAGTATTAGCAATATTTCCAAGATTAGTAGCTATTCCGAATTTATTTCCAAAAAGTTCCCATAGTTCTAATGCTTTGCTGAAATTCGTTAGTGCCTTGTCATATTGCTTTGAGTCGAGATAAGCTGTACCCATATTACCGAGAATAGTTGCGATACCGCGTCTGTTGTTTATCTGTTCGTGTATTTTTAAAGCTTTACTATAGTACTTTAGTGCACTTTTATAATTGGTAAGATCACTATATATATTCCCGATATTACCGTTATTATCTGCTTCGCCTTCCTTCTCACCAATCTCTATATCAATCTTCAATGCTTTCTGGTAATAGTTCAATGCAATAGAATAGTTCGATAGATTATAATATATATTCCCGATATTACTCAAATTTTTAGCAATACCTTGTTTATCCTTGCGCTCTTCGTTTAGCTTTAGAGCTTTTTTGAAATAATTGAGTGCCTCTTCGAAATTGCCTAAAGCATATAGATTACCACCTATTGAATTATATGATTTTGCAATTCCGGTTTGCCAATTTAGTTTTTCGGCTAATTCTAGAGATTGTTTGCCGTATTTGATTCCAAGTTCAGGGTCTATCGAGTTATATTGGAATGACATCAGATTGAGGAGCGTTACTTTGTTTGTGTCTTCTACTGCTGTTTTTAGTTTTTCGTTCAATAATTCAAGCTTTGCCTGCTCTCTATTTTGTGATTGGAGAGGGGTTGTGATTATAGCAATAGCTACAAAGAATACTATGAGAAGTGAATATCTCAAAGTACCCTCTTATCTAGTATCATACTGAACGAATAAGACATAAGTTTTTTTTCAGTAATTGGTGTATGCACAATGTACATAATAAGAAATAATTAGCAATAATTTAAAATTTCTTCTCCTTTTGTCCACCAAATACAACTATAATTCTTATATTGACTTTTTAGTATTATAAATTGAGAAAAAAATGAACTTAGAACTTAAAGGTAAAACAGCATTGGTTTGTGGCGGAACAGATGGAATAGGTAAAGCATCAGCATTTGAGCTTGCAACATTAGGTGCAAACGTAGTATTAATGGCTCGTTCCGAAGATAAACTGAAAAAGGTACTGAGCGAACTTCCCGTCCATCATTGGCAAAAGCATGACTATATAGTCGCCGATTTTTCTAATCCCGAACAAGTAAGAGATTCGGCAGTAGAGTATATAAGTAAGAATGGAAATATTCAGATTCTAGTTAATAACACTGGTGGTCCACCAGCTGGTGCCTTATTAAATGCAGATGTAGATGCATTCTATCGAGGTTTCGATATGCATCTCAAATGCAGTCATTATCTTGTTCAAACATTGTTCGAAGGAATGAAAGATAGCCGCTATGGTAGAATAGTAAATATCATATCAACTTCAGTTAAAGTCCCAATTTCAGGTCTTGGTGTATCCAATACTGTTCGTGGTGCTATGGCGAGTTGGTCAAAGACATTAGCTAACGAAATAGCAATGTATGGTATAACTGTGAATAATGTATTACCTGGATTCACTATGACTGGACGGCTAGAGAGCTTAATAGCAAAGAAAGCCGAAAATCGTGAAATAGGGGAGGGGGAAGTAGAAACGGAAATGCTTGCCACTATCCCAGCAGCTCGATTTGCTGACCCGGAAGAAGTAGCTAATGCCGTTGCATTCCTAGCTTCTCCTGCTGCAGCATATATTAATGGTGTGAATCTGCCTGTAGATGGTGGTAGATTGGGGTGCTTATAAGCAGTGTAAAGACGTATTGAATACGTCTCAAAAGTTATAAAACGATTACAAGATAATTGAGTTTGTTAACATTTTCATTTGCATTATATTCATAATTATCATATATTTGAGATAGCATAAAGGAAGTTTTCCACAATTCTAAGGTTTTACAATGCAACAATTCGAAGTAATCGGTTTTTTACCAAAATCCGATAGAAAGATTCCGTTCTTTACTATGTCCGTAGCGGCTGGTATTCCTATTCCTGTCGAGGGGGATGTTGACAGAGAAGTAGATTTGAACGAATTTTTAGTAGAACATCCAGCAGCAACTTTCTTCGTGAAAGTAAAAGGTGATATGCTCAAATCAGTTGGAATATCAGACAACGATATTCTTATAATTGATACGTCTATTGACCCAACAGATGGTAAGTTTGTCATAGCTTCGGTTAATGATGATTTGGCTGTTAGATTCTACCGTGAGATAGATGGAAGTAGATTCTTAGAGTCTCATCTAGGACAGTTTTTGCCTTTGGACGAGAATAAGTCATTGATAGATTTTCAGATACTCGGAACAGTTACTAAAGTGATCCATTCTCTCTAAAACGGCACAGCAATTGTTGGACTTAAATAAAAAGCAAGTCCAACGAAATAGAAAAAGAATATGTATAGACTAAGAGCAGACAAATATGGTAACCCTATACAAGGGTTCACATTCGAAGCACCGCTATTGCCAGCAAGCATACAGCGTGGTTCGGTTATGTTGCAATCGATAGAGACATCTATCGACTTAGGCAACTTATTGCTCACAGGAAGCAAAGATGTGTATATGGCTCGAGTTACTGGCGACAGTATGATAGACGAGAATATATTCACAGGCGATATACTAATAGTAGATGCTAAAACTGAGCCCAAAGAAGGTCAAATAGTAGTCGCTTCACTCGATGGCGAGATGACAGTAAAGAAACTCCGCCGCAAAGATGGCAAGATATACCTAGTTTCTGCCAACCAAAAATACTTACCAATAGAAATAACTGGATATTGCAAATTCGAAATACAAGGTGTAGTAAAGCATATTATACATGAGGTGTAGGTAATGAGGATGTATCTAAATGATAACTGACTTATTTACATATTTCGATTTAATTATTCTATTACTAATAATAATTGTAGACCTTAGCATTATCTCTAAGAAACGTAAAATTACACTCTCAAGTCTTACTATTACATTATTTGTTATTTCCTTTCTATTCGCACTACCATATTTATCAACCGAATTAGAATCGTATTTAGTCCATTCTAGAAATGAAGTAGTAGATGGTTTTAACCTCCTATATCTTTGGCTCAAATGGCCAATATATTGGTTAGTTGGTACTATCGAATTAATATTCTTATTTTCGTTTAAACGAAGAACGGATTGAAGTATTGCCGTTGGCTTCAGCCAACGGATAAATAGGCAACAAAAAAAAACTTTGGACTTTAGTCCCATTACTATTCAACTCCTAGTGAAGTTGTTGTGTTAGGTCTGTCAACAGATGCTACTAATATTGAACAGCTCCGCAGTTCTCCTGGACTCTTCGCTCGCTTCGCTTCCTCTGAGTGACGAGAACTTTGTGACCTCAGTGTATAATATGAAGTTTCAAACCTTCGTGGTCTTTGTGTTAAAATAAATAATCTATGCAATCCACAAATCTGTTTAATCCATGATTCAGAAAAAAGAGACAGCAATAGTTCAAATTATCGTGTCTATCTTATCCATCCTACAATCTTGTTCTGAAAAATGGACTCTTCACTTGCTTCGCTCCGTTATTAGATTAGCATTATATAAATTTGTTGAATTTAAAAATCCAAACACAAAAACAGGACACTACAAACGGGGGAGGTTTGAAAGTGTCCTGTAGTATCGTCGTTTATAAAAACGCTCGATCGAATAATGACAATTAAACACCTACAAATATGAAGCCAAACTTATGTCATTATAAATTATTATTTTTGTTATTCGTCAAGTTCGTGAAAACAAATAAATTGAGATTGATAAATGACTACAAAAAGAACAGTAACTGTACCTAGAGGTACGGAATTAACTTGTAAAAACTGGCAACTAGAAGCCGCGTACCGTATGATACACCACAACCTAGACCCTGAGAATGCTGAAAAGCCAGAAGAGCTAATCGTGTATGGGGGGCTGGGGAAGGCCGCTAGAAATTGGGAAAGCTTTGATGCTATTACAAACACGCTAAAGAATATGGACATAGACGAAACGCTCTTAGTCCAATCAGGTAAACCAGTTGGCGTTGCCAAGACATATACTGCTGCTCCTAGAGTAATAATAGCCAATTCGAACTTAGTACCTAACTGGGCGAATTGGGAACATTTCCGTGAGTTGGATAAGAAAGGATTAATGATGTACGGCCAAATGACTGCTGGTAGCTGGATTTACATTGGTACTCAAGGCATAGTACAAGGAACTTACGAGACTTTCGCAGAGTGTGCTAGGCAACATTTTGGTGGTACACTGAATGGAAGATTCCTACTAACTGGCGGTATGGGTGGTATGGGTGGTGCTCAACCACTTGCTGCTAAGTTCGCTGGTGCTGCTTCTATCACAGTCGAGATAGATGAGACTAGAATAGACAAGCGTATCCACGATGGGTATTGTGATGTAAAAGTTGATAATCTTGACGATGCATTGCGAGTAATGAATGAAGCTAAGAATAATAACGAAGCAAAATCAATTGGGCTAATCGGGAATACCGCAGAGGTTCTACCTGAACTTTTGAGAAGAGGAATTGTTCCAGATATTGTAACTGACCAAACGTCTGCTCACGACCCACTGAACGGATACTATCCAGCTGGATATAGCAAAGAAGAAGCTGATAAGCTAAGAGCAGCTGACCCTGAGAAATACCTATCAGAAGTATATAAATCAATAGCTACTCACGTAGAAACAATGGTAGAATTCCAGAAGAAAGGTGCTGTAGTATTTGATTACGGAAATAATATACGTGGTATAGCTCAGGATAATGGCGGATACAAAGATGCCTTTGCATTCAAAGGATTCGTACCTGAATATATACGTCCTCTATTCTGCGATGGTAAAGGACCTTTTCGTTGGGTTGCATTGTCGGGTAATCCTGATGATATTGCTGTTACTGATGAAGCAATCAAGAATCTTTTCCCAGATAACGAACCACTACATAGATGGATAGATAATGCTGCGGCTAATATTCGCTACCAAGCGTTGCCTGCTCGTATCTGTTGGTTAGGATATGGAGAAAGAGCGTTGGCAGGCCAACTATTCAACGAACTAGTAAGAACTGGCAAAGTCTCAGCTCCTATCGTAATTGGTCGTGATCACTTGGATTGCGGTTCAGTTGCATCACCTTACAGAGAAACAGAGGGAATGCTAGATGGCTCAGATGCAGTTTCTGATTGGGTGTTCCTAAACTTCGCACTGAACGCTATTGGAGGTGCTTCGTGGGTTTCATTACATCACGGCGGTGGAGTAGGTATGGGGCTATCACAACATGCAGGGATGGTCGTAGTCGCTGATGGTACCGAAGAAGCTAAATGCAGATTAGAAAGAGTTCTGACTTATGACCCACTAATGGGAATACTAAGACACGCAGACGCCGGCTACGACAGAGCCACAGACAACGCAAAAAAATTCGATATAAATATACCAATGGGTAAATAACATGAAAGCAATAGTAATAGGTGCTACAGGCACAATAGGAAAAGGAATAGTAGAAGAACTAGAAAGTAAAGGTTACGAAGTAATATCTGGTCACAGAAATTCACTTGTAAGTATTGATATAGATAACCCCGAATCAGTTCACAATTTCTTCGAAAGTACAGAAATGGTAGATGCAATTATTTGTGCAGCTGGAAGTGCTGCATTCGCTCCAGTGAGTGAACTGGACGAAGAGAAAATACAATCGAGCTTGAATAGCAAGTTCGCAGGTCAGTTAAGAGTAGCTAAATATGGATTGAAAAATCTGAAAGAAAATGGAGCTATAATCTTAACTGGTGGTATGTTCGCTTATGCACCTTGGCCATCGACTTCAATGTTGGCTGCTGTGAACAAAGGGCTGGAAGGCTTTGCCTTAGGAGCAACTTTGGAAATGGAAGATGGTAGAAGAGTAATGGTAGCTCATCCGCCGCTACTATCAGAGTCAGCCGAAAAAATGGGAATGCCAACAGACCCATGGCCAAACTCAAGCGTAGTAGCTAAGTCATATTCCAAAGCATTGGAAAGCGGTAAAAGTGCCGATGTTTTCTACGTAGATGGCTACGAACCGAAGTAGTTACATAAAATAGAATAATGATAATTTAAGAGAATCTTGAAAAAGGTTCTCTTTTTTTTATCGGAATTGACCTTTTATTCTATTCTGTTATATCACCCCTCTGGGGTTCCTGACTCTTTTTTCAATTCTAATGCTACAGATATTAAGCCACTCTGTGGCTTTAATGCAATATTGAATTATACTAAACTAGCCACGTAGTGGCTAGATATCTGTAGTAAATAGTCAACCCACAACACCAATCAGCCCCGTAGGGGTTGAATATTATTTTTAAAATAGTTTGAATTTTGTTAATTTGATAAATGATTTTATAATGTACATTTAATAAGCAGATCAATATCAAACTAATCACAATCATATTTTTGACATTTGCTATTCCATTTAGTGGTTTTTCTACATTGATACTTTTACTTTAGATTTGTTTTGACTAGTTTATCCAACTAACTATCCAACCAACTTCGGAAAAATGGCTTTATGAAATATTGAGGGATCAGACTTTTGATTACTTTGAAATCCTGTTTTAGTGAACTCTCGCCGTCTAAAAATGCCAGTATATCAGATGCTTTTGCGGAAGTGAACATGTCAGTGAATAGCTGATGTCCTTGGTATTTACCATCTGCTAGCACTTTCAGCAAAGTACTGTCATAGAGTTTATGCTTTGTTGTTATGTGTTCTTCTTTGAAGTGTGGAGTATCGCTCTCTTGATAACTAGCTATAATCTTGCTGATTGTTTTTTGGGTATTTGTGAAAGTGTAGCCCGTAGAACCGCGTGTATCTCCACCCATTGTGCCTATGTTTATAATATTTCCATTTGACCTAATAAATGGGTAATCAGTCATAGGGATAATCCCGAATTCACTTTCTATTATCTTATATTCCTTGATATTTAGCACTTCCCTGATGTACTCTTCTATTCTCTTGTCATATACTTCCTTTGCTAATAACTTATCGGAGAAAAGTGTATATTCGACAAGAGCCGATGTCTCTGAAGTTGGGAGTACATAGAAGAAGGTATTGCCATTTTCTTGACTCGTTCGAAAATCCATCAGGTATATCTCTTTTGGATCCAAACTTAGCTCATTGGACTCTATCATAACTCCTTTGAAATGTTGGAGAAGGTAGGTGTGCTTTTCCTCTAGTTTTGGTTTTTCATAAATGGAATTGAATACATATTCAGATTGGTACTTACTTACGTCAGTTACTACTACGCAACTATTATTAATGGTATTTGAGCTTACTATATTCTCATTCGCAATGGTGACATTTGGTTGTGATTTCAGATACTCTAATGTATGTTTATAGAAATCAATACTGCGTATCATATTATAGCTATAATTACCAGTATCGAGCTGAAAGCTTCTATTATCAACACTAATAAAGCGCATCTCATCCCATTTTCGAAAAATAATTTCTTCAAAGGGTGATGTAGAATTTTCCCAAAAGCACCAAGTCTTATCATTGGAAGATTTGTCGCTTTTATCGATTATTAAAATTGATTTGTTTGCCCAAACGCCTGATTGCAATGCCCTATAAGCTAGACTTAGTCCCGACATCCCACCACCGCAAACTATAATATCATATTCCATTTTCATAGATTGTTAGGCGAATAATAGGTAGAATTATTATGAAATTAGAAAGCTAAAATGAAGCGAAGCATTTCAGGCCATTTGGAAAGAGATATCAATCTAAATCCAAGGAATGTACCGAAGCCAATGAATGTAACACCAGCCGCTTGCTTAATTCTAAATATCATATTAGTAGAGAATTTGTGTTTGTATTTATTAGTTATAGAGGCAATAAAATTGACCCAAAACAAATTACCTAAACCGAAACCAAGAGCAAATAAGAAGTTGGAAATTGCTCCACCAGTTGTCAAACCAGCTTCATGTACCCATACAGTAACGAATGCTAGCGAAGGTAAAAACGTAGGGTTAGCAAGGTTTGTTAATGCAATAGCTATACCTAAGAATAGAGGTCCTTTCTTACTTAGCTTGGAAGCGTAGCCACTAGTGGCTTCATCGCTTTTTTTAACTTTTCTTTTCTTGGATTTTAAGTTTAAGAATCCAATAATGAATAAAGCAGAAATTGCTCCGATTTGGAATACTAGGTATGCTGCTGGATAATCTTTAGAAAAACTACTAATTGTAGATATAGCCGCCGAAGTAGCGAATATAACGCCCAAACAGTAGATAAAGTCCATTATGGCGTTGCCAAGAGCAAGATGAAAGCCCGCTTTTTTGTTTTGGAATAAGCCAATCTCAATAGCTGAAACACCAACAGGTCCAGGAGGAAGAGCCAAAACAACACCAACTAAGAATCCAAATAGTATAGATAAATCCAAGAGAACCTAATGGTTGTTAGAAATATTAGAAATATGCCTTTCGACTTATATCCAATGAGCAAGTAACGCAAATAAAATTTAAAATCAAAATTACTTCCCCAGCAGATTAAGGTAAGTGCATTTTTTTAAAAGGGATTAAGAGGGTTTAAAAAATTATTGAATAGTAAGCGTAAGTCCAACACCACCAACAAATCCTGATAGATCAGAATTTTCGATTCCACCATATTCGATTCCTGAAATAAAACGGTATCCAATATTAAAATTAATTAAGATACTATTGGTGAGGTGGAAATATAGATTTGCCTCTGGTTCTATATTGAATAACCAATCTCCAGTCAGGTCATCGGTTACGGGGGAGTTACCAAAGCTAGTATATGTAGCTTGACCAAAGCCCAAATTCAATCCAACTGAAACTGGAAGTGAGTAGCTATTAGAAATGAAATAATCGACATTTAAACCATATAAATCATAAAGCAATGCTGCTTTCAGATTATCTTCGTTAGGAATAAAAATCACAGATTTATCAAACAAATAAAAATAATGAGCCCCGATTACCAAATCATCTGTGGCATATATACCGAGCTTGATTCCAATATCATTCATAGAGTAGGCATCATTAGTCGTATATTTATACTCAGCCGAAATCATCGCCTTGTTTTTGGCATTAGTTTTCATCGGTTCTATCTCATATCTATCGAACTGTCCACCGGGTAACTCCTGCGAATACAGAGAGCTACCGGCGAATAGTAAAATTATAGTTACGAGAAATCTCAATTATTTCAACCTATTGATAACAGACTTTAGTTTTTCTTCTACTTCTAGTGCTATTGTTGCTAGACCTTCATTTTTTACAGCTTGCATAGATGCCATAGGGCTAACGGCTGTGACTTCGAATTCACCTTCGCCAGCTTCTACTACTATAACGTTGCAAGGAAGCATAACACCTACTTTTTCTTCTAGCGATAGTGCTTTATGAGCAAAATGCGGGTTACACGCTCCTAATATACGATACTTTTTGAAATCTACGTCTATTTTTTCTTTCAAAGTTTTAGTAACATCTATTTGAGTTAGTACACCAAACCCTTCTGTTTTTAGTTCAGCCGTTACTCTTTCTATTACTTCTTCAAATTCGCCTTTTAATTTTGTGCTATATGAGTAATTCATACTTTATATACCTATTTTATGTGAAACTTATTATTATTTTATTATGTACTACATGCTATGAAGTAGTAGAAAACAAAATATTTTGAATTACTACATTCAGTGAACTAGTTTAACAACTCTATAAGGAGAGCAAAATGATAAGTACCATACCAATTAAACTAATAGGCAGTTATAAGAATATTATACTTTTATTAATCGTTTCAACTTTAGTAACTTCCTGCTATTCAATAACTACTTCGTCTTACTCCGACAAAGAATTTAAAAGAAAAAAATATAATAAAATTTGTGTTTATTCATATGAAGAGAATCTTGTTTTTCGTTCAATACTAGAAAAAACTATGGTTGAGGAATTATACGAACTTGGAGTAGATGCTATGGAAGGTTCAGAGCTTTTCCCACCCACTAAAGAACGAGATGAAAATGAGTTTCAATCTGAATTATTGGCAAATAATGTAGATGGATTTTTAAAGTTTGAAGTAGTGAATATCAATACAAACAGTGATGCTTATGAGAGTGAAATTCAAATAGATAATTTCCATAATAACGATATGAATTCAAATTTAAGATATAGGTTCGAAGTAAAGTTAATAGATGTTAAAACTAATAAACTAGCTTGGGTAGGTAGTTCTGAGCCAATTAACTATTACAAGATCAATCAGTTTAACAGAGATGATTTTTTCTGGAAGTTTTCAAAAAGTGTGATAGAAGAATTACAACAAAAGGGCCATATTGAGTAAATAATCAGAAACTTAAATTCTTATAATTCGTATTTCCAATTTTAAAATCAAACAATCTAAATAATTAGGATTCAAATGAACACTAATATACTATCACAAGCTAAAAACAATTATAAAAATCTTTTATTGATAATAGTATTATCAATTGTTGCTACTTCCTGTGTGTCTATTGAGACAACATCATATTCCGACCCAGATTTTATAAGTAAGAAATTCGATAAATTCTGTATTTACTCTGTAGAACAAAACCTCAATAGACGTGCTTTAATAGAGAGAGTCTTCGCTAAAGAATTCCAAGAAGCTGGTATATATGCTGTAGAAGGTTCTATGATTTTCCCACCTACTAGAATATGGGAAGAGGGAGATTATCAATCGCAGTTATCAAAAAATGGTATTGAGGGGTTTATTAAAATTGAAATAATAGATGAGAATGTGAACGAAAGAATTACACCACAAGTACATACTAATACTGAGACTAGAACTATTAAGAAAAAGAATGGCAAAGATGCTACAGTAACAGAGTCTAATACTTACGTTACAGAGGACGTGGATGTGTATATGAATAATCAATTCCAAGCTGACCTAATAGACGTAAATACTAACAAGATTGCATGGAGAGGATATTCGAGTACTTCTGCTCAAATAAATATGATTGGGATGGATATAGAGACCATTATAGAGAAATTCGCCGAAAGTGTCATAGAAGAAATGAAAGTCAAAGGACATATAAAACGGGACTAGCAGACGTATGTATTAATAATTCAGTCAGACCCGTATATGTAGCACTATTGAGGATAGTTTCATAGGAGTACTCTTGAACCTGTTCTGCTGCTCTAGTTATTCCAAATAAATCTCCTTTCTTGTTCAAACCTTTTATCCAACTATCAATAATTAACTTTATCTTTACATAAGTTTAATTATATTTGTATTATTATGTATAAACTATAAAGGATAAAAAAATGAAAAAAATTACTATTTCTTTACTGGCTCTACTAGCTCTAGTACTAATGTCATGTGGTGAAAGCGGCCCCCAAGCCCCTGATGCAGGCGAGTTAACGACATATACGGACGATGCAGCTAAATTTTCTATAGACTACCCTGATAATTGGGAAGACTTTAAAGTAGTAGGTAAACAATTCCAAGCTTACTCAATGCCTGAAGGTAAGTCAAGATTTAATCAATATGATACCGAAGGTGTTCCCGTAGCAAGAATATCATATACTGTAATAGTACTTGATTCAGGTCAATCTTTACAAAAAGCTATTGACACGAGTCTTGTTTTCCCAATTGAATACTACAGTGCTCCAGCTGATTTTAAAGTTGATGGAACAACTGGTAAAAAGCTTACATATAACTTTCCTCTTTCTGATGGAGAGTTCAATGGTGAGTTAATCGTTGCCACAAAAGATGGCAAACTTGCAAACATTATTAAAATCGAAACATTTGCAGGTACTATGGAGCAATATAGAGCAACTGTTGACAATATGTTGAAGTCTATAAAATTAGGTGTTATACCTGAACAAACTGTAACAACTGGTCCGGCAGAGGAATTACCTGGCCCATCTTCTACTATGAAAACAATAAAAGGAAGTGGTTACTCAATCTCTATCCCAGATAACTTCGAAACTACTCAGAGAGGTGGTGCTACTATGTATTCTGGTGAGAGAAGAGGAGACTCTTATGTATCTGTAACTGCTAGCAAAACTAATTCTAAGAACCTAAAAGGTACTGCAGAGAAAAATGCAAAAGCTGTTGGGTCTGACAAAATCACGAAAATGAAAATTGGTGGACAAGAAGCTTATATGGTTTCTTACGATGCTACCGCAAAAATCCATAGAGATATTTATTATGTAATCAATAATGGTATGTTGTACCAAATAGTAGTTGATTACTTCAAAGATGAGGCTGATCTGTACAAATCTGTATTAGGCAAATCAGCGACAAGCTTGAAATTCTAAACTTATTTAGAAGAATTATCGTATTAGAACAGGGGATTGGTTATAATCCTCTGTTTTTTTTTAAGGTATTTATAAATTCCACAAATAAATGAAATTTAAAATATTTACTTTAAATTGCAATTAACATAGAATACAATTCCCATATTAATCTAGAAAGAATGAAAAATCTGTTAGAACTCAACGCTTGGCAATCACTTAACGAACACTTCTTTAATATTAAGCATCTGAAGATGAAGGATATGTTCCAATACGATGACGGTAGAGCCGATAAATATACTTATGAATTGAATAATATTTGTTTCGATTTGAGTAAGAATAGAATCAATTTTGATACCTTTTCTTATTTTGTGGATTTATCCAAATCGTTGAAATTCCATAACAGAATACCAGAGCTATTAAATGGTGAAAAAGTAAATAACACCGAAGACAGAGCGGCTTTGCATACGGCACTCCGTGCTTATGAGAATGTCAGATTTCAAGAAATTGCGGAAGAGCGTACTGCATTTCTAGCGAAAGCAGAGATAATAATAGCTAATGAGAAGATAAAACACGTAGTTCAATTAGGAATAGGTGGATCATACATTGGCCCTAAGATGGTCAATGAAGCACTTCACGAATACTCTAATCACCGATTTACTATTGATTATATAACTAATACAGACAATACAGATTTCGAAAAAGTATTTAATAGAATAGATATTGAAAAGACGATATTCGTAATTGCTTCTAAATCTTTAAGCACATCTGAAACTCAATACAATCTGAACAAAGTTTTAGAAAGATTAGGACTATCGCAACCAAATGAGCAATTCATCTGCCTTACGGCTAACCGTGAGCGAGCATTAGAGATTGGCTTCTCAGCCGATAATATTCTTACATTCTGCGATTCGATAGGTGGTAGATACTCTCTATGGTCTTCTATCGGGTTTACTATTGCCCTGAATATAGGTAAAGCGAACTTCGAAGAACTACTAAAAGGGGCTGAAATAGCCGACAAACACTTTGCTGAAACTGAAGACTATTTCCAGAATATACCATTTTTGTTAGCTTACATAAATGTTTGGTATCGCAATTTCTTTGACCTAAGAGCTAAGGCGAATATTCCTTACTCCGACGCACTGAAATATTTGCCCGAGTATTTGCAACAGTTAGAAATGGAGAGCTTAGGAAAGATAATAGACAAGCAAGGTAACAAAGTTAACTATGCAACTGGTGGTACTATATTCGGGAATATAGGTACTAATTGCCAACATTCATTCTTCCAAATGCTGCATCAGGGTATAGATATAATCCCAGTAGATTTTATTGCAATTGCTGACTCGGATACACGCTTACTGGCTAACTGCTTTGCACAATCGAGAGCTTTGATGATGGGTCAAGACCTATCAGAAGTAGCAGAAGACGAAATTACTAGCTACAATACTCACAAATTCTTCCCTGGGAACATACCGTCCAATACTATATTATTCGATGAGTTGACTCCATCTACTTTGGGAACTTTCTTAGCTATACAAGAGCACAAAGTATTTGTTCAATCGGTGATATGGAATATTAATCCATTCGACCAATTTGGTGTGGAACTGGGCAAAACAATAGCAAAGGATATAGAGCCGAGTATTTTAGCTAAAGATAATCACTTTGATAGCTCGACTAATAATCTGATAAACAGAGTAAAGCACTAATTTATATTTGCTAAGTCGCCGAAATAAGACACTAATCACATAAAATAACTAATTAGATGATGATTTCTGTGTATATTCATTTCAAAAATCTTTCCCATTACTAAAAATAATAGTTAATTTATACTATGAAATTACTGACGACTCTAATTTTATTATATATATTGGCTACTGGTTGTGCGAATATACAAAGTCCACCCGGTGGGGCTGGCGATACTTTGGCTCCAAATGTAGAATATACCGAGCCATTGGATAGAACCATCAACTTTAGTGATGATGAAGTTACAATTGGATTCGATGAGTATATGAACAGAGGCAAAGTACTAGAAAATCTACGAATCACACCAGAAGTGAAGATGGAATTCGATTGGTCTGCCACTGATTTGAATATTAAGTTCACAGAACCTCTACAACCCAACACTACTTATGCCATAAACATAGGTACAGAATACACCGACTATTATAATAATGCACCGAAGAAAGGGTTTAGCATGATATTCTCCACTGGAGAAAAGCTAGATAGTGGCAGTATATCAGGATTGTTATCGGCAGCAGACACGAAGGGTAAATATGTATTCTTGTACAAGGAAAAAGATGGTGAATACCCTGATATGACGACCACTCAGCCAGATTATTTTGTCAATACAGGTAGCTCTGGTGAGTTCCAATTCGTAGCTCTAAAGCCGGGGAATTATCGCCTATTAGCAATCGATGACAAATTCCAAAACCGAGTATATGATGACCAAGTAGATAGTTACGGTACCGCTTTGAATGACATAACTCTCACTGAGGATAGTTTGCAAGTATCAGGAATCAATATACATATTGGTGCGAAAGCTGATTATCGTGGGCCACAGCTCATTAGTGCTAGTTCACAATATTCGGGTATTGTAAACCTGCTATTCGATGAGAATCTGGATAGAAGAACAATAGTCAAAGAGAATTTCAACTTGACTTCTGACAATGGTGACGTGCAGATAATAGGTATAGGGACAAACTCAAAAACTAGCTCCGAGTTGCTTCTAGCATTTGATGCTAGCTATGCTGATAAGGAATTAGAGATTAAAGCAACGAATATAGCTGATTCGACTGGTAACATAATCCAAGATACAGCTTCTAGCTTCAAGTTTGTGGTGGATAGCACTTACAACAGGACAGATTTCGTGATTAGCTCTACTAATCTGAACGATAGCACTCAGAAGAATGTTAGCCCTTACTTCAATATTATTCCAGAGAAACCAATATTCCGTGTTAAATTCAGTAAAATTCTTGATGTAGAATCTCTGATAAATAGTGCATATTTAGAATTGGAAGGTGAGAAAACAGAATTAACATTAATAAGTGATAATTTACTCGATTATAATTTTAAATCCGATAATCCGATAAAAGAAAATGCAGAATATATTCTAGTTTTTGATACTAAAAATATAGTCGATATTTGGGGGCAGGGATTAGTAAAAGACACTGTTTACAGAACAAAGTTCAAGACTAACTTCGCTCCAAAATACTCGAAAATAGGTGGTGAAGTAACGGCAACTAATGAATGTATCGGTAATATAGTAATCAGAGCAATAAATACAAGCGATAACAGTAAATACAAGACCACAGCCGTTGATGGCAAGTGGAGCTTTGAAGAAGTGACTGCTGGGAGCTTCATATTCGAGGTATTTTGCGATGAGAATAATAATGGTGAATACGATTTCGGGAAAGTCTCTCCTTTCGAATACAGAGAAAAGTATTCTAAAAGTAAGCCATATACAGTTTCTGAGAATTGGGAATACAATGAGATAAAACTAGTGCTTGATGAATAAACTAACTCCATATATAATCCTATTACTAACGGTGCAAGCACTATTTGCATCGAACGTGATGTATTTGGAGCCAGTAAATGTTAGCGTACTGAACACAGCTAGTGATGAGTTTGCACCCTCTTGGAATGCTTACACCTCCACACTCTACTACACCAGTAAAGTAGGTGGGAAAGAAAAACTATACACTTCGGGTAAGAATGCTGATGGATTTCTTGAAGAAGGGAAATACCTAGATGCCCCTATCAACACTATTCACGAGAATATCAGCTACATTAATTTTCTTTCCGAAGATAAGGCATATTTTAGTGCTTTTCTTCAAGCAAAAACCCAACCGAGATTACAGCTTTTCTATTCTAATTTCAAGAAGAAGGCGTGGTCAGAAGGGTTCCCAATTGATGAGTTTGCAAGCTATAACTTTGTAGGACATAGTAGTATATCTCCCGATAAAAATCAAATTGTTTTTACCAAACAGAGTGAAGATGGTGATTTGGATTTGATGGTCAGCTATAGATTAGAAGATGGTACTTGGAGAGAACCCTCAGCCATAGAGATAATGAATAGCATAGGCGATGAGATAACACCCCATTTTGCATCAGATGATACGCTCTACTTTGCGAGTAATGGGCAAGGTGGCCCTGGTGGATTTGATATATACTTTTCGGTTAAGTCAGAAGGGATGTGGCAGAGGCCTAGTCCACTATACGAGTTGAATACGGAGTATGATGAATCAGATGTTTGTACACTTCCCAATGGTGATATACTATTTGCAAGTAATCGCCCTGGCGGAAAAGGTGGGTTGGATATATGGCTAGCAAGTAATAGCAATCTACCGGCAATGTTCCGAGAAGAGAAAAAGCTCGTTATAAACTTACAAAGTTATATCACAAATATCATAGTCAACAATAACTACGAATACACTAACCTACCTGTTAGCAATGTGTTTTTCCTAGATGATAGCACTATGGAACTACAATCAAAACTATTCGAATATAAGTCAATTCTTGATTTGCAGAAGGTAAGTACTATTGAAGAATCTTATACCAATAGTTTAAACTATATTGGGCATAAATTAGCTAGGATAAAAAACGCTAAGTTGAAGATTAAGGCACATTACCCCGGTATGCTCGAAATAGATACCACTTCTAAAAGAAATTCAAAGTACTATGCTGATTTGAATATCAAGAAAATTCACGATTATCTGACTACGGAATTCCATATACCTCCATCTCAATTAGTAATCGAATATGAATTTTACCAAGATGGTAATAAAAAACCGTCTATCTCCCTTTCCTCAAATGAGCCAGAGATTTTCGCTCAGATGGAAATAAGAAAAGATAAAATAGAAGTAGAGCAGAAGCTATTACCAATAGACGTAAGAATAGAGCCCGCCGAAAACCTAAGTAATTGGTTAGCTGTGCTAACCTTAGCTGGTGAAGAGACTATAGTCTATGAAAACAAAATTGTAAAAGACAGGTTCACAATAGATTTGGTGAAGTATAAACATCAGCTTTTCGAATCTGATTTTATGAATGTCTTTATTAAGGCATTCAGCTTTGACGGGGATAGTACGGTGCAGGTCATACCTCATAGTATAGAGCATCACTTCTCCAAAAAACCGAAGCTAGTAGTAGAGGGTAGCCAATACTTTGATTATAACTATATAATAGCTGGTAATGACCCAGATATAGAAAGTAACAATTATATTGCTACTTTAGAGAAAATATATAGCTCTATCTCTATGTGCAAGACAGTAGAGATAAGCTATAATAAAAGAAAAAAGTTTGCTGAATCGCTAAGAGATAAACTACAATCCAAAATAGTAAACAATCAGCTGAAAGTGACTATCATAAAAAGCGATAAACGAACTAGCTACATCCAGCTAGATGAGAATCTGATTACTATTAAAGTCGAGAAATTCCCTTCCCAATCATCTAATAATTGATATTTTCTTAACTATAAATCTATCAGCAAATTCTATTTTGACTAGATATATACCTTGATTCAAATTATTCAAATTAAATCTATTATCAGTGGTTTTCATAACAATCGAGCCATCTATTCTATAAACTTCAACTCCTTGGTAAGTAGTATTATTTATCTCAAAGCTATTATCAGATGAGTTGAAATTGATTTCATTATCATAATTAATCTCTACAGAAGTTATATTCGATGCACATTCTTTAAGTGATTCAGTTAGAGCCGTTTTGTCAGCTCCACCAGCTACACAAAGATAGCACGTCTTAGTTTCGAATGGTGCAAATTCTTTAGTGAATCGCATTCCGATTATGTTGAACATATCCGCCGTTGTATCTGTTATATTAACCTTACCCAATTGGAGTGAGGTAGAATAGAAGATTGAGTTAGTTGAAGTCTGGGAAGTATATCCCCCCGCTTGAGCAATGGCATCATCCTCATAAGAGTAAAATGCAGTACCGAATACTTGGCTCGAATCCTTATGACCGGTATATATAGCAGAGAATTTTTCATAAGGAATATTTCCCGGTCTTGCTTCTTCTAGGAATTCAGTAGTATTGAAGTTGTATTGATACTCCACACCCATATCCCAATCGAATTCATAACCTAGGGAGTATTTACTACCAAGTGATGCACTGTCAGTTACATCAAGTTTTATTCTAACCCAATGCCCTTGTTTTGGTAATTCAACCGTTTGCTCTATTAGAGCTCTAGTTGGTTCGAATGGGTCACTAGTCATCATAGAAGCAGTATAGCTAGGATTATAGAATGGTTTGACTGACCTAAAGCTCCCATCTATATTCGAAAGAGGGAAAGAAGCTATAACAGCATTCTCATTTTCAACTAGGAACATCCCACTAAAATGTAGTGCATCGCCGTAGCTTTTATCTATGAACCCCACTCCATCTCTTCTTCTTTTTTCTCCTTCAGCTGGGGCATAGCCAAATGTACCTCTGTCAGAAATCGAGAATTTAATGTCTTTATTCTCAAATGTAGTAATAACAGGTATAGACTTATAATCATATAAAATAAAGTCTTTATAACCCTTATCATCAGTGATATCCAATCTGAAATTTATATATTCATCAAAATGATTTGAAATAACGTATTGGAAACCTGTAACTGTTTTAGTCTCATTAGTCTTCATATTCAAATTAGTGAAAGTAGAATCTGTAAAAGTCAAGGGTTTAAATGATTCGGGGTAAGCAATTGAAAGATTCAAATCCAGATTTTTTGCTTCGCCTAATACGTTCTTCAGTACTAGCTCTACATTCACAGTATCACCAAGGAAAAACCTATCTTGCTCAGCTCCCGTTCTATCTTTTAGTATCACCTTGTCTATCATTAATCCGGGTATAGACATAGGGTCAGTTGTTACCATTTTTAGCATATTCAATCTACCGGGAGTTATATCTTTGTAGAATGTTCTTTTTTCTCTTAAATCATCAGTAGATTGTCTAACGAACTCTAGTACTTGAGTAGCGTTTAGCTCGGGATGTTGCCCCCTCGCTAGAGCTACTGCACCTGCTACTATAGGTGTAGAAAAAGAAGTGGCATTACCTGGATTTGTATATTTACCGTTAAGAGTAGTAGTGTAATTACCACTTGCAGGAGCCATTATTCTAGTTTGGGGGCCTAATAAAGAGACCGATAAAAAGCTATCGAAAGACGATACCACACCAACTCCAAGTACTCCCTTGTACCCAGATGGATAGAACTTTGTTACTTGGTCATTTTTTTCTTGATTACCACCTGCCGCGACTATTGCGACATCATTAGCAACAGCGTAGGTAACTATCATTTGTTCAAGCTCTGAATAAACACTTTCTTCGCCCCAACTACAGTTTAATACTTTAATACCTGTATTTGCGGCAAATATCATTGATTCATAACCAAAAGCAGTATATCTAGAACCTAATTCTACTGTACCTATCCTAATTGGAAATATCTTAGAATACCCACCGATACCAGATACACCTATTCCATTATTGAATTGTGCTCCTGCTATTCCAGCAGATAGAGTTCCGTGGTCATCTGCTACATAAGTGTTTCCCCATAGCTGTTCAGGGCTTCCACCATCTAGGTTGAAACCATTATAATCATCTATGAATCCATTGTTGTCATCATCTATACCGTTGTTAGGGATTTCCTTTTTATTGATTGCTATATTATTTCTTAGGTCTGGATGAAATTGGTCTATTCCATTATCACTTATACCAATCACCACATTCGAATCACCCGAGTATATTTCCCATGCCTCATAAGCATTGATAAGCGTTAAAGCGTCTTCTTGTTCTGCAATGTATTGATCATTCGGAGTGAAACCTTGCATTTTCTGCAATCTGTATGGCTCTGCAATTTCTACTTCTGTGAAGTTTTTCATTAGGTAAATGCAGAATTTATCTGGGCTTTGATTCCCCTTGTACTCCACCACATAAGTTCTGAGAACTGGCTCTTCAGCATCTAATATTTCTTTGTATCTAGAGTTGTTTGAGGATTTGTACTGTGTAGTATTCCCATATCTAAGAGATGCTTCTAGTGGCAATATTCGTCTTGCAATCTTTGCATTCGATTGCTCCAATACCTTGTTAATAGCGGCATCATCTTTGTGAAAATTGCTAAACCTAACTAGGACAGTATTGTTTAGGTACTCAGATGCGTGTGCACTGAATGTAAATACAGTTAACAATAGTAGTATTCTAAATGTTTTCATATTAATTGCTTTTTTGTTATTATCATATATCCAATAGACAATATAAGCAATCAAAAAGTAACAAAGCAATCGAAATTAATTTATCATTATTTTTTTATAAGCATTTTTATTATTCAGATGTATCTTTAGAAAATAGACTCCAGTACCAAAATTGACAGTGCTTATAGAGTTTTTCTGGATTAATGAACTAGTTTCATATATCTTAACTCCAATAGAGTTGAATATTTCTATTTGAGTGATTATTTCTTTACTATCAAACTCAATTCTATCTGTGAATTGATTTAATACTATATCTGTGTTATCTTCGGTGGAAACGGAGGTCTGGTTATCATACAATTCACATGTGAAATCTGATCCAATTTCAATATATCCCATTGGGTCTAGTTCTTTACCTAAAAGCGCCGGATGATTCTTTGACAATCTTTCAGCTCTGAATGCTTGATTACCTTCAATTATTTGATTTTGGATACGAATTACGCTATTACCCCCAGATGGATTTACATACTTCCATACTTTTTCATTATTGGGAGTTATCTCAAAAAATGTCCCATTAAAACCTGAGCAAATAAGAGTGTTTCCATTAGGTAACCTTTGAGAACCCGATAAATTTCTACTGAAGAATCCTGTCTTGGGATCACCCATATATGTCCAGTAAGGGTCTGATGGTCCGAACTTACCTTCAAATAGTGTGTAATCTTCGTTATCATCCTTTTCAGGGTCTATAATATAAATAGCAGAATATTCTAGTCCTTCTAGATTACCAACATTATTATTGAAAATCATAATTTTCCCACCATCAGTCAAACTATCTGGAATCCAATGTGGGTCGTGTTGAGTAATTAATTTGATATCATCCTCAGTTCCTTTTCCGTAAGACATTGGATTACCCCAACGATATAATAAATCACCACCATGACCATACTTGCCACCTTTATCTGTCATAGCTTCCGCTGTTGTTGTCGAATGATCGATAATAAAGACTTCACCAAAATTGTGATTACTCAGCAATATTTGGTCTAATCTAGGATTATAGTCAATAGAATTGATATGAAGCCAATCTTTGTTATTAAATCCTTTTGTACTATAGTTTAGATTAATTTTCCTCGGGTTCGTCACATCACCATAATTCCCAAAGTCCTCTGAATTATCTTGGACTAAATGGTCCCATGTATCCCATTCCCAGACTATTTCACTTCCCCCACTAACCAAATCAGGTTTGATTTCAATTACTCTTTCTGACCACAATTCATTAGGGGGAATAATTCTCCCAGCTTGTTCTGCTTCTTCCATAGTATGATATACCCAAACTAATATTAGAATATTACCGTTTGGTAGCGGCTCTATATCATGGTGTTGGCATTGCATAGAATCAGAGATGGTATATTCCCAAATCAGATTACTATTCCAATCTAACATTTGAATAAGACCACCATATCCGCCCGAATTAAATATATCATTTTCTGTCTTTCCTGTACGAAGTAATACAGAATTTTCTAAAAGATAAACTGTATTTCCAGGTGTTGTATTGGTAACCCAGGAGTGGACCTTTTCGCCGCAGTTATCTATTAGATAAGTTACATTGCTCAATGAAGGTGCAAATAATGTGTATCCATCGTAGGACTGAGGAGTATTATAGAATAGACCTATTGTTTGCTCCGAATGTAAAAGAGAACTCATTATCAAAGCAAAGAAAATTATAATTATTCTTTTCATAAAAAACTCAATTATTCATTTTTTTAATTATTCTAAGTATAATTTACACAATAAAACTAACCGCAAACTAACTTACATTTTATCTTTCCAGATTTGCTTTTACCCCAAATCTGCTTTTTCACAAATCCGTGTCCTTCTATCTCTATTGCTACCCCATTTGATTGGAGGACTGATATAGCCCTCCGCATAGAAAAACCCAATACATCGTGCTTTATGTCGGTATCAAGTGTAGTTGAATCTATTTTCGCAATTGGGAATCCAGTAGTTAGTACTAGCTCTTCGTTTCCTTTTACCAATTGACCAGGTTGTGGATACTGATTATAAACGAATTTCCCTTCTTCGATTTCCTCGTGCTCGAATTGATATTTCGAAAGAACTCTGTTTGCTTCCTTGGCTTTCATACCCACTATATTGGGCATCATTATACTATCGTTCTCTGTTTTGAGTATATTCTTGATATCATCATATCCTTTGGAAAGCATCCATCGTGAAGCAATATTCTTGAATATAGGAGCAGAGTTAAAGCCACCATATATACTACGGCGGGGGTTTTCCACTATTACTATCATTGCTATTTGTGGATTGTCCGCTGGGAAGAACCCAGCAAACGAAGCATTATAATCACTTTTAGAATATCTACCATTTGTGATTTTTTGAGAAGTACCTGTTTTACCGGCTATTTTCATTCTCTCGATTTGTGCTCTCTTACCAGAGCCACTATCCACTACGCCTACTAGTAAATCAGTTACCCTAAGAGCCGTTTCCTTGGAGACAACTTGTCTGACTTTTTCGGGTTTGTTTTGTTCCAATATCTCGCCTGCGGCTGTGCTGATTTCTTTAATAATAAAAGGTCTCATTAGATTGCCACCATTTGCCAGTGCAGCGTATGCATTCACTACTTGAAGAGGCGTAGTATTTAATCCATACCCGTGTCCCAAATAACGTTTTGTATTAGCATGAAATTGCTTTGGCTTTGGTACATATCCAGATACTTCACCGGGTAAATCTACGTCAGTAGGTAAACCGAATCCGAAATCTCTTATATACTTATATAGGACTTCATTAGGTAATCTATTTGCAACTTCACCCATTATTATATTAGATGAATTATGCATTGCTTCACGAAACGTGACCTTACCCATACCGTGAACGTCCGATATTCTCGCACCACCTTGGTACACTGCTATACCATTGTGCCCATTGAGCACTTCTTCCTCGGTCACTATGCCTTCTTCTATTCCCATAGCAGCAGTTACCATCTTGAAAGTAGAACCAGGTTCTAACACGTCCGTTATACCCCTTAATCGCATACCTTCATTCGAATGCTCATCTATATGATATGGATCGAACATAGGATAAGATGCTATTGCTAATATCTCGCCCGTTTGTGGACTAATCGCTATTACCGTACCTGCTTCGGCTAGTAATCGCTCCATACCCGTACGTAATTCATATTCTACTATACGCTGTAGCTCTATATCTATAGTTAGTTGTATGCTATTACCATGTATTGGCTCTACTACAGGCAAATCGGGGGAGGGGCGTAATCGGCTGAGTCCGTCACGATACATCTGCATAAATCCACTTCTACCGTGCAACACAGAATCATATTGCATCTCAAGTCCACTAATGCCTTTATTATCTATATTAGTGAAGCCAATTATCTGTGAACCGGTAGCTCTGTAAGGGAAATTCCTCTTTGGCTCTTCTATTTTCAGAAGACCCTTTTCGCTAAGTTTTAGCGTATTGTTCAGTAAATCTGGGGACACTCCTCTCTCTAACCAAACGAAAGAACCTTTGGCTCTGTTGATTTTCGATTTATACTTAGAGGCAGGTTTACCCAAATCTTTGGAGAGTGCATCGCATAATTTATTTACATTCACTAATAGCGTTGGATCAACGGCTATAGAGATAGTCTTGAAAGTTGTGGCTACTAGATTCCCATTTCTATCATATATATTACCTCTATCAGCTCTCAAATCTATTTTCGATTCGTGTTGTCTTTTAGCAATAGCCGTATATTTCTCATTATCTAGTATCTGAACTGAAAACAATCGTACAACAACCATCACAAAACCAAACAGTATTATCCCCATCAAAGACCAAAATTTCCAAAATTTCCCTTTCGGTCCTTTGTAATCTTCGTTTTCTTCCAAATATGTATTAATCTTTGTCTTCATATTCCTCTATGAACAATGGCGCTTCATCCGAAAGTGTCATATTCAAATTTTCAGTTGCTATTTTTATAATTCTTTCAGGGGATTGTAATCTTTTTACTCTACTATCTGTCATTTTTCTTTTATTTTCGAGGTCGTCTATTTTTCGTTCTAATGTGCGAATCTCACGAAGCAAGTCTGTTGTGTCGTTTACATTACCTACATACAGTACACCTGCCGTAGCAATAATAACTAGGTATAGTACTATAACCCAACGGTTTAGGTTGAGCCAACTCTTAAAAAAAAGGCCTATTTGTGATTTGCTGTTCTTGATATTTATGCTGTTTTTATTCACTTTTTTATGCTTCTCCCCCCGAATAACATATTTATAATTGCAAAATATCAAATCAATTAGAATAAAAAAAAATACTTTTTATTTTTGAAATAAGAAAAAAAGTTATAACTTGCCTTTGAACGAACACACCGAGTTTCCTATTTATTCAAATAATAGACTTATTTACTACTAATCTCGCAGAAGTTCAATTCAAATTAAAAAATTCAACAAATGAATATTATAAATTATTTCTATACAAAGATGTTATGAAACAACGAGACAATAGAAGACCGAAGAGAAAATTCTCATCCGGCAGGGAAACTAATGGTTACAAAAGAACTAGCCATATAACTCCTTCATCAGCACCTCCACCAGTTCCTATTATAGATATAGATGAACTTAAAACTAAAAAAATCTCCGAGCTAAACGAAATAACAAAATCCCTAGGGATTGTTGGTATTAGTGGACTCAGAAAACAAGACCTAATCCTAAAAATAGTAGAAGAACAACGTGCCAAACGTGAACAAACTGCTAACGATGATGGTCTGCTAGCCAGCGGTGGTGTATTAGAAGTTTTGCCTGATGGTTACGGGTTCCTTCGTTCTCAAAGTTACAACTACTTGCCATCTCCGGATGACATTTACGTTTCACCATCACAAATAAAAAGATTTGGGATGCAAACTGGTGACACTGTTACCGGTATGGTACGCCCTCCGAAAGAAGCAGAAAGATTCTACGCATTGCTTAAAGTTGAGACAATCAACTTCTCTGCTCCAGAATCTATCCGCGATAGAATATTATTCGATAACCTAACTCCACTTTACCCAGAAGAAAAGTTAAGCTTGGAATCAATGCCAACTGATTATTCTATGAGAATAGTAGATATGTTGTCTCCAATTGGTAAAGGTCAAAGGGGGCTAATTGTAGCACCACCTAAATCTGGTAAGACAGTTATTCTTCAAAAAATGGCGAATGCTATAGCTCGAAATCATCCTGAAGTAAAGCTAATAGTACTTCTAATAGATGAGAGACCGGAAGAAGTAACAGATATGGAACGCTCAGTGAAAGCAGAAGTAGTCGCTTCTACATTCGATGAGCCGCCAGAAAGACACGTACAAGTTGCCGAAATGGTAATCGAAAAATCGAAAAGATTAGTAGAAGCTGGACAAGATGTAGTTATACTTCTTGACTCTATTACTCGTCTTGCTCGTGCATACAACACAGTTATCCCTCACTCTGGTAAAATATTATCTGGTGGTGTGGATGCTAATGCACTTCACAAACCGAAGAGGTTTTTTGGAGCAGCTCGTAATATAGAAGGCGGTGGATCTCTTACTATCATAGCTACTACTCTAATCGAAACTGGCTCTAAGATGGATGATGTAATCTTCGAAGAGTTCAAAGGTACTGGTAATATGGAGCTAGTATTGGATAGAAAAATCTCTAATAGAAGAGTATATCCAGCAATTGAAGTTAATAAATCAGGTACTAGAAAAGAAGAGCTACTAATAGACGAAGACAAACTTCGCCGTATATGGGTACTTCGTAAAGTGCTTAATGACATGGAATCTGTCCAAGCTGTTGAGTTCTTACTAGACCGACTACGTAACACAGAGAATAACGACCAATTCCTAAATGGTTTGAATTCCTAGTAAAATAACTAAATAGAAATTACAAAACTTGTGCTGAGCATTCTAAGATAAAACCAAATATTTAATTAAATAATTTCACATATTGTCCCTCTCTTTTAGCAACAGCAAATATACGAAGTACTAATTTATTAGCTACAGCATTTAGAACAG